>Ga0210405_10001840_pt1 | contig 23052 bp, 20 predicted proteins | sample IncBWH11MmetaG_FD_155492 | JGI IMG/M metagenome (GOLD analysis project Ga0210405, IMG submission 155492) | Forest soil microbial communities from Barre Woods Harvard Forest LTER site, Petersham, Massachusetts, United States - Inc-BW-H-11-M | ecosystem: Environmental > Terrestrial > Soil >... | reverse complement strand
GGTCCCCGGGCGCATCCCACGCCCCACTCCGGCCCCCGAGTCCGGGCGCGCCGTTGCCGGCCTCATGCCGGCCTCCACCATCCTCCTCCTCCCCGCGCCCACCGCGGCTGGCGGTATAGATCAGCAACGGCCCGGCGGCGGTGAACAGCCGCCGCGGCGCGCCCGCCGGGACCGCCGCCGCCCACGCCGCGAGCCGCCGGCGCCGGTCCAGGACCACCCTCAGGCCGGGGCGCCCCGCCAGGCCCAGCCGCCGGTCGAGGCGCGGGTCGTCCGCCAGCACCGTGCCGCTGCCGACCAGCGTCGCGTCGTGCTCCTCGCGCAACGCCAGCGCCCAGCGCCGCCCGCGCGGCGACGAGATCCACTGGCTCTCGCCGGCGGCGGTGGCGATCCGCCCGTCGAGGCTCATCGCCCACTTGAGGGTCACCTGCGGCCGCCGCTCGATCGCCGCGACCAGGAAGCGCAGGTTGAGCCGCGCCGCCGCCGCCGCCAGCGGGCCGATCGCCACCTCGATGCCGGCCTCGCGCAGCCGCGCGAAGCCGCGGCCGGCGACGCGAAGGTCCGGATCGCCGTGGCAGGCCACCACCCTGGCGATGCCCGCCGCCACCACCGCGTCGGCGCAGGGCGGCGTGCGGCCGTGGTGGGCGCAGGGCTCGAGCGTGACGTAGAGCGTCGCCCCGCGCGCCCGAGGACCGGCGGCGGCCAGCGCCTCGACCTCGGCATGTGGGCCGCCGGCCTGCCGGTGCCAACCGCTCCCCACCACCTCGCCCGCCGCCACCACCAGCGCCCCGACCATCGGGTTCGGCGCGGCGCGGTAGCGGCCGCGAGCCGCCAGACGCAGCGCGCGCCCCAGCGCTTCAGCCGAGGAGAGCAGCGGCGAACTCCCGGGGCCGGAACTCCACCAGGTCGTCGGCCGTCTCGCCGACGCCCAGGTAGAGCACCGGCAGACCCAGCTCGCGGGCGATCGCCACCGCCATCCCCCCCTTGGCGGTACCGTCGAGCTTGGCCAGCAGCACGCCGTCGACCGGCACCACCTGGCTGAAAGTCCGCGCCTGCGCCAGCGCGTTCTGGCCGGTGGTCGCATCCAGCACCAGCAGCGTCCGCCGCTGCCAGCCGGCGGCCTCGCGATCGATCACCCGGCGCACCTTGCCCAGCTCGGCCATCAGATGGTCCTTGGTGTGCAACCGGCCGGCAGTGTCGATCAGCAGCTCGTCGACGCGGCGCGCCCGCCCGGCCTGGATGGCATCGAACGCCACCGCCGCGGGATCGGCGCCGAACGGCTGGCGGATGACCTCGACCCCCAGCCGCTCGCCCCACAGCGCCAGCTGCTCGATGGCGGCGGCGCGGAAGGTGTCGCCGGCCGCGAGCATGACCCGCCGGCCCTGGTGCTGCGCCAACCTGGCGAGCTTGGCGATCGAGGTCGTCTTGCCGGCGCCGTTGACGCCCACCACCAGGGTGAGCCGCGGCCCGCCTACCCCGGCGGCCCCTCCCGGCCGCGGCGCCGGCGGCCGGTTCCCCACCGGCAGCTCCTCGAGCAGGCCGGCCACCTCGTCGGCCAGCAGTTTGCGCAGCCGCGCCGGGCTCAGGGCCTGGTCGCGGGTGGCGTTGCGCTTGACCCGCTCCACCAGGGCGAGCGAGGTGTCCACCCCGAGGTCCGACGAGATCAGGATCTCTTCGAGATACTCGAGCGTCGCCTCGTCCAGGCTCACCCGCCCCGCGAAAGCGGCGCTCATCTTGTCGAGCAGCTCGGTGTGGGTCATGGTGAGCCCGCGCCGCAGCTGCCGCCAGAAGCCGCTCCGCTCGGGCTCCTCGGGAAAGCGCGCCTCCGGGGCGAGCTCCAGCAGGTCGTGCCCGGCCTCGTCGCCGCGCTTCATCCGTGCGACCCCGACGGCTCGGGAGAGGGCGTGAACAGGCCGCGCTCGAGCTGCCGCACGGCCTCTTCCAGGGTGGCGCGGGAGCGCGCCACCAGCGCCGGCTGGCGCTGCACCATCGCCAGGTAGTAGCCGTCGGGCAACGGCACCGCGTAGACGTGGGCGGCGCTCTTCTCGATGTGCACCAGCAGCGGCGTGCCCAGGTGGTTGGCGGCCAGCATCCGCTGCAGCTGCCGCAGGTAGATGCCGAGATAGGCGCCCAGCACCCGCATCTCGTAGGGACCGAGGCCGGAGCATGCCATGTCCACGGTCTCGCCGGTGCCGTCCAGGAACAGCACGCCGAGGCAATCCTCGTTGTTGGCCAGCAGGTTCGCCAGTACGTATTGGTACATGCTCAGGGCTCCGCGGCTCAGCGGCGGGCGGCGCGCGCCTCGATCTCCGGCAGCGCGCCGCGCCCCTCGCGCGGCGCCGACGGCCGCAGCTCGCCCGCCTGCACGGCGCGCAGGAAGGCGGTCACCACCTTGGCGTCGAAGCGGCTGCCGGTCAGCCTGGTGATGGTCTCGACGGCGAACTGTAGGTTGGCGGCAGTCTGATACGGCCGGTTGGTGGTGATGGCGTCGAAGGTGTCGGCCACCGCCACGATGCGCGCGAACAGCGGGATCTGCTCGCCGCGCAGGCCGTCGGGATAACCGCGCCCGTTCCAGGCCTCGTGGTGCCAGCGGACGGCCGGGATCATTTCCCGCAGCTGCTCGATCGGCTGCAGGATCTCGGCGCCGACCACGGTGTGCAACTTCATCTGCTGGTACTCGGCGGCCGTCAGCTCGGTCTCCTTGCGCAGGATGGTGTCCTCGACGCCGATCTTGCCGACGTCGTGCAGCAACGCCCCGATCCATACCTGGTGCTGCATCTCCTCGGAGAGCAGCAGGTGGCGCGCGATCACCCGGCTGACCGCCGCCACCCGCTCGGAATGGCCGCGGGTGTAGGGGTCCTTGGCGTCGATCGCCGCCGCGAACGCCCGCAACGAGCCGATGAACAGATCGCGGTTGGCCTGCGCCGCCTCGCGCAGCTGCTGCACGTAGCCCTGGAGATGGCCGCTCATGCGGTTGAAGTCCTCGGCAAGGTCGGCCAGCTCGAAGGAAAGTCCTTTCATCTCGACGCGCCCGCCGAAGCTGCCGGCGGCGATCTCGTGGGTGGTCGCGGTCAGGCGCTGGATCGGGCGGCCGACCCAGCGCGCCGCGAGGAAGGCGAAACACGCCGACAGCGCCATCAGCGGCAGCGTCGCCAGCACCGTGCGCAGCACCATCTGATCGATCACCGCGTAAGCCGACGACAGCGGCCGCTGCACCACCACCCCCCAGCTGGTCTCGTGGATGGCGCTGACCTGCGCCAGCACCTCCTGGCGGCCGCGCGGCGACGCCAGCTCGTACTGGCGGATGAGGCTCATCGGCCGCTTGACGAACAGCTTCACCAGCTCCGAGCCCATCAGCGCCTGCGCCATCTCGGGGTCGGAGTCCGTCCACAGGATGCGGCCGCCGCGGTCGAGCAGGAACACGCCCACCGACCGGCGCGCCTCGCCCTGCGACACCGTCTGCAGCGGCTTGAAGTCGAGCAGCGCCACGGCGACCAGCCGCGCCTGCCCGCCAGCCGCGGCTCCCGAGCCACCCGCGGCTGCACGGTCCGTGCCGCCCGCGGGCGGGGCGCCGGTCGCGGCCGGCACCGCCAGCGCCAGGTTGGGCACCTCGTGCGGCCCGAGGTTGATCAGCCGGTAGGCCGGGGCGCGGGTGGCGCGGGCCTGCTCGAACACCGCGTCCATCGCCACCTCGGCGCCGGCCGGCAGCTGGCCGGGGCCGCGCCGCGGGCCCTCGCCCTGGAGATCGAGCACGTAGAGCGCCCGCAGGTCGGCGCTGCCGACGACGAAGTTCTCCAGGTAGCCGGCCACCCAGGGCTCGTGCAGGCGCGCCCCGATGTCGGCGCTGCCGGGCGCCAGCAGCAGGCCGGCGCCGAGCTGGGCGAGCTGGCGCCGTTGGGTCGCCAGGTAGGTGTCGATCTCGCGCGACAGGGCCACGGCGCGCCGCGTCAGGTAGTCGCGCTCGGCGTCCTCCAGCACCTCTTTGGCCTTGGGGATCAACAGGGCGCTGCTCAGCAGCAGGGGCACGCCGCTCGACAGCAGGACCAGGATCAGCAAGACGTGGCGCAGCTTGATGCGGCGCAGGAGCTTGCGGCTGGCGGTCATGGAGGTGGCGAAAGAAGAGGGATTATATCGCACGCCTCCGGGGGCACCCCTCCGGCCGGGCCGGGAGACCAGGGTATCCTGCGGGCGGCCTCCTCGCGCAGCGCTGGTGCGCTGCCGTCGCGAGTTGAGTTTCGCCCGTCCTCGGATACCCCTGGCCTCCCGGCCCTCCTCCTCCCCACTACGGCCGTTGTCTCTTCGAGGACCGGTCCCTCCGGGAACCGGCCTTGCGTCAACCGGCCCACCGGCCGACCGTTACTCCATCGCCAGCGGCTGGCGCAGGAAGGCCGCCAGCTCGGCGGTGACCTCGTCCCAGCCGATGCCCTCGACCATGGCGCCGCGGCCCGGCGCTGCCGGCAGCACCCAGACCAGGCCGCGCTCGCTGGCTTTCTTGTCGCGCGCCATGCGCGCCGCCAGGTCCGGCGGTTCGAGCGGCGGCAGCGGCGGCAGCTCGAGCCTGCCGAGCAGCGCCGCCACCCGCGCCGCGTCCTTGGCCGGCAGGCCGCGCCGCCGCGCCAGACGCAGCGCGAACAACATGCCGTAGGCCACCGCCTCGCCGTGGCGCAGCCCCTGGTAACCGGTGGCCGACTCGATGGCGTGCCCGAGGGTGTGGCCGAAGTTGAGCAGGCGCCGGTCGCCGCGCTCGTCGGGATCGCGCTCGACCACCGCGATCTTGAGCGCGGCGGCGGCGGCCACCACCGGCGCCAGCGCGGCAGCCCTGCCGGCCAGCAGCGGCCCCAGCCCGGTCTCGATCCGGTCGAGCAGCGGCGGATCGAGCAGCGCCGCCATCTTGATCGCCTCGACCAGGCCGGAGCGCAACTCGGCCCGCGGCAGGGTCGACAGCAGCGCCGTGTCGCAGACCACCCAATCCGGATGCAGGAACAGGCCGACGGTGTTCTTGCCGCCGGGCAGGTCCACCGCGGTCTTGCCGCCGATCGCCGCGTCCACCTGCGCCAGCAGCGTGGTCGGCAGCTGCGCGAAGCCGATGCCGCGCAGGAAGCAGCCGGCGACGAATCCCGCCAGATCGCCGACGCTGCCGCCGCCGAAGGCCACCAAGCGGCTGTCGCGCTTGCCGCCGGCCAGCAGCATGTCGTTCCACAGGCGCTCGGCGACCGCCAGCGACTTGGCCTCCTCGCCCTCGGGCACCGGCAGCAGGTGCAGGCTCGCCGCCGCGGCGCGCAACGGCGCCAGCCGCTGGCCGTGCAGCGCCAGCACCCGCGGCGTGCTGACCACGAACAGGGTGCGGCCGGCGACCCACCGCGCCAGCTCGGCGCGCGCCGCGGCCAGGGCCCCGCTCCCCGCCCAGATCGCCGTCTCGCCACCGGGGTGGCGCAGGCGCAGTCGCTCCACCCGCTCCCGCTCCAGCTCAGTCACCGCGCGCGACGGCGATCCCCAGCTCGCGCAGCTGCCGCTCGTCGACCGGCGACGGCGCGCTGGTCATCAGGTCGGCGGCCGACGCGGTCTTCGGGAAGGCGATGACGTCGCGGATCGACGGCGCTCCCGCCAGCACCATCACGATGCGGTCCAGGCCCAGGGCGATGCCGCCGTGCGGCGGCGCGCCGTAGCGCAGGGCCTCCAGAAAGAAGCCGAAGCGCGCCCTGGCCTCGGCCGGCCCGATGCCGAGCAGCTGGAAGAGCCGCGCCTGCATCTCGGGATCGTGGACGCGGATCGAGCCGCCGCCGAGCTCCATGCCGTTGTGCACCACGTCGTAGGCGCGAGCGCGCACCGATCCGGGCTCGGCGTCGAGGCGGTCGAGGTCGCGGGGATCCGGGCTGGTGAAGGGGTGATGCATGGCGTTCCAGCGGCCGGCCTCGGGGCTCCACTCGACGAGCGGGAACTCGGTGACCCAGAGGAAGGCGTGACGGCCGGCGGGGATCATGCCGTAGCGCCGCGCCAGCTCCTGGCGCAACGCCCCGAGCGCCGCCGCGGTGGTGGCGGGCGGGCCGGCGGCGAGCAGCGCCAGGCCGCCCTCCTCCAGCGCCAGCGCCGCGGCCAGCGCCGCGGTCTCGCCGGGCATCAGCGCGCTCTTGACCTGGAAGCTGGTCTCGCCGCCCTTGCGGCGCAGCGTCAGCACGCCGGCCGCGCCATGCTTGCGGGCGAGCTCCGCCCAACCCTCGACCTCTTTGCGGCTGGCCTCGGCGGCGCCGGCGGCGCCCGGCACGGCGAAGCCGCGCACCACGCCGCCCGCCGCGACCGCCTCGCGGAAACCGCGGAAGCCGCTGTCGCCGAGCAGGCGCGAGAGGTCGAGGATCTCGAGGCCGTAGCGCAGGTCGGGGCGATCGCTGCCGTAGCGCGCCATCGCCTCGGCGTGGGTCAGGCGCGGGAACGACGCCGGCGGCTCGATGCCGCCGAGCGGGAAGATGCGCGCGAACAGCCCCTCGATCAGCGCCATCACCTCGTCCTCGCTGGTGAACGAGAGCTCGAGGTCCACCTGGGTGAACTCGGGCTGGCGGTCGGCGCGCAGGTCCTCGTCGCGGAAGCACCGGGCGATCTGCACGTAGCGCTCGATGCCGCCGACCATCAGCAGCTGCTTGAACAGCTGCGGCGACTGCGGCAGGGCGTAGAAGCTCCCCTTGTTGACCCGCGACGGCACCAGGTAGTCGCGGGCGCCCTCGGGGGTGGAGCGCGTCAGCACCGGCGTCTCGACGTCGACGAAGCGGTGCTCGTGGAAGTAGTTGCGCACCGCCAGGGTGACCCGGTCGCGGAGCAGCAGGTTGGCCAGCAGCTCCTGCCGCCGCAGGTCGACGTAGCGGTAGCGCAGGCGGGTCTCCTCGCTGGCCTCGGTCTTGCCGTCGAGCGCAAACGGCGGCGGCTCGGAGCGCGCCAGCACCGCGGCACGCTCGGCGATCACCTCGACGGCGCCGGTCGGGAGATCGGGATTCAGGTTCTCGGGCGCCCGTTCCACCACCTCGCCGGTCACCTCGACCACCCATTCGGCGCGCACCGCCGCCAGCGCCGCACCCACCTCCGGCCGCGATTCCGGGCGCACCACCACCTGCACCAAACCGCTGCGGTCGCGCAGGTCCAGGAACACCAGGCCGCCGTGGTCGCGGCGCCGATGCACCCATGCCTGCAGCAGCACCCGCTGACCGAGGTCCCCCTTGCCGATCGTGCCCGCTCCGCGACGGTTCATGACTCCCCCTGGGCAGCGCCGGCGAAAGCGGCCCGGTACTGCTCCTTGAGCGCCACGTAACGGGCGCAGGTCTCGACGATCCGCAACGCTTCGTCGGCGGTGAGCGCGCGCACCACCCGCGCCGGCGTCCCCAGCGCCAGGTGCCCGGCGGTCACCCGATGCCCAGGCGTCACCACCGCCCCCGCTCCCACCTGCGCCCCCGCCTCCACCACCGCCCCGTCGAGCACCCGCGCGCCGATGCCGATCAGCGCCCCGTCCTCGACGGTGCAGCCGTGCAGCACCGCCTGGTGGCCGATCACCACGCCGGCGCCGATCACCAGCGGATGGGTGCGATGCGCGACGTGCAGGACCGCGCCGTCCTGCACGTTGCTGCGCGGACCGATGCGGATCCAGTTGACGTCGCCGCGGGCCACGGTGTGAAACCAGAACGACACGTCCTCGCCGACCTCGACGTCGCCCACCACCTGCGCATCGGGTGCCAGGAAGACGCGAGCGCCCAGGACGGGAAGCCGCCCCTCGTACGCGAGCACGGGCATCGGGGCGGCTACCGGACCGGCAGCACCGAGAGGATCACGCTCTGATAGGCCGGCAGCAGGCCCTCGAACTCGGCGCGCGGGGCCGACGCCATGAAATCGACGCTGGACTGCCCGAACGGCATCTTGAGCACCAGCGTGCTGCGCGCCTGATCGCCGCTGCCGCTGTCCATCCGCACCAGCACCCCGCGCACGCCGCCGATCTCCCGCACCTCCACCAGCGGCGCCGACCAGCTGTCGTCGGCGGCGTCGCTCTTCTTGATGTTGGCCACCACCGCCTCGGGATCGAGCAGCGACGCCGGGCTCACCCGCACGTAGATCATGCGGACGTCGTTCTCCGGCTCGCCGGCCCCGGCCGGCCCCAGGAACACGCCCGGCACCGTCCTGGACGACTGCACCTGCCAGCCGGCGGGAAGCTCGATGGTGTAGGGAAAGGGTTTGCCGTCGGGGCCCGGAAGCACGACGCGAGTGGGTTGGCCGGCGGCGCTGGCGGCACCGGCGAGGCCCGCCGGGACGGCCTGCGCCGTCGCCGCCGCGCCGGCGGCCACCGGGGCGACGGCGGCCGGAGTCTTGGCCGCGGACGAGGTGGCGGGCGGCGAACCGGCGCAGCCGGAGAGCGCCGCGGCGAGCAGCAGGATGGACGACGTGGTCCGCAGGCGAAAAAGCGACATGATGCACCTCGCAACCAGGCAGAAAGCGGCGCACAGCATGGCATAAAATCGCTCGGCCTCCAATGTCCGCGGCCTCCGGACAGACCGGCGTCGAAGGCCGCGGGCCGCGGCGCCCGGTCCGCTGCCGCGCGTCCCGTGCCGGCCGGCGCGGTCCGGCGGGCGATGATCGAGCTTTCGTTCTAGTGTCCTCAGCCGATGCCAGCCGCCGCCATCGACGTGGTCATCCCGGCGCTCAACGAGGAGCGCTCGCTGCCGCTGGTGCTCGCCGCCCTGCCGCGCCCGCCGGTGCGGCGGGTGGTGGTGGCCGACAACGGCTCGTCCGACGGCACCGCGCGGGTCGCCGCCGCGGGCGGCGCGGTGGTGGTGGCGGCGAGCCGCCGCGGCTACGGCAGCGCCTGCCTGGCCGCGCTCGACCAGCTGCGCCGCCACCAGCCGCCCGAGGTCGTGGTGTTCGTCGACGCCGACTTCTCCGACCACCCCGAGGAGCTGCCGCGGCTGGTCGCTCCCATCCTGGCCGGCGAGGCCGACCTGGTGATCGGATCCCGCATCCTGGGCCGGCGCGAGCCCGGAGCGCTGCTGCCACAGGCCCGGGCCGGCAACCTGATCGCCTGCGCCCTGATCCGCCTCCTCTACGGGCACCGCTACACCGACCTCGGCCCCTTCCGCGCGGCGCGCTGGCAGGCTCTCGAACGCCTCGGCATGTCCGACCCCGACTTCGGCTGGACCGCCGAGATGCAGGTCAAGGCGCTGCGCGCCGGACTGCGGGTCGCCGAGGTGCCGGTCTCCTACCGCCGCCGTGTCGGCGTCTCGAAGATCACCGGCACCGTCACCGGCACCCTGCGGGCGGGCCATAAGATCCTCTGGACGGTGCTGCGCCACGCGCTGGGGCGCTGGCAGCCGGCGCCGGCAATCGACAGGGCTCCCGCGGGACCGCCGGCGCCGGTCCCGGGAGAGCCGCCGGGAGAACCATGACCGAGGCCACCCGCTGCGTCACCGAGATCGAGGTGCGCTATGCCGAAACCGACCAGATGGGGGTCGTCCACCATGCCAACTACATCGTCTGGTTCGAGCTGGCGCGGACCCGCCTGTGCGCCCTGTCGGGCTACCGCTACGTCGAGATCGAGCGCCTCGGCTACCTGCTGATGGTCACCGGCGTCGAGCTGCGCTACCGCCGTCCCGCCCGCTACGGCGACACCGTGCAGGTGACCTGCTGGGGCGAGCGCCTGGCCAGCCGCGGCATCCGCTTCGCCTACGAGGTGCGCCGCGGCGGCGATCTCCTGGCCACCGGCAACACCGAGCACATCTGGATCGAGAGCGCCAGCGGCCGCCCCTGCCGCATGCCCGAGCAGCTGCGGGCTCCTTTCGAACGCCTGGCCGGTCTTTCTTGTGATGCATTATCATAGCAGTTCCATGAACGCCAAAAGCTTCTCCAAGGGCAGGCCCTTGCATCCGCCCACGCATCCACCCACCGCGGACTGTCCTCAGCGCCGCGATCCAGAGGCCGGGCTCGTATCATCCGGCGCTGCCGCATCACATCCTGGCGTTCGACGTGATCGATCAGGCGCACCTGGCCAATGCCCGCCTGCTCGCGGTCGTCACCCCCGGCATCCCGGACGGCCTGAAGGTGGATGCCGCCGGCCGGGTGTATTCCTCCTCCGCGGACGGCCTGAGGGTCTACAACCCTGCCGGCGACCTGATCGGCGCCATCCTGGTCGACAACGTCAGCAACTTCACTTTCGGCGGCCGGCAGAACAACGTCATCTACATCCTCAACGACACCGCGATCCACGCCGCGCACCTGAAGGCGCAGGGATGACGATCCAGGGCCGGCATTCGCGGCGTTCGTCGCCGGAGTGACCTCGCCTCATCCGATCAGCGGATTCCGCGCCTTCAGCTCCGGGAAGCGGGAGAAGTCACGGTCCGCGGACCAGAGCTCCGAGACACCGTGGCAGAGACAGAGGGCGGCAATGCGGGCAGCGTGCACTCTGGCGCCGGTGACCCGCCCGGCGGCGAGGAGCCGTCCGAGCACCGGCCAGTAGCCGGCAGGCTCGTTCAGCAGGATCAGGCTGGGAGAGGCAAGCAGGGCAGCGACCTGCTCGAGCGCTCGCGACACGTCGGTCGGCGGGCGGTAGATGTTGGGGTGGGTGCAGACCGCCAGGAACTCGTGCACGCAGGGCCAGGGGATCCCCCAGGGCGCTGCGCCTTCGACCAGCCGGCGCAACGCCTCCCGTGCCGGCTCGAACCACGGCGAGTCGCGGCGGTGAGCGTAGACCAGGAGATTGGTGTCGACCGCGATCAAGCGCCGTGCCTCGTGTAGATCAGGTCACGAAGCGGCTCCCAGGCCCTCGCCGCGACATCGGGCGCCAAGCCCTCGCCGTCCACACTGAGGTCGGGCCACCGGTATGGCGTCTGCCGTGCCCGCTGGGCGAGAGCGGCCCGCAGTCCCTCCTCGAACAGGGCGCGCAGAGTGATGCCCTCGCGTCGTGCGACCTCGGCCGCCTGGGCGAAGAGATCCTCGGCGATCTCGACAGTGGTTTTCATATGGGCCAACCATATCATGAATATGGGGCGGATGGGATCGAGACAGCAAGGGGCGTAAGTCCAAGAGCTCCGCGAGGAGCGTAAACTGCACTGGAGCCGCCGCCCGGATCGCTGGATCGCGACCGGATCGGCGGGGAGCGCGGCGGTGCCGGAGGGCGCCGAGCGCGGCCCGCCCACGGGGCGGCCTACCAGAAAGGACCATCTGCCATCATGAAGAGCATCCTGTGGATCGGGCTGGCGGCGGCGCTGGGGGCCGGCGTCATCGCCATGCTGATCGCCGGCCGCGGCCGGCAGGCCGCCGCGGCGGATCTCGACTCGAACCAGCCGGCCGCCCCGGCAGCTACCGTCAGCCGCGACCCCCGTGACCCCAGCGCCGTTCCCGCCGTCTACCATTTCGCCGCGCCGGCGGCAGTGCCGGCGGCGGCCAGAGGAGGAGCCGTGACCGTCATCGACATCCCCGGCAACACCCTGCTCGACCCGGGCGTCGCGCACGTCGTCAAGAGCGACGAGGAGTGGAAGAAGCTGCTGACGCCGGAGGCGTACTACATCACCCGCGAGAAGGGCACCGAGCGCGCCTTCACCGGCGCCTACGACCACAACAAGGCCGCCGGCTGGTACGTCTGCGTCGCCTGCGGCAACCCGCTCTTCAGCTCCGAGGCCAAGTTCGACTCGGGCACCGGCTGGCCCAGCTTCTGGAAGCCCATCACCCCCGCCGCGGTCCACCAGGAGAGCGACCGCTCCCTGTTCATGGCCCGCACCGAGATCCTCTGCGCCCGCTGCGATGCCCACCTCGGTCACGTCTTCGACGACGGCCCGGCGCCCACGCACCTGCGCTACTGCATGAACTCCGCCGCCCTGCGTTTCATCCCCAAGAAGTAGCCGGCCCCGACCGGCGGCGCCGCGGCACCAACCGCGGCGCCCGACCGGCTCAGCGATAGATCTCGAGGCCGCCGCGGCGGAACTCGTCGGACTTCTCCGCCAGGCCGGCGGCAACCGCCTCGGCCTCGGCGAGCTGCTGCTCGGCGGCGTAGGCGCGGACGTCCTCGGTGATCTTCATCGAGCAGAAGTGCGGGCCGCACATCGAGCAGAAGTGGGCGACCTTGGCGGCCTCGGCGGGCAGGGTCTCGTCGTGGAAGGCGCGGGCGGTGTCGGGATCCAGGGAGAGGTTGAACTGGTCCTCCCAGCGGAACTCGAAGCGCGCCTTGGACAAGGCGTTGTCGCGCGCCTGGGCGCCGGGGTGCCCCTTGCCGAGATCGGCGGCGTGGGCGGCGATCTTGTAGGCGATGACGCCGGCCTTGACGTCGTCGCGGTCGGGCAGGCCCAGGTGCTCCTTCGGCGTGACGTAGCACAGCATCGCGCAACCGTACCAGCCGATCATCGCCGCGCCGATCGCCGAGGTGATGTGATCGTAGCCGGGGGCGATGTCGGTGGTGAGCGGGCCCAGGGTGTAGAAGGGCGCCTCGCCGCAGGCGGCGAGCTGCTTTTCCATGTTCACCTGGATGAGCTGCATCGGGACGTGGCCGGGGCCTTCGATCATCGTCTGCACGTCGTGCCGCCAGGCGATCCTGGTCAGCTCGCCCAGGGTGTCGAGCTCGGCGAACTGGGCCGCGTCGTTGGCGTCGGCGATCGAGCCGGGCCGCAAACCGTCCCCCAGGCTGAAGCTGACGTCGTAGGCCCGCATGATCTCGCAGATCTCCTCGAAGTGCTGGTGGGCGAAGTTCTCCCGGTGATGCGCCAGGCACCACTTGGCGTGGATCGAGCCGCCGCGGGAGACGATGCCGGTCAGGCGGCCGGCGGTGAGCGGCACGTAGCGCAGCAGCACGCCGGCGTGGATGGTGAAGTAGTCCACCCCCTGCTCGGCCTGCTCGATCAGGGTGTCGCGATAGATCTCCCAGGTCAGGTCCTCGGCCTTGCCGCCGACCTTTTCGAGCGCCTGGTAGATCGGCACCGTGCCGATCGGCACCGGCGCGTTGCGCAGGATCCACTCGCGGGTCTCGTGGATGTGCTTGCCGGTGGACAGGTCCATCACCGTGTCGGCGCCCCAGCGGATGGCCCAGGTCATCTTCTCCACCTCCTCGTCGATCGACGAGGCGACGGCAGAGTTGCCGATGTTGGCGTTGATCTTGACCAGGAAGTTGCGGCCGATGATCATCGGCTCGCTCTCCGGGTGGTTGACGTTGGCCGGGATGATCGCGCGGCCGCGCGCCACCTCGTCGCGCACGAACTCCGGCGTCATCCGCTCCGGGACCGCGGCGCCCCACGACTGGCCCGGGTGGCGGGCGACGCCGCCGGCGGCCGGAGCCGGGAAGCGGCCGGCCGGGCCGGCGGCGCCGCCGGCCCGTTCGCCCGGGCGGGCCAGGGCGAGCGCCTGGTTCTCGCGGATGGCGATGAACTCCATCTCCGGCGTGACGATGCCGCGCCGGGCGTAGTGCAGCTGCGTCACGTTGGCGCCGGGGCGGGCGCGCAGCGGCCGGCGCGGGTTGGCGAAGCGCAGCCCGTCGAGGCGCGGGTCGGCGGCGCGCCGGCGCCCGTACTCGGACGACACGGTGCTCAGCTCGACGACGTCGCCGCGCTCGAGGATCCAGGGCCGCCGCAGCGGCGCCAACCCGCCGCGCACGTCGATCGCCGCCGCCGGATCGGTGTAGGGCCCCGAGGTGTCGTAGACCAGCAGCGGCGGGTTCGCGACCGTCGGATCTGCGGTGCCGGCGCCGGCCGGCGACGGACGATGGAGGCGGGTCGGCGACAGCGCGATCTCGCGCATCGGCACCCGCAGGTCGGGCCGCGTCCCGGTGACGTAGACCTTGCGCGAGGCCGGAAACGACTCTGCCCCGGGCTGAACCGGATCGATCATTCTGAAGTCTCCTCTCTCCTGCGCGCCGCAATGCTGCAAGCCGGCCACAAGCCGGCGGCAAGCCGGCTGCAAGCCCGCGGCAAGCCGGCGGCAGGCCAGCGGCACGGCGAGTCGCGCTCCACCGGCGGCGGGACGCGTGCGACGAGCGCGGCAGGAAGGTTGCGGGATGCAGCTTCGGCTTGGCGGGCATCGCTTCCCTACGCTGGCATTACCCAGGTCAGGTGGTGAGGGTTGCCCGCGCCGCGGCGGCGGGCTCTCAGCCTTGCGGCTCCCCTAGCTGTGGCAAGCCATCCTACCGCGGTTCCGGCTCCCGCCGGCGATCGCTCCACCACCCCCAGAGCACGAACAGCCAGAGGCTGAGCCCGCCATACCCCAGGACCCGGGGGTCGGGCGGCGGCGGGCCGAAGACGGCGGCGACCCAGAACGCCGGCAGCGCCAGCAGCAGCAGCCAGGTGCCATAGCGGCCGGCCGCGCCTGCCTCCGGGCGCGGGCGCGTCCGGCGCAGGTACAGCGCCGCGCCGCCGGCATAGAGCGCCATTTCGAGCGGCAGCTCGACCGCCGGCAGGTTCCAGAGGCCGAGGCCGACGTAGGGACCATGCGGCAGCAGCCCCAGGTCGGGGCGGTGGACCAGCAGGTCGAGCACCCAGTGGCTCAGCACGCCGAGGCCCAGCAGGGACGCCAACCGCCATCGCGCCGCCGGCTGCAACAGTCCGTAGAGCGCCGCGAAGGCGACCGACCAGGCGAGGGCGCCGGCCAGGCTGTGGGTGATCGGGTAGTCGTAGAAATCGAGCGGCGTCAGCCGGGTGATGCCGGGAGCGACGCGGACGTGCTCCCAGCCCAGCAGCAGGAAGATCGGCCACAGCAGATCGAGCAGCTGCACGGCGGCGAACCAGGTGCCGAGCGACACCCGCGGCACCGCCGCCTTCCCCGCCAGGCCAAGGCCGAAATGTCCGATGAACATCGGGCGCCTCCCGCATCGCAACCCGTCGGCGACCCGCCGGCCGCCCGGCTTGGCGCGCAACATACCACCACGCCTGCCAGGACGTCGCGGTGGTACATTCGGCCGCCGGAGGGAATCCTGCAATGGCACGAACGCGCTCCGCGCCGCGGCTCATCCAGCTGGTCACGACCTCGACGCTGACCGTCGCCGCCGCGGCTGTCGCGACGCTGGCGCTGACTCTCGCCGCAACTGCCGCGGCGCCTCCGCCCGCCAGCCCAGGCTCCGCCGGCACGCCGGCCACGACCGCCGGTCCGCCGGCCACGACCGCCGGCACGCCGGCCACGACCACCGGCACGCCGGCCACGACCACCGGCACGCCGGCCACGACCACCGGCACGCCGGGCATGACTGCCGGGCCGCCGTCGCCGGCCGCCGGGCCGCCGGTGCCCCGCGAGTGGCTCACGCCGGCCGAGGCGGCCGGCTTCGAGGCCACCCCGGACTATGCGGACACCATGGCCTTCCTGCGCCGCCTCGGCGAGCGCCTGCCCGAGATGCGGATCGAGAGCTTCGGCCGCTCGGCCGCCGGCCGGCCGCTGCCGCTGGTCATCGTCTCGCGCGAGCGGGCGTTCACCGCCGCGGCCGCCCGCCGCCTCGCCAAGCCCGTCGTGCTGATCCAGAACGGCATCCACCCCGGCGAGATCGACGGCAAGGACGCCTGCCTGATGATCCTGCGCGACCTCGCCCTCGGCCGCCGCCGCGAGCTGCTCGACGACGCCACCCTGCTGATCGTGCCGATCTACAACGTCGACGGCCACGAGCGGAGCTCGCGGTTCAACCGCCCCAACCAGGACGGCCCGCACCAGGGCATGGGCTTCCGCACCACCGCCGCCGGCCTCGACCTCAACCGCGACTACGTCAAGGTGGTCTCGCCCGAGGCGCAGTCCCTGGTCCAGCTGGTGGCGGCCTGGCGGCCCGACCTGATCGTCGACAACCACGTCACCGACGGCGTCGAGCACGACTGGGTGCTGACCTGGTTCTGGGCCGAGGCGCCGCAGCTGCCGGCGCCGGTCGACGCCTGGATGCGTACCCACATGCCCGCCGCGCTGGCCGCCACCGCGCGGGCGGGACATGCCAACGGCCCCTACGTCGACCTCAAGGACGGCACCGACCCGGCCAAGGGCTTCAGCTCCTGGGTCGGCGAGCCGCGCTTTTCGAGCGGCTACTTTCCGCTGCGCAACCGCCCGGCGGTGCTGGTCGAGACCCTGTCCTACAAGCCCTACGCCGACCGCGTCCTGGCCACCCGCGACTTCCTGCTGGCGCTGCTCGCCGAGGTCGGCCGCGACGCCGCCGGCCTGCGCGGCGCGGTGGCCGCCGCGGACGCCGCCACGGTGGCGGCCGGCGGCCCGCACGCTCCGCCCTCGCAGATGGTGGTGAACTTCGAGGAGAGCCCCGAAGCCGACCGCATCCGCTTGCCCCTCTACGCCACCACGCTCGAAACCTCGCAGGTGACCGGCGGCCCGCTGCTGCGCTACCAGGTGGGCGAGGTGCGGCCGATCGAGGTGCCCTGGTACCACGGCTCGCGCGCGGTCCTCAGCCTGCCCCGCCCCCGCGGCTACCTGGTGATGCCCGGCTGGCCGCAGATCGAGCAGCGCCTGCGGGTTCAGGGCCTGCGCGTCGAACAGCTCACCGAGGCGGCGGAGGTCGAGGTCGAGACGATGCGGCTCGGACCGCCCCAGCTGGCCGGCGCCTCCTACCAGGGGTTGATCCACGCCGGCGCCGAGGTGACCCGCCGCAGCGAGCGGCGCCACCTTCCGGCCGGCACCCTGTGGGTGCCCGCCGACCAACCCGACTTCGCCGTCGCCGCGCAGCTGCTCGAGCCCGAGGCCGGCGACTCGCTGCTCTCCTGGGGCCTGCTGTCGACCGTCTGGGAGCGCAAGGAGTTCATCTCGCCCTGGGTGCTCGAGGACCAGGCGGCCCGGCTGCTGCGCGACCCCCAGGTCGCCGCCGAATGGCGGCAGGCGCTGGCCGACCCCAAGCTCGCCGGCGATCGCCAGGCGCGCTATCTCTGGTGGTTCCGCCACACTCCCTACTGGGACGAGACGGTCGGCCTGATGCCCTGTTTCCGGCTGCTCACGGCGCCGGCGTTCAAGACCCGTCCTGTGACTCCCTGACCGCCGCCGGGGACTCCTCCAGGCGCTGCCGCAGCGGCCCGGGGATCGGGATCGGCTGGATCCCGCCGGGGGCGTCGAGCACCGCGTAGACGGTGGTGGTGCGGCCCAGCGCCACCGGCGTGCCGTCCCGCGACAGGGCGAAGCCGAAGGTCAGCGAGGTGCGTCCCACCCGCACCATCCGCACGTGGATGTCCAGCTCGTCGCCGAAGCGCACCGGCGACAGGAACTCGCACGACGAGGCGACGCGCGGCCAGCCGACCAGGCTCCCGTCGGCCTGCCGCTCGGCGCCCGGATCCCAGCCGAGCGCCCGCAGCAGCTCGTGCTCGGCGATCTCCATGAAGACGAAGAAGCGCGCGAAATGGGCGATGCCGCCGGCATCGGTGTCGGAGAACTCGATCCTGCGCCGCGTCCGATATTCGTGCATCTTGTCGTGCATCTCGCGCCCTGATCCGTGCAGCATAATATCGCCCCATGCATGGAGCGCGGCCGCCTCGAACCACCGCGCCGCGGCCGGCGGCGGGCGCCGCCGTTGCCGTGCGGCGCCGCCCTCCCGGCCGGTTGCTGGACGCGGCGGCGATCGGCCTGCTGGTCTTGTTCCTGGCGGCGGCGTTGCCGAGCGGGCTGTGGCACGCCTGCAACCAGATCGGCCACGCCGTCGACACCAGCGAATCGCGCGAGGACGCGCGCGCCCGCGTCTACGGCGAGGACTACAGCCGCGCCATCGACCGCATCCGTGCCGCGCTGGCGCCCGGCGAGGGCTACATCCTGGTCGAAGGCGGCAGACCCGGGTCCGGCGGCGTCTACTGGGTGCGCTACGACCTGGCGCCGCGGCCCGCCGCCAACGTCGGCCCGCTCGCGGACCTCACCAGCGGTGCCCAGCTGCGCCGCCGGCTCAGCGCCAACCTGCGGCACGTGGTGGTGGCCTTCGACACCCGCAAGCCGCCGCGGCTCTACGAGCGTTACCAGTTCGTCGAGGAGATCGAGCGGCGCGCCCGCAAGGGCCCCGGGTGACCGGCGAGCTGGCCGGCGGCCTGGGCGCGGTCGCCCTGTTCGCCGTCCCCGGCTACGGCCTGACCGAGCTGTTCCCCACTCTGCGCCGCCTGCGGCCGCCGCTGCGGTTGGCCTACGGCTACCTGCTGGGCGTGGCCGCGGTGGCGGGCGCCCTGTTCGCCCTTTCCCACGTCGCCGGCGTGCCGCTGCGGCCGCCGGCGGTGTGGGCGAGCGTGGGGGCGCCGGCGCTTGCCGGCTTGGCGGCCGGCCTCTGGCGCCGCCACCGGCGCCGTGCAGCGAGGGCACCGAGCCCCACGAGCGCGCGCCGCGCCGCGCCGCGCGGCAGCCGGTTCGGCCGGCTGGTGCCGGCGGCCTGCGCCCTGGCGGCGGCGACGATCTGCCTGGGCGTCTTCGCCGAAGCGCTGATCAACCCGCCGCACGATTGGGACGGCCGCATGACCTGGTGCGCCCAGGCCCGCTACATCCGTGCCGCGGGCACCGTGGACGCGCCGGTGCTGCGCGAGGTGAGCTGGGACATCTCCCATCCGCAGTATCCGCTGCTGATGCCGGTCGCCCAGGTGGCGGCGCTCGAGGCTTTCGGCGCCGACCCCGATTCCCACCTGCCGCGCGCCATCTACGCGGCCTTCCTGCCGGCGTTGCTGCTGGTGATCCATGCCGCGGCGCGCCGCGGCGCCGGCCCCGTCGCCGCCGCGGTGGCGACCCTCGCCGCGGCGGCGGCGCCCTTCATGATCCTCGGCGAGGGCGGCGCGGAGAGCACCTACAGCGACCTGCCGCTCGGCTGCTTCTATGGCGCCGGCCTGGCGCTGCTGCTGGGCGCCAGGCCGCGCGCCGAGAGCGGCCTGGCCGCGGGGTTGCTGCTCGCCGCGGCGGCGCTCACCAAGAACGAGGGCGCGCCGCTCGCCTGCCTGGCGCTCGCCCTGGGCTGGCGGTCCGGCAGGGCCGGGGTGCGCCGCTTCGCCGCCGCCGCGTTGCCGCTGGTCCTGGCGCTGGCGCTGTTCGCTTCGTGGCGGGCCGGCGTGCCCAACCGCGAGGACGAAGGCTACCCGCAGCTGCTGTATGCCGGCGGCTTCTGGTCCGGCATCGCCGCCCACGCCCAGGCCGCCGTGCCGGTGATGGTCGACAAGATGAACCGCTTCCGGCACTGGGCCGGCTTCTGGTGGATGGTGCCGGCGGCGCTGCTCGCCGGCCGCCGCGCCCTGGGCCGCCCCATCGCCCGCCGCTGGCTGGCCGCCGCGGCAGGACCGCCGGCCATCGCGCTGCTCGCCTACTCGATCCACCCGCGGCCCGCCTACCTGGCGGCGGTCACCTGGGAGCGCTTCCTGCTGCAGGCCACGGTGCCGTTGCTGGTCCTCCTGGCCTATGCCCTGGCCGAGGTCGGCCGCCACCTGGCGGGAAGCTCACGGCGCCAAGGGGATGGAAGCGTTCCCTTGGCGAGGAGCACCTGATGAAGGCGGCGCGAAGCGGCCCGTCGAGCGCCGCCAACTAGGGCGGAAACGCCGAATTATCCAGACCGCCGCAGAAGGTCCCGGCCGGGTTGTGGTAGCTCTTGGTGGTGCCGCCGACGGTGTCGGTGACGCTGATGTCGTATTCGAGATTCGACAGCGCGCCCCAGAAGAACGCGGTGCGGTTGCCGAAATCCACCACCTTCATCACCAGCTCGAGCACCGTCGGGTCGGTGAAGGTGAAGAAGCCGGACTCGTCGCTGAGACTGCGGCCGCTGCCGACGCCGCTCGAGCCGTCGAACTGGTTCATCCAGTTGACCTTGATCGCGAACCGCCGGTCGAGCAGGCAGAGGGTGTTGCTGGACGGCGCGCAGGTGCCGGCCTTCTTGCCGATCGCCAGGCGCTGGTCGCCGGCCGCCACCGGCGCCGCGGCGGTCGCCGGGAAGGCATCGTTGTCGAAACCGCCGCAGTCGCCTGGGGTGTTGGTGAAGGTCTTGACCGTGCCGCTCGCGGTGTCGGTGACGGTGATGACGAATTGCAGGTCGGTGAGCTCGCCGTAGAAGACCGTGATGCCGGCGTTCAGGGGCAGGATCTTGACGATCAGCTCGTAGTTCGTGGGATCGGTGAAGTAGAAGAACCCGGTGCTGTCGGTCGAGGGGATGGCGAGGCCGCTGCCGGCAGCGCCGTTGAACTGGTTGGTCCAGCTCACCTGCACCCGGAAGCGCTTGTCCAGCAGGCAGAGCGTCAGCTTGTCGGGCTTGCAGACGCCGCCCGGCCCGGTGCTCCCCTGCAGGAACTGCTGCAGCGTCAGGTAGCTCTGGGCGAAGGCGCCGTCGACCCTGAACTGCTGCGGGCTACAGTCGTCGTCGCTGCCGCAGCCGCCATAGAGCTGGCCCACCACGTCGCCGTTGGCGAGCATCACCGCCGAGCCCGAGCTGCCGCCGAAGGTCCCGCCCTTGACCTGATCCGAATAGAGGAAGTTGGGGCGCGGCACGCCGTCGCAGGCCACGACGTTGGGATCCGAGCTGGTCACCACGAAATCCTGCGTCAGGCCGTCGGGATGCGAGATGCCGTAGAGCAGCGTGCCGCCGGGAGCGGCGGCGGGCGAGGGGTTCCAGCCGAGGAAGCTGCGCCCGGCAGGGATGTTGTCCAGCCGCATCAGAGTGAAGTCGCTCGCCGCCTGACCGCCGCCGGCCGCGCCGGTCGAGAGGAGGGTGGCGCCGAAGCTCGACGGCACCGAATCCATGTCCGGCATCGGCCCGTTGCACGACGGCGTGTAGAAGTCCCAGAACGCCTCCAGCGAGTTGGCGCCGCCGGCGGTCGAGATGCAGTGGTTGGCGGTGAGCATCAACGGGGCGCCGGGGACGCTGCTGTTGAGCAGCTCGCCGGTGCACTGCCCGCCCTCGCCCTGGTCGACGAAGAAGATCATGGCGACCGCGTGCCGCACCGCATCGATGGCCGGGAAGTCGCTGGTGGAAAAGCAGCTCGCGTCGAGGTTGCAGGCCATCGACTCCTTGGGCGTCGGCGCCCGCTCCGCCGTGCCGAGGTCCACCATCTCGAGGGTCTTGTCCAGGGTGAAGCCGAAGCGCGCCCCGCCGGCGAGGGCGGCCGCCGGCAGCTCCACGTCCAGCGCCGCTTCCTCGCCCGGGACGCTGGGCGTCCACAGGCCGCCGTCCGCACCGATCAGCTCGCGGCCGAAGGGACCCGCGGTGTGGCCGCCGCCGGTCACCCAGAGCCGCGCGCCGGCCGGCAGGCTCACCTGCGCCAGGTGCAGCCGCAGGCGGTAGGCGTGGGTCACGCGCACCAGCCCACCCCAGGCCAGCTTGTCGAAGGCGGTCTGCACGGCCAGGCCGCCGCCCTGCTCGGCCAGCGGGTTCGCCGCCACCAGGCTGGCGCTCAGCGTCACCTGCCGCGGCGCCGGCAGCGCGCGCTCGAAGCCGTTGTGCACCGGCAGCCGGTGGGCTTCGTTCCAGGCGCGCAGCGCCGCCAGGCGGTCGGGAGCGGCGACCGCCGAGTCGTCCAGCTCGGCGAGCGCCGCCAGACCGTAGCGCTCGGCGATGCGCGGCGCGGCGGCGGCCGCGGCGGCGGCCGCTTCGCTGGCAGCGCGGAGGGCGGCGGCATCGGCCGGCGGCGTGTACGGCCCAAGCCGCGAGACCGCGCCGTGATCGCCCCCACGGAGACCGCCGGGGCCGCCGAGGCCCTGTGCGCTGGCCTGTGCCTGGAACGCCGGCAGTGAGAGCAGGAGGAGCTGGATGGCTACGATCAAGGGCGATCTGCTTCGATTCATGGGCTCTCCAGGCAAGGCCGTCCGATCCCCGCGATTATAGGTTGCGCCGGCTGCGCTGCGCGCAGAACCGCCGGCAAGCCTCTGCAAGGGGCGCACCAGCCCTCGGCGCGGCGATGGCGCGTGCTAGCATCCGCGCGATGAACGTGGCGGTCATCGGCGGCGGCCCTGCCGGGCTCTATTTCGCCCTGCTGATGAAAAAGGCCGACCCGGCCCACCGCATCGCGGTCTTCGAGCGCAACGGTCCGGACGACACCTTCGGCTGGGGGGTGGTGTTCTCGGACCAGACGCTCGGCAACATCGCCGCCGCCGATCCCGAGAGCTGCCAGGAGATCGCCGCCAGCTTCGCGCGCTGGGACGACATCGACGTCCACGTCAAGGGAACGGTCGTCACCTCGGGAGGGCACGGCTTCAGCGGCATCTCCCGGCGCACCCTGCTCGCCATCCTGCAGCGCCGCGCCGCCGCGCTCGGCGTCGAGCTCTGCTTCCGCCGCGAGGTGCGCGGCCTGGGCGACCTCGACGCCTGCCTCGCCGGCCTCGGGATGGACGGGCCGCCGGACCTGGTGGTGGCCGCCGACGGCGCCAACAGCGCGGTGCGCCGCGAGCTCGCCGCGCATTTCCAGCCCGACCTCGACCTGCGCACCGCGAAGTACGTCTGGCTGGGCACCACGCGGCTGTTCGACGCCTTCACCTTCCTCTTCGTGGAAGGCCCGCCCGCGCCAGGCACCGCGCCCGCCGCCGCCGTCACCCCTGTCTTCCAGGCCCACGCCTACCGCTTCGACCGCCGGCACTCGGCCTTCATCGTCGAGTGCGACGAGGCCTCCTGGCGCGCCGCCGGCTGCGAGCGGCTGGACGTCGACGGCACCGTCGCCGCCTGCGAGCGCCTCTTCGCGCCGTGGCTGGACGGCCACCCGCTGCTCGCCAACACGCCGCCGCACCAGCGGGCGGCGCCCTGGCAGAGCTTCACCCGGGTGCGCAACGCCTGCTGGTATCACGGCAACGTGGTGCTGATGGGCGACGCGGCCCACACCGCGCACTTCTCGATCGGCTCGGGCACCAAGCTGGCGATGGAGGACGCCATCGCCCTGGCCCGGGCCCTGCAGCCTCTCGGCGCGGCGTCGCCGCCGGGCGGCGGGGCGACCCCCGGCGCGGGCCTGGCGGCGGCGCTCGCCGGCTACCAGCGGGAGAGAATGACCGAGGCGCTACGGCTGCAGAACGCGGCCCGCAACTCGATGGAGTGGTTCGAGAACGTCAGGCGCTACCTGGTGCTCGAGCCGCCGCAGTTCGCCTACAGCCTGCTCACCCGCAGCCAGCGCGTCAGCCACGAGAACCTGCGCCTGCGCGACCGCGCCTACCTGACCGGCGTCGAGCGCTGGT
>Ga0210405_10001838_pt1 | contig 23063 bp, 10 predicted proteins | sample IncBWH11MmetaG_FD_155492 | JGI IMG/M metagenome (GOLD analysis project Ga0210405, IMG submission 155492) | Forest soil microbial communities from Barre Woods Harvard Forest LTER site, Petersham, Massachusetts, United States - Inc-BW-H-11-M | ecosystem: Environmental > Terrestrial > Soil >... | reverse complement strand
ACCCGGTTGACGGTACCCGAGGAGCCGGAACCGTAGAAGATCCCCGCCAGCCAGAGAAGGCAGGAAGTGTCGCCGGCGGTACCGTCGACCGTAATGTTAGTAATATTTACCGGGCCGGCTCCCTCCACCAGGATCTGCGCCGCCACGCTCTCACCGAACATGCTCACAGTGTTCTGCACCAAGCCCCCAGAGGGCACGGCGATCACCGCCTGGTTGGCCGTGCCAGACGCAATTCCAATTAGGGTCAGGGGCTTTGAGATCGTGACTTGTTCTGCATAGGTGCCCGGGCAGACCTGTATGGTTGCGCCGTTCGGAACGGCGCTCACCGCCTGGGAAATCGTTGGGAAGCTAACCGAACTAGGCTTGCAAGTTCCAACCGCAACCGTGGGGGCAGCAAGCAGGGATTGAACGGCAAGAAGCGGCAGCGCCGCCAGGCAAAGCAAATATCTGTGTCGAAGCATTCGTTTTTTCCTCTCTCAGGAGCGTGCAAGGTGCGCGCAAAATTAGTTTCGCCGTCTGCACCTCTAAGTGCACAGGGCGAATATGTCCGCACCGACCACATGGAAGAGCACTTCCAGCGATCGGTCTAACGTCCTTCAGGGGGAGCAGCCCTCTGGCTCTGGGGAGGAGTTCTTACCGCTATTGTAGTTATGAGGTTCCGAAGGTGGCGGTTTCTCCACTTCCGGAACCTGGTTACACTCTCAGAAGTTAACCCAAACTTGTTGTCGTACAGGCCGGACGCCCTTATCAGATGCCCGGCCCGTTTTGTTTCGAGCTGCTCAAATCACTTTAGTGTCCCGGAGCCTCGACCGCGCCGGCATCAATACTATGCGTGGCGGTGTCGGGCCTAGGATTGCCGAAGAAGTCAGTATTCGGCAGCCTAAGCGACGGCAACCCGCCAACGGGAGCCGTAACGCAGCTCCCTCCGGTAACCGTGGCACACGGGACGAAGTTAATAGCCGGCGAAGTCCCGGTTATCGAGTAATTGCCGAGCGGGAGTCCGCCGCCATAGTTTCCGTACGTCCCACCGGTAGCCGATGGATTCGTCAAGGACAGCGGGCCCCAACTCACGTTGATCCAGTTGTTGCCCTCGTCCACCGTTGCCGATGGTACGAGGTTAAACAGTGGCGCCCCGGCTATCGAGTCGGGGATGCCTGGAGGAACCCCAAAGCCATGGAGCCCTCCGCATCCATTCGACAAGGTGCATTCCGGCGGCACGCGCGAGCCGTTGCAGTACGAGCTGATGACCCCCGGTGCCGCTGTGGAGTTATTCGCGCCGCCACCGCCTGTGCCCGCGAACGAGTACACCGGGAAAAGCGTGAATCCCGATTCGTGGCCGGTTAGTGTCTTGTCGCCGCGCACCCCGAGGTCCCAGTACGTGACCCCGGTGGTGGAGCAGGCGCCGGTTGTCGCCTGAGTCGGAGCTTGCGTGTTGGTGAAGGCACTGAACAGCAAAACCTGGTTCTGCTGGTTCAGGGTTCCCGCCCCAGGAGTGCCGACGCCGATGTAGAACGAGCGGTTCTGCGAGATGATGTCACCAAACAGAATCGGGTTCGAGAAGCTCGTGCAGTTGGGGTGTCCCGCAGGGCAAGTGATTGGCACCACAAAGGTCGTGGTCAGCAGGGTGGTGTTTGGCATGCTCGTCACCCCGGCCGACTGCGGGCATGATGCCGTGCCAGCGGCGTTGTGGCATTCCCCCGCAGGGGCGCTGGCCATGGGCGTCCCGATGGAGTAGGTGAGCACGCCCGAGGAAGCGAGGGTATCGTTGTGCATGATGGTGTTGTTGACGATGTTCACATTCAACGCATCCTGCAACGATATTCCCGCGCCGTCCCAACCGGCCATGTTGTTGACGATCATGTTGTTGGTGATGGTCACGTCGTGCCAGTACTGCGGCTGCGACGCGAAGGTGGATACGTCCGTCCCGTTGACGGACTGGAGCCGAATGCCGCCACCGCTCCCGCTATCCGCCGAGTTACCCTGGATCAGGTTGGCATTGATCACCAAGCCTGGACCCGTGCCGTCGCTCAATCCCGGCGGGCAATCCGCGTCGGGTATGGTGCCGCATACCGGGTCGGTATCCGGGGTGCCCTGAATCATGATCCCGCCGCCGTTGGTGGGGATGGTCGGGTTGCTACTCTCATTGAACACGAACGAATTGTGCTCGATGTCGCCGTTGTAGATTTCCCCGAGGTGAACCAGGCCGCCGCCCTCACCGGCACTGATGTTGCCGCATACCCAGTTGTAGTTGAACTTGTAGTAGTCGTTGCCGGTGCAGAAGCTCACGCCGCCGCCGCCCGAGAGCGTGGCGGAGAACAGTTCATCGCCGATCGAGGAATTGTCGGTGATCATGTTGTTGTGGACGTTCGGTTGCATCTGGAAGCAGTACGGTAGGTGCTGGTTGGTTACCAATCCCGTCCCATTGCTGCACGAGCCTGGAGCTGCGTTGGTGGCGCCGCCCTGGATGTACGGGGGAGCAAATTCGCCCTGGCCGACGCTGATGCCGCCCGAGAGCGTTCCGGCATTGTTGTAAATGCGGTTGTTGGCGATCTGCAGGAAGTGAGCCCAGCCGTGCACAAAGATGCCGCCGCCACCCTGCGAACTGTTGGTGATGGTCAGCCCATCGATGCTCGAGGGGTTGCAGACGTAGTTGCTCGGGAATGGGTTGGTCGTACTGGTGGCACTCGTATGACAGAGCGGGTTGGCATCGCCTACAAGGAGAGCACCCGGAGTGCCCGGGGCCGCACCTGGATTAGACACGACTCCAGTCAGCAGCGTGGTGCCGGCCGGGAACGCGCCAGCTTCGGTGCCGTCGTTCCACGGACTCAAGCCGTGGAAATCCAGACCCTTGCCCAGAACCGTAATTCCCGCGCCTTCATAGGCACCCATCAGCGAGGGCTCTTGCAAGAGTTCGGCCAGGTTGCCGCTCAGGGTGGCGTCCCAGCCGACCGTGGCCTCCAGCGGCAACCGGTCAATCTGTGGAATGTTGGGTTGGGCAGTGAAATGCTGCCAACCCGTGTCAGGGCAACCGGCGGACGCCCCCGGCACACCTTGCAGCGTCAAACCGAACAGACAATTGACATGCCGGCGCCAGGGATCGAGCAGCTTGCCGGCGGGATGGGTGTTGGCATTGATGATGGTGGTAGCGGCGCCAACGCCTTGCAGCCGGACGGGCTTCCACATAATCACCATCTCGGTGTGAGATGCGGGAGAGTGAATATTGGTAGCGGAGGGTGTAGTACACGCAGCCGAGCCTCCGGTGGTCGTGCTGCAGGTCGGGTCGACGATAATCAAGTCGCCCGGAGCAGCCGCGTCAATCGCGCCCTGGATCGTGCCCGAGGCGGCGACATGGGTGGGCGCTTTCCCGCCGATGGTAACGGTCACGGTGTCAATGGATTGTTTGCCATTGCCGGCCGTGATCAGCAACTGTCCGCAACGTGCAGGTGTCGCTCCCGGCGCGTATTCCGCTTGCTGCTGTATGCTGCACAGCGGCACTTGAGGGGACCCCGGCAAGCCGCCAGGGACTGTGGCTTTGATCGCAGTTTCACTCCAACTGGTAATAATCGCCTTCACACCGCCGATGGTAACGCTCGACGCGGTATTGCAGGTCGTGCTGTTCGCACTCGGCGAGGTGCACCTAGCCCCAAAGCCATAGTGGCGAGTCACAGTCTTGCAATCGAAGGGCGCCACTGAGGCCGAGGGCCCGGCGTAACCAAAGTTGTTCACAGCTACATCGGCGCCGGTACTCGCGGCGGTGCAGTTGCTCGCATTCGCCACTGTCGCGTTGCCCAAGGCGGTGATCGTCAGTGTGCGACCGGCGGCACCGACATAAGGTCCAATTCCGTCGCCATCCACTTCCGCGATGGCTGGCGTGGCATCCGGATAGGCGCAATCAGGATTGTTGTACCCCGCGCCCACGAAGGCTTGCGTGGGCACAACGGGCGTATCGAGGTAAGTCGTCGTGCCCGGCATGTACGGCTCGGTGTAGCAGAAGTCGCTGTATGCCTGGTTGTACAACGGGTCGTTGATCAGCTGCCCGTGGGTCGGCGAGCTCAAGTTCGTGTCCAGGATCGGCCCGTAGTCATTCATGCACTGAACCATCATCGAGGGTGAGTATCCCGTGATGTTGGGCGGGTTCACGTCCCAACTCGAATAATTCAAACCGTCATAGATCCCCCAGTGGTCAGAATACACGCGGGAGACTTCGTTTCCGAGATAATCCCGGGTCGAGATCGGCATGTTGGGTGGGGAAAACTTCTCGCCGAACTGAGGCGAAAAGGGATCAAATTCGGAAGTGAAATCATCCGTGATCACGCCGGTGAAGTGGGAGGCGATGTGCGTCGAGGTGAAGATGTAGAACTTCGCACTCACCGAATCCTGGCTGGCCAGGGTCACTTCCTTGCGGTCGCACAGAGGACGCGTAGCGCCGGCAAATGGAGCAGTTTCCTGCACCTGCGGGAACAGACTCAGGTAGTCGGGCACCACGCGCATCTCGCCCACGCACGGCCATATCGGATCCTGAAAGCCGGGGTAACCTGGGAGTGCGAGGTAGTCCCCATTCCCTTGGGCCGTAGTCGCGTTCTGGTAGTTGGTGGGGTTGTAGCCGGAGCCGCTTTCGTCGTAAAGCGAAGCCACCGACGCCTGGTCGGGCATGATGAAGATGGAGCCACCCAAGCCGGGGAACTGCTGCGTGGGCGGCGCAATGTAGTTGTCGCCGATCAGAAGGTTCTTGTCTTCTTCCTTCTCCACCTCAAAACCCGGGGGCATGATCGTTTCCACCACATACTTGCCGGGTGGCAGCATGGGAGTGCCGACCCTATATGCATCGGTCGTGTCAGGATTCGCCACGCAGATCGTGCAGTTGGTCCCGGCTATGGTTGGGGTCGCACCGGTGATTGGGTTTTTGTAACCTGTGGGCGTGATCTGCTTTCCAGTCGTCGGGCTGATGCCGAGGACGCTGGGGAACGAGTACATGCCGTCGTAAGGCGCCGGCTGGATCTGGTTCCAGATGTGCATGGCGTCATAGCACTTGTACTGCGAGTTGTACGGCAGAGTCGTGGTGGTCAGGGCAGGCCCGCCGTGCAGGGAATTGTAATAATTCAAGTAGTTGGGTTGGTCAAACAGCGTAAAGAAGAAGAGGTCCTGGTTGGGACTGCCGGCGACAGCCGTGCCTTGGCCGGGGCAGCTCATGTAGGGCTTCTGTCCGGCAGTGGCACCGGTCCCGCCCGCCGTGCTGCCCGGGTAGAACCCTTGCGCCCAGTCATCCCAACTGGTGCTCTGTGTTGTGTCCACCAGCTTGAGAGTCGGGGTCGCGCCATCCGCCGCAAAGCCCTCCTGGTAGAGGTTGATGGTGACGCGCGGCACATTGGGCGCCCAGGGCTGTTCGATCATTTGTGAGGCGTCGTCAAAGGGGCGCGTGGCGGCATATTTGACGAGTCCATGGATGCCACCGTTCTCGCCCACCTTGATCGTCGATGGGGTGGTTCCGCCAGCGGGGTTGTACAGCGGATTGGGCACGGTCGCGCAGAAGTTCGTTGTGCTTACGGGTAGGTCTGGGTTGCAGTTTGCAAACGGCGCCTTGCCGAATTCAATCCAGTTGCCCTGGCTAGTTTCGCCCGACCAGCCCTCGGCCGCCACCCACGGGGGATCGATGCGGCCGGTGGACGCTGTAGTAGAACTCGGGACCGCTATGCCCTTGGCAAAATCAGCATCAGCCTCGGCCGCGCAATCCGCCTTAGCGCAATAGACCGCGCCAGGTACAGACAGGTCGGCGGGCAGAGGAATCGCCTCGAAGGTGTTGGCCAGGAAATTGTAGGCTGTCGAGGTCCCGCAAGGCCGACCCGCGCCCCCCGCCGACCCGCAGTACGAGGTGCCGTCGGCGGGTCCGCCCGCGTCGTAAACGGTGTGGATCCCCGTCGTCTTGTAGCGGCCCGAATCCGCTGTCACGACATACCAATTGAACAGCGGGAACGTCTCGTTGAAATTGGCAACGCCGTTGAAGTCCGTCGTCAGAACGTTGGCCCGACTGCCGTCGCGGTAATGAATCATCGTATAGACCAACGGAATCCCGATCTCGTCCTTATCCTTGATTCCATTCTTGTTATCGTCAACGAAAGTGGTGGTGTAGACATTCGCCTGCCACTGCTGAACGCCAATCTGCCCCAATTTGAGGTCGGTAACGGTGCCGGCGGGGCAGCTGGTTGCGGGCGGCGTGATGATGCAGCCCACATCGGCGGGCGTCGAGAGGCCGTCAATGATCTGGTCATTCCACTGATCGCCGATGGTCAGTCTCCAGTTCCCTCCGGGAACATTGCTGAACTTGAAGTTCCCGTTGGCATCGCACTTGGCGAACATGAAGTCCTCGGCGTCCGGGTCACCCAAGCTCACCCAGCACTGGGTCCAAGCGAGGGCATCGCGCGAACCGCTGGGGTAGAGTCTCTGGTCCGGTGTCCGGCTCAGGCGCTGGACATCCACCTGCCCTTCAATGGTGTTGGTGCAAGCGCCGACAGCACCGAAGGAGCCGGCACAGACCGCATCGTGGCGGTCATTGATGATCTTCGGATTGGCAAAGCCAATGCTCACGTGGTAGCCGGCGGGTCCGTACTCCTGGAAGTAGCTGGGCTCCCCAATGCGGATGAAAGAATCGTGGGGATGCTGGCCATCCAGCGTGTTGGTCTGGAGCCACTCTTCCCCGCGCGCAATCCGGTCGGCCCCCGGGTAGGCTTGCACGCTGAATTTGTCCGCCATGAGATTGGCAACCACCGCCTGGCCTGCCAGCGGCGAGAGCGTCGCGTTATCGGATTCATACTTCGGGCAGGTTACGATCCTACCCGTGATGCCCGCCTGCGTGGGATCGGCAGTGGCCTGCGCCGAGATCGGGCACGCGTCAAGCCCCGTAGAGGGATCGATGGTTCCCGCCAAACTGTTCGACAACGGCATGTTGAACATGTCGTGGGTATCCTGGCCGGTCACGTCGCCGAGTGAGCCAAAGGTGTCCCACAGGATGATTTCGAAACCGCCCAGGCCGGGCTCGTTGGGCGATATAACGTCGATACCGCCCCCGGCATCCTGCTCGCCATTCAGTGGAAAGTCATCCTCAAACACGATCAGTGAGAGTTTGCCGGTAGGAAGCGGAGTGGGCGCCGACAGCACCGTTACGGGTGCGAAGGCGGTGGTACTGTTCGCTGTGCACCCTGCTGCTAGAACATTGCAGGCCGGAGGAATCTGCGCGCCGCCCATGGTGTGACCGCACCCTTTATCACCAGGATTCGCACCGGTCGTTGCTGAACAATCGGGCGGGGTCACAGTAGCGGGGAAGGGGTCGCCCGCGTCGCCCGGCAACACCGAGATGTAATAGCGCTTGCTGGGATCGAGATGGACCGAGCCCGGCATCACATGCGTAAACCCAGCCGCAGTGCTACTGGCGTTCGGATCGAGCCGGCAGGCGCCGTTGCCAACGTCGCAGACCGCCGGAACATGCGTGCCTGTAGCCGGATTCAAAAAGGTCTGGCCGCCTTCGCACGACTTAGGCCCTGTGCAGCCCTGGGCCACGTAATCCATGGTGCTCGTGTGGAACTGAACCCCTTGGGTGGGGATGGTGCTCGCGCCCGTGGGGCCCACAGCGTGAGGGCATCCCGGCGCGGTAATGCTGGCGTTGGTTGTGCAGTTGGGATCGACCCAGAAGGTCTTGTCTTCTTCAATGATCCAGCGATAGTCAGTAATGGGAGTTAGTCCGCTGATGCAGACGCTGTTCCCATTGCAGTTATTGAAAGCCAGGGCATCGACGACGTTTACCGTGGGACCGTTGGGGGTCGGGAAGGTGATGTTCAGGCTCTCGGAGGCGCTCGTGCCTTGAGAGTTCTTCACCGTGACGTTCAAGGTGGCGGAGGTTGTGCTCCCACTTGCCGTCGCGACAAAGCCGCCCATCCGATCCATCGTAACAAGCGATCCGCTCGTCAGAGTCGGAGCACCAGTACCTGTCGTGACCACCGAAAGAGGATAGCCCGATGAATCATGACAAAACGCCAGGACGCCGGGTGACGGTTCTTTCAGGTAAGTAGCTATTTTCGCCGTAAACGCTGGATTGGGGGGTGTACAGGTAATACCGCCGACGTCGGTGTTCGCGCCCAGGGTGACCTTAGCAGAGGTGGTAGTACAACTCGCCGTCGTAGTAGTCGTCGCCGCAACAAATCCGTTGTTGGCGCAATAGGTGAAGGTGTCTGAGGTGGCTGTCCCGATGGGAGTCCATGTGAAGGTGCCATTCGCGCAAATGGACTGTCCTGTGGCAGGGCTCCCTGGGAGGGGGCAACTCAGCGTGCCGTTACCTGGCAGCGTGAGAAGCGAAACGCCATAGACATTCACGTCGTTGGCGATCACGCCCCTCGACGGATCGGAGACGCTGAACGGCTGACCCGCGACGAGGGACTGGTAGGTATCCGGGTTGGCTACCGCCGTCGCGAATACGCCCGTGCTCGATGTAACCGGGAGTGCCGCGCCATTGACGCCAATGTACGCCAACATTCCGGCATCACGCACCGACGAATTGCCCGAAAGGCTCAACTCGCGGTCGTAGATGGGCAGGGCCGGCGCGGTCGATCCAGGGGCCGGCGCATTGATCATCACGTCGAAAGTCTTGCCCGCCGCCATAAATACGTCAGTCTGCACGCGGGGAGCAGACAGGTTCGGAACGGGATTCCCGTCTTCTGCGATCAGGGTGAATCCACTGACCGGATTCGTCAAAGTTGTAGCCACGCCTGCGCCGGTAAAGCCCGGTGTTAGCGAGCCGACGATCGAGGGCACGTGCATGCGCAAGCCAGCATTGACCAGACGCACCAGAACTGTGCCGGTTACCGGAGATGCTGCCGTGCCAGGCACTGCCGGGAACAGCGAATTCCCGGGGAGGTTCTTGCTGAACGCGAGCCCGTTAATGAGGTAATAGAAAGGCGTGTAATTCACCGCAGGCGGATAGCAGGTGTTCGCCACCCCCGCGCCTGCATTGGGATCGCCGCAGGCTCCCAGATGCCCGTCCCATACCTTCGTCTCGTTGAAACCGGCCGTGTTGACGGCCGTGTTGACAGCCTTGTTTTGCACCGGGTCAATTTCGCTAAATTCCAGTGGAAGCTCTGCGTTGTAGGAAACCGCCAGAGTAGTGCCCACAGCGGGGTAGGCGGTACCAGTTGCTGAGGTCGCGCTGGGCGCGGTGGTGACCACCAGTACGCCAATCAGGCCCATGGGCACCTGAATAGAAGGATGCGTGCCCGACTCGAGCAGATAGGTGCCCGGCTTGAGGCTGCTCCAGGTCAGTGGGGTGGTCGCCCCGGCTAAGACTTCGGTGGCCATGGACTGCACACGTGGTCCCTGGGCAGGCGGCGTGCCAACGGTAACGAGCGGCGTCGGAGCGGTGCATGGGGTACCCGGCGGATTGGCGGCGATAAACCAGGTAGGGCAATCCTGCGCGGTGGCGTGGCTGGGGCTCGGCGTGGTCGTTCGCACGGTGCCGAGACCGCCGCCCATCTGTCCCACAATCACGATTGATGTGGGGATAGTATTCGCCGTGCTCCCAGCGGGGGTAGTGGGCGTGAACGAGAGGCTGTTCGTCAGGTTGATGGTCAGACCCTGACCGCTGGGGACAGTGATAACGACGGGGGACCAGGCATTCATCACGGCGCCAGCGGTCGCTGAGGCGGCAGTTGTAACCGCCTTTGGATTCAGGGCGGCGCAGGTCGCGGTGGCGCCAGACGCGAGCGCTCCGCAGTTGTAACCCCACATCGGCACCACTGTGCCGTCGGGCAGCGGCAGCGTCGTCGGCCCTGCGGTCAAATTGACCTGCTGCTGGCCGAAGCCCATGGCCGCGGCGAAGAGAAGGAAACCGCCCACGATGACTGCCGCCTTCAGCGTCGCTTTGAATTTCAAATCATTGATCCGGATCATTTTTGGCCTCTCGTTGTCGGTCCGCTGTGGACGCAAAACCTGAATTGTCATCTTCTTGCTGCTTCTGGCGAGCGTCGCGAACCCTTCCGGGGTTCGCCTGAGGGCAGGCGCGTGACCTGCCCCCAGCTCACACAAAGTCGTCACTGACTCTCGTCGATCACAAACTCCCGGGAATCGACCAGCATCATCATCAGCATGCCGCCGGGGAAAACGTTGTTGGTCGTAATCTCGCGCTCGTTATGCGAGTGCCACATGAACGCCCAACCGCGCTCGTTAGCCGGGTTGGCCTGGGTGTTGGACGGAAGCAATGTGGTGCAATTGGCGTTCGGGGGGTTGGGAGTGCCGTAAGGATTAGCCGCGCAGGTCTGCATCGACGCGCGCAGGCTTGCATCCGGACCTAAGTAGGGAGTACCGCCGTACCATTGGCCGTTGGTAAACACATTCGGATCGGGAAGCGTTGCCGGGCCGCCCGCCGCCACATCACCGAAGGGTGCCACTTGCACCGGCTTGTTGTGGTCCTGGCACCACTCAAAGAAGTTAACCGCCGTAGGGTCGCCTGTGTTGTAGCCGTTGGCGTCCGCAGTACAGCCAAGCGTGGCCAGCGGGTCGTTCGTACTGGACACGGGATGGTGACCGTACGGGTCCCAGTTCAATCCCCGGCCGGTAAAGTAGAAGATCCCGTCGAACGCCTCGCCCGGAGTCGTGTCCGTGTTGAACATCAGTTGCCCGGCAAGCGGGCGTCCGGCCGTAGCGCCTGAGTCTCCCGGAACCGACTCATAGGTGATGGGGGTGGTGGAGCTGCTCAGAATCAAGTTCCCGTCGCGGGCCAGGATGCGCACGTGGTTGGCGTGCTCGTGAAACGGGTGTTGCCAGCGACCCTGCCCGATGGTGCGGATCAAGGTCAGTTCACCCGGATGCATGTGCGGGTTGCCGTTGTAGGGCTGGTGCGGATACTCTCCGGCAAAGTTGGGGTCCATAAGGTCGGGCATGGAGCGTCCGTTGATCAGAAAATACGCTGGATGGTAGGGCTCCGTCTGAACGTCAAGGCTGCATCCCATGCTGCCGGCCGTGCAGTTGGCCCGCGCCGCCACCTGCGCCTGCGCCTGGCGGTGAATCCTGGTATCCATCTCGGCCCACTGAAACAAATATTCCCGGTCATAGCAGCTTGCCGGGTGGTCGTAGGCAGCCTGCGACAAGCGGAAATCGCCTTCTACGACTCCCGGATGTGCAAGACTTTGTGCGCTTTGCGCGACCAGGTTCGCGGCATGGTAGCCGCTTGTGCAGTTGGCCGGAACGGCCGCCGGAAGGACAATGATGGCGCCATACAGGCCCATCTCGATCTGGAGGTCGCCTTGCGTGCCGCTGTAATACGCGTGCGTCCCAGGCGTGGGATTGGTGATCGTATAGGTCACCGTGCTCCCGGGAACTGCTTCACAGGTCAACAATCCCTGTTGAGGCGCCCCAGTTGTAGTGGACGAAGGACAGTTGGTGGTCACGTTGAGGCCCGGAAACAGGATCGAGGTGTTACCGGCCGCCGTGGGCAGGTTATTGGTCAGGTTGACGGTGATCGTGACCGGCGCCGTCGTCGTCCCTTCGTGCACGATCAGTGTGGGCCCAGGCACCTGCATCGAGGGGCAGGTCTGGTTGGGCAAGGTCGGCGCAAAGCCCGCCGGCGCAGTCGCGCAGCCGTAACCCCAGGAGTAAATCGCCTCGCCGTCTGGCTGGTTGAGATAGGCTTGCTGGGCCGTCAGGTTAAAGGTGGTCCCGGTGATGCCGGGAGCCGCAGCAAAAGCTGTGGCCGCAAGCCACATCAAGAGAGCTATCGGGGCCAGAAACCGCCCGGTGTTCGAGATCGCCTTTTTCATTGTCATCTCCCTCATTGCCGCGCTCCTAATTACAGGTGTTCCCATATGTGTTGCCGCCCGTCACACTGTTGCAGACATGTACTTCCGTCATCATCCCGCCGAAATTTTCGGCGTCATTCGACAGGTGGTCCAGATTGGGCGAGTAGAGATAGTAGGTGCCCACTGGGGTATTGGTCGCATCCAGTATTACGTCGAGCGATTCCCCGCCGCCCAGCGTGATCGAGTTCGTGTAGTATTCGGTATTGTTTCCCGCCTGGTCCCGCAAGAGCTTGGCGTTCCATCCGACCACCTTCATCGGCACCCCCAAGGACTGCAGCGTGTGATATTCCGAGACGGACAGGTTTACGAGGCGCAGCGACGCCTTGCCGCCCACCGGAATGTTAATGAGGGCCGGCATCGGCTGCGAGTAGTGCATCTGGCCATCGGTCGACACCGTGGCCTGTGGCCCGGCCGCGACCGTGTCGGGGTAGCTCCGCCCGTTGAGCAGGAAGTATTTGTCCTTCATGTCCACAAACATTTCCGGGTTGAAGGTCATGCCGACAAAGTGGAAATTGGGGTCAAAGCCGTGCATCTGGATGGGGTACTCGGTGTCATACGCCGTCGAGCCGTCGCCGTCGTTGTAGACGTACTTTTGGGGGTTGCCCAGTTTGTCGAGGCCTTGCGTGGCGCCGGTGTTGATGGCCGGCATGGTGGCAGAGCACAGGATATCCGCAGCGGGGCTGCATGCCGTGCGCAGGTCCGCGACGGGATTCGTTGAGGGCTCGGAGATCCCATTCTGGTACCCGAGATAGGTATAGAGGTTGCCGCCGCTCGGCACACGGTCCTGCCGCGGCCGCACATAGAGCTGGCCCACCATGCCCATCTGCAAGTGTTCGGGCGGGGTGATGTGGCAGTGCCAGAAGTACGTGCCCGCATCCGGTGCGAGATAGTAATAGGTGAAGCTGGCGCCGATGTTGATGGCCACCGAGGCGTCGGGCACGCCATCGTAGAACGAGGAAGCGTTGGGGTAGCCGTGGAAGTGGACGGTGTGCTGCTCAAACAGGTCTGGGCGCATAATCATGCCCACGTTGGTAAGGGTCAGGAAGAATTCGTCGTCCTCGTCAAACGCAGCCAGGGGCGCCGGAATGTTGCCGTTCATCACGCCCACATCGATGATGGGGCGGGGATCCACGTGTCCATCGTTCGCCGGAGCAACCGCCGCGGCGGTGCCGGCGTTGTCGTTGCCGACGTTGGACAGCCCTGCGCCGGCTGGATCGCTGTACTGGAAGGCAAAGCCGTTGAAACCGCCCCCATCGACGACCAAGTCAGGAGCCAGACCGCCGTTATCTACACAGGTAACAGTGTAAGTGCCCAGAAGGCCCATCGGCGTGGGGGTACCCCCGATCCCGGCGGAATGAGCATCGTTTGCGATGACGATCTGTGATCCCACGGAAACGCCCAGCGGCGAGTCCGTAAAAACCGTTACCGTGTTGGCGGACGCCGCGCCGCCTGGGGCGCAGTGAGGGGCAGCGAGGGGGCTGGTAAGAGGGCCCGCGATGATGTCGCTTACGGTTACGATGTTCGGGATGTCGGGGGCCAGACCCACCGCGCCGTTCCACGTAAACGGCGCAAGGGGAGGCAAACCCGTGCCCGGTGAAGCGCCGCTTGCCGCACCATCGGTCGTGGCGGGGTCACCGCGCACCAGCGTCCCCGGATACGGCGTGTTAAACAGATTGGGGAACTGCGTACCCGGCAGGCCGGCCGCGATGTCCGCAAGCCCCGAGAGCGGGCCGAAGGAGAACATGAACGTCTGCGTGCCGTCGGCCTCGGTCATCAATCCGTCACCGCCAGAGATCTGCTGGCACTTGATGGCGCCGTTCACAGTACCCGCCGTTGGCGACACATATCCGTCTTTGTTGGTCGTAAACTGTGTCGGCCCGTTGTACGCAGGCTCCGAACTATTGACCACCCCGCCGTTGGTCGGGTCGGGGTGAGTGATGGTGCTGGTTGGGCATTGCACCCGAAAAGACTGTGCACTCGCGGCTACTGTCGCAAGGCAAATGAGAGCAACTAGTGACCAAAGCTGATACGGCCTTCTCATGGCTCGCAGCCTCCGTTGTTTTGGTTGGCGGATACACCCAGCGCCGCTGGGAACGAAGCGTGGGGGAAACACCGACGTTCGGGAGTGACTTTACGGTCGAAGGTTTGGCGCTAACTTGCGGACGCGCAATAACCTTCACGATGTGACGGGTAATTTACAGTTTTTACATCGAGCAGAATTTGATTACAGGAAAACACGAAGGGAGAGCGGCTTTAGACAGTGGCAACGGACGAATTACTCTGCGAACTTCGATGAATGTGCGTAAATACTGCTGAACGTGTATCCAGCCTCTTCGGTGGAAGAACTCCCATGACTTCCATGACAAGAGGGCCAGGGCGTCGTTAACTTATTGATTTCCGGAGCTATTGCAAGAGAAGAATTTCGCAACCAGCCCGCTGGCGTTTAACGAATGGTTCTGTTTCGCGATTATGATTAAGAGCGGTTTGATCGCCGGGGGGAGATCACCCATGTTCCCATATCTTATTCTTCTGCTCAGAAGAGTTCTGCTTACGAGGAGTCCGAAAATTCTGGTGGCGAGCTCGTTTCTGCTGGTCCCCACGATTCTCTTTTGCCAACAATCCGATGTGAGTACACCCACGGATCCGCAGACCATGCAACTCCTGCTCGAGCGAATCAGCCAACTGGAAGCGAGCCAAAAACAGATGAGTGAGCGCCTCGCGCAACTGGAGAAAGCACAGCCGGCTGGAGATCCCAAACCAGATGCACGGAATGAAAAACTAGCCGTCGATCAAACGGGCCGTACGACTGAAGCTGCTGCATCGCTCAGTCCTCAAGCCTCATCTGCGAAGGCTATTTCATCATTTTCGAACGCTATCTCATCCGATTCGAAACAGTCGGTAGTCGCAGATCCGGAACGGCAGGATGAGATGAACGAACACATGGATGTGAGCAAGACCTTGCTCAACATCCGTGGATTCGGAGATTTTGGGCTATACGGTGGCACGCAGAACGGGCAGACAACGTCGTTCAGCATTGGACAAATAAATCTTTTCATCACCTCCAACCTGTCGGAGAGGTTCAAATTTCTGACGGAACTTGTCTTTGAGGTGCAGCAAGACAATACATTTCAGGCGGTTCCCGAGCGGGTCCTTCTGGAATACTCCCAGAATGACTACTTCAAACTTGCGGCGGGACGTTACCACACCGCGATTGGGTACTACAACACCGCTTATCATCACGCCGCCTGGTTTCAGACGGCGACCCAGCGGCCCTATGTTTTCGAATACGAGGATGAGGGCGGAATTTTGCCGATTCATATCGTGGGACTGGAGGCTTCCGGGCAGATACCTTCGGGAAAGTTGGGACTCAATTACGTGGCTCAGGTGGGCAACGGGCGCAGCTCCGATCCTTTAGTAGAACCTGTACAAAACTATGTGGACGACAACAGCCGGAAATCCGTTAACGTCGCCTTATTCGCTCGTCCCGACAGTATCCCCGGACTGCAAGTAGGCTTTTCCGCTTACCACGATGTACTCTCGACGATCACCTCTCCTAGAATTGATGAAACGATCATGGACGCGTATGCGGTCATGATCCGTTCGAAATTTGAATGGCTCAATGAGGCCTTGATGATTCGTCACGCTCCGAGGGGGCAGCATGTTTTTGACACGCCAGCCTTTTACTCGCAGATCTCAGAACGATTCGGAATGTACCGGCCCTACCTGCGCTATCAGTACATAAACGCATCGAGCCAAGAACCGGTATTTCCTCAGGTTGGACTCCGGACGGGCCCATCGGTCGGAATTCGCTTTGATCCTACCGCATCCGTAGCTCTTAAGTTACAGTACGATCATACGTTGCTCCGGCGGCAGCCAGGGATTGACGGACAGACCTGCCCACAGTTGCAGATGTGCGCGCCCAACGCAGTCGGAATGCAAGTCGATTTCAAGTTCTAGAGAATGAGAATGCGAACAGGAGTGTCGATCCAACGAATATCGTTAGCGCCTTTGGTGGTGGCGCTGTGCGTTGTCTTGACCTCTCATTCGGTTGTGCACGCTTCGCGCAACAACCCTAGCCAATCCCTCGCAATCGTCGTGAACCGCTCAAACCCGATCGATAATCTCTCGTTCGGTGAACTGCGAAAAATCTTTATGGGAGATCGGAGCCACTGGCCCAACGGGCATCGCATTGCGGTCGTCATGCTCAACTATGGACAACCGGAGCGTCAAACCGTGCTCCGGCTCGTCTACCGAATGGATGAAGACGGATATCAAGATCATGTGTTACGGGGAATGTTCAGAGGCGACGTCTTTGTCGCACCGAAAACCCTGGCGTCACCGGAGATTCTGCGAAAGTTCGTGTTCAACGCTCCGGGAGCCATCGGTTATTTGCGGGCAAGGGATGTGGACGATTCTGTGAAAGTAGTTCGTATTGACGGCTTACTGCCCGAGGAGGAGGACTATCGACTCCCGATCGATGAGCGCTCGCGGAAGTGAGTACTGGGACGGCATGCCACAGCGAAGGAAGTCTGTGGTGCGACGAGTCGCTGCGCCAGTGCAGAGGATAATTTCGCGCCACGTACCCGCGATTTTATTGCTATCCCTGCTACTGGCTGAAGCCGGTGTGGGCGCGTTCATAATCCGCGATTTGACCAGGTCTTCTGAAACCGTGCAGAAGATGTACAGCGGGTCTGTGCAAGGCCTGCTGAAGTTTGGAGACTTGCAGTACCATGCGCAGGAGACCCGCCGCAGCACGCTTTATGCGTTGACCACTAACGACGGCAATCTGCAAGTGGAATATGCCGAGCAGTCCCGCGAAGCGGATCGCTTAGTAACCCAGGGGATCAAGGAGTATTTAGCGGGAGCACGAACTCCCAAGGAAACCCAAGCTGGGCGACATTTGGCCGACGATTGGCAGGCTTACCTTCAGGTTCGTGATGACGTCCTGGGCCGAATCCTGGAAAGCAGTGTCAAAGAAGCAGTACAAGTCGATTTGACTCGAGGAGTTCCACAGTTTGAGCGCGTTCGCCAGGATCTGGGACAGATCAAGGAGATCTATGATGAACAGGCGTCCCTGCAACTCGCTACTGTTCGAAAATTATCCACTGCCTCGACCATAAGATTACTCACGGCCCTTGGCCTCGGTTTGCTCCTTGGAAGTGTCGCGATTTGGGGATTCCAGAAGATCAGGATGCGCAGTGCAGTACAGCTTGCAAAGTTGCAGATGGATTTCGTAGCCTCTGTGTCGCATGAATTGCGGACCCCCATCGCGGCGGTTCTAAGCGCGGCTGAAAATCTCCGCGACGGATTCGTTACAAAGCGGGACGACATCATCCAAACAAGTACGCTTATCACGGATCAAGCGACGCAGCTAGGAAACCTCGTAGATCAGGTGCTGTCATTCGCCTCGACAGCAGAATCCAACCAACTGCATCCCTTAGGAAACCTTCGCATCGACGAAGTCGTTGACGACGCGCTTCGCTCCACGACGAGCCTGCTGCAGGAAAAAGGATTTATCGTAGAACGACAGATTCAATCTGGCCTTCCGCCCGTTGTCGGCGACTTTTCCGTGCTTTCGCAGTGCGTGCAAAATCTGATTGTAAATGCCGTCAAATATAGTAATGGGAATCGATGGGTCCGTGTCTCAGCCGGGATCGACGAACGCAGCCGTCAAATCCAACTCAGGGTTCACGACCACGGAATGGGCATCCATGATTCCGACTTGCCGCACATTTTCGAACCGTTCTTTCGCAGTCCTGAGGTGGTAACCGCTCGTATCAAGGGCACCGGTTTGGGACTTTCTATTGCCAAGCGCAGTGCCGAAGCGTTCGGAGGAACCCTGGCCGTTTCCAGCCAAGTGGGCGTTGGAACGGTATTCACCATCTCATTGCCGGTCGCAGGCCACGAATTAGCCGATGTGCAGTTTTCACAGGATTCCAAAATAGGAGATCGCATATAAAAGCAAGCATTCTACTAATCGAAGACGAAGAAGCCCTGTTATCGAACCTTAGCGTACGCCTTCGCGGCGAAGGTTACGTCGTAGATACGGCCAGTGACGGAACAACAGGATTTGAGAAAGCCACGACTCAACCTTTCGACCTCATCATTCTCGACGTCATGCTGCCGGACCGCAGTGGATTCGATATCTGTCGAGATGTTCGACAGGCGGGATTGGCAACTCCGGTCTTGTTCCTGACCGCCCGACATCAAACCACCGACAAAGTGATTGGCTTAAAACTCGGTGCGGACGATTACGTCACCAAGCCGTTTAAGGCTGCGGAGTTGATTGCCAGAATCGAAGTGCTTCTGAGGAGAGTGCCGGTTCGTTCAGGACACGGCGTTCATCAGTTTGGACCGATTCAAGTCGACGTGGGCCGTGCCACAGTTACCCGCGATGGTACACCAGTCTCCCTCTCGGCACGTGAGTTTCAGCTCTTGCGCTATTTCATAGAGCGCGCCGGAAGTACGCTGCCGCGCAGCGAACTCTTGCGGTCCATCTGGGGCTATGCAGAAAACACCTTAACCCGCACGGTGGATATGCATGTCTCGAGTCTCCGCGAAAAACTGGAGCAGAACCCCAAGCGCCCGGAATTGATCGTCACGGTTGCGGGAGTCGGCTATCGGTTCCTGGGCACCCGAAGCTCCTAGATGTAAGCGCTGATGGGAGTGTCCGGGGAGACTTCCTCGCTGACTGTCGGAGTGCTGACAGTCAGATCTGCCTCGTTAACCTATGTCTCTGGAACGTTCTGTTACCCATGTCTCCGGAACGAACAGTTAGAAGATGGTGGGCGCTATGGGATTCGAATTTTGGGGCAGAGGTAGTTTCAACAACATAGAGAACACGGCGGGCACCGTTCAAGCAGTGGAAGGCAATGGTAAACAGTGCTAACGGATCACAAACGGATCACGGCCTCGTGCCCAACTGGAGAGTGCCAACGAAGGGTGGCCGCAAATCAAACCGTGACATGGGCAGTTGAACAGGCCAATCTGTAACCCGGTGTCTGTATCTGTTCTCCGGCATATCTCACTCGCGAGTATTCAAACGGCTGGGAGATCGCATCCGCCGCTGACTTAACTATCACTGCGATGGCATGAGGCTCCAAGTTGTGACAATGCTCGCAGTTTCACAGCACATTATGAACCTCTGTGGTGGATTTCAAGGATTCTCTGGATGATTTCCAGAAATCGAACACAAACCACGATAAACCTAGGTATAGAGGCGCGTTCCCGCTAAGTAAAAGATGGCATCAAGATTTCCTGCCATTGACGAACGGGCCCTAAACCGGTGAGTTCATGCATCACGAAGGGCAATCATCGGATTCACTTTCGTCGCGCGGCGTGCTGGGAGATAGCTCGCCAGCGCGGCCACCGCAAGTAAAAGGAGAGGCACGATCAGAAACACAGCCGGATCATGGGGGCGAACACCATAGAGCAGACTTGCCATCATGGACGCAGTGGATGCAGAAAAGGCCACTCCGGCAACAATGCCCATGCCAGCAAGCGCCACCCCCTTGCGTAAGAACATTCTCAGAATGTCTTCTCGTCGCGCCCCCAGGGCCATGCGGATACCGATCTCGCGCGATCTTTGACCGACGATATAAGCCAACAAGCCGTAAATTCCGATGGAGGCCAGAAGCACCGCCAGTCCAGCAAATCCGCCCACCAGATCGGCAGAAAAACGGCGTGAAGCCAGTGACCGATCAAGGACGTCGTTCATCGAAGAAACATTGAATACCGGCAAGCCGGAATCAATGCTCTGGATTTCATGCCGAATCTGTGGTTCGAGCTGGGTCGCGGGCAGAGACGTCCGCAACACCACGCTCAGTTCCTTGCCGTTGTCTTGATAGGTCGAAACATAGATGTGTGGAACGCCATCGATGTCAAGACCGTCACTCTTGATATCCTTAACAATACCCACGACGGTCGCCCATGGCTTGGTAGCGTCTCGTGCGAACCGAACTCGGCGGCCCAGCGGATCTTGGCCCGGCCAATATTTACGAGCGGTGCTTTCATCAACGATGGCTACCAACGGTTTGCCGTCTTCATCGCCCTCGGTGAATGAGCGGCCGCGCAGGAGCGTCGTCTGTAACACCTTAAAATAATCGGAGCTTATCCGAATTCTCTCGGCGCTCAGGTGCTGCGACGACTCGACCGGTCTATCTTCAATCGCGAAGCCTTCAATGTCTACGCCACCGACCGCGTTGGGGTTGGTATTGGTGGTCGGTAGAGCTGAGGTGATCGCGGCGAGTTCCACTCCCGGAATTGCCTTCATGCGCCGCAGCAACTCACGATCAAAGGTGGCTCTGCGGGGAATATCGAGATACGGATCCTGCTCCGATTCGTTGGGATTCGGAAGCTGCAGGTTTGCCGTGACAACTTGAGTTGGATTAAAGCCTGGATTTTCCTGCAACAGATCCCGCAGCGTACGCAGCAGCAAGCCGGCTCCCACCATCAGCATGACGGCGAATGCCAGTTCAGAGACGATTAGAATATCCCGCAATCGGCCGGTCTTCGTGCTGTAGCCGGACCCGCGACCGCCTTCACGAATCGCCGAGGATAGAGCGACTTTTGCCGAATGAAGCGCTGGAGCAAGTCCAAATATTAAGCCGGTGAGAATGGAAATCAGCAGAGCGAACGCCAGCACCACCCAGTCGATTCGTATTTCGTTGAGCCGGGGAACGTTCGATGGCACAAAGCGCAGGATGAAACCCAAAGTACCCACTGCGGTTACGATTCCCGCGATTCCGCCGGTGAGAGACAGCAGCATGGACTCGGTCAGCATCTGGCGAACCATGCGCCCGCGGCTCGCCCCCAGCGCTGACCGCACCGCCATCTCTTGTTGTCGCCCCGAAGCGCGCGCCAGGAGGAGATTGGCAATGTTCAACGATACGATGAAAACGATCAGGATTACCGCACCCAGTAACACGAGCAGCATAGGCCGAACCTTGCCCACCAAAGTTTCTTGCAATGGTTGAATCTCAATTGTCCATTGTGCCAGCGGCGGATAATCGGTGGGAAAGTCGTGGCGCAATTGGGCGGCCATGGCAGTGAGCCGCGCCTGAGCTTGCGCCAGTGTCAGGCCAGGCTTAAGTCGTCCGATTCCAGATACTAAAATTCGGGTACCACGCATTGGCGGAGGAAAGGGATCAGCGCTGAATCCGAAGGCGCCAAACACTTCCGCGTCGCCGGAAGTCGTCGGTCCAGGATGGCGAAATCCGTGTGGCAGAACCCCAATAATTGTAAGGGGATCGTTGTCGATCCGGATGGTGCGGCCGAGAACCTTCGGATCGGCGCCATAGGCACGGCGCCACAGGCCATCGCTGATCACGGCCTCCGGAGAGGCACCAGGCACGAAGTCCTGCGGGCCAAACAACCGTCCAATTTGCGGGGTCACACCCAGCATGGAAAAGTAACTGAAACTGCCATTGACGCCCTCGACACGCTCGGGCTGTCCGGCGCCGGTCACATCCTCGCTACCCTCGAAGATTGGGCTCACATCTTCAAATACACCCGATCGCGTCTGCAGGTCATCCAGTTCGGGCTGGGAAAACCTAACGTCCCGCAATCCTACGCCGGGCTCGTTAAAGAAGATTCGTACCAAACGATCGGGATCGGGGTAGGGGAGAGAACGCAGCAAAACGGCATTCACGATGCTGAAAATGGCCGTGTTGGCTCCCACGCCCAGAGCCAGCGTCAGGACAGCCACGATCGTGAATGTGGGCTTCTTGACCAGCATGCGCAAACCATAGCGAATATCCTGAAGTAATGTCTCCATGAAGACGCTCCTCTCGGGAGGGTTCCGGCCTCGAGTCGACTGACGAATCGAATCCCGCGAAATTCGACACTACTTCATCGGCGAAAAATCCGTCGACCGCATGTACGTTCGGTCTATCTTTTCCACCAACTTGTTGGCCTGTTCGAATTTGATTGCCTCTTGAACCTCCGGATCGGCCAGCATCGCGTCCCAGTTCTTTTTTGATTCCTCCCGGCTGGAATGTGCCAAGAGGTAGACGAATGTGTTGTCCCAATCGGCTGTCCCCTCAGGCACCCAGTAACCCACGACCTGCAGATCGTGTTTGGCTAACAGCTTTGAATAGATGTCTTGAAACCGCGATTCCAGTGCTGGCAATTTGCCCGGTACAGTGTGATAAATGCGAAGCTCGAAGACGCGATTGCTGTCGGCGCTCACGTGGTCAATGTGAGCAAGGCGGGCAGTAATGAGCGATCCGGCGGTGAAAGAAAGCAGGGCAATGGCGCAAACACTGCATCGCGTGGATTTCCAGCCTTTGAATTTCCAGCAGTTGAATGTCATCGATACCCCTTCCTAGACGACGCGAACTTTCCGCGCCGCGCTCCTACTTAGACCAGGGCGGAACCACACCGTTGCTGCGCGCGTATGCAATCGACTGCCCCAGATGCTCGTGTTGATCTGCGAGAATGTGCATCAGCGCGTCCTGCTTCGTCCAGTCTCTTCCGAACAATTTCACCGTCGTCTGCAGGTCGTTGTCGGAAAGTCCTGTAATCGCTTTTTGCAGATTGAGGTAAGAAGCCTTTAGAGCTTCCTGCAATTTTTCCGGATCGGTGATGGGCGTGGGCGGTGCCGCCGTATTCGGTGTGCCCGAAAGCACGCTGGCGAGCAGGCCGTTCTCTTTAACGATCAGGTTGAAGACGTCGCCGACGGAGCGAACGCCCTGGCCGGGCTTCCAGTCGTACTTACCCGACATAACGCGCGCGAGTCCGGTGAATTTGTCGGAAAGCGTTCCGGCATCTTTTCCAAAAGCGGCCTGTATTCCTGCCGGCTGCGCCTGCGCCAACGGCACCATCAGAGCGACCGCAAGCGCGCACACTCCGTAATGTGTCAGAATCTTCTTCATGTGGAACTCCTCTAGGCAGTGCTCCTGCTCAACGGACAATATGCCGCGAGGAACCAGCGTTTGCAGGAAAAGTGACATCCGGTGTCCGAAATGAGACAAGCGGTCAGAGTTGGCCGTCAAATACTGTTGCCACGGGTCCGTTCACAGATTTGATCAGCTAGCTCGTTCATCCGGTCTCGTGTCGGCTGGAGAACTCCACGTTCGATCTGGTGTACAAGGTCTGTAATCGTGGCGTTCATATGTACCGGCACTCCGGACGCGTGGCCTAACGTCACCACATAGCCGTTGATGAAATCGACCTCAGTCTTCCGGCCACGCTCGAAGTCCTGGAGCATCGAGGGTTTGACATCTCCGT
>Ga0210405_10001837_pt1 | contig 23067 bp, 23 predicted proteins | sample IncBWH11MmetaG_FD_155492 | JGI IMG/M metagenome (GOLD analysis project Ga0210405, IMG submission 155492) | Forest soil microbial communities from Barre Woods Harvard Forest LTER site, Petersham, Massachusetts, United States - Inc-BW-H-11-M | ecosystem: Environmental > Terrestrial > Soil >... | reverse complement strand
TCTTCAACTAGCTTACCACTTACAGGGTTAAAAGACTCAAGTGCTCCGAGCCGCAGGCTCTTTTCCCGGCGCGTCGCCACCGGGTCACTCGTATAGATGCGTGCCCCTACGGTTTGGGTAACCATTAATAATTGCAGTCCAATAGGTCCACAGCCGATAACCAGCACCGTTTCCCCGGCCGCCACGCGCGCCTTTTGCACCGCCTTAACAATCGTGTTAATCGGCTCAATAAACGTAGCCTCTTCATAGCTCACGTCATCCGGCAGCGCTACGATTCCCCGCTCCGCCAACCACGGCATCGCCTTCACGTACTCGCCAAATCCCCCGCCGTTCGGGGTGAATCCCGCCGTTAATCCGGTGGTTTTATACAGCTTGCACTGTGAAAACATCCGCCGTTCGCAAAAGAAGCACTCTCCGCACGGGATGTGATGAAAGCTCATCACCCGGTCGCCCAGCTTCCATTTCGTGACGCCGCGCCCTACCGCCACAACCGTCCCCGCAAGCTCATGTCCCAGAATTTGCGGGGGCTCCACGTAGCGGTAGAAAATCTTTTTGATATCCGTCCCGCAAATCCCGCAAGCTGCCACCTTGATCAGCACTTCGCCGTCGCCAACTTCCGGCACCGGCACTTCCTCCACCCGCACAATTCCCTTCTCGCGATACACACCCGCCCGCATCGTCCTGGGTATCGGCCTCAGTGTCCTCACCTGTTCGACCACTGTCCCTGATCCGCTCATCGCGCCGCCGTCTCGCTGACCTGTTTCCTACTCTCAATGCCCGCTAAATCCTTCAGATAGTTTTCCAGAAACTCTGCCAGCAAAACGCCTGCGCGCTTGCTCTGTTTGCCAAAGCGGATCAATGAGGGCAGCACCAGCGGATTCTTTGCAAGCTGCATAAGCACCTTCGAAAGGCTCACTTCTTTCTGTTCGGAAAGCGTCAAATTGAAATTGATGGGCAGATCTTCCGTCGCAGCATCGCTGATGGCGCGAATCACCACGCTGCGGGCTCCCCAGGCCGAAGCCGCCTTCACGATCTCGAAACTCTCCATGTCCACCGATTGCGCCCGCGAAGCGCAGGATTTCTTCTGGCTTGCCTTCACCAGAATCTCATCGGTCGTGAACAGGCAATTCGCATTCTTCGCGCCTCGTCCCAGCGCAAGCTGCCGAAGCTCGCCATCCACCTGAAGGCGTTCATCCCTCCGGTCCGCATGTTTCAATTCAACGATAAGTTCCTTCGGCGCAATGACGTCTCCCACACTCAACGTGTCGCAAAGGGCTCCCGCCAGCCCGCTCGAAACGCACACGTCGAAATATTGATCCTTATCCGCCATCCGCATCATCAGGTCCATAGCCTGCGCCGCTGCCTCTGTGCCCACTCCCGTAATCAACACCGTAACCTCGGCCGTCCCCATCTTCGTCCTGCGCAACCTCAGTCCCTGATAATCAATCAGGTTGAATGCGCGCAGCTTCCGCCAAGCCGCAAACTCCGCCTCCACCGCAAAAGTCACCAGTACCTTCATGCGTGCTCCCTGCTCCGCTTCGACCCTTTACTTCCTTTACTTCGTTCTTCAAGCTGCTAACTTAATCTTCTTCGCCCGCCGAGGCGAAACATACCCATTCACTTGGTACCACCGCACCGCCTGCTCCAGCGCCGCCGCCACCGGTCCCGGCTGAAACCCCAACTCCCGCCGCGCCCGCGAAGCATCCACAAACATTTTGTGCCGCGCGATCTTCACGCCTTCCACCGGGATCTGCGGCTCTTTCCCCACCAGCCGCGAAAACGCGGTATCCAAATAAGCTACACCCAACGCTACCCCATGCGGAATCTTCATCCCCGGCGCCCGCAAACCCGTTATCTGCGCCAGCAAATCCAGCAATCCCTTCAACGTCAGGTTCTCCGCTCCCAGCAAATACCGCTCTCCAACCTTGCCCTTCTCTGCCGCCAGCAGGTGTCCAGCGGCGCACTCTTCCACGCCCACAAAATTCAATCCGGTCTCCACGTATCCCGGCATTTTCCCATTCAGAAAATCCAGAATAATTTTTCCCGTCGGCGTCGGTTTCCAATCCCACGGCCCCACCGGCGTAGTCGGCATCGCCACAATCACCGGTAGCCCGTCTTTCGCAGCCTGCAACGCCTCGCGCTCCGCCATCCATTTCGAGCGCTTGTAGTGCCCCACCATCTCCTCCAGCTTCGCGTTCGTAAACTCATTCGGCAGCTCCGGCCGGTCCACCGCAATCGTCGCCACCGTACTCGTGTAAATCAGTTGCTCCACGCCCGCACGCTTCGCCGCGGCCAGCAGATTTTTCGTCCCGCCGACGTTCGAATCGTAAATATCCTTCGACCTTTTCGCCCACAGCCGGTAATCCGCCGCAACGTGATACACCCGCTTCACGCCTGCCATCGCGCGGTCCAGCGAAGCCGCATCCCGCAAATCTCCGGTCACGTATTCCAGCGACAAATCGCTGATCGCACGGTTGCTGCTCGACGCCCTCACCAACACGCGCACTGTTTCTCCGCGCGCCACCAGTTGCCGCGTCACGTGGCTGCCCAAAAATCCAGCCGCACCAGTCACCAGTGTCGTCATGCCTTGCGCGCCCGTTCGCGTTTTTCGCCCAATCCGCCCTGCAACTGCCACGCCAGCATCTTCCAGAAATCCCCGGCCTTCGGATTCATCCCCAGAATCGCCGCGGTCTCATACCCCGCGTGACTCGAGCAGGGTTCGCACCGTGGATTCATTCCGCGCCCGAAATTCTCCCATACCGTCTTTTCCACCAGGCTTTTGTACTGCTGCTCAAAGCCATAATTCAGTTGCTTGCACGGCGCCGCCCAGCCCTGTGGCCCATACAGCGGGCTTCCCCACGAGCAGCAATCCAGCTCGCGCTCCCCGCGCAAATACTCCAGATAGATCGGCGACGTCAGCAGATTGTACTCACTCAACAAATCGCCAGCCTCGCGAAATCTCTGCCGCATCTTTTCATGAAACGTCGCCGCCGAATTCCGGCACATCTGTCGCGCCGGATAGTGCGGCGAAAGCACGTATCCATCCACATGCAAGGCATGCAATTGCTCGTACAACGATGCGACATCGCGCAAATCCGAATCCGGATAAACCGTCGATGTCACAACTACAAAAAAACCCGCGTTCTTCGCCGCCTTCACGCCATCCAGTGCTTCCGCAAATAAACCGGGCCGGTTCGTCCGCCCATCATGTACCAGTTCCGTCCCGTCCAGCTTCACGTTCCAGAAAAAATTCGTATACGGCGGAATCATGTGCAACCGCCGGCGAATCCGCGTGCCGTCCGTACACAAAAAAAGATGCTTCCCTCGCTCCAGAATCTCCCGCGTCAGCCGCGCAATCTCCGGATACTCCAGCGGCTCGCCGCCGCAAATAGCCACCACCGGCGTGTCGCACTCCTTCATCGCTGCCAGGCACTGCTCCACACTCAACATCCCGCGCAATTCCGTCGCCCCAGCGCCATTTCCGTTCGCTCCAGCGCACGCACTGGAATATCCGCCCATTGGATCAAGCGACAGCATCATCGGTATTTTCTTGTCACCACGAAGTTTCCGCGACGCGAGGTATCTCGCGGAATCCAGCACTAAGCCAAGGGGGTACCGCATTCGTTTGGTTAGGAAGCGCTCCGTTCGCGCTTGGTATATAAACCGCTCCGCAACCTGAACTCACCGGGCAAAAACTTGCACGCGCAGTACTCTTCCGCGCGCTTCCCCTGATTGCGGTAGCGGGCCAGCGCGTACACCGGAAAAGAATTCTTATAAAGGTGATACTTCAGATAAAAAACTCCGGGGAATCCCGTGCCGGTGAAATCGTCTTCGCTCCAGGAGCCATTCTCGTTCTGCTGCGTCACCAGGTATTCCGCCGCGCGCCCCACCGCCGGATCGCTGCGGTCCGCGCCAGCCAACAGCCCAATCAATCCCCACGCGGTCTGCGAAGGCGTGCTGTTCCCCTGTCCCTTCGTCGATTCCATCTCATAACTCAGGAGCGACTCGCCAAAACTTCCGTCCGCTTTCTGCACCTGCCGCAGCCACGCGACCGCCCGCCCGCAATAATCCTGCGCCGTCAGCGAAACCGTTTCCAGCGCCCGCAACACGCCGCTGGTCCCATAAACGTAGTTCACGCCCCAGCGCCCGAACCACGAGCCATCCTTCGACTGATCCTTCGTCAGGAAACCCACAGCCCGCTGAACCACCGGATGATCCGCCGGCCATCCAAATCGCCCCAGGCATTCCAGCACCCGCGCCGTAACATCCGCCGTCGAAGGATCGATCATCGCGTTGTGATCCGCGAACGGGATGTTGCACAAAATCATCTTGTCGTTGTCGCGATCGAACGCGCCCCAACCGCCATCGCGATTCTGCATGCTCAGCAGCCACTGCACGCCGCGCCGCAGCGCCGCTTCCATGCGCTTTTCGTCCGGGAACTTCACCCGCTGCAGCGCCATCAGCACAAACGCCGTGTCATCCACGTCCGGATAAAAATCGTTGCGGTATTCAAACGCCCAGCCGCCTGGTTCCGCATCCTTGTTCTTAATTTGCCAGTCGCCGCCGCCCAGAATCTGCTTCGTCAACAGCCAATCCGCCGCATTCACCAGCGCCGGATGGTCCGCCGGCAATCCCGCTTCTTCCAGTGCCACCATCGCGATGCACGTATCCCACACCGGCGAAACGCAAGGCTGCAGGCGAATCGTGTCGCCTTCCTCAATCTCAAACCGTGAAAATTCCTTGATCTCGCGGAACGTCAGGGGATCGTCCACCCCATGTCCCATCGCCATCAGCGCAAAAATCGAGTTCATCATCGACGGATAAATCGCCGCGAGCCCGTCTGTACGCTCCATGTGTTCCAGCATCCACTGCTTCGCTTCACGCAGCGCCTTGTTCCGCAGCGGTTTCCACGGCAGCTTTTCATAAAGCTTCAGCCCGCGGTCCACCGCGAGAAAAAGATTCTTCCACGAGACCAGTTGCTTGCTCCAGTTGAACGCCGCCGTCTTCTGCGACGGGTCTGTGAACAATTCATCCACGCGTGCATGTTCCGGCAAACGAAAATCCGGCCGCAGCGCGGAAAGAATCGCCATCGGAATCACGATGCCGCGCGTCCAGGAAGACATCTCGTAAATGTTCAGGTAAAACCAGTTCGGCAAGAGCATCAGCTCCGGCGGAATCGCGGGAACCAGCTCCCATCCCACCGCGCCCACCAGCGCCAGATAAAATCGTACGTAGGAATTCGTATGCTCCAGCCCGCCCAGCCGGTGCACCGCCGCACGCGCCTTCGCAAGGTGCTCAGAATCCGGCGAATCGCCGGCCAGTTTCAGCGCGAAATATGCTTTGCAGGTGGCATTCAGCTCGGAAGGCCCATTCGGGTAGATTGGCCAGCCGCCGTCGGGCAGCTGCTTCTGGCGCACATAATTCGCCAGCTTGGCGATCCTCTCTGGTTCCGCCTTGCCCAAAACGTAGAGGTAATAGATGTAATCGGATTCGAGGGTAGTGTCGGCTTCGAGTTCGCCGTGCCAGTAGCCTTCTTCAGCCTGCACGGACAGGAGATACTCCGCCCCATTCTTCACGGCGGTTTCGATCTTTTCCGCCCAGCCCTCTTGGCGCCACGGTGCCGGCGCCGGTGCTGTGGGTAGTTCCTCTCCTACGCGTACAAATGACGCCATCTATGCTCCCCCCAGAGCAGCTCCAAAAGCAGCCAGGAATACACCCCAAGCTGCCCCCATGAAAACCCCTAAATTCTCTGATGCCTTGGACTTCCGGAAGGTAACGGGTCTGACCTCAACCAGGTACCCCCAGTACTTTCTTATTATCGCCGTCGATTATAACCTGGTCAACGCCTAAGATGCCCATCCGTCAACACCGGGTTGTCACAAAGTGTCATACCAGCGTTCCCCCCGGTCCGTCCAACATTCGATGCACCAAAACCTCTAACGGCCCAGGCAGCGGCTGCCCCTCGCGTTGCACCACCGACGGCTTTTCTTGCAGCAATTTTGCCGGCAGCTTCATCCACAGCGGAGCCGGCGGTCCCTCGCCTCCCATATCGCCGCGCAGCACCAGAACATGCGCCCGGTCCAGCGCGATCTGCGCCGATTCCTTGAAGTCCTCCCGCAAAGGATCAATCACCGCAAAATAAAGAGACGGCTTCACAAATTGCATCAGCGAATTGCTCTCCAGTATCACTGCGCGATTCTTCTCGCCGTCCACGTTCCCGGCAATCTCCCGCAGCGCATCGCGAAGCAGCGGCAATCCTTCAGCCAGGTAACCCTGCTTCGTCCTCAACCAGAACGATCGTTTCGCACCCGCCGCCAGGAATCGCGCGCTATCCGTCCCCGTGTCGGCCCGCGTTTCCCAATCCAAAGCGCAAACATGCTCCTCCGGCGCGCAATCGCAGTTCTCTCCGTTCTGCGCGCAAACACCGTGCCCATACTGCGTAATCTTGCCTGCAATCCATTCCGTCTGCGGAAACGCCGCGATGATGTCGCACACCAACTGTGTCTTCCCAATGCTCCGCGTATGCCCGCCCACCACCACGAGCCTCCACAGCGTCCCCTCTTTTACTTGTAGGCTTGCCATCCCATCTCCAGCTTCTTAGATGCCGCCATTTCTGAGCGGGACACTCGCGCTGTCCAACCACCGAAACACACCTGATTGATTCGCCCTTGGTATTACTCTCGAAGAAGCGCCGGAGGCGCGAAAGACCTTAGCCCAGGGCGTAAGCCCTGGGTTCGCGGCCCAGTCCATGCTCAAGCCCCGGAGGGGCGACAGATAATTCCAACGAATTCCCGGGCACCATCGCAATAACCATTCGTTTCTCCCGCGCTCAACTCTTCCCCTCTAACTTCTTAACTCTTCCCGCCAACTCCGGCAACCGCGCAAACCAAAAATACGCCTCCTTGAACTGCTCCAGCGGCCGAGCCGGCGTCCCCCACACGGTCTGCCCCTTGCGGATGATCTTTCCCGTCGGAATACCCGCCTGCGCCCCCGCAATCGAACCGTCTTCCAGCGTGCAATGATCCGCGATCCCCACCTGCCCGCCCACCACCACGTGATGCCCCAGCTTGCTCGACCCGGAAATTCCCGTCTGCGCCGCAATCACCGTGTGCGCTCCAATCTGCACATTGTGGCCCACATGCACCAGGTTATCCAGTTTCACTCCCTCCGCAATCCGCGTGTCGTCCAGCGACCCGCGGTCAATGGTAGTGTTCGCTCCAATCTCCACATCATCCGCAATCTCCACCAACCCCGCCTGCGGAAATTTCCAATACCGCTCGCCATCGAACGCAAATCCAAACCCATCCGCCCCCAACACCGCTCCAGCATGAATTTCCACGCGATGTCCCACGCGAACTCCCGCATAAAACGTCACTCGCGGGTGAATCCTGCAGTTTTCCCCAATCCAGCACCCCGCACCAATCACGCAGTGTGCCCCAATCTCCGTACCGTCCCCCACGTGGCTATCTTCGCCAATTACGGCATACGGCCCAATACTCACATTCGCGCCAATCCGCGCCCGCGGCGCCACAATCGCCGTCGGGTGAATTCCCACGGCAATCGGCGCTCGCTCCAGCATCAACGCCGCGGCTTTTGCAAAAGCCACCTTGCTCTTCGCGCTCCGCAAAACGGTCTTCCCCGGCAAAGCGATACCCTCCGGCGCCACCACGCAACTCGCCGCGGAACCCGCCGCCCGCTGCGCATGTTTCGCCACCTCCACATAAATCAACTGCTTCGCCCCTGCGCGTTCCGGCGCCGCCACTCCGATAATCTCTAGCGCACCATCTCCCTCAAGCCGCGCCGCAATCATCTTCGCCAGTTCCTCCGCCTTCCACATCATCCCCGCCTCCAATCCATTCTTCTCAGCGTACTCAGCGCTCTCTGCGTCCTCTGCGTTAAATCTTTCATTTCCTTCTCATTTCTCTTCACAAGAAACCATATAGCGGTGGCTCCCCCTCCGGCCGATTCTTCCACCGCGCATGAATCCAAACCCACTGCTCCGGATGCTTCCGGATAATCTCCTCAATCACCTTCGTAAACCGCTGGGTATTTTCCCGAACATCCCGCTCCACATCCCCAGTCCGCACCAGCTCCACCAACGGCTCAAATCGCAGCCGGTACTTCCGCAAATTCTGATCCCAATACGCATACCCTGGCACCACTGCCGCATCCGTATGCAGCGCCACTCGCGCAATGCCGGTCGTCGTGCAAGCCTGCGTGCCAAAAAAATCCACAAACACGCCTTCACCCGGCATCGTATTCTGGTCCGCCAGAATCCCGATCGTTCCCGCCTCCTTCAAAACTTTCAGCATCATCCGCGCTGCTTCATTCTTGTAAATCGCCCGGTTTCCCGACCGCCCGCGATATTCGTTCACCATTTCATCCAGCGGCGCGTTATCCAGCGGCCGCGCCATATAGTGCAGCGGGAATCCGTACAACGCGTGCGCATAGGAAGAAAGCTCCCACGCCCCGATGTGCCCCGTCAGGTAAATCACGCCTTTCCCGCGGCTCTTCCCTGCCAGAAAATTCTCGTGCCCGTCCAGTACCACCACATTCTCAATATTCTCCCGCGTGTATCCCGGCAACCGCGCAAATTCCGCCGCCATCCATCCTAGATTTCGCGCCATTCCGTTCAACACAACTCGCCGCTCGGCCTCGCTCCACTCCGGAAACGCCAGCCGCAAATTAAATTCCGCCGTCTTCCGCATTTTCGGCAGTAGCAACAGCAGCAGCCGGACAGTCCCCGCCGCCAAACCCCGCGCCACCGGCCGCGGCAACACCCCCAGCATCTTCACAAACACCCAAGCCACCGCAAACTGAATCCTCTCCATCAACCCCCTTTTGAGTGCGGCTTGCCCTGAGCAAGCCGAAGGGAAGCGCAGCTTCCGCTCTTACGACCAATACCCCAAGACAAAATCCCGCGACAAGCAACCAATCCAACCCCGGCACCCCACTTCCAACCTTCCAAGATACACCGACAATGCTAAACTCCTCTTTCCGTGACCCAAACCAGCAACGAACTCCCCAAATCCCAGCCGCTCTCACCCACAGCGCGCCTTCTCTGGATCGTACTGATCCTCGCCACTCTCTATCTCTGCTATTTTCACAATCTAGGCGCCATCGGACTCGTTGGCCCCGACGAACCCCGCTACGCTTGGATCGCCCGCGACATGCAGGAAACAGGCGATTACATCACCCCTCGCCTCTACGGCAAACCCTGGTTTGAAAAGCCTCCGCTCTACTATTGGGGCGCCGCACTCAGCTTCAAGTTCTTTGGCGTCAGCGAAACTTCCGCCCGCTTGCCCAGCGCCATTTCCGCGCTCCTCGCCACCTTAGCCCTGGCATGGCTCGCCTTACGTCTTTACGGCGCCGAAACCGCCCGCTGGCTCCTTCTCCTCCTGCCCACCACCGTCGGCATGATCGGCTTCTCTCACGCCGCTGCCACCGACATGCCCTTCGCCGCCATGCTCACCATCGCCATGGTCTTCGCCACAAAACTCCTGAATCTCGTTCCGCGCACCACAACGCAATCGCAAATCTCAACAACACCTGCAAACTCACTCCGTTCCTTTGGCTCATTTACCTCCTTTACTTCCTTCTTCCTCGGTTTTTTCCTTGGCCTCGCCACCCTCGCCAAAGGCCCCGCGGCAATCATTCTTTCCGGCGGCGCCGTGCTTCTTTGGGCTGTCTTCACCAAACGCTGGCGCGACGCCTTCCGCTGCCTTCACCCCGTCGTCATCGCCAGCTTCTGCCTCACCGCTCTTCCCTGGTACATCCTCTGCGCCCGGCGCAACCCCGACTTCTTCCGCGTCTTCATCATCGAGCACAATTTCGGCCGTTTCCTCACTCCCCAATTCCAGCACATCCAGCCCATTTGGTATTACGTCCCCATTTTTATCCTCGCGGTGTTTCCGTGGATATTTTTCCACGTGCTTGCCAAGCTGCAATTCTTGGTAGATTGCATTGACAAGCTACCCCAAACCTCCTCACAGGGCTTCCTGCTAGCCTGGGCTGGCTTCACATTTTTGTTTTTCACACTCTCAAAATCAAAGCTGCCGGGCTATATCATGCCCGCAATCCCCCCCATGGCGCTTCTCATGGCAAACTCGGCCGCCTCTGTCACCAAGGACCCGCGCCGCTCTCCTCGTTGGCCCCTGCTCGGCACAAGTCTGACCCTGCTTGTTTTCGGAATTGTGCTGCAGCGTCAGGCTCAGAGAATCCCCGCGCTGCCTTGCGCTGGTCTTGCCTGCGGCCTCATGCCTATTTGGGTCGGCGCCATCTTCTGTGGAATGGTGGTGGGCGTCCTGGCTGCCGGCCGTAGAGTACGAACCAGTCTGTTCGCCGCTCTTCTCACGACCTTGCTTCTGGTCGCCGAAGTAGAACGATTTCTTCCTCAAATGGATGCCAGCATCTCGGCCAGGTACGCGGCTCGCACCGTCAAAATTGTCTGGCCGGATTTGTCAATGGATAATGCGGCAGTCTGGCAAATCAATCGCTCGTTTGCCTATCAGCTGAACTACTACGCGCGCAAAGAAATTCCTGAATGGAAACCTGGGGATACGCGTCCCGCGCTGCTCTTCGTCGCCAGGAGCAAGCAACAGGAGGCTGCCAACTACGGATTTCGTTGTGTGGATTTTGCTGTGTCTAACGCAGTCATCCCCTGTCGAGACGCCGGGTCACTTGGCGGGCTTGGTGGCGGGAACGCTGGTAGCAGCCTGAGTGGTCGGCAGCCGCGTTAAGAAAAAAGTCACCACGCGATTCTCGTACTGGCGCTTTTCATCGTCGGGCAGATTCACAAAGTTTCCGTGCGGAATGATCGCTTCCTCCCGCGGCTCCGGTGCTTTCAGGAACATATCGCGAGTGATCGAAGCCGTCTCCGGATCATCTCCAGCCTCGATGAATAGCATCGGCACTCCGGCCATTTTTGAGATCTTCGCCGAAAGCGGCGGATCGTTCTTGTGCTCGTAGTTCATCCACTCGAAGCACATCTGCGCCGACTTCACCATAAACGGAAACCCGCCCACGCCGGTTTTTTCCACGCCGATCTTCACCATTTGCCTGGGGTAGTCATACACAGCGTCCATCGCCAGCGCGCGCACCCGCGGATCTTTCTCCGCCTCGCGTAGCGCCGCGTACGCGCCCAGGTTATAGCCCCACAATCCGAATCGCGCAGCGTCCACATCGTTCCGCTTCGCCAGAATATCAATCGCCGCGCGCACTTCGTCCGCCTCGCGATACCCGAACGTGGTAACCCCGGCGTTGGCGCCATGCGCGGTGAAGTCAAACACAAACACGTTGTACTGGTGATCCTGCAGTGCCGAAACCAGCGTCAGCAATTCTCCACGGCTCGATTCATATCCGTGCAGTAACACTACCGTCGGCTCGCCGCGGAAACCAGGGAAAAACCATCCACGCCGGTTCCCCAGCCCCGCAACACTAAAATCCACTTCGTCAGGCCGCCCGGGAAAACTGGCCATATTAATTTCGGAACTGGTGCGCTGCGGCTTCACGATCCAATACGTCAGCACGCCGGAAATCACCACCGTGGCCAGAAGGGCAAAGAAAACAAACGCGAGGATGACGATCAGGAGCTTCGTATACCAGCGGCTCGGATAATGCAACTCATCGGCTATGGACATGGGCTCAGGGGCTGGTCTGTGCCAGCGTCTCTAATTTCCTTCTTACTCGCTGTAATCTGCGACGTTACAACCGAATCGTAACACGCGGCTTCCAGCCTCTCGATTCCCTTCTCGGCCCTGTGTGCCCGATTTGTATAGGGTTTAGAGGGTTGATTTGGCAGGGCTTCCCCGGAATCGGCTATCATGTCACGTGCGCCGGCGTGCAGCACGCAGGCCCATTCCGATGAATATCATTGACCTTCGCCAGACCACGGTCCGTCAACTTGAGCCGCTGCTGCTTGAGGAAGCCCGCCATTGGCGCGACGAACTCCATTGGGATTACCGCAGCGCGCTCGACCTGATCAAGCGATTCCTGGATGCCCACGCGCTTTCCGGCTGCGTGGCCTTTGAGGGCGGGCACGCGGTCGGCTACTCATTCTACGTCCTCGAGGATTACAAGGGACTGATCGGCGGGCTTTACGTTTCGCCGAGCCAGGTGCAGGAGCCGATCGGGCGGCGCCTGTTGGACGAGATGCTGTTCAGCATGCGGGCCCTGCCGCAGTTGCACCGCATCGAAGCGCAGCTTATGCCCTTCGGCGGGCCAGTGGATGCCGCGCTGCGCGACCAGGGTTTCCGGCTCTACACGCGGCAGTTCATGCTTCTCGACCTGCAGAAAAAGAGCGACCCCGTGCCCAGCATGAACTCCGGTTTGCGGCTCGACCGCTGGCACGAGCGGTACTTCGAGCCGTGCGCCAAGCTGATTTATCTCGCCTACGCGAATCACGTGGACGGCGACATCAACGACCAATACCGTACGCGCAACGGCGCGCTGAAATTCCTGAAGAACATTATCCTGCTCCCCGGTTGCGGCCAATTTCTGCCGCACGCTTCCTTTGTTCTGCATCATCCGGAAAGCGAGGAACTTGCAGGTGCCATCCTGACCAGCGAAGTTTCCACCGGCGTCGGTCACACCACCCAAATCTGCGTCATGCCCGGCTTCCAGGGCCACGGCCTCGGCCGCATCCTGATGATGACCGCCGCCGAAACCCTTCGCGCGCAAAAGTTCACTGAACTCACCCTCACCGTAACCACCGAAAACCGCACCGCCGTCCATCTCTACGAACGCCTCGGCTTCTCTAAAGTGAGAACCTTCACCGCAGGCGTCTGGCCGAAATAATTGCCTAGCGTGCTTTCCTCCTCCGTTTCGTTCTCAGATTGACCATCGCGTGACGAAGCAGCATGTTCGCCTTGGTCTGGTAACCCCGCCCATAACCTTTGAGCCAAGCAACAACATCCTCGTCTAATCGCATAGTCACGGGTTTCTTCTTTGGCCGATAGTAACGCCCGATCTCCGCACCACTCCAGTCCGGCACTTCGGGCATATCCGTCAAATCGATCTCAGAATCTTTCATTGCGGCGAGTGCCGCGATATCTTTGCGCTGTTCTTTGCTGAGCCGCCTCATAAATTTTCCTTTCACCCTGAGTTGCCTTGCGAGCTGAAATGAGTCGAATTACTTCTTCGCCGCCAACCTCAAAGTCTGCGTGGACTACGAGGAGGATGATCCGCCCTTCCAGTTGCCCCAAAGTGATAAATCGCTCTTCCTCTTCGTCGTGCATTTGATCCGGGATCGTTACGGCACGTGGGTCGTCGAAAACTAAGGACCGCCGTCTCGAACATGATCTTATGGCGCTTTAGATTAAGCCGATTCTTCGCCTCATCCCATTCAAAGCGCATGGAATCTTTCTTTCAAAGAATAGCAAATGTACATACAATTGTACATATTCATTTCACTGCTCGCCCCAGTTCGCCGGGCCGCTCACCGCGACCTGGACGTGAGTTTCTTCTGCGCACTCTCGAATTCGTCCCCGGGGAGCCACTTGATCTCGCCGGATTGCGTAGCGGCGGCTTGGCCGAGGGAGTAGCCGAAGCTGGCTAGCTTGGCGTCGCCGGTGAAATCCCAGGATTCGACGAAGGCGTCCGCGGGCTTGTGGTAGTGGTGCTCGACGTAGTCTTTGGATTGCGCTTCGCCCCAGGCGAGGTCGTGGCCCTTGAACTTCAATCCTTCGCTGATGGAGAAGGCGGGAATGCCGACGCGGCCTAGACTGAAGTGGTCGGAGCGGTAGTAGTGGCCCGCTTCGGGATGTGCGTCTGGCTTGATGGCCAAGTTGAACTCTTTGGCGATTTTTTCGACTTCGGGATAGAACGTGGTGCGTTCCGCGCCGCCCACCTCGACTTCTTCGGGAATCCCAATGGGCGCCAGCGCGTCGTAGTTCAAGTCTAGAATCGGCGCCGCAGGCAATTGTTCCAGATGCTTACCGAGGAATTCTGAGCCGAGCAGGCCTTGTTCTTCGGCCGTAACGGCAGCAAACAATATCGAACGGGGCGGCGCGGGCTTCGTACCGGCCCACACGCGCGCCAGCTCGAGCAAAATGCCGCAGCCCGTCGCGTTGTCCACCGCGCCGTGGTAAATCTGGTCTCCCTTCGCGCGCGCCGGATCTATCCCGAAATGATCATAATGCGCACTATAAAGAACTGCTTCACCTTGCTTGCCGCCTTCCGCGCCCGCCACCATCCCCACAACGTTGCGTGAAGAGAACGGTCGAATCGAGGAAACCACATGCGCCTTCAAATGGACGGGCAATTCGATTGGCCTGAAATCGCGCGACTGCGATTGCTTATACAGGTCGTCCAGATTCAGGCCGCCCATCGCCACCAACTTGCGTGCCACTTCCAGTTGAATCCACGACGAGGCTTTCAATTTGGGCATGCCCTCAAGCCGCAGATATGAGCGCTCCGCGCCCCATGAGTTGCGCACCACATCCCATGGATAGCTTGCGAGGTCGGTGCGGTGAATCACCAGCGTGCCCAAGGCGCCGCGTCGCGCTGTCTCCTCAAATTTATAGGTCCAGCGGCCATTGTAGGTGAGCGCCTTGCCTTTGAAAAAATTGGGGTCGTTGGACTCCGGCTCGCTGACGAAAAGCAGCGCCACTTTGCCGCTCAAGTCGTAGCCCTTGTAGTCGTCCCATTTGTTTTCCGGCGAAGTGATGCCGTAGCCGACGAAGACGATCGGCGCATCCACATCCGCGGATTCGGTCTGCGTCTCGTTGCTAGTGACGTAGTCGTCGAGGTTTTTCAGCTCCACCGGCGGGCCATTCGCAGGAACGAACGTGAACTTAGTCGCGGGGAGGGACCGGACACCAACCATGGGTACGTCCTGAAAGTAGCTGCCGTTGGACCCGGCAGGCTTCAGGCCGTAAGACTTGAACTGGTCAGCAATCCAGTTGGCGGCCGCGTCGCCGCCCTTTTGACCGGTGCCACGGCCCTCGAGTTCGTCGCTTGAAAGAAATTTGACGGTGTCACGCATGCGCTCAGGATCGATCTTCGGGACATGCGTTTTTTCGGCGACCAAGACGCCGGCAGCCAGCACAACAAAGGAAAGCAAAAAGGCGGATTTACGCATGCAAGGACTCTCCCGGAAATTGAAACCAACGCAGGCCACTGTAGCACGATGCAGAGTCCAAGCAGTACGCCAGCGGCCGAGCGGTATGTGGGCCGCTCGTTCGAACGTTTTTTCATTTCGGGAAGACTCGTATTCTAATGCCGTTTGCTAACCGCTTCACTTGCAACACATCCGGGAATCGGTTCGAAAATTTATTGGCGAGTAAATAACCTTCAAGTAATACTTTAAATGTCGGCGCGCCGACATTTTCGTCGCTTTCACCAAAGAGGACCAGCGGGAGTTCAGAAGTGATTGACGCTGTTAGTCGCAATACATAAGCTCTAGCCATGGAAGTGCGATTGAAGCCCGATCTGGAAGCGAAGCTCAGCCGCCTAGCGAGCAAGGCCGTGATCGCGAATCACTCGTGGTTGAAGCTGTGGAACGAATGGTCAACTACTATGAGTGGTTTATCCAAGAGGTTGAGAAGGGGCTAGCTGCCGCCGACCGCGGGGAATTCGTTAAAGAAGAAGATATTCGGAAACTGATTGACCGCCGGTATCCCGGCTGATGCGTATTCGCTGGACGCAGCCTGCTTCCCGCGATTTAATTCAAATCTGCGATTACCTGAGCAAAGAAGGTAGCCCCGCAACCGCACGCCGCGTAGCAATTCTAATCTACGAACGAGTCCACACGTTGATGAAGTTCCCTGAATTGAGACGGTCCGGGCGTAAGGCAGGCACGCGCGAGCTCATATTTTCCGGTCTGCCTTATCTCGCCATCTATCGTCTCCGAAGCAACGCCATTGAAATTCTGCGTATTCTGGCGCGCAAGTCTGGCCCACATAGCAATGTTTCCCAACCCAGCGCCAAGGTGGCAGGATAAATCCCAGCACTTACGTTATTACAGGAATTTTGTAGAGTTTAAATATTTCCAAGTTCGGCGGATTGCGCGCGACCCAGCATGCGGTTGCTGATGAGGGTGAATTCGGACATCAATTCGTTGGTATTCGCGCCGGCCAGCGTCGCGGCGTCAATTTCTGTGGTCAGCAGAATCACGGCGGCGACGTCCGCACTGCATCCCAGACAATATTTCTCGAATCGTCCGGGGAGATCAAACAGTTCCCCGCGATGACCACAAACACTACACTGTCCACTTAAGTCCTGCTCTGAGCCTTTCGGACCCGTGACCATGGCAACTTTCTCCCTGCCCCGAGATGAACGTCTTCGTGTTTTTCGATGCGGAGCACATCGGATCGATCGGATTGGCCGGGGAGTCGCTTTGGCGGTGCGCATGGCAGTGTCTTGACGATGGAGAATCGAGAGGGCACTTCTAAGCACGTAAGCGAAACCCCATGCCTCTCAATCGTCATAAATAATATTAAGAAACGGTCCCCTAGGAAATCCTGAGGGGTCTATTAGGAAAACATAAACACGGGAGTATGGATCATTTTTTGGGTAGGGCGCGGTCTTTCAGGAGGTTTTTTAGTTCGGACATGAATTCCTGGACGTCTTTGAAGTCCATGTAGACGCTGGCGAAGCGAACGTAGGCGACTTTGTCAAGTTTTTTGAGGCGGTGCATGATCATTTCACCGATTTCGGTGGTGGTCAATTCCCTTTCGGTGGCCTCGTGGACCACGCCTTCGATTTCGTCCACGATGGATTCGAGCTTGGGCGTGGGGACGGGGCGTTTTTCGCAGGCTTTCAGCAGGCCTTGCAGAATTTTCTGGCGCTCGAAGCGTTCGCGGCGGCCGTCTTTCTTGATGACCATGTAGGGAATTTCGTCGATGCGCTCGTAGGTGGTGAAGCGGCGCGAGCATTTCAGGCATTCGCGGCGGCGGCGGATGGTGTCCCCAGTGCGGCCCTCGCGGGAGTCAATTACCTTGTCATCGAGATGCGCGCAGAAAGGGCACTTCAATTGGGGATGTCTCCGTGGTGCGTGTTTATTTATAGAGCGGACGGTCCCGCAACATCATCCGGGACGCAAAAAGTGCGCCTCAGAAGGCCGTCCCTACAAAAGCAAGAGCAATCCAAGAGGGCGGGGCGAGCCCTGCCCCTACAAATGTTTGGCAGCTTGGCCTGCCAGCTCGGCTTCAATCTGTTCGCCTTCGTGTTCGCGCATGCGCCTCAGCTCCCCTAGCGACCAGCCTTCGCGGATCAGAAGGGGGACGCCTGCAAAAGAGCACGACGCGAACGTGACCAGCCACAGGATCATGGCGGCGGCCAGTGCCGGCTCTCTTTCTACTCCATAGAGCTGAGTGAAAGCAACGACTGAAAGAGCCTGCGCACCTCCTCCCGCAACAGGAAGTTGCACGGCGGAACCGACGAGGCTGAACACGAGGATAAGCACACCGTCTGGAAATCTCAGGGCGGCTAGCCTACCGCCGAAACTCTGGAGCACGAGGAGGTAGACGCAGACGACCAGCAGCCAGTGCAACGCGGAGTAAATTACGGCTGCGGTGACGTCACCCCAACTGCGGACGGTTTGGACGCCGCGGACGAAGCCCAGAAGATTCCGCGCCACGCCTGCGCGCCAGCCGTGTTGGGTGAGCCAGCCCTGCATGCGGCGCTCGAGGACCGCAGAGCCGTGGAGACGCAGGTAGACTAGGCCGGAAATGGCGACGATGGCAAAGAGAGCAAAAAAAGTGCCGGCAGTGCGAGCTCCTTTTTCGAAGGCCTGGCCGGTCCCCTGTGCATCGAGATGACCAGAGGATTCGAAGATGAGGAGGCCGGCGGCGGCGAGAACCGCGGTGCTGGCGGCGTCGAGAATACGCTCGAGCGCATAGATGCCGAAGATGTCCGAGAGAGGGATTTTGTCCTTGCGCGAAATAAGCAGGGGACGCACAGGCTCGGCGGCGCGGCCGAGGAGGAACAAGGCGCTGAATCCGGCGAGGGTCATGCGATAGATGTTCCAGAATTTTGCCGGCCCCAAATGAGCTTGAAATTTTTGCCAGCGGAGGGCGCGCAGCGCGTAGCATCCGTAAATTCCGACGATGGAGAGAAAGAGGTAGACGAAATTCGCGCGGCGCACGGCTTCCCAGAGCTTGGCCCCACTGAACTCGCTGAGGTGGAGATTTGCGCGGAAATGATAAAGGAGGTATCCAATCACAAGGATACCCAGAGCGGCGAACAGCGCTTTCCTCGACTTCAACGCCATGAGGAAGCAGAGTAAGGGGGTGCCAGGGGCGGCGTCAAGCTGGTATAAGCAATTTGGTTCCAACAGGTTGTAACGGAAAGCGTTGTAAGTGGGCGCGGGAGCGGGTAAGATGCCAGCCAAACGGTCGGTTGGGACAGCCCCAAGGCGGGAACATTTCCGGTGCATTTTGCGTTCCATACATTGGCAGGCCGAAGAACCCACCTGCGGGTGCTGCCGAAGCAGGTGTCTGGAAGATGGGGCTGAGGAAGCTTGGAGCAGGATGCCCAACTGGTCCAGCAATGTCTCCAGGGCGAAGGCTCGGCCTGGGAGGAACTTGTGCGCCGCCACACGCGCCGCATATTTAATATCTGCTACCGGTTCACAGGCAACCGCACGGAGGCCGAGGACCTGTCACAGGATGTGTTCCTTCGGGTCTACCGGACGCTGGGGAGTTACCGCTCGGCGCACGGAGGATTTGCAACTTGGGCGACGAGCGTGACGCGGAACCTGTTGATTGATCATTACCGGCGGACGAAACGCGATCGCATAACGGATTCGCTGGATGACAAAATGCCAGTAGTGGAGAACAAGGAATCGTCGGGGCGGCGGCCGGACGAGCAGGCGCTGCTGGGAGAACTGAGCATGCAGGTGCAGAGCGCGCTGACGCGGCTTTCGCCGGAATTGCGCGAGGCGGTGATTTTGCGGGATTTGCAGCAGTTGGAGTACGCGGAGATTCAGACGGTGCTGGCAGTGCCGGAGGGCACGGTGAAGTCCCGGATTAATCGCGGAAGAATTGAGCTGGCGCGGATTTTGCAACAGATGGGAGTGCGGCCGGCATGAGGATGCGGATGAGGTTGGAAGAGTTTATATGTGGACGGACGAAGGTTACTTCGTTCGCAGGGGGCAAGCCATGATCTGGACTTGCGATCTGGTTGAAGTGCGGTTGAGCGATTACCTGGAAGGGCTGCTGCAGGGGCCGGAACGCGCGGCGTTTGAAGCACACGCGAACTCGTGCGCGGACTGCGCGCCGCTGGTGGCGAGCGTGCGCAGCCTGGTTGGCGAAATGCACTCAATGGAAGAGTTGGAGACGCCGCCGCGGCTGGTGTACTCGATTCTCGACAAGACGCTGGGGCCGCGGGAGACGATAACGGGCTGGCAGGGATTCCTGAACGTGATTCGCGGACTGGCGACGCCGAAGTTTGCGTATGGGGCGGCGAGCGTGATGGCGACACTATTTATCGTGCTTGGCGCATCCGGGTTTTCTCTGCGCAAGGCAAAGCTAGCGGATTTCCGACCGGCGGCGATTTATCAAATTGCGGACCGACAGGCTCACACAGTGCGCGCGCGCTGCGTGAAATATGTGAGCGACCTGCGCGTGGTGTACGAGATTCAGTCTCGCCTGCGGCAGGATGAGAATAATCTGCAGACGACACCGGAGCAGATGCTGCCGAAGTCGTCACCGGAGAAGATTCCGGGACAAACGGACGATCACAAGCCTTCGCAACCGCGGCAGCAGAACCGCGCGAATGAAGTTGCGCGACAACTGGAAATACTGGCGGCAGAGCTTCCGATGCTGAGCGAGAGGAGCGTTCGATGAACTGTGCTGTGCATGCGGATACGGAGGCATCGGGCTATTGCCGCAATTGCGGCAAGGCGATGTGCACTGCGTGCAGCCACAGGGTGAGAGACGTTCTTTATTGCGAGGATTGTCTGGCGCAGCATGTGGGTTTGCCGGCGCCGCCGGCGCCTGTTGCCACGCCTGGCGAGGCCGCCAATCCTGGTGGGTTTTCACCGGTTGCAACGCCGGGGCAGAGGCACAACAATGCGCCGGTGCTGGCTTTTTTGTTGGGCTTCATTCCGGGGCTGGGCGCGATTTACAACGGGGAATACAACAAGGCGATCATCCACGTGGTAATTTTTGGCGCGATCATTTTTGGGATCGCGAGCGACCTCGGCGAAAGCATCCAGGGCCTATTGATTTTTGCGCTGTGCGTGTTTCCGTTTTACATGGCGATTGACGCGATGCGCTCGGCGAAGGCGCGGTCGACCGGACAACCGCTCACGGATCCCTTTGAAAACTGGAGCGGGCAAAGGCCGTTGGGGCCGATTATTTTGATCGGGATAGGCGCGCTGTTCCTGCTGAACAATTTCGGATTCTTCGATTTTTTCCGGGTGCGGCAGATTTTCGTGCCGCTTCTGCTGATCGGGATCGGATTTTTCATGCTGAAAAATCGCGTGAGCGGAAAGAACTGAACGGAGGAGTGGATGGCTGCCCAGCTGAAGTGTCATTGCCAGAGTTGCACGATTCGAGGACTGGTGGGGCCCGCCGTGGTGATCACGTTGGGAGTTCTCTGGCTATTGAACGAAGTGCACGGCGGAAGATTTTATTTTGGCAGCACCTGGCCGGTGATATTAATCGTGATCGGTTTGGTGCATCTGGCCGGCTCGATGGCTTCGCGCGAAGGGCATGTTAATCCGCCGCCGCTGGGCGCGCCGCCCCAACCGCCTGCGCCACCTGCTCCCGGCGCGGGCACGCCGCAAACTCCTTATTCCTCGCAGGGACAATAACCATCCATGGCCACTCGAGCGCGCAGCGGTGGACTCTTCTCCGGGTTGGTTCTGATTTCCGTTGGCATACTGTTGCTGCTGCACAATTACGGACGCCTGGATTTGCACGACTTTTTCGTGCGCTGGTGGCCACTGATAATCATTTTCTGGGGCGCGGTGAAGCTGTATGAACGCACCGCGGGCCGCCGGTTTGGAGGGAGTGATGGCGGACGCGCTACGGGCAATGAAGCTGGTTTAGTGGTGGGAATGGTGGCGCTGGTGGCCATCGTGGCGCTGGTCGAGCACGGCAGGGAAAAGTTTGGCCCGGTTATTGATCCTGGTGAATCGTTCAGTTACGACCTTGACGTAGCCCCGAAGAAAATTCCAGCGAATGCGCGGGTGATGGTGCGCAACGGGCGTGGAGATATCTCCGTGCGCGGCTCCGACAGCGGAGAAATTCGCGTGACGGCGAAGAAAACGGTGCGCGCCTGGAGCGAAACAGATGCGGCTCGGATTTCTGAGCCGGTCAATGTGGCAATCGAGCAAAATGGGGACGGGTACGAAGTGCGGCCCAGCGGCTTTGATCTTTCGAGTTCGAAAATAGGCGTGGACCTGGAAGTAGCTGTTCCGAAGAAGTCGGTGCTGTCGGTCAAGACGGACAAGGGCGACGTCACCGTGTCGGGAATTTCCGGCGATGTGGTGATCACGGATATGCTCGGGGACGTGGATGTGCGCGGAACCGCAGGCGACGTGAACGTGGAAACGCGCAAAGGCGACGTGAAAGTTTCCAGCACCAAAGGAGACGTGAAGATTTCGGGCAAGGGCGGTGAGATCGAAGTGAACGACACGGCGGGCAGCCTGACTGTGGAGGGGGAGTTTTACGGGCCGATACGGGCGGACAAAGCAGTGAAGGGTGTGCGCATGGTTTCATCGAAAACCGATTTGACGCTTTCGGCGCTAGCGGGGCACTTTGAAGTCGGCTCCGGGAACATGGACATCGTAGATGCGCCGGGGAATTTGAATTTGCGCACGCGGGATGCCGAGATCAAAGTGGAAAATCCCGGCGGCAAGGTAATGATTGACAACCGGAACGCATCCGTCGGCGTGCGATTTTCTTCGGCCCCGAAAGAAGATGTGCAGATCACGAACTCTTCATCGGAAATCGCCCTGACGGTGCCGGGCAGCGCGAGTTTTGAAATTGTTGCCGATTGCCGGAATTGCGAAATCAGCTCGGAGTTCCCCGGGCTTGGTGCGTCGAAAACGGAATCTGGAGATTCCCACCTGGCTGGAAAGTACGGAAATGGCAAAGGCCCTAAGATCACACTCAAGACCAGTTACGGAAATATTTCATTGAGGCGAACATCTGTCGCGCTGCCAGCGCCGCCGGCACCACCCGCGCCTCCGATGCCGCCGAAAGAAATCCCGCCAACGAGAGAACAGTAAGACCGTTTAGTTTCCAGCAAGACGCCGCAGTTCCTGAAAAAATGTCGGGTAAGAAACCGCTGCGCAATCGGCGTTGAGGATATTAGTTTCTCCATCGGCGGAGAGGGCTGCCACGGCGAAGGCCATGGCGATGCGGTGGTCGCCGCGGGGATCAATTTCGGCGCCGTGTAGTTTCCCGGCGCTGCGGCCTTCGACGCGGAGGCCGTCGGGACGCTCTTCTACTTTGGCGCCCATGCGTTTGAGATTTTCGGCGAGAGCGGCGATACGGTCACTTTCTTTCACGCGGAGTTCGCCCGCGTCGCGAATTTCAATTCCCTGTTCGGTGTAGGGCCCGAGAGCGGCGAGCATGGGGAGTTCGTCGATCAAGAGAGGCACAAGATCGCCGGAAATTACGTCCCCTTTGAGCTGCGCGCCCTTCACCGCAAGGTCACCGATGAGTTCGCCCCGCCAACTCTGCAAATTCAGGACGCTGATCGACGCACCCATCTGCTGGAAGAAATCGAGGATGGCCGAGCGAGTGGGATTCAGGCCGACGTTCGCGATGTACAAATTGGATTCGGGCAAAAGCGAGGCCGCGGCGACAAAAAAAACCGCGGAGGAAAGATCGCCCGGCACGTCGAGCGACTTGGGCTGCAGAGCCGGTTTTCCATTGTTGGCGACGAGGCCGTGGATGGCGATGGTGCGTCCGCGCTTTTCGATGTGCGCGCCGAACTCCTCGAGAGCGAGTTCGGTGTGATCGCGGGTCTTCGCCGGCTCGGTGACCTGGGTTTTTCCCTCCGCAAACAAACCTGCCAGAAGAACCGCCGACTTTACCTGAGCGCTGGCCATGGGCATTTCGTAGTGGATGGCGCGGAGCTTTCCGCCGTGAATTTCGAGCGGGGGAAAAT
>Ga0210405_10001834_pt1 | contig 23073 bp, 21 predicted proteins | sample IncBWH11MmetaG_FD_155492 | JGI IMG/M metagenome (GOLD analysis project Ga0210405, IMG submission 155492) | Forest soil microbial communities from Barre Woods Harvard Forest LTER site, Petersham, Massachusetts, United States - Inc-BW-H-11-M | ecosystem: Environmental > Terrestrial > Soil >... | reverse complement strand
GGGGGTGAGTTCGCCTTCGCTGAGCGGGCGAGCCACGATCTTCAATGTTGGCGGGACGACTCCGTATTCCGATGCACTCTGGAACAATCACCTGATTGGTCCTGCCTCATCCCAGGGGTTGTTTGACACCGACCAGTCGCTGAGTTCGTCGCTGCACGACTTCACCTACGACGTGGACTTCTACGGGGACAACCTGGGATTGTCGGAGGCGGTGGAGTTCGACATCAACCAATTCTTCGGGGGCATGGGCTTCATTTATGGCCACCAATGCCGGATTGCGAACGGGAACCAGTGGGACATCTGGGATAACTCCAAGGGTCAGTGGATCCCTACGGGAGTACCTTGTTATCCGAAGAGCGGTCAGTGGAATCATCTGACACTGAAGGTGCAGCGGACGTCGGATAATCATGAGACGTACCAGTCGATCACCCTTAACGGCCAGACGGCGACTCTGAACTGGACGTTTGACAAAGGAGCGAGCCCGGGATGGTACGGGGTGACGATTAATTTTCAGATGGACGGGAACTACAAGCAAGATTCGTACAACGTGTACCTGGATAATTTGACGCTGGCGTACCAGTAGGAACCAGGCGTGTCCTGGGTCGCAAGTGGTCACTGTCTAACCGGTTTTTTGAGCGCGACTTCCTGTACAAGCAGAAACAGCACTGTGGCCGTCCCGCAGGCCCTTTCTTTACCGCAGTGCGATGAGGTTCGGCCCCGTACTCCCCCTGCAATGTGCGTGACTGAGTAAGTGCGCACCCTTTCTTCGTAAGAATTAGAAGCATCGTTTGTGGGTTGTGACGTGAGACGTTGTTCCAGCACAACTCGTGCGTTTGATGGTGGTTGAGCAGCACCGAGTGCCACTTCGTCAAGCACTCCTCGCTGCGTCAAACTGATTATCCGTTGGTCACACTCGCGCAAATGCAATTGCGAAGAGAAGGGGAAGGTCTGTTCGGAAGTGATTCGATTCGCTCTGGAGAAATATATGGCTAATAACCGACGGGACTTTCTGAAGAAGGCCGCTGTGGCCGATGCCGGAATGGCGTTGTACCCAGCCCTTGGTAAGGGACGAGCCTGGGCTTTTGCCCAGAGCCCCACAGGTCTGCGCAAGTTTGTGACTTCCGTGCCTGGACTCGGGCCGTCAGCCAAGAATGAGATCGGCCAGTACATACCGCTCGCGACCAAGCATTCAGTGAATTTCGCAGGGAGGGCCACTGACCTTTACAACGTTGCGGTCGGCAAGTTCAGCGAACAGATGCATCCCGATTTGCCGGGAAGGACCGAGTTCTTTGGGTATACCGACCTGTTTACGTTCGATCAGAAATATCTCGCGGGAGCCATCGTCGCCAAACGCGGTACACCCGTACTGATGACGGTGACCAATTTGATGCCGGAACGACACATTCTGCCAGTCGATCCAACAATCATGGCTGGTCCCAACGGACTGATGGTCGGCGACCTACCCACGAATCGCATCGCGACTCATCTGCATGGCGGGGCAACGCCATGGTTCAGCGACGGAACTCCGTTTCAGTGGTTTACACCGCTGGGGAAACACGGATCGAGTTTCATGAACGTGCCGGGATTTCCCGTCCTGCCAGGTACAGCTAGCTATTACTACCCCAATGATCAAAGTGCACGTTTGGTTTGGTACCACGATCACGCGATCGGAATCACGCGACTCAATGCTTACGCCGGAATCGCTTCGGCGTACATCATTATCGACGACTTTGAGACCGGGCTGGTAAGTTCCGGTCTTCTGCCCGACTTGATCGGGATTCCGCTGGGTGATTCAGGACAAGGGGTTCGTTCCACGAAATATTTTCCGGCAAGATCCGACCTGGCGATGGGGCGACCCGGGAAGCCTGTGGTATCCACACGACTATGAGGTGAACGATTTCCGCAGTGGGCCTAATCCGAAAGGCCGCTGGGATTGGGGGACGACGGCTGATCCGCCCTCGCAAGGAACGAAGCCGCTACCGCATGTGAGCGCGATCCCGGAGGCATTCTTCGACACCATCGTTATCAATGGCGGGATTTATTCGAAAGTCAGTGTTGCGCCCAAGCGCATGAGATTCCGTTTGCTCAATGGATCTCAGGCTCGCTTCTATCACCTGAACCTTCTTGCTGAAGATCAGGCGAATCCGGGCGAAGCGCGAGTAGGCATTCCGGGTCCAGTCATGTATCAGGTAGGGACAGAACGAGGATTCCTGCCAGCCGTCGCAATCCATGACAACAAGACACCGATCCCGCTCGTGAATCCAGCGGATGAGACTAACGCTAATCCGGACGGGCCATTCAACCTGTTGCTTGCTTCCGCCGAGCGGGCCGACGTAGTGATTGACTTCAACGGCGTTGCCGCGGGGTCCAGCTTCATTCTGTATAACGATGCTCCAGGGCCGTTTCCCGGCGGAGATTCGAGGAACGATTACTTCACCGGATGTGCGGACCAAACCTCCATTGGCGGAGCACCATCAACCGCCTTGGGTCACGGGGCCAACACCCGGACGTTGCTGAAGATTGTCGTGACTGCCGGCAGTGGAGATACGGTTTCAACTCCATCGTGGCTGAAGCAACTGAACGTGCAGCTCAAGACAAACTTCCTCACCGGAACCAACCTGGGCTGCTGTTCAACAATGGCGATCCATCCGTGCCGGCGTTTCCGTTTACTGGCGTGGCCAACCGGACGCTAACGCTCAATGAGGACTTCGATGAGTTTGGGCGCTTGATCCAGACGGTGGGGACCCTCGATCAAAATGGCGCGAACAATCAGGGAAAACCCACGTGGGGCTTGTCCTACCTTCCGGCCTCAACGGAGAACCCAAAGGCTGGTTCGACCGAAGTGTGGCAGATCATGAATCTCACGGGCGACACGCATCCCATTCACTTTCACTTGGTGAACGTGCAACTGATTCAGCGGCAGGCGTTCAGCGGGGATCCGGGGAATTGGAGCTTTGCCGGACAGCCGATGCCGCCTGATCCGAATGAAATCGGGTGGAAGGATACGGTACGCGTGAACCCGGGTGAAATCGCGACTGTCATCATGCAGTTCAACTTGCCGAATTTGCCGACCGCAGCGATGCGGAATGCGGTGAGTCCGAGGACTGGCGGGAAAGAGTATGTGTGGCACTGCCATATCCTCGAGCATGAAGAGCACGACATGATGCGTCCGCTAGTGGTCGAGTAGAACAAGGCACGCCCGTCCGGAGGGGAGAGCCGGACGGGCGTGGTTTGGACGGCATTCTTTGGCGACTAGAGAAGGAGACATGTGATCTCACTGAGACGTGGGCTTTGCTCAGCGCTCACTTTCGTGGGGTTGCATAGCAAGGATTGCGGATGTTGTGCGGCTCTCGAGGAATGCTGGGGGCTGGATATGCGACGACGACTCGAGGAGTTAAACGAGCAGGCAAACCAGTCGGCCAAAGCTGTCGAACACGAGATACAGCAATCGTCGGACGATGCCGCGTGAAATAGGCGCAGCATTGATCTAGCGCAGAGGGCTGTGTTTTGTGAGCCTACCTAAATTGTTAAAGGTTTTGGTGGACCTGGTCGGGATCGAACCGACGACCTCTTCCATGCCATGGAAGCGCGCTCCCAGCTGCGCCACAGGCCCACTTTTTGGGGACACTACTGTTCTGGTGCGGGTGACCTCAGTTATTCTCGCCGTTTAGGGGGAGATAGTCAACGCGGGGAGCCGTCAACGCGGGGAGCCGTGAGACCCGAATCAGTTTGCAAGGTCGGATGCAGCAGCCGTCGAGCTTTGCTCGACCGGACAGCCGAGGGCGGCTGTCCCCACAAAATCCTACACAACCATAGAGGGCACTAAGGAACACGAAGGAAAATCTTTTGAAGGACGATTTCTTTCGTTTCTTCCACAGGGGTTTTCTGCCATAATTGATTGTGCACGCCACCTGCACAATTTTCCAAAAACAATTTAAAGCGAGGAAGAGATGCCAGCAAAGTACATCTTTGTGACTGGGGGAGTTGTGTCTTCACTCGGCAAGGGACTTGCCGCGGCTTCGATCGGATGCCTGCTGGAGAGCCGCGGGATCAAAGTTAACCTGATGAAGTTCGATCCTTATCTGAACGTGGATCCGGGCACAATGTCGCCGTTTCAGCATGGCGAAGTGTTCGTGACCGACGACGGTGCGGAGACCGATCTGGACCTTGGGCACTACGAGCGCTTTACGCACGCGAGACTTTCTCGCGAGAACAACTGGACGACGGGGCGGATTTACGAACAGATCATCGCCAAGGAACGGCGCGGAGATTATCTGGGAAAGACGGTGCAGGTGATTCCGCACGTCACCAATGAGATCAAGGCGGCGATGAAGAAGGTGGCGCAGGAAGTCGATATCGCGATTGTGGAGATTGGCGGGACGGTGGGCGACATCGAGTCGCTGCCGTTTATGGAAGCGATCCGGCAGATGCGGCAGGAGTTGGGGCGCGAGCATACGTTGTTTGTGCATGTGACGCTTGTGCCGTTTATCGCGGCGGCGCAGGAATTGAAGACCAAGCCGACGCAGCACTCGGTAAAAGAGTTGTTGAGCATCGGAATTCAGCCGGACATTTTGCTTTGCCGGACGGACCGCTTCCTGGCGAAGGAGATGAAGTCGAAGATCGCGCTCTTCTGCAACGTTCCGGAAGAGGCGGTGATCACGGCGAAGGATGTGGCGTCGGTGTACGAAGTGCCGCTGGTGTTCGCGAATGAGAATGTGGACACACTGGTGCTGAAGCATCTGCACATGGAAGCGAAGGAGCGCGACCTCGCGAAGTGGGAGGACATTGTCCACCGCGTGTACAACCCGAAGGACACCGTCACGATTGGGATCGTAGGCAAGTATGTGGAGTATGAAGACTCGTACAAGTCGTTGAAAGAGGCGCTGGTGCACGGAGCCCTTGCGCACAATTTGAAGTTGCAACTGAACTGGATTGAGGCGGAAGGACTGGAGACCGGCGACAAGAGTTACGAAGCGCAACTCGAGGGATATGACGGGCTTTTGGTGCCGGGTGGATTTGGGAAGCGCGGGATCGAAGGGATGCTGACCGCGATCCGATATGCGCGCGAGAAGAAGGTTCCGTACTTTGGGATTTGCCTGGGGATGCAGACAGCGTGCATCGAGTTCGCGCGGAATGTGGTCGGGCTGGAAGAGGCGAACTCGAGCGAGTTTGATCCGGCTACGCCGCATCGGGTGATTTACAAGTTGCGCGAGTTGCGCGGCGTGGAGGAACTGGGCGGAACCATGCGGCTGGGCGCATGGACTTGCAAGATCGAGCCGAATACACTGGCGCACAAGATCTATGGCGTGCTCGAAATCAGCGAGCGGCACCGGCATCGGTACGAATTCAACCGCGAGTACGAGGAGCCATTAGTGGCTGCCGGGCTGCGAATTTCAGGGTCAACGCCGGACGGGACTTACGTGGAGATGATCGAGTTGGCGGATCATCCACACTTTATCGGGTGCCAGTTCCATCCTGAATTCAAATCGAAGCCGCTCGAGCCGCATCCTTTATTTAAGACATTTGTGGGAGCGGCTTACGAATGTAGGCAGAAGCGGAAAGCTGAGAAAGAAACGGTCGAAGTGGAGATGTTCCACCGGCCGGAGCGAGTTGCGGGACGATAGAATACCCACGAAGGACACGAAGTTACACGAAGGCCTCTCAGGGCGTCGTGTTCTTGCGTGTCCTTAGATTTTTGGAATGACAACTTCTTTCCAAGTCGGAGACATCCATATTGGGTCGGGTGATCTGTTTCTGATCGCCGGACCGTGCGTGATCGAGAGCGAAGAGCACGCGATCCGGATGGCGGAAATCATCAAGGGAGTGACGAAGTCGCTCGATTTTCCATTTATCTTCAAAGCGAGTTATGACAAAGCGAACCGAACGTCGATTCGAAGCTATCGGGGGCCGGGGCTGAAGGAAGGTCTGCGGATTCTGAAGAAGATCAAGAATGAGCTGAACCTGCCGGTGTTGACCGATGTGCATGAGACGGCGGACGTCGCGAAGGTCGCGGAAGTGGTGGATGTGCTGCAGATTCCTGCATTCCTCAGCCGGCAGACCGATCTTGTGGTGGCAGCGGCGTTGAGCGGGCGCGTGGTCAACATCAAGAAGGGGCAGTTTGTTGCTCCGTGGGACATGCGGCATGCGGTGGAGAAGTGCCGCGAGGCGGGGAATGCGCAGGTTTTTCTCACCGAACGCGGGGCGAGCTTTGGCTACAACAATCTGGTGGTTGATATGCGATCGCTGCCGATCATGCGGAAGTTTGCGCCGGTCGTTTTCGATGCGACGCACTCAGTGCAGTTGCCATCTTCGCAGGGGGACGACAAAGGGCCGGCGGTGAGTGGGGGACAGCCGGAGTTTATCCCGGTGCTGGCGAGGGCGGCAGTGGCGGCTGGGGTGGATGGCGTGTTCATGGAAGTGCACGACAATCCGAAGGAAGCGAAGTCGGATGGGGCGAATGCGCTGGAGTCGACCAAGCTGCGGGGAGTCTTGAAGGAATTGCTGGCGGTGAAGAAGGCGCTGGCGGAGGCACATGCGACGCCGTGACGTAGTGGGCGACGGGACACCAGCGCTGAAGCGCTCTTAAACGGACTCCTGACGCGGCGCTAAAACGCCACTCTTCCACGAAGGGGCGGCTATCGCCGCCCCGTTCATTCCTAGACGCCCTGATTATTCCAGCACCCAGATGTTCTTCTTGGCGCACATCTCCTTGAGGATTTTTGGCCACACGGTGACACGGACTTCTCCTAAGTGTGCTTTGCGGAGGAGGAGCATCAGGGTGCGGGACTGGCCGATGCCACCGCCAATGGAGAGCGGGAGCACGTTGTTGATGATTCCCTGGTGGTAGGGGAATTTTAGATTGTCGAGCAGGTTGGACATCTCGAGTTGCTTGCGCAGGGTTTCGGCATTCACGCGGATGCCCATGGAGCTCGGCTCGTGGCGGCGCTGGGTGACGTGGTTCCAGACCAGAATGTCGCCCTTGAGACCGTGGGTCTCGCGGTTAGTCTGATTGCTGGTGTCGGTGATCCAGCCGTCTTTTAAGGGACATCCAATACCGATAATGAAGACCGCCGGATATTTCTGCAGAATCACCGTCTCGCGACGCTTGCGAGGGAGATCAGGGTACATGGCCAAGAGTTCTTCGGCATGAAGAAAGGTGAGCTCCTCGGGCAGATTGGGGTAACGAGGACTGCTGAGTTCGGAGAACATTTCTTGCGCGAACTTCTCAGCGCCGCCGAGGACTTTCCAGATTTTGCGCACAATGGATTTCAGGAATTCCAGATTGCGCTGCTCGGCAGTGATGGTGCGTTCCCAATCCCACTGATCGACGTAAGCAGAATGATCGTGATCGAGGAAATAGTCTTTGCGGACGGCGCGCATATCGGTGCAGATGCCTTCGCCAGGGCGGCAGTTGAACTGCTTGAGGGCAACGCGCTTCCACTTGGTTGCGGCCTGAACGACCTGGGAGTCAATGGGATTCTTGTTTCGGTCGTTGGAGATGTGGAACTGGATGGGAGTGCGGGAGCCGTCGCGGTCGAGCATGTCGTTGACGCCACTTTCGGCGTCGACGATCAGCGGGACCTGGACCATGATCAGGCCGAGTTCTTTACAAAGATTGTCTTCGATGTAACGGCGCAAGTGGAAAAGTGCTCTTTGCGTTTCCTTCGGAGTTAGAAGCGGGTGATAGTCCTGGGGCAGGATCTTCTCCAACTCGGCATAGTCCCCGATGCCTGGACCTGCCAGGTCGGCTTTTTTGCTGGCTTGAGTGTCGGAATAGGACGGGGTTGCGGTCGACGTGTGGTCGATTTCAGATGTGGGCGAGGAGATGCTGGGCTCCGAAAAACAAAGACTCATGGGCGTGATACTCCTTCGTTGTTCAGACAAGGGTGGTGCAGTCCCTTTGGGAAGTGGCATTCGCGTCTATTGGACTGCAGCGGAGTCTCATAGACCGTGCTCAGAATCACAGCGGAGTGTGTGTGGGGCGGCGGGGTTGGTGACGGCGCGTTTCTCGACCGGGGCATTGACTCCACACGTCATGTGTTAGATTGAAATTCTTCGCATGAAACACGTTGCCAATTGGGCTTTGAATAGGGCGGTGGCGCAAGCGGCGACGTACGCCGACGTTCGGGTCATTGCGCAGCGCAGTCGGGCCCTGAGCACCAAGAATGGGAAAGTGGGAAGCGCATCGGATTCGGAATCAGTGGGGATGAATGTGCGCGTGATCGTCGATGGCGCGTGGGGGTTCGCAGCGTCGGCGGAGTTGGGGCGCGGGGCCGTGGAAGCTACCGCGGCACGGGCGGTCGAGATCGCCAAGGCGTCGGCACGGGTGAAGAGGGAAGACGTTCGGCTGTCGGCGGAGAAGCCCGCGATTGCGGAGTGGAGTACGCCTTACCAGATCGATCCGTTCACGATCTCGGTGGAACAAAACATTGAACTGTTGTTGAGAATTGATGCGGAATTGCGATCGGTGGCGGGAGTCACGCTGGCCGAAACGAATCTGAACTTCAGCCGTGAGGAACAGTGGTTTGCGTCGTCTGAAGGCGCGGACATTCATCAAACGAAACTTTCTACCGGCGCCGGGTATGCAGCCCTGTCGTTTGCGGGAAGCGAGATTCAGAAGAGGTCGTATCCCAATTCGTTTGGCGGGCAGTGGCAGAACAAAGGGTATGAGCTGATCGAAGAATTGAAGCTTGTGGAGAATGCACGGCGCATTGCGGAAGAGGCGGTCGCGCTGCACAAAGCGGATCAATGTCCGGAGGGAAGGTTCGACATCATCCTCGACAGCTCGCAGCTTGGGTTGCAGATCCATGAATCGGTGGGGCATCCGATCGAACTTGATCGCGTCTTGGGGATGGAGGCGAACTTCGCTGGAACGTCTTTCTTGACACTGGATAAGCTGCGCACCCTGCGATACGGCAACGATCTGGTGAATGTGGTTGCGGATGCGCGGCAGGAGCATGGTCCGGGGCTGGGAACATTTGGATTCGATGATGAAGGCGTGGCGGCGCAGTGCACGCCGATCATCACGAATGGGCTGTTCACCGGTTATCTAAGTTCGCGCGAGACTGCGCATACGATCGGGGAAACTCGTTCCGGCGGGACGATCCGCGCGGAAGGATGGAACCGGCTGCCGATGATCCGCATGACGAATATAAGCTTGCTGCCGGGGGAGAAGCCACTCAGCCTGGAGCAACTGATTGCGGCGACGGATCACGCGATCCTGATGCAGACGAATCGCTCGTGGTCGATTGATGACAAGCGCTACAACTTTCAATTCGGGTGCGAGATTGGGTGGGAGATCAAGGGTGGAAAGCGCGTGCGGATGGTGAAGAATCCGTCGTATTCGGGGATCACCACGGAGTTCTGGAATGCGCTGGACGCAGTTTGCTCGCGCGACGAGTGGACGCTGTGGGGCACACCGAATTGCGGCAAGGGACAGCCGCAGCAGGTGATGGGAACGGGGCATGGAGCCGCGCCGGCGAGATTTCGAGGAGTCAAGGTGGGGAGTGCTTTCAAGAGGAATTAGACTACCACCGAATCACACAGGCACGGAGATCCACTCAAGTTTGCATGCTGACTAAGGAACAAGCCGGGGATGTCTTCGACCGCATCCGAAAGCTCTCGAGCGCGGACGAGGTGGAAGTTCTCTTCTCGGGCGGGCGGTTTGCGCTGACTCGGTTCGCGAATAACGTCATTCATCAGAATGTGGCGGATGAAAATCATGTGGTGTCGGTGCGGACGGTGTTTGGTGGAAGGACCGCGCGGGCGACTACGAACAAGTTCGATGATGAGAGTCTGCGGCAGGTGGTGCGATCCTCGGAAAGTCTGGCCAAGGTTCAGCATCCAGATCCGGACCTTTGGCCCATGCCTTCTGAAGATGAAGGGGCCGGGCTTCGCCCTGGCCTGACAGGCGAGGCGCCTGTCTCTACGCGAATCGTGACGCGGGTCGTGCCTTCCCGATATTTTGGACAGACTGCGACAATCACTCCTGAGTTGCGGGCGCAGGGTGTCAGCAAAATTGTCGGGGTTGCGGATCGGCATGGGCTCACTACGGCTGGGGTCTTCTCGAGCGGAGAATGGTTTGAGGGGATCTTCAATTCGCGCGGGTTGAGCCGGTGGCATACGCAGACTTCTGCGGAAGTTTCGATCACCATGCTGGCGGCGGATTCCTCAGGGTGGCAGAAGGCGAATTCGCCGGATGTGGCGAATCTTGACCCGCTGAGACTGGCCGAGACTGCCGCGCAGAAGGCCGTTGAGACCGCGCATCCACGGGAGATTCCGGCGGGGAAGTACACGGTGATCCTGGAACCTGCCGCTGTGCTCGACATTGTGGGCTTCATGTTCTGGGACTATTCGGGAATGGCGATTCTCGATCAACGATCGTTTCTGACCGGGCGGATCGGCGCGAGGCTGTTCGGAGACAACATCACGATTGTTGACGACGTAGCGCATCCCTTGCAGTCTGGGTCTCCCTTCGATGGAGAAGGTGTGACCCGGAAAACAATCCCGTTGGTGGAGAATGGGATCATCAAGCGCGTCGTGTACGCCCGTGCGACCGCGGAAAGAATGAAGAAGTCCGAGTATGGCGAAAAAGCCGGGCCGATTGAGGCGACGGGGCACGGTTTCCCCCTGCCTAACGAGATGGGAGAGATGCCGCTGAATATTGTGTTCGCACTGGCGGGGGATCCGCAGACCATCGAGCAGATGATTGCATCGACGGAGAGGGGAATCCTGGTTACACGGCTGTGGTACATCCGCGAGGTCGAGCCGTTTGAAAAAGTGCTCACCGGCATGACTCGCGATGGCACGTTTCTTGTGGACAACGGACGCCTGCAGGGCGGAGTACGCAACTTCCGGTTCAACGAAAGCTTGATCCATATGCTTTCCAATGTCGAAGCGATGAGTGTGCCGGTGCGGGCGTGCGGAGAGGAATCGTTCGATATGGTGGTGCCCGCGATGAAGGTGAAGGAATTCAACTTCACTGAAGTGACGAAGTTCTGAGAGGACCGAACGTGAATGCGAGGATTGACGCCAGGGCTTTCGCCGACCGCTGGATTTCCGAATGGAATCGCAAAGACGTGGAAGCGGTGTTATCCCATTTCAGCGAAAGCGTAAACTTCACGTCGCCTCGCGCGAAAGCGACTGTGGGTACATCGAGGGTTGAAGGAAAGTCCCGTCTGAGGGAGTACTGGACCAAAGCTATCGATCGGATTCAAACGATCCACTTCACTCTGGACTATGTGATCCGCGACGGAGATCGTATCGGTCTCGTCTTTATCGCCGAGATTGACGGAAGGCGGATGCGCTGTGTTGAGTTCATGGTCTTCGGCGACGACGGGTTGGTTCGCGAAGGCGAGGCCATGCAGGGCATCGAGCTCTAGCCGTTAGTTCCTTTCGCTTACTCGAGGACAGCTTAATCGACGTGTGTTCCGCACTTCTGCATCGATTCGAACTGTCCGCGAGTTGCCGGAATACTTCTTGTTTTCACCCGTAAATGACTGCTTTCATCGGCCTGTTTCAGGCTCAAGTCCGCACCTCTGATTCTCGTCTAATCCCTTCAAAGAAAAGCAGTTAGCTCCGGTTGTTCAATGACTTCGGTAACTTTGATTCGCCTATGGCGAGGTGTACGCTGCCCTTGAGTTGAAGATGGCAGCCGAAGGCACAGCACCGATGATGGACGCGCAGATAAATGCAGCACCGTATGAAGATTTGCAGAGCGCTCCGCGATTTCCGCTTCACCTTTCTGCGTCGGTGAAGACGGAAGGAACCGCGTACAACGCTCAGACGGAAAACATCTCGGCGAACGGCGTGCTTTTCGCAATGGATCGCGATGTGCCAGTGGGGTCAATTGTGGATTTCACGATTCTGCTGCCGGCCGATGTCGTGGGTGCGCGGCAGAACGTGCAGATCGATTGCCGAGGCCGCGTGGTGCGCAGCTTCGATGACCGCGGACGGCGTGGCGTCGGGGTTGTAATCGACGAATATCACTTCGAACGGGCGTAAACCAAGGGACGAATGGCTACCAATCCGGTTGGCGTGGAAGAAAATTTCGGGGCAGGCGAGGACGCTGGGCAGGGCCAGTTCGTCCGGGTGATTGTGGCCGACACACAGGCCATATTCCGCGCCGGTTTGCGGAAGATCTTCGCGCTGGAAGACGACATTCGGGTGGTGGGGCAAGCCGAGACTCTGGCGCAAACGCAATCGGCAGTCGCGAAGTTTTCCAGCGACGTGCTGATCTTTGAATCGGCGCTGGCACCGAATCCAGTGGAGTCGGTTGTCGAGTTGCTGCGGCAGAATCCGAAGCTGAAAGTTGTGGTCGTGACGCCTGGACCGGATGAAGAGTTGACGCTCGAACTGTTCCGCCGAGGCGCGCACGGGATCGTATCGCGTGAAGTGGAACCGGAATTAATGGTGGAGTGCCTGCGCAAAGTCGTGGCGGGCGACACCTGGCTCGATACTCAGGCGATTCATTGGGTGATGGCAGCGTATCGTAACCAGAATAGCCGGGCCTCGGGAGCGCGTCCGAAGGTACAACTCACGCCCAAAGAGACTCTGATCGTTTCATGCGTAACGCAAGGCATGAAGAACAAGGAAATTGCGCTGCGCGTTGGGACGACGGAACAAGTTGTAAAGAATTATCTGCGCAAAGTGTATGACAAACTGGGAGTAGCCGATCGCCTGGAACTGGCGTTGTATTGTTTGAACCATCACGTGGTCGATCATGCGAAAGTGCCGGCGCTGCCCAGCGCCGTCCAGCCCACCGCTCCGCCGAGCAATGGTGCAGCGAACGCTGCTGCTGCCGGAGCATCTGCGGGGAGCAGTTCGGTGGCCAGTGTTCCGCCCGTCACGGGGAGTTCTCCCGAGAAATCGTCTTAGGTTTCCGAATTGGCTTCCTGCTTTCGAGTTGCAGCAATCGCAACTTCACCCATAGAATTGAAAAGAATCATCGAATTCGCGGCTGTTTCGCGGATGTCACGACTTCAATAGGGAGTCGTTCCTTCCCAATCGATTCACGCCGGAGAGATGGCCGAGTGGCTGAAGGCGCACGCTTGGAAAGCGTGTTTACTCGAAAGGGTAACGTGGGTTCGAATCCCACTCTCTCCGCCATTACTTTTGTTATCTTGCACTTGCAAGATGGTGATACCTATACTGATTCCACTTTGAATCGGAGGCATCACCGGTGGCCCGCACACAGTCCAAAGAAGTAAACCTCACCAAACGCGTCCAGACCCCAAAAGGCATGCGGTATTGCCCTGTCGTCCTCTCGCCGAACGGGCGCGTCAAACCCGATCTAGTCCTCGTTAACGACAAGCCTGAGAAGCACCCAGAAGGGGCCTATTACCTCGAGTGGCGCGAGAAAGGCAAGCGAGTCCGCCTGTCGGTCGGGAAAGACGCTCAGGACGCCGCCGCCCGCCGCCAGCGCAAGGAAGCTGAACTCAACGCGCTCAACAACGGCGTTCCTGTGTTGCCCAAGAACGATGATGATCACCGCTCCGTGGCCGCGGCTGTGACTCAGTTCCTGGAAGAGACAGAACTCACGAAAAAGCCGAAGACACTGGCTGCGTACACAACAGCCCTCAACTACTTCACCGAGTCCTGCCGCAGGCTCAACCTGCACGAGATCGAGCGGCACGATTTGCTTAAGTTCTCGGGCTTCCTTCGTGACCAGAAGAAGCAATCGCCTCGTTCCGTTTACAACAAGTTCGAAACGGTGATGACCTTTCTTAAGGCGAACGGGATTCGCGGGCTGGTCGGCAAGAACGATCGGCCCCGCTATACGGAAGAAGAACCGGAGATATACGAGCAGGAAGAATTGGACAAGCTGTTTAAGGCCTGCAACGAGGAAGAGCGGCTCTGGTACGAGTTCTTCCTGATGACCGGGATGCGGGAGCAGGAAGTGATGCACACTTACTGGTCGGACGTGAACTTCGCCGCCAGCACGGTGCGGGTCAGCCACAAGCCCGACCGCGGATGGACACCGAAGGCGTACAAGGAACGCGAGATTCCCATTCCCATGAAGTTGGTGAAAAAGTTGAAGGCGTGGAAGACCAAAGCGGACAAAACTTGCGGGCTGGTATTCCCGACTTCTGGCTGCAATCCGAAACTGGATTTTCTCGACTGCCTAAAGGCGTGCGCGGAACGGGCGGAACTGGAAAAGGAGGACTTCTGGCTTCACAAGTTCCGGTCGACCTTTGCGACTCGATGCCTTTGGGCGGGAGTGGATCTAAGGACAGTGCAGCAGTGGCTCGGTCATTCGGACATGGAGTCGACCATGCGGTATCTGAAGCCGTCACGCAGTCAGCAAGTTCACAAGAAGGTAAATGAGATCTTTGCATGATCTCACCGAGCGGTTATGGACACTCTTTGGTCTGAAACGGCCCTCCCGCTTGGTGCTCTATATGCACTTTCTCGATCAGTTCACAGTCAGCGTGATCGTTCCTGCCGACTTGGTGACTGTTGTTCCCGAACTCACCTCGACCACGATCGAGTAACTCTGCGATCCGCCTCCCCCACCTCCGCCGCCGCCGCCCCCACCCCTACCTCCGCCACCACCGCCTCCCGTACCACCCGGAGCCCCACCTCCGCAACTCGGAAGCGTGCAGAGAATTGAAAGTACGAAGACCGCAGCGCCAAGCTTGCGTCTCGACTTGTCCACGGCGATGAGAACACCAAGCGGAAGCATCAAGGCCACTGCCAACAACCCTGGCAAAGCGCTTGCGGAGGAGGAAATTTTTCGCGAATTTGCTGATTTCGCGCTGGCCGTCAACGTTAGGACTGACGTAGCGGTTCCATTTGCAGGCACCGTCATCGAACTCGGGTTGAACGAGCAGGCGACCGCTCCTGTCGAACTGGAACACCAGAAGTTAACGCCTCCATCAAAGCCGTTTACAGGGGTGACGGTGATGTTGAAGTTCGTTGAGCTACCCTTGGACACTGTTGCCGTCGTCGGATCAACCGTTGCCGTGAAGTCGGTCACTTGCAGTTGCGCCGTAGTTGTGTGCGTCAACGGGGCGCTCACACCAGAGACGGTGATCTGATAATTGCCGGTAGGTACCGATTGGGTTTGGATCGCAATCACTTCGGGGAGTCCATCGCCAACATTGATGGCTGGATATCCTACTGTGCAGACAACACCCGGTGGCAATCCACCACACGTAAGGTTCAGTGCTTGATCGAATTGATTGATGGACCCGACAGTCAAGTTATAGCTGGCATTTTGATCCGTCGGAAAAACTTGCAATACCTGTGGGCTAAGACTCAGCGAGAAATCACCCACATTCAAAGTAAACGGGACATCTTGGGAGATTATGCCATCGGTCACACGGACCTTCGCAGGATATGAGCCTCGTGGGGTTCCAGAACCGACAGAAATCATCATCCTTAGATCGATATAGTCTCCCGGACGAATCAGGACACTCGGCGGATTGAATTGACATTGGGCGTTCGTGGATAGGCCCAAACACTGCAAGCTAACAGTGCTCTCGTAGCCGTTTGTCGAATTGAGTTGTATCACGATGTCGTTTTCGTTCTGTCCGGCCCCAAGATTGAGGTCAGGCAAAGAAATCGGACCACTCATCTGCGCCAGGAATCCTGCCGCGCCTGATGCCACTGCCGTTCCGTAGGCAATCGCGCTCGAACCACCCGACTGCGCAGTAATAGCGAATACGTGATTGGCATTAAAGGCTGAGCCAATGGTGAAAGAAAAAGTCTTGGACACCGTTCCTACCGGAATGCTTACTGTGGCGGGAACCGTTATCGCAGGATCGCTGGCTGTGAGGCTAATCGTGGTCGAACTGGTGGACGGAATGTCCAACAGAATGATTCCGGTTCCTTTAGGGCCAGGGACCGGATCTTCCACAATACCCACCTGAAGTGCCGGAGCAACGACGGATGGCAGCACACTGTACGTAGACCTGTAACCGTTCAATTCGAATAAGTCTGCTCGTCCGGTTCCGGTCAGGTCCACGGCATACGCCGTCATCTCAGGCTTGCGAAAATCGAAGACGTCGAACGTCGGTGTGAATGTCCCGTCGCCATTCCCCAGGAGGAATTGAACGAGTGTATCGGGGTTGTTCGAGCCCGTTCCCTGAAATGCGGCTATGTCCAGATTCCCGTCGCCGTTGAAGTCGCCAAGCATCGGCGCATAATGTTCGGCAACGTTGGATGAATAGGGGGCCTGTGCCAGAAAGCCCCCGTAGCCGTATGGAGAGTAAGTATTGGTGAGCTTGAACGTACCGTCGGGCTGGCCGATATAGATCGAGAACTGAACCGGCTGTGGTGTCTCGTCACCTGCAATCGGAAAAAGCATGTTGACGATGTCCGGGTAGCCGTCTCGGTCGACGTCAGCAACGACCATCGGGCCGATGTGCGTAAACAGTAGTTTACCCGCCTGGAAGGTGCCATCGCCGTTCCCAAAGAATTCGTAAATATCATCGTTGAGTGTCCATCCCCCGTTGTCTTCCAGGAAGATCAACAAGTCGAGTTTCCCGTCGCGGTTAAAATCGCCGACGTAAACTGCGGCCGGTGTGCGATTTGCGGTTCCGGCGAAGGTCTGCACGTATCCGGTCTGAAATGTTCCGTCACCATTCCCTAAGAAGACCTGAATTCCTTGAGCGTTGCTCGCGTCATTCCCAACTCCATACCCCGCGGCAACGAAGTCGAGTTTACCGTCGTGGTTGAAGTCGCCTACGCCGATGACGCCGATGGCATTGGCCGGATTCGTTATGGCCGGAGGGCCAAAATGTCCTCCGCCAGTGTTGGGCGCAAACGACAGAAAGTTTCCGAACGAGGAATAGCTCTCTGTGATAGCCAGAAAGTCTGGGTGACCCGTGTTGCGGAAGTCCGCCAGTACGTAATCTCCGACCGATATATATTTCGAATCGACGGCGTCGGAGCGAATCGGCGCTGAAAGGTTTCCCTTGCCGTCATTTAACAGCACAGTAAGCTGGTAATAGTTGTCGGGATACGGATTCCACTCCAGGAAGGTCACATCCGTGGACCCGTCTCCGTCGACGTCGGCCGTAACGATGCCGGACATGGGCGCGTTCACCGAGCCTGGTTCGGTATAACCCACCCAGTTCCCACCCGGCGCGCCATATCCTCCGGTGCCGTCATTTAGAAACACGGTGGCGGAATCGTTGTCCTGATTCGCTGTCACTACATCCGGGTGCCCATCTCCATTGAAATCTCCGACTGCCATGGCATAGGAGGAACTGTCGCCCCGATAGACTTTAGGAGAACTGAAGTTCCCTTTCCCGTCCCCTTCGAGGACACATATCTGGTCTCCTGCCTCGGTTCCATACAGCCGCAAATCGTTGACGAAGATTCCTGACACGATGACGTCAAGGTGGCCATCCCCGTTCACGTCCGCGGCGGCAATCGCATAACCGAAGTCGCCGTAAGAGAAAGTACCCGGGCTGGCGGTGTTAAAAGTTCCGTCGCCATTGCCGTGATACACCCACAGAATTCCGAATGCATCAGCAACAAGGGCGTCGGTGATTCCGTCTCCGTCGGCATCGAAGAGCAGAGTACCGGTGTTAATGTCGGGCTGGTGGTTCTCGGCTACAACCTGACCCGCAGAGAAGGTACCGTTCCCGTTATTGAGAAATACCTGAACGGCAATGTTGTCAATGTTAGCTGCCGTGAGCAACAAGTCTGGGAGACCATCTCTGTTTAAGTCCGCACTCGACGCCCAGAATATCCAAGGCGTGAAACCGGCAACGGGCGTCGTTACGGGCGCGGCGAATGACCCGTTCCCGAGGCCAGGCAGCATGGCAATGTAAGTCGAGGAATTGCCATCGTCCAGAGGAGCGACAATATCCAGCTTGCCATCGTGGTTGAAATCGCCAACCAACAGCGTCGTCGCGGAACCTGGGAGCGCCACAGTGCTCTCAACAAACGTTCCGTCGCCATTCTCGAGGAAGACTCCCACGCTGTTGCTGTCCGCTTCGGCAACCACCAAGTCGGTCCTGCCGATGCCGCGAAGGTCAGCAGTCGCTACCCACGTTGGACTCAACCCTTGATTAATCGGGACGATGATTGGCAGATTGAAGGTACCGTCGCCTTTTCCGAAGTACAGCCAGAGATTGTTGTCCCCGCCATTGGCGACAACAAAATCGGCCTTGCCGTCGCCGTTGAAATCGCCTGTGACCGTTGACGTTGGAATGTATCCCGCAGGAAGTGAATCGCGGAAGAGAAGGCCAGGTAACGCGGAAGCCGGAAACTGCGCAGCTTTTCCGATGGTGGGAGTTGCTTTACCCGCTGCTTTTGTTAGCAGTTCTCCTCGGGTAGACCTGGCTCGCTGGCGAGTGAAGTGCTTCTGATAGTCCGTGCCGAACTTCTCCGAATGCTTCCACCCGCTGAATCGTTGGAGTAGATTACGACCGGAACGGGACTTGTCAAGCGGCTCGTGCGCTTGCTGTGCGTTCTGGATCACACGGCCCGAGAGTTGCTGGTAGGTTCGATACGATTGCTGGGCGAAGCACACCTGCACCGCAAGCGTGAGAACTGACAACGAAAGCGTGAGCGGTCTTCGAAGTGGCAAGCGATGAGTTCGTCCTGACCGGTATTTGTCACAGCCTTCAAGAATCGTGAAAGCCTGCGGCACAAAAGTTTACATCAGAACCATCAAACGATCGCCATCTCTTGAGGTTTTGGCCGTTGTTCAGCCGCAAGGGCTCCGAGGGAGAGAGCATCGAATGCCCCACTCCCGAGGCAGTCGTGTGTTGGCGCGGATTTCTTGCGTGCGTGGTTGGATCGCCCAACCAACTGCCGGGACAGGTTCAGAATCAGGGCGTAACTGCAAGTAAGTAGTCCTTCCCGTCGTACTCCATGGTTTTGGCACGCACGATAGATCCCGGAGGGAACTCCCAACGCTCGTCGTTTGGATCGTAATTCGGAGTTGGAAGCAGCTTAAACAAATCGTTTCCGATCCTCTCGGCATGGGTAGGGCGCGACGTCGGAGTCCCTTCGTCTAACAGACGAACGTATATCGGCACAAGGCCGCTTCCGTCATTTGGGGATGAAGCCATCGCCCCCCAACTGTAAGATTTCATGTGTAACGTTGTCCATGACCAAATAACGACCAGTGGTCGGGTTCACGTACCGGGTTGCCGCGTTTCCGGGATTTACATCGTTGGGTGCCGGAAACTGCTCACCTTTCTCAATCGCTTCCGTGATCTGATCCGACGTCCAGCCGCGGCTTTTCATCTGATTCTGCCACGTGACGTCTGATTTGTGAGCACCGAAGGTCCAAGCCACTCCTGCGACCACTGGTATGCCACTAGACGCACCGTCCATCCAATTCACAACATACTCAAGAGGGGGTTTCATGGCGAGAGCGTTTACTACATCCCTTTGCGCTTGGATTAGCTGTTGGTTGGTGGCCGTTTTTGCCCAGCGGCTAAAGGGTTGGCCGTTGATCGCTAAACCGCGCATGGATGAGAGATTCGCCCTGGCTTGATCAGCGTCCCGCTGTTCTTTTTGATCTGAATAATGAAAAAAACACCACAAAGAACCATGCTCCTGGCCACCTCTTGTGCAATGCTCATGCCCGTTTGGGTCCGTCAGGCTACTGGGATTGTTTTTGGTGTACGCGTACAGGTTTAGGCTTTGAGGATTTCCAAACCCCGCATACGGCACCGCTGTCGGCGTGGATGACCAGTCCGCCGTCATAAACCTGCCAAGACTGCTGGCGTAGTACCTCGCCCCGAACATGTCGAGGTTGGATTCTGAGTCTCGTTCCTTGCCATTGAACTTGTAATGATTGGTGTCGCTCCCGACGCTAGTGACTAGGCCCCCGTACGGATAGTAGTAGTAACGCTCCTGCACGGTCCCGGAGGGATCGGTGATCGTGCTAGCCGAGTTAAGCTGGTCCGAGAAGTAGTAGTGAACGGTTCCGCTCGGACGATCGACGCGCGCAATACGCTCTCCATTGAAATAGACGTACTCTTCGTTAATGGTAGATCCGGTCAGGTCTGTCTCAGTCAGGTATTCCCCACCTGGCCCCGGCCAGTACATGGTTCCCGAAGTCCCGTTGGATTTCTCCATCCGCACGCCATTCGCGTCATAGTGATATGTGTAGCCCGCTGTCGTGCTCGGGCGGTTCTCGGCGTCATAGGTGTAGGTCGGCGTGACGACAGGGCACGCGCTGTTTTGGATGAGATTACCCGCCGCGTCGTAGCAGTAGTTCGCAAGCTGGTTCAGATTGCTGGCCGGATTCCCCGTGAGGTTTTTCATGCCAGCAACTCCCCATGCTGGAAACCCCGCCGATATTCGTGAGATTGCCCAAGTTGTCGAGCGTGTAGACTTCGCCCCAGCAGTTCGCCGAAGTCGTGTTGACGGTGTTGCCCTGCGTGATGCGATTCAGTTGGTCATAGGCGAACGTAGCGCTGCGGGTGGAATCGTAGTTGTCGACGACCTGTAACACATTGCCATTGTTTCCGCTCGTATACGCATTGAACACGCATGGCGGGCTGTTGATGGCGGTGCCCGAGTGGAAGTCGTAACACAGGCTGAAGAACGGATTCTGGCCGTTTTGCTTTGCCGAAAGCAGCGTCGGCTGAAGCCGGTTATTGTAGACGTTTTGGGTGACGATGGCCGTGCCATTCGTCCCGTTCGTCATCCCAGTCAACGCGCCATGAGGTGCATAGGTCACCGAATTCGCGTAGGTATTATTGGCGGAGTCGCTCACATTGGTCACACGACCCGCTCCGCCCACTTGGTACGTGACTACGCTTCCACTGGGATAGGTCAGGGTGTTCAGTGAGCCGTCTTTCCAGTAGGCGTATCCGGTGTTGTAAGTCTTGGTCGAAGACCCTTCGTTCGCTCGCCTCTCAGTCGCCAACCGACCCATTGGATCGTAGCTGAACGTAGAGGAACTGTAGTTTGAGCAGATAGCGCTCGTCCTGTGAACCAGATTGGTTGCACCCGTGATCCAAGACGGTGAGGGTCCCGAACACCCGGTCAATGCGGCTGCATCGTAGGCATACTTCTGGTTTCCATCGTAGGGGTTGTGGGATTCCTGAATCTTCCGATTCTCAACATCGTAGGTGTAGTTGTGTGCGGTTGTGGCCGTCGCGAACTGTCCGGGCCTTGGCGAGACCATTGAGGAGACGTTGCTGTTGGCGTCATAGCTGTACGTGATCGTCCCGCTCTCAGGATTTTTGGCGCTGGTCAAACGCGAGAGGGAGTCATAGACAAACGACCGCGGACGCCACGTCGCGGGAGCGGTCGCACATGAGGTGAAGGCAGTTGTGTCCGTGCCCTTCTGCACGGAGCAGGTGAGATTGTCCAGAACATCGTAGCTGTACAGGGTCACCAGTGGGCTGCCAAGACTGCTATTCGCACCTCCGGTCAAAGTGCTGCCAGACGATGAGATGTTAAACGAAGGGCTGGAGAACGACTGGGTGTTCCACGTTACCAGTCCCGAGAGCGAATAGTTCGACGCCGTCCCAGTGGTGTCTGCGGTTAGGGTGATTGTGCTGCCGCTCAATTGTACCGTCACGGGAGATCCAGAGGCCGAGAGTTGAGTGGCCAGAGCGGAAGCGATGGAACTGGAGGTGCTTCCGCTTCCGTAGGTCGTGGATGCCTGGAAACCGCCAACCGTGACTGCGACGGTACCAGAATCGGAGGCACCGTTTTTGCCTCCTGTGAGAGATGCTGGAGCGGAGACCGAGACAAAAGGGCTCGAAAGAGTGGCAGTGTAACTGGTGGATAGCCCGTAATTCGTCGAGGTCCCTGTAGCCTTGGCGCTGATTTGAATTGTTGTCCCGCTGCTGGTGGCGTTGACGCCCGCGGCGGATCCAGCCAGGGAAGAGGGTCGGCGAAGGGAAAGATTAAAGTCGTCATCCACTCGGGAACCATCATCGTCAATGAGACGCGGGATTACGCCGCGGCACGAAACGCCTCGTTCTACAGTTCTGTTCCTTTGACCGTTGCGATCACACCAACAACGGGCACTGGGATCGCCCTGGCAGGAGCAGTCGCTTTCCGGGATCTCAGCTTCAGGTATGAAGACCCTTATCTCATCGGCCCCGATGTGATCACGCGAGAGGCCCCGGGATTGCTTTCCGGAACGTTATATCTTGAATCGCTCAATAGCAAAGCGGTGAAATTGAGGCCTGCCGAGGACCTGCGCTTTAAATCCTGCGAAGGCATTCTGCGGACAATTTCCTTCGGTCCGGGCGAACTGCAACTCAATGCCGGCCAGCAGAATGCCATATCAGTCACATCGATTGCGCCAACCTTGCGAATCAACGCGCAGGCGACGGTCACTGATGTAATGACTGGTTCGCCCGGGAACCGGTACTCGCTCACTCCCACAATCCTGGAATGGTTGGCTGCGCGGCAGGGGCTCGCTCTCTTATGGGGGGGTCTCACTCTCGGTGGGAGGTCTAGTTGTAGTGATCCTTAGGTGGCTCAAACTGGAGCCCTGATTGTAGCCGATGTGCTCCTAGATGTTCCGCAACGCAGGTGCCGCAGAGTTTGTTCCTGCCTGGAGTAATTGCGAGGAGACGGGTTATATCGGAGGTCATCAGGGCCTATACAGCAAAAAAGACCTCTTCACTCATCGCTCAGCGATGCACTGGTGCCCCCGGCACGCCCTGCCCCGCCCCGCCCCAATTCCACATCTGCGCGTCACATCGTTCAAAATATCGCCACATGTTTATCAACTAATTAACATCAATGTGTCGTTTCATCGTCTCTATCTCCTATCCCCGGAAACAACTGACACGTTGGGCAGACACCGCTACGCTGAGCGAATGCAAGACGAATCTACTCCGAGATTCCAGATCGCCCAACAAATCGCCGCGACTGATACCACTGATACCGTTTTCCGCGGAACTCCAGCGAATAAGAGAAACTATAGAAACTGTAGCCTAAGATCGGGTTTGCTTGTAAGCTGCTCAAACGCAGCGTATTATCACGGAAGTGTAGGTGTCACAACGAGATAGCAGAAACGGCGGTAATAGAATCCCACTCTCTCCGCCATATTACTAAAAATAAACGAGTTATTAGATTTACAAGACCCACTCTCAGGGCCTCTTTTCGTCTTTGGAATGAGTGACATGC
>Ga0210405_10001830_pt1 | contig 23142 bp, 19 predicted proteins | sample IncBWH11MmetaG_FD_155492 | JGI IMG/M metagenome (GOLD analysis project Ga0210405, IMG submission 155492) | Forest soil microbial communities from Barre Woods Harvard Forest LTER site, Petersham, Massachusetts, United States - Inc-BW-H-11-M | ecosystem: Environmental > Terrestrial > Soil >... | reverse complement strand
CGGCGGTCGCGGTGCCCGGCGGGCCGACCATCGTCTGCCAGGACATCAATTTCTCGCTCAACGGCGGCAAGGCGCTGGGCGTGATCGGGCCGACGGCGTCGGGCAAATCGTCGCTGGCGCGCATGCTGGTCGGGGTGTGGTCGCCGGTGCGCGGCAGCATCCGGCTCGACGGCGCCAGCATCGACCAATGGGCGCCGGAAGCGCTCGGCCGCCACATCGGCTATCTGCCGCAAGACGTCGAATTGTTTCCCGGCAACGTGGCGCAGAATATCGCCCGCTTCGAGGATCCGCCGGATGCGGAAGCCGTACTGGCCGCGGCGCAAGCTGCCGGCGTCCACGACCTCATCGTCAATCTGCCACAAGGCTACGAGACCAGTGTCGGCGATCACGGCAATGCGCTCTCGGCCGGCCAGGCGCAGCGCATCGCGCTGGCGCGCGCGCTCTATCGCGACCCGTTCCTGGTCGTGCTCGACGAGCCGAATTCCAATCTCGACGCCGAAGGCGACGAAGCGCTGACCCGCGCCATTCTCGGCATCCGCGCCCGGAGCGCCATCGCCGTGGTGGTGGCGCACCGGCCTAGCGCCATTGCGGGCGTCGACTACATTCTGGTCATGGCCAAGGGCCGCCAGCAGCAGTTCGGGCCGAAAGAGGAGATCCTCAACCGCGTGATCCAGCCGACACCGCCGCCGCGGGCGTTGAAGGTGGTGCCGGAAAAGGGTGGGTCGGCATGATCGACAAGCTCCGCAATCTGAAGATCGGTCGCTTCAAGCTCGGCAGTCCGTCGTCGAGCTCCGAAGTTTCGATCCGCAAGCATATCGTGATCGGCAGCGTGCTGGTGGGGGTGCTGGCGCTCGGGCTCGGCGGCTGGGCTTCGACCGCGGAAATCTCCGGCGCCCTGATCGCGCAGGGCACCATCGTCGTCGATTCCAACATCAAGAAGGTGCAGCATCCGACCGGCGGCGTGGTCGGCGAGGTGCGCGTGCACGACGGCGACAAGGTCAAGGCCGGCGACATTTTGATCCGTCTCGACGAGACCGTGACGCGCGCCAATCTCGCCATCGTCACCAAGGGATTGAACGAGCTCTATGCCCGCAAGGCTCGTCTCGGCGCCGAACGCGACGGCGCCGACACCGTGGCGGTGCCGCGCGAGCTTGCCGGCAATATCGACAATCCGGACGTCAAGGATGCGCTCGATTCCGAGAGCAAGCTGTTCGAGCTGCGGCGCACCGCCCGGCTCGGGCAGAAAAATCAGCTGCAAGAACGCGTCAAGCAATTGCAGGAACAGATCACCGGGCTGGTCGCGCAGCAGGAGGCCAAGGCCAAGGAGCTCGGCTTCATCGCCCAGGAGCTCGCGGGCGTGCGCGACCTTTGGCAGAAGAATCTGGTCCAGCTCAATCGGCTCACCGCGCTCGAGCGCGACGAGGCCAAGATCCAAGGCGAACGCGGGGCGCTGATCGCCAATGCGGCCGAGGCCAAGGGCAGGATCGCCGAGATTCAGCTGCAAATCCTCCAGATCGATCAGCAATTCACCAGCGACGTCGCCAAGGAATTGCGCGAGACCGACAGCAAGATCGGCGAACTCGTCGAGCGCAAGGTGACGGCGGAAGATCAGCTCCGCCGTATCGACATTCGCGCGCCGCAGGACGGCACCGTGTTCCAGACCACGGCGAATACGGTTGGCGGCGTGATCTCGGCCGGCGACCAGATCATGCTGATCGTGCCGGAATCCGACACGCTGTCGGTCGAGGTCAAGGTCGAGCCCAAGGACATCGATCTGGTGGCGTTCGGCCAGCCGGTGGTGTTGCGCTTCTCGGCCTTCAACCAGCGCACCACGCCAGAGCTCAACGGCACCGTCCAGCGCGTCGCCGCGGACACCAATGTCGACCAGCGCACCGGCCTTAGCTTTTACCTGGTGCGCATCGCGATCACCGCCGACGAGGTCGGGCGCCTCGGCGCGGTCAAGCTGACGCCGGGCATGCCGGTCGAGGCCTTCATCCAGACCGGCGACCGCACGCTGGTGGCCTACCTGGTCAAGCCGCTGCGCGACCAGCTGATGCGGTCGTTCCGCGAAAAATAATATAAGATCACGCCGTCATTGCGGGGCCGATCACTGATGAAGACGCTAGCGCGCTGGGCGCGACGGTTCGGTCTGGCGCGGGCGGTGTGCACGGTGCTGTTGCTCGCGCTGGTGCCGCTGCGCGTGCTCGACCCGCCGCCGCTGCAGGAGCTGCGGGTGCGCACCTTCGACCTGTTCCAGGTGTTGCGCCCGCGCGAGCAGACGATCCGCCCGGTCGCCATCGTCGATATCGACGAAGCAAGCCTCAAGGACATCGGGCAATGGCCGTGGCCACGGACGGTGGTGGCCGACCTGATCACGCGGCTCAAGGAGCAAGGCGCTCTGGTGATTGGCTTCGACGTTATCTTTGCCGAGCCCGACCGCATGTCGCCCGCAGTCGCTGCGGAAAGCTTCCGCGGCCTCGATGACGAGACCCGCGCCAAGCTGGGCACCCTGCCCAGCAATGACGAGGTGCTGGCCGACGCCATCAAGCATGCCCGCGTCGTCGTCGGCCAAACCGGCGCGCCGACGCCGCAGCCGCGCTCGGACGCGGAAATGGCGCTGCAAACCGGCTTCGCCTTCAAAGGACCCGATCCGTCGCCGTTCCTGGTGACCTTTCCGGGGCTGCTGCGCAACGTGCTGCCGATCGAGCAGGCCGCCGCCGGCCGCGGCTTGTTCTCGATCAATCCCGAACGCGACGGCATCGTCCGCCGCGTGCCACTCGTGATGGAAGCTCAAGGGGTGCTGGTGCCTTCGCTGAGCCTGGAAATGCTGCGGGTGCTGAGCCAGACCGGTGCCATCATCGTGCATGTCGACCCGGCCGGCGACGGCGTGCAGTCGGTGGCCATACGCGGCCTCGAAATTCCGACTGACGAGCGGGGTCAAATCTTCGTCCATTTCAACAAAACCGATCGGGCGCGTTATGTGTCCGCCAAGGATGTGTTGCAGGGAAAGCTGTCCACGGACCGGCTGCGCGGCCAGCTCGTTCTCATCGGCACCTCGGCGATCGGCCTGCTCGATCTCAAGACCACACCGGTCGAGGCGGTCATGCCGGGCGTCGAGGTGCATGCCCAGATTCTCGAAAGCGTGTTGACCAGGTCGCTCCTGGTCAACCCGGCCTATGCGATTGGCGCCGAACTCATCGTCGCGGTGCTGCTCGGGCTCGCCATCATCGTTGCCGCGCCGATGTTGTCGGCGACGATTGTCGTGGTGCTCGGCGCCTGTCTGATCGCCGGCCTGATCGGCCTGTCGTGGTATTTGTTTGTCGCCCACAGCCTGCTGATCGATTTCACCTATCCGCTGATCTCGAGCTGGCTGATCTATCTGGTGTTCACGTTCGTGAATTATTTCCGCGAGCAGAAGCAGCGCCAGCAGATCCGCTCCGCGTTCGGCTTCTACCTGTCGCCGCACATGGTCGAGCAGCTCGCCCGCTCGCCGGAGAAACTCGTGCTCGGCGGCGAGGAGCGCCGCATGACCATCCTGTTTTCCGACGTGCGCGGCTTCACCACCATCTCCGAGCACTACAAGGACGATCCGCAGGGCCTGACCCGCCTGATGAACCGCTTCCTCACGCCGCTGACCAACGCCATCATCGAGCGCAAGGGTACCATCGACAAATATATCGGCGACGCCATCATGGCGTTCTGGAACGCGCCGGTCGACGACGACGAGCAGGAGGTCAATGCCTGCGATGCGGCGCTGGCAATGCAGGAGCGGGCCGCGGCGCTCAACGCCGAGCTCAAAGAGGAGGCCGACGCCGATGGCGGCGCGTTCATGCCGCTGCGCATCGGCATTGGGCTCAATACCGGGCCGTGCGTGGTCGGCAATATGGGCTCCGACTTCCGTTTCAACTATTCGGTGCTTGGCGACACCGTCAACGTCGCGTCGCGGCTCGAGGCGCGGACCAAGGACTATCGCCTGCCGCTGGTGATCGGCTCGCGCACCGCCGAGCGCGCCAGCGACAAGTTCACCACCATGGAGATCGATCTGATCCAGGTGAAGGGCAAGAAACAGCCGGAAGCCGTGTTCACCGTGCTCGGCCGCGGCGAGCTGGAGCAGGATCCGCACTGCCGGGAACTGCGCGAGCTCAACGCGCAGATGCTGGCCGCTTACCGCAAGCAGCAATGGGACGACGCGCTCGAACTGATCGAGCGCTGCCGCAAGGCGGCCAACGGCATCGACGTCTCCGGCCTCTACGACATGTACGTCGAGCGCATCGCGACCTATCGCGCCGATCCGCCGCCGGCGGATTGGGATGGCGTCTATGAGGCGGATTCGAAGTAGCGGTTAGTTGCTGAGGCGCCGAGAAAGCGATCAAGGCCGCCAACCGATCAGCTTTGGATGGTTGCTATACGAGCCGACCATTCTGCGCTTAAATGCGGGCAGCAGTAATAAAAGAACATCCGGCGGGAGGAAAATCATGAATCCAGTTCGTACAATCAAATTCTGCGGCCTTGCGGCGCTCGGCCTCGCCCTCGCCCTCGCCCTCAGCCTCGGCACCGCCGCCGCACAAGACAAGACCTTCGAGCTGAAACTCTCGCACTGGGTGCCGCCGTCGCATCCGTTGCAGAAGTCGATGGAGGAGTGGGGCGCCTCGATCGAAAAAGACTCCGGCGGCACCATCAAATTCAAGGTCTATCCGTCGCAGCAGCTCGGCAAGGCGTTCGATCATTACGACATGGCGCGCGACGGCATCGCCGACGTCACCTATGTGAGCCCGGGCTACCAGCCCGGCCGCTTCCCGATCTTCGACGCCGCCAATCTGCCGTTCATGCTGGCTAATGCGAAAGGCGGCACCGAAGCGCTCGACGATTGGTACCGCAAATACGCCGCGACCGAGATGAAGGACGTGAAATTCTGCTTCGCCTTCACCCACGATCCCGGCAGCTTCCATTCCCGCACCAAGAAGATCATGGTGCCGGCCGACATTAAGGACATGAAGATCCGCCCGGCCCACGCCAGCATGGCGGCTTTGGTGACCTCGCTCGGCGGCACCAATGTGCAGGCCTCGGCGCCGGAAGTGCGCGACATTCTGGAGAAGGGCGTGGCCGATGCGGTCACCTTCCCGTGGGGCTCGATCCTGTTGTTCGGCATCGACAAGGTGACGAAGTACCATATGGAAGCCGCGCTCTACACCACGGGCTTCGTCTGGGTGATGAACAAGGACACCTATGCGGCGATGTCGCCGTCGCAGCAGAAAGTCATCGACAACCACTGCAACAAGGAATGGGCGGAGAAGGTCGCGGCGCCGTGGGCCGACTTCGAGCATGACGGCATCGCCAAGCTCAAGGCTGAGCCGGGCCAGGAGGTCTATCCGATCTCGGACGCGCAGCTCGATCTATGGAAAGCGGCCGCCTTGCCGACAGTAAAGACGTGGTCCGACGCGGTGAAGAAGACCGGCAACGATCCCGATACGATCCTGAAGGAATTCAAGGCCGATCTCGCCAAGTACAATTCGGGATATTGAGACGCTCACCCAACACCAAACCGTCAAGCTCTATTGCACCACGTGACGCGGGCCGGGATTTGTATGGACGAGCGGTTACCACGGCCACTGCCAGTGTCAGCTACGCGACCGAGTGGCAACCTGCGCTGACTGTTCTGAAAGCTTCGCTCGGGCCAAGACTAAAACCTAGGCGCTATTCAAAGGGAATTTAGGCTAAGCTTCGTGGTTGTGGCAAAATTGTTTCGAGCCAGCGAATGTCTCGTATCTTTCTCAGCCATTCGAGCGCGAACAATGCCGAGGCAGTGGCGCTTCGCGATTGGTTGAATCGCGAAGGCTGGAACGACGTTTTTCTCGACATCGATCCTGACCGAGGGATTGCCGCCGGCGAGCGCTGGGAACGTGCCCTCAACGAGGCAGCAAATCGCTGCGAAGCGGTGCTGTTCGTCGTGTCGCGCGCGTGGCTCGCCTCGGGCTGGTGCCTCAAGGAGTTCAATCTCGCGTACCGGCTGAACAAACGACTGTTCGGCCTTCTGGTCGATGACCTTGCTCCCGCCGACCTGCCGGTCAACCTGACCAGCACTTGGCAACTTGTGCGGCTCAGCGCCGGCCGCGATCATGTGTTGCTGCGCGTGACCATGCCGTTCACCGGTGAGGAAGCGCATGTCACCTTCTCGGCGGAAGCGCTCGCGCGGCTCAAGACCGGATTACAACGCGCCGGCCTCGATAGCCGGTTTTTCGCATGGCCGCCGGACAGCGATCCTAACCGGCCGCCCTACCGGGGCTTAAGACCGCTCGAAGCCGAGGATGCTGGCATTTTCTTCGGTCGCGATGCGCCGATTGTCGAGGCGCTCGACCGTTTGCGCGGGCTACGCGATGCCGCGCCGCCCCGCCTGCTGGTCATTCTGGGCGCGTCGGGCGCAGGCAAATCCTCGTTCTTACGCGCGGGACTCGTTCCGCGAATCCTGCGCGATGATGAGAACTTCTTGCTGCTCCCTGTGCTTCGACCGGAACGAGCCGCGATCAACGGCGAATCCGGCTTGGTTCGTGCGCTCGAAACAGCGATGAAGACTCAAAGTCTCATGCAGACGCGGGCCGACATCAAAACCGCGATCAGTGGTGGCGCGCCCACACTCCTGCCGCTACTGGCGGAGCTCGCAGACAAGGCGCGCCCGCCTCGCCTGCCAGGTGAGCCGGAAGGGAAACCGCCAAGTGTGGTGCTGCCGATTGATCAGGGCGAGGAATTGTTTCTCGCAGAAGGCGCGATTGAGGCCGAGCCACTGCTCGCGCTGATGCGGGACCTGCTCACGGCGGACGCGCCGGGTGTCATCGTGATCTTCACCATGCGCTCGGATTCCTATGAGCGGCTGCAAACCGCCAAAGCGCTCGACGGCGTCAGTCCGCAGGTGCTGAACCTGTCGCCGCTACCAAAAGGTTCCTATCAAGCGGTGATCGAAGGGCCACCCGAGCGACTTAAGGACAGCCCGCGCGCTCTCAAGATCGAGCCGGCGCTGACTGAGGCGCTGCTTGCCGACATCGAGGCCGGCGGCGGACTGGACGCGCTGCCATTGCTCGCGTTCACACTGGAGCGGCTCTACCTCGAATACGGCGCCCGAGGGCGCCTGACACTCGCGGACTACGAAGCGCTCGGGCGCATCAAGGGTTCGATTGAGGCTGCTGTCGAGCGCGCAATGGTGGCGGCTGACGCAGACCCGAGAATCCCGCGCGAACGTGCGGCGCGGCTCACACTCCTGCGCGCTGGGTTTATCCCTTGGCTTGCCGGAATCGATGAAACCGGCAGCCCACGCCGCCGGGTCGCCCGCATGTCGGAGATTCCGGCCGAAGCGCGTCCGCTCGTAGACTTGCTCGTTGCCCAGCACCTGCTCGCCACCGACGTGGCGCAAGATACCCGCGAAGTCACAATCGAGCCGGCGCACGAGGCACTATTGCGCCAGTGGGGCTTGTTGCAGGGCTGGCTCGACGAGGATTTCGGGGCGCTGACGACGCTCGCCGGCGTCCAACGGGCAGCGCGCGACTGGGCGGCCAACAACAGGGACGCAGCATGGCTCACGCACGCAGGCGGCAGACTGGAAGAGGCCGAGCGGCTTAAAGCGCGCGACGATTTCGCTCGCCTCATCGCTCCGACTGAACGGGACTATCTCACTCAATGCCGGCAAAAAGAGGACGACGAGCGTAACGCGGAGCGGGTGCGGCTCGCGCGCGAGCGGCGGAATCTTCGGCGCGTGCGATGGGCGTTGACGGCCTTCTTTGTTGTCGTGATGGCAGCTCTCGGCGGTGCGTTGTGGCAGTCGTATCAAACGTCGAAGCGGGAGGCGGCGGTATTCGCGAGTTCATCCGCAATTGTATCCGAGCAAGGCTTTTGCGACCGCGCGTTACGATTGGCGGTTGCCGGCTTGCCGCCGTCCCAAGGGCGCTCACCGCTTACCTTTCGCTCCCGCGAACTGGAGGATGGACTTTCGCGCTATGCGTCGGCCGAGACTTGCCGGTTCAGCTTGGCATTTTCCGGGCATACGCACTTTGTGGAGAGCGCGGAATTCAGCCCAGACGGCAACCGCGTCGTCACCGCGTCCGATGACCACACCGCGCGACTGTGGGACGCCAATACCGGCGCGGCGCTGGCAACGCTGTCGGGGCATACGGGTTCGGTGATTAAAGCGGTGTTCAGCCCGGATGGTAGCCGCGTCGTCACCGCGTCTCTCGACCACACCGCGCGGCTGTGGGATGCCAACACCGGCGCGGCGCTGGCAACGCTGTCGGGGCATACGGGTTTGGTGAATAGCGCGGTGTTCAGCCCGGACGGCAGCCGCGTCGTCACCGCGTCCTGGGATAACACCGCGCGGCTGTGGGACGCCAAGACCGGCGCGGCGCTGGCAACGCTCTCGGGACATACGGATGCGGTGCAGACCGCGGTGTTCAGCCCGGACGGCAGCCGCGTCGTCACCGCGTCCTCGGATAACACCGCGCGGCTGTGGGACGCCAACACCGGAGCGGAACTGGCAACGCTATCGGGGCATGCGGCTTGGGTGAATAGCGCGGTGTTCAGCCCGGACGGCAGCCGCGTCGTTACCGCGTCTTTCGACGACACCGCGCGGCTGTGGGACGCCAAGACCGGCGCCGCGCTGGCAACGCTCTCGGGTCATACGAGTGGGGTGTTGAGCGCGGTGTTCAGCCCGGACGGCAGCCGCGTGGTCACCGCGTCTTTCGACAACACCGCGCGGCTGTGGGACGCCAAAACCCGCGTCGCGCTGGCAACGCTCTCGGGTCATACGAGTAGGGTGCATAGCGCAATGTTCAGCCCGGACGGCAGCCGCGTCGTCACCGCGTCCTGGGATAAAACCGCGCGGCTGTGGGACGCCAACACCGGCGCGGCGCTCGCAACGCTCTCGGGGCATACGGGTGCGGTGATTAAAGCGGTGTTCAGCCCGGATGGCAGCCGCGTGGTCACTTCGTTCAACGGCAACACCGCGCGGCTGTGGGACGCCAAGACCGGCGCGGCGCTGGCAACGCTCTCGGGACATACGATTGCGCTGCAGACCGCGGTGTTCAGCCCGGACGGCAGCCGCGTCGTCACTGCGTCCTCGGATAACACCGCGCGGCTGTGGGACGCCAACACCGGCGCGGCGCTGGCAACGCTCTCGGGACATACGGATGCGGTGCAGACCGCGGTGTTCAGCCCGGACGGCAGCCGCGTCGTTACCGCGTCTTTCGACGACACCGCGCGGCTGTGGGACGCCAACACCGGCGCGGAACTGGCAACGCTCTCGGGGCATACGGGTCCGGTGAATAGCGCGGTGTTCAGCCCGGACGGCAGCCGCGTCGTTACCGCGTCTTTCGACGACACCGCGCGGCTGTGGGACGCCAAGACCGGCGCGGCACTCGCAACGCTCTCGGGGCATACGGGTTCGGTGAATAGCGCGGTGTTCAGCCCGGACGGCAGCCGCGTCGTTACCGCGTCCTTTGATATCACCGCGCGTGATAATACCGCGCGGCTGTGGGACGCCAAGACCGGCGCCGCGCTGGCAACGCTCTCGGGTCATACGAGTGAGGTGATGAGCGCGGTGTTCAGCCCGGACGGCAGCCGCGTGGTCACCGCGTCTTTCGACAACACCGCGCGGCTGTGGGACGCCAAGACCGGCGCGGAGCTGGTAACGCTTTCGGGGCATACAGATCGGGTGTACAGGGCGGAGTTCAGCCCGGACGGCAGCCGTGTCGTCACCGCGTCCTGGGATAACACCGCGCGGCTGTGGGACGCCAAGACCGGTGCGGCACTGGCAACGCTCTCGGGGCATACGAATTGGGTGACTAGCGCGGTGTTCAGCCCGGACGGCAGCCGCGTCGTCACTGCGTCCAATGACAACACCGCGCGGCTGTGGGACGCCAACACCGGCGCGGCGCTCGCAACGCTCTTGGGGCATACGGATCGGGTGGCAAGCGCGGCGTTCAGCCCGGATGGCAGCCGCGTCGTCACCGCGTCCTGGGACAACACCGCGCGCGTCTGGCTGCTGGACCCGGTCATCCTGATGGAGCCGCTCAAACGGCGCGACTACGTTTGCCGCGAACGCCTCATCGGTGCGCAATCTTTTGCGGACGCGGAAATGCAGGACCCGATCCTCCGTGGCCGCGACGACCTGCGCAACCCGTGTGATCGCGTTGGACCGCTAAGTTTTGAGTATTACGCGAATGCCGCAAGAAGTCTTTGGAGTAGCATTCGCGGCACGGCTCCAGGGCTGGTCGGTAACTAACTGCATCGCTTCGGGTGTGTGTCGGTGGGGGAGTACGGTCGCTCGACACTTGCCACACCGGCTGCTTCGCGGCCAACCCTTCCCCTGCAGGGGAGGGTGGTGCAGATGTACAGCCGCTTCTTTCTGCGATTAAATGGGAAAGTTCGGTTTGCAACTAAATCGCATGGGGAGAGTCTGATGGACGGTACGCGCCACTTGAAACTTTGCGGGCTCGCCGCGCTCGGGCTTGCGCTCGGCCTCGGCACCGCCTCGGCGCAGGACAAGACCTTCGAGCTAAAACTGTCGCACTGGGTGCCGCCGTCGCATCCGTTGCAGAAGGCGATCGAGCAATGGGGCGACGACATCCAGAAGGCCTCGAACGGCACCATCACCTACAAGGTCTATCCCTCGCAGCAGCTCGGCAAGGCGTTCGACCATTACGACATGGCGCGCGACGGCATCGCCGACTTCGTCTACGTCAATCCGGGCTATCAGCCGGGCCGCTTCCCGATCATCTCGGCCGGCGAGCTGCCGTTCCTGGTCGGCCAGGCCAAGGGCGGCAATCGCGCCATCGACGCCTGGTACCGCAAATACGCCGCCGCCGAGATGAAGGACGTGCATTATTGCTTCTCCTTCGTGCTCGATCCGGTGGCGTGGCATTCGGTCTCCAAGAAGATCGTGGTGCCCGACGACATCAAGGGCATGAAGATCAGGCCGGCGCAGGGCACCATCGCCGCCTGGGTGACGCAGCTCGGTGGCACCAATGTGCAGTCGAGCGCGCCTGAGGCGCGCGACATTCTGGCGAAAGGCGTGGCCGACGCCATCACCTTCCCGTGGGGATCGATGCTGCTGTTCGGCATCGACAAGGTGACCAAATACGACATGGACGCGCCGCTCGGCTCGGTGACGTTCCAGTGGCTGATGAACCCGGCCGTCTACGCCGCCATGTCGCCGGCGCAGAAGAAGGTGATCGACGATCATTGCACCACCGAATGGGCCGGGAGATTCGCCGATCCATGGGTGGATTTCGAGCATGGCGGCCTCGAGAAGCTCAAGGCCGAGCCCGAACACGAGGTCTACAAGATCACCGACGCCCAGCTCGACGCGTGGAAGAAGTCGGCCGAGCCGCTCAAGCTGAAATGGGCGGCCGACGTCAAGAAGGCCGGCGGCGATCCCGACGCGATCTGGAAAGAGCTGCAGGCGTCATTGACGCAATACAGCGCGGGCTTCTGAAATTTAAGCCTCCCCTGCCAGGGGGAGGCCGCCGCGCGAAGCGCGGCAGGTGGGGAAGTAAGGCGGCGAGCTCTTGCACTTCCCCACCCGCCGCTTCGCGGCGGCCCTCCCCCTGGCAGGGGAGGGTTGGTTACAGTCACTGGACATCGTCTCATGTCGGAAGCCGACACCCCCATTTCCGGAATCCCCGAGCCGCAAGATACGCCGCCGCGCAATGCGATGGACGTTTTCATCGACGGCATCGAGCTGATTGCCGCCTTCTTCGTCGGCATCGTGGCGCTCGATATCTTCGTGTCGGTGATGCTGCGCAAGTTTTTCAGCATGCAGATTCCCGACAGCTACGATTTCGGCCGGCTTCTGCTCGGCATTCTCATCTTCTGGGGCATCGCGGCGACGTCGTATCGCGGCAATCACATCACCGTCGACCTGCTCTATGCCAATGTGGGCGATCGTGCAAAGCGCGTCATCGACGTGTTCGCGACTTCGGTGCTGTTGTTCGTGGTGACGGTGCAGACCTACACGCTGTTCGACAAGGTGCGCGGCACCTATCACGACAACGTTCTCACCTTCGACCTGCGGCTGCCGGTGTGGCCGTTCTTCCTGGTGGCCTGGCTCGGCGACGTGTCTGCCGTGCTGCTGATCGCCGTGCGCACCTACCGGCTGATCTTCCATCCGGAGCTGCTCGGCGGCCAGTACCAGATCAAGCCGGTCGAGTGAGGCGATGCCGCATTTGAGCACCGACGCGGTGGCGATCCTCGGCTTCGTCGCGCTGTTCGCGCTGATGCTGCTGCGGGTGCCGGTCGGCATGGCGATGGGCCTCGTCGGCGTCTCGGGCTTCGCCTACATCGTCGGCGGCACCGCGGCGCTGAAAAGCGTCGGCCTCACCTCGATGCGCACGGTGACCGATTACACCTTCGGCGTCATCCCGATGTTCCTGTTGATGGGCGCGTTCGTGTCCAACTCCGGCATGAGTCGCGAATTGTTTCGCGCCGCCAATTCCTTCCTCGGCCATTTCAAGGGCGGGCTCGGCATCGCCACCATCGCCGCCTGCGCCGGCTTCGCGGCGATCTCGGGCTCTTCGGTCGCCACCGCCGCCACGTTTGCCACCGTCGCCTATCCGGAAATGCGGCGCTACAATTACCCGCAATCGTTTGCGACCGGCGTCATCGCCGCCGGCGGCACGCTCGGCGCCATGCTGCCGCCTTCCACCGTGCTCGCGGTCTACGGCATCATCACCGAGCAGGACATCGGCAAGCTGTTCATCGCCGGCATCATTCCCGGCATTCTTGCGGCCGCGATGGATATGCTCACGGTGGTGATCATCGGCAAAGTGCGGCCGAATTTTCTCCCGGCGACGCCGCGCCATAGCTGGGCCGAGCGTCGCACCGGTTTGATCGATATCTGGGCAACGCTGTTGCTGTTCGTCTTCGTCATCGGCGGCCTCTACGGCGGGCTGTTCACGCCGACCGAAGCCGGCGGCGTCGGCGCCTCGGGCGCATTGCTGATCGGCGTCGCGCGCGGAAAGCTGACGCGGCCGGAAATCCGCCGCTCGCTCCTGCAAGCGGTGCGCACCGCCGCTGCCGTGCTCACCGTGCTGATCGGCGCGCTGTTGTTCGGCTATTTCCTCACCGTGACGCAGACGCCGCAGAAGGTCACCGCCTTCATGACCGGCTTAGGCCTCGGCCGCTACGGCGTCTTGGCGCTGATCATGCTGATGTACATCGTGCTCGGCTGCCTCATGGACTCGCTGGCCATGATCATCCTCACCATCCCGATCATCTTCCCGGTGATCACCCAGCTCGGCTTCGATCCGATCTGGTTCGGCGTGATCATCGTCATGACGGTCGAGCTCGGGCTCATTCACCCGCCGGTCGGCATGAACGTCTTCGTCATCAAAAGCGTGGTGCAGGATGTTAGCTTTTCCACGATATTCAAAGGCGTGCTGCCGTTCATCGTCACCGATCTGATTCGCTTGGTGATCCTGATCGCGTTTCCGATCCTCGCGCTGTGGCTGCCGTCGCATATGTAATGGTGCGCGAAAGACCGTTAACTCCGTCTTGTCGGGCTGGTTATTTGGAGTTTTTAAGGCTGTTTTTGCCGATACGTCGAGCGCGTTCCTGAATCTTGGCTGCAAATAGTTCCAAGGCGTCGCGATTAACCGGATATTCGTCAATCAGCGCCTTCTTCACCTCGAGAAGCCGTTCTGTCGCTGCCGATGCCAGCTCCTCAACTCGGCGAACTGTCGCCGCGGGAGAGAGACGGACTTCCTCAGCGAATCGCTCCCAATGCCGCCGCTCCAGCTGTTCGGCTCTATTTTTTCCCGCGATTTTCATCGCGAGATTTCTCGTTATGCCGTCATACGACAGGGCGCTTATAAGGTCGTAGCCCGGCGCGAGCCGCGCGCCGCCGTGAGACAGAATGAGAGAATAATTTTTCCCGTGCCTGTCAGTGTCGCCGATGCAGCAGGCGAATATGATAAGGTCAAGAAGCGCTAGTCGGTCACGAGCTCTTCGCTGCGCGTGCGTGTCTACAATACGGTATAGGTCAACTAAGCCTGGTCCCCTGCGTGCTTCATATTTTTGTGTTGGATATATTCCAAGGGCCTGACAAATATCTTCTTGGTGTATTCGCTCTACGCGGCCTGGCGAAACGATTTTGCGATCGTAACGTTGCACGAGAAGGAACGGGTGGCCATCAACAACCCTCATGCTCGTGGCTGGAATGTTCAACCCCAGCTCCGATGCCAAGCGCATGCAAAGAAGTTCATTTTCAACCGTCGCGTACAGGCGTTCGCTTTTGGGTTTGAGGATGTGAGTTGAAGCCGCGCCATGCAGTGGGAGGGCGATTTTTTCGTCAAATATTGCGATAGCAAGCTTGGTTTGTGCCCCTGCCAGGGACATGGTGACTTCGCCTTCACCAGCAAGTAACGGCCTTGATGGCAGTCTCTCAATTACGTCCTTGAGCTCTTTGTCGCTCAGATTTCGATAGTCAGCTTTATCGATTGGCTCAGGACCGCCGATAGACAATGCGCCGGCGGTCTCCCGGCCAATTTCTTCGAGGAGGCCGTAAACGTCGCCCTGACTTCGACCGAGAAGACGTCCAACTTGCTCTAGTATGCGGTCTTCCGGCAGCAGATTGGCAAACCAGGGAGCAGCGATTTCCGAGCCATATTTCATCTCGCGAAATGGCATTGTGAGGGAAATGCCAAAATTGACGGGTGCGAGCTTCCAAGTCGGGTCGTAGTCGAATGAAATACCCGCAGTTGCCTCGGTAATTTGGCCTACGAGTTGATTTTCGTAATAGACAGGCAGCATCCTAATCTTCGTACGTTGCCGTAATTTTTAAGCCCAGGGCTGAAGCAACTTCTAGCGCCTTTCCGAGATGTGCTGTGTTCTTCCCATTCTCGAGATTGACGATAAACCGTTCGCCCGTGCCTACTGACAGCGCGAGTTGGCGTTGCGTCAAACGTTCGCGTCTTCGTGCTTGTTTGACGGCATTTCCGAAGTCCTCTGCGCTTTTGATCGTCAAAGTTTGTGTGGGCTCCATTTGAACGGACTCCGGCTCAATCTTCCCGATCGGTAAGTTATACGTGTTTGGGTTGATCCGCAAGGGATATCTTACCGATCGGTAAGATCGTAGACTCACGACGCCGATCTACCGGCTTTTCTTCCCGGACGGTAAGATTTTAAAGCGCGGACGCCCCGCTGGCAATTCAGCACTCAATTCGAAGAGCTCTAGCCCCTCTCCTTGAGATGCATCAGCAGATCGAGTGCGAACGCACCCTTGGTGTAAAACGTCTTGGCGCCCGGCCCGGCGCCGGGCACTCACGCCAGCGGGATCATCCCGCTCCACCACTGCGTCAGCTTGCCAACGTCGAGATCGTACTTGCGGACGAAATCGAGCTTGCCGTCGGCGCTCACCTTGAAGACGGTGATGCCGGCCGGGATGACGACGACTTTGCCGTCGCGGCGGATCGCCGTCGGCGCCAGCGCTCCCACCGCCATCATCCTGCCCGAGGAATCCAGGCCGAACGTGCGGGGATGGGCGGCGCGGATATCGGCATGCTGGAACGCGGTCGGCTCGCCGGTCTTCGGATTGATGGCGAAGGCCGCGATATTGCTTTCGCCGGCGCTGAACACTTTTACGCCGTCGACGTCCTCGATGCCGGGGCCCACCGCCGCCGCGACGCCCGAGCGGTTGCCCAGATAGACGACCTTGCCATTGGGATGCACGTGAATCGGTCCGGCGCCCTGAGCCGGGATACGATGCTCCGGATCGCCCAAGGTTTCCTTGGTGAACAGCGGCTCGGGGTTGAGATCGCCGTTCGGCTCGAGCTTGTAGACGATGAGCTTGCTCTGCCGTTCGACCGACAGATAGACCCACGGCTTGGTGGGATGGAAGTCGAGGTGCCGCGGTCCGAATCCATAGCCGCCGTTCGGCTGGATCTTTCTCAGGTTCGACAGCACGCCGTCGTTGAAACCGTAAACATGCAGCGAACCGGGATCTTCAGGCTTGCCGCCTTCGGGATTGTTGCCGCGCGCCACGACCAGCACGGTCTTGTTGCCCGGTGTCGCCCGGACTTGATGGAAGTAGATGCCCTTCTCCAGATTGTCCGGCTGGGGCACCTCGTCGCCGATGCCGCCGTCGGCCTTGATCCGATGCACGCTGATGCCGGACGGGGAATTGTAGGCGACAAGGACATATTTGCCGCTTCGATCGACGCTGTTGTTGATCGGCCGCCAGCGCAGCTTGACCATATCGCCTTGCTGCGCGAGCTCGCCATCGCCGCCGACCCGGAAGGCCGCCAGATAATGCTCGTTGCCGGAAAAGCCCGGGCCGCCGGTGCTCGAGGTCACGTAGAGAAATTTCCGCGACGGGCTCGGCCAGGCATATTGGATGCCGCCGGGCATTTTGACCGCGCCGCGCTTGGTCAGCGTGTCTGCGTCGACGTCGACGTCGTAGTGGGTGAGCTCGCTACCGACACCGGAATAGAACGCCATGCGTTGCGCCGCGGCCTGGGCCAAGGAGCCACGCATGGCGGCAACGCTGCCGGCCAGCATGGCGGAGAACGCGCGACGGCTGAACATGGTCGCCTCCCTCAATTTTTGTGTTGCGACGATCTAACGCCCGGATCGGACGATCCGCAACCGCGAAGTGACGGCGGCTAGGCTTGCTCGACCTGCATCAGGATATCGAGTGCCAGCGCGCCCCGGGCGTAAGCACGCAACGGATTGATTTCGATTTCCGTTATCCGCGCGTTCGCTGCGGATCAGCGCACCGACCCCTAGCCGAATTATGATGCAGCAATCGCCTCGGCTTGAATGACCGTTACCTCCAATTGTCGATCATCCATCGCTTCGGCAGCGGCGTTCAAGCGGTCCCGCAACAAGGCCCGCTTGGATCGCTTTGTTTCCGCCGCGAAGCCCAATAGTTCGTTCGGCGACGTCTGCAGCGCCTTCGCGATCCGGACGAGCGTGGCGAGGTCCGGCTCGTTTCTGCCGGTGACGTAGTTTGCATAGCGGCGCTCGCTCACCCCGATCCGGCGCGCAATCGCGGCATGGGACAGTCCCAACTCTTGCGCGCGCGTCCGCAAAGCCCCGGCCAATGCATCCATAGGAACAAACTGTTCCGGACTTCGCGCGTTAGTCTATGTATGATGTGTTCCCACCGATAGGAACAAATCGTGGGTTTACGACGACGCCGGCTCGTGGCCGCATGAAGCCGAAGCGGCGTTCGAGCGGCAAACCCAATGAAAATCCCTCCTCCTCGATTCCCGTACGGCACAATTCGCAGCGCGGCCGGAGCTCGCATGACCGAGCACCCGCTGCTATCCGCCGATCCGCAATCCGCCGGTGTGGGGCTCGTGGAAATTCTCGGCCCTGGGGCGGGCCCCGAGGCGCTGTTTCGCGCCTTCCTGGCCGAGCACGACCAAGACCGCTTTGCCGCACGGTTTTGGCTGCAGGTTTATCGCAACATCGTCGCGGCAGAACGCGGAGAAGGCAGCACCAAGCCTCCATGAATTAGATCGGGTGGCGATAGACAAGGCCGGCAAAACTCGGCATGGCAGTGCCGCAAAGGCGAGGGGGAAACGATGGATTTGAAGCTTACCGGCCGCACCGCGCTGGTCACCGGTAGTTCGAAAGGGATTGGCCTGGCAGTTGCGCAATGGTTCGCGCGCGAAGGCGTCAATGTCTGCCTGGTGGCGCGCTCGGGCGATCGTCTGGAAAAGGAAGGCGCCGCGATCGCCAAGGAGACCGGCGTCACCGTGCGCACGCTGGCCGCGGACCTCGCCGAGGCTGCCGCGCGCGAGCGCGTATACCAGACGTTTCCGGACGTCGACATTCTCGTGAACAATGCCGGCGCCATTCCTGGCGGATCGCTCGACGATGTCGATGAGGCGGCCTGGCGTGCCGGCTGGGACCTCAAAGTTTTCGGCTATGTGGGGCTGACGCGGCTTTATCTGCGCATGATGCGCGAGCGCAAGCGCGGCGTGATCGTCAACATCATCGGACTCGGCGGCGAGCGGCTCGACGCCACCTATATCGCCGGCGCCATGGGCAATGCCGGCCTGATGGCGTTCACCCGCGCCATCGGCGGCAGGAGCACCGCATCCGGCGTGCGCGTCGTCGGCGTCAATCCGGGCCCGGTGTTGACCGATCGCGTCGAAGTTTTGGGCCGCAAGCGCGCCGCGGCGCAATTGGGCGACGAGAATCGCTGGCGCGAAAGCTTTGCCAAAATGCCTTACGGCCGGCCGGCATCGACCGACGAGATCGCGGCGACCGTGGTGTTTCTTGCGTCCGACCTGTCGTCGTATACGAGCGGCACCATCGTCACGATCGACGGCGGCATCGCCAACAGCGGCGGCATGCCGTAGCGGCGCGGCAGCGCCTCATTCGGGGCCGCCGTATTTCGGACCGAGGTCGCGCTGGATCATCGCGCGAATGAACGGATCCGGATCGGTGCCGAGATAGTCGGTCGAATTGTAGATCGGACCGCACTGATACAAGTTGGCGCCGCGGCAGAGCGCCGAACCGTTGGCGCTTTGCGGCGCCACCGGCCTCTGTTTCTTCGCCGCCGCCACCGCGGCGTTTGCCGTCAGCATGACGGAGATGCCAAGAACACCGGCCAGGAGTTTTAAGGCGTTTGTCGACGCGCGGAAATGCTTTTGCACAGCGGCCTCCCTCTGCGTCACCCGGTCGACCGGGTCGCAAAAATAACACCGCTGCGTGTGAATTAGTCCCGCAAAACGGAACGAGGGTTTTGCCGCGAATGACGCTTAGTTGCGTCCGCCGCCGGCGAGAACGGCGCGGGTCGGCCGGTCCGGCCCGAAATCATCGACGCTGTCGATGGCGAGCAAGTCGGCAAGCCGGGTGCGGGCGCGGTTGACGCGGCTCTTGATGGTACCGACCGCACAGCCGCAAATTCCCGCGGCGTCCTCGTAGGAGAAGCCCGAGGCGCCGACCAGGATCAGGGCCTCGCGCTGGTCCGATGGCAGCTTGGCGAGCGCGGTGCGAAATTCCTCGAATTCCACGCGGCCGGTCTGCTCGGGATGCGATTTCAACGTCTCGGCATAGCGGCCGTCGGCGTCTTCGACCTCGCGGCGGCGCTTGCGATATTCCGAGCGGAACAGGTTGCGCAGAATAGTGAACAGCCATGCCGGCATGTTGGTGCCGGGCTCGAAGGAATCGATGTGCGAGAGCGCGCGCAACAGCGTCTCCTGCACCAGGTCGTCGGCGCGGTCGATATTGCCGCACAACGAGATGGCGAACGCGCGCAGGCTCGGCACGGTGGATAGCACTTGGTCGCGTATCGCAGGGTCAAGCTTCATTGCGACGAGCCTCTGGCTTTTCAGTCTTGATTGCTCAAGCGGCGGACCAGATCGGCGATATGCTGCGGCACGCCCTGATTGACGACGTCGTCATACATGGCCCGGAGCTGCTGGCCGATCTTGGCCTGGACCTCACGGCCCAGCCTTGCCTCGGGTTTCGGGGGATTGATCGACGCGCCCATGGAATCTCGGGTTTCTGGCTTGTCCGAAGTTGGCTTGTCCGATTCCGGCTCTACCGCTTCGAGATTGGTCCTACGGTGTTTCATTTCGCCATTTTTCCCCCGTTCGCCCATGTCAAACCCGCCCTTGGTACGCACAAGCCCCACCGAGTGGGGCCAACGCCCGGTTTTGCCCATTGTTCCAGGCTTTTGGGAACTTTTTTGGAACTTTTTTCGCCGGACCACGTTTTTGTGGGTTAGCCTCGGGAAATCCTGAAGGGGAGGGCGTTGTGCCTAATTCACAAGCAGTGCTCCAACATCTACCGTTTTTGCGCCGTTATGCCCGCGCCCTGACCGGCAGTCAGGCCTCCGGCGACGCCTATGTGGCGGCCACCCTGGAGTCGCTGATCGCCAGCCCGGAAATGCTGGCGGAAAGCGCCAATTCGCGGGTTGGGCTCTATCGGCTCTTCACCAAGATCTGGGGCTCTTTGGCGGTGAACGGCAAGCCAGAGGCGGGCGCCGGCGCCCTGCCGCCCGAGCAGCACATCACCCAGATCACGCCGCGGCCCCGGCAGGCCTTCCTGCTGGTGGCGCTCGAGGGTTTTTCCGAAGAGGACGCCGCCCAAATCCTCGGCTGCGACCTTACGACACTGCGCAACCTGGTCGAGGAATCCGGCCGCGAGCTGGCCGCGGAAATTGCCACCGATGTTTTGATCATCGAGGACGAGACTTTCATCGCCATGGATATCGAGGCGCTGGTGGAAAGCCTCGGCCATAACGTCATCGGCATCGCCCGCACGCACAACGAAGCGGTCGCGCTCGCCAAGAAGAAGCGGCCGGGCCTGATCCTCGCCGACATCCAACTGGCCGACGGCAGTTCGGGCCTCGATGCCGTCAACGAGCTGCTCGGCACGTTCGAAGTGCCGGTGATCTTCATCACCGCCTATCCGGAGCGTTTCCTCACCGGGCAACGGCCGGAGCCGGCGTTCCTGATCGCAAAGCCGTTCCAGCTTGCCGTGGTCTCGGCGGTGGTGAGCCAGGCCCTGTTCTTCGGCCGCAAAGCCCGCCATCGCGAACGCCAACCGGTCGAGCGCCAGCCGACGGCGTAACGTCCACAATCACCTGTTGCTGCATGGCCGGGTATGTCCCGGCCATGTGCGTTTTAGCGACACGAAGGGGCGCGATGGCCCGGCTGGTTCTGAAAAAGTCAGGGCGCAGCCGATCGGCATATCGGCTGCGCCCAACATGACCGGCCAAGCACGGGGGGAGGGGGGAAAGGATGGCCGGCCGCTTTATCAAAGCGCGACCGCCTTATTTGTTCCGCTTGGCCGGCGCCTGCGCTTCGGCAACACGCCAGCAAAATATTTGCCGATCTGGATCACGACTCGGTGAAATCCAGGAAACCTCGGAACGGCTCACCCCGACAAATGTTGCAGCAGCGTTGAATGGGCTCGGGGGCCATTCGCATGTCCGGAAGGTCGTTCCGGCGCGCTGGAGGTGGTTCGATGGCCAGGCAGTTATACGTTCGTATAGTCAGTGCGCTCGGTCTTGTTGCGCTTGCCGCGCTGTTCGTGGGTATCGACCCGTTTCTGAGCGCCGGCGCCAGCCTGAGCAGCCAGACGCCCGCCGTTTCGGTCAATCGCACGCTTAAGGGCGACCGGCTGCCGACAGCCAATTCGGCCATCCTCGACGTCCCTGGCGGCCAGGCGCGGTTTGCCCGGCAGCCGAGCACCGAGACGCGCGCGCAGACGCCGTTCGCCTGCGACCCCGCCGTTAGCCTCATCCGTTCGCCTAATTCGCCTCCCCCGTCAGGGAATGTCTATCGCCGCTGCATGGCCTAAAGGCCCGGAGCGGGAATCGCCTCAAATTTAAGGCGAATGCCAGCGTTTTGGTGGGGCGGGATCTTTACGCGAAACCGCTATCTGTCCGGCACCAAATCAAGTTCGGGGCAGGCTTTTTCAGGATCATGCTCGAGCCGACTCTCCCCCGCAGCGCCGGGGCAATCCCTTTTTGCGCCCGCCCGCAGAGAACCATTCCCGGTCGGGAGGCGACTAACAAAGGACACCAGCGAAAGGGGACGCTGCAGCACTCGCAATCGGTCTTCGATCGGCTACGCGGAGCGCTGCGGAACCTTCCAACGATGTCACGGCTTAACAGAATTGAAAATCGGCACTTCAGCAGGGTGGAGAGTATCATGGCAGCGAGCGCTCGATTCCGACATCTGCGTAACATCGCTCTGTTTGCGAGTCTTATGATGATTCCCGTCGCGCCGGCTTTTGCGCAAACATTGTCGTATCAGCCGGCCGATCACGGCTTGGCTTTCCCGCAATACGCGCCGCAGCCGGGCAACGTGACGCCGAGCACCGACGAAATGCCGGCGGCGCTGCGCCGTCAGGTGGTTTCGTATCAGGGCAACGAGGCGGCCGGGACCGTCATCGTCGATACCGCACACACCTATCTTTATCTGGTCCTCGGCGGCGGCAAGGCGATGCGTTACGGCATCGGCGTCGGCCGCGACGGCTTTACCTGGTCGGGCACGCAGACGATCACCCGCAAGGCCGAGTGGCCGGATTGGATCCCGCCGGCAGCAATGATCGCCCGCCAGCCGTATCTGCCGCGCTGGGTCGGCGGCGGCCCCGGCAATCCGCTCGGCGCCCGCGCCATGTATCTCGGCGGCACCGACTACCGCATCCACGGCACCAACGATCCGACGACCATCGGCAAGCACGTTTCGAGCGGCTGCATCCGCTTGGCGAACGATGACGTGATCGATCTCTATAGCCGCATCAATGTCGGCACCAAGGTCATCGTGCTGCCGAACGCCGATCGCAACGCCGCGGTCGAAGGTGGCCGCCGCGCGTCGCTCGGCGCACCGATGATGGCGCAGATCCAGGTCAGGCCCGCGTCCGAGCGGCCGTTGCCTCCGGTGCCGGCGACCGCTCCGATGCGCGTGAGCATTCTGGGCGTCAACTTCTCCGGCAACGACTGACGCTATCGATATTGACATAACGGCCGGCCTTCGGGCCGGCCGAATTTTTTAAGTTCCATTGCAATGGCTGAAGCGCGCGAGAACGGGCTTCGGCCTATTTTATTTGTCGAAACGAATGACGATATTAAGGAGAGGGAGCTCGGAAGTGTGAAAGTATGGACGCGCCGGACCATATCAAGATCGACAGTACCGAATGCCTCAACCTCGAGAACGAGCTACGCAGCCGCGCCAAGCAACAGGAAGCGCTGGCGCAACTCGGTGAGCGCGCCCTGGTGGAGCCCGATCTGGAGCGGCTGCTCAACGATGCCGCCTCGACGGTCGCGCTCACGCTGGCGGTCGATTTCGTCAAGATCCTCGAACTGTTGCCCGGCGGCACCGAGCTGTTGTTGCGCGCCGGCTTCGGCTGGAAGACCAGCCTTGTCGGCTCGGTGCTGACCGCGACGGACGCCGGCAGCTACGCGCACTACACCTTGAATTCCGCCGCGCCGGTCGTCACCGCCGATTATGCGGCCGAGACCAGGTTCGCGATCGCGCCCTATCTGAAGGATCATCACTGCTCAAGCGGCGTGACCGTGACCATCGCCGGCCGCGACGGCCGCGCCTACGGCATCCTCGGCGTCTGTACCGGCAAGGCGCGCCATTTCGGCGCGCAGGACACCTCGTTTCTCGCCGCCGCCGCCAATATCCTGGCCGG
>Ga0210405_10001827_pt1 | contig 23164 bp, 17 predicted proteins | sample IncBWH11MmetaG_FD_155492 | JGI IMG/M metagenome (GOLD analysis project Ga0210405, IMG submission 155492) | Forest soil microbial communities from Barre Woods Harvard Forest LTER site, Petersham, Massachusetts, United States - Inc-BW-H-11-M | ecosystem: Environmental > Terrestrial > Soil >... | reverse complement strand
GCCCAGTTCGACGAAACGCTACCAGGGTGGCACCGCGGAAAACATCTGGCGCTACGAAGCCGGCTCCGAAGCCGTGTTGCTCACCGGGGATTGGCCCGGTACTTCGAATAATCCCATGGCCTGGGATGGGCGCGTCTATTTCCTTTCCGACCGCGACGGCGTCATGAACGTTTACTCGATGGATAGGAACCGCAAAGACTTGAAGCAACACACGCATCAGCGCGGTTTCGATATTCAGTCGGCATCGCTGTTCGAGGGACGCATCGCGTACCAGTGCGGCGCGGACCTGTGGCTGCTTGATCTGAAAACCGGCGAGGACGCCATGATCAACATCACACTGGTTTCGGATTTCGATCAATTGCGCGACCACTGGGTCAAAAAGCCGCTCGACTATCTGACCGCGGCGCACCCTGCCCCGGACGGTGGCGCCGCGGTGTTCACGGCGCGCGGCGAAGTGTTTACGCTGCCTGTGGACAGCGGACGTATTGTCAAGGTGGCCGGGAATTCCGGAGTGCGGTATCGGGAAGCGCGTTACATGCCCGACGGGAAGAGTATCGTCGCGCTTTCCACGGAAAGCGGTGAAACCGAATTCTGGAAATATCCGGCCAACGGCACCGGTTCGCCGGAGCAGTGGACCAATGATTCGAAGGTTCTGCGCTGGGAGGGCATCCCTTCGCCGGACGGCAAATGGCTTGCGCACCGCGACAAGGACCAGCAGCTCTGGCTCTACGACATAACGGCAAAGCAGCAGAAACGCATCGCGCAATCCATGGAAGATTATTTCGAGGATCTTACCTGGTCGCCGGACAGCCAATGGCTCGCGTACGTGGAAACCCCGCACAATACTTTCAGGCAAGTCAAAGTGGTAAACGCGAAAACCAGCGCGATTCAGGAGATCACCTCGAATCGCTACAACAGCTTCAGCCCGAGCTGGAGTTCGGACGGCAAATGGCTGTACTTCCTTTCCGATCGGGCGTTGACGACCACGGTGCCCTCCCCGTGGGGAACCCGCCAACCCGATCCGTACTTCGACCGTTCCATGAAAATCTACGAACTGGCGTTGACCCCCGGCCTGCGCTCTCCCTTCGCGCCCGTCGACGAACTTCATCCCGACCACCCGGAGCAGTCCGCGAAGCCCGAGGAACCGAAGACGGAGCCGAAGAGCGAACCCAAGAAAAATGAACCGAAGAAGGAGGAAGCCAGCAAAGAGGAAACAAAGAAGGAAGCCGCCAAGAAGCCGGCTTCTCCGGTGGTGAACATCGATTTCAAGGATCTGGCTACGCGGCTGAACGAAGTGCCCGTGCCCGCGGGGAACTATTCGGAGCTGCAAGCTACGGAGAAAAGGTTGTGCTGGCTGGATCGTTCCGGCGAAGCGCCTCCGAAGGAAGGACTCGCCTGCATGGACATTGCCAACAAAGGAACGTCGCCGGAGACGGTCGTCGAGGAGGTGAAGAATTACGAGCTTTCGCTGGACCGGAAAAAGATGCTGGTGTGGAAGCACGACGACTTTTACATTTTCGATTCCGACGCGAAGGCTCCGGGACTAAATGATCCAAAAGTGCTGGCGAAGGCCAAGATCGATCTTTCGAAGTGGACGTTTGCCACCAATCCACGCGCAGAATTTCGCGAGCTGTTTCTGGACGCCTGGCGGCTGGAGCGCGACTACTTCTATGACCGCAACATGAACGGAGTGGACTGGAAACAAATACGCGAGCGCTATTTGCCGCTCGTGGATCGTGTGGCGGATCGCGACGAGCTGAACGACGTTATCGCGCAAATGGTAAGCGAGCTCTCCGCGCTGCACATTTTTGTACGTGGTGGCGATTCGCGAAAACCTGCGGACCAGGTGGACCTGGCGACGCTCGGCGCCTTGCTGCGCCGGGACGAGCAGGCCGGCGGGTACGTGGTGCAGCATATTTACCTTCACGATCCGGACCTGCCGAAAGAAGTGCCGCCGCTGGCGCGGCCGGATTCGGTCGTTCATGAAGGTGAAGTGATCGTCAGCATCGATGGCGAGCCCTTGCTCGGCGTTGCTGATGAACGCGCGGTGTTGCGTGGGAAGGCCGGCCGCCAGGTGTTCCTTCGCGTGAAGGCGCCTTCGGGCCAGACGCGGGACGTTATCGTCACGCCGATCTCCGCGAGGGACGACGCCGACATTCTTTACAAGGAGTGGGAGCTGTCGCGGCGTCTGAAAGTCGAAGCCGATTCGCAGGGCCATATCGGATACGTTCATTTGCGCGCGATGACTTCCGGGGACATCGAACAGTGGGCGCGGGAATTTTACCCGGTGTTCGACCGCCAGGGCTTGATCATTGACGTGCGCCACAACCGCGGCGGCAACATCGATTCCTGGCTGCTCGCGAAACTGCTACGCCCCGCATGGTTCTGGTGGCAGCCGCGCATCGGCAATCCTTCTTCCAACATGCAATACGCTTATCGCGGTCACATCGTGGTGCTCTGCGACCAGGAAACCGCTTCGGACGGCGAAGCGTTCGCCGAGGGCTTTCGCCGTCTGGGGCTCGGAAAATTGATCGGCGTGCGCACTTGGGGAGGCGAAATCTGGCTGTCGGCAAGCAATCGGCTGGCGGACCGCGGAATCGCCACCGCGGCGGAAATTGGAGTCTATGGGCCCGAAGGGAAGTGGCTCATTGAAGGGCACGGGGTGGACCCGGATATTGTGGTAGACAATCTTCCGCATGCCTCGTTTGAAGGAAGCGATGCGCAGCTCGACGCGGCGCTGCAGTACTTGAAGGAGCAGATCCAGAAGGACCCGCGGCCGGTTCCCAAGGCGCCGCCGTATCCGGACAAAGCGTTCAAGTACGACAAATAACCGGCCGCGGGATTCGCCGCCGGAAATCCGGCGTGAAAATCAGTCCGAGAGAAAACTTCCAGCCAAACAGCGAGGAAGGACGGTTCTTATGAGGTATGACTTCCTGGTTGAAACCTACGAGACCGAGCGGATGAAGGTGGTGAGCGTGTGGAGTGAATTCCATGACGAGGATCTGCTGGTGCGTCCAAACGCAAATGATTCGAGGGGGCGCAGCGTGCGCGAACAGATGGTGCACCAGTGCGTGAGCGAGAATCTTTGGTTCACCGGCATGCTGGAAATTGACGTCAACGCGCCGCCATTACCGGCGACGGAAACGCGATTGGAATTCATCAAACGTTACGCGGAGGACAGCGGGAAACGGCTGGCGGCACTGAAGGGGAAGGATGATGCGTGGTGGCAATCGGAAACGAAATTTTTTGACGTGCAGCGATCGCACGCGTGGGTAATGGTGCGAAGGATCGCGCACACCGCACACCATCGCGGCCAGCAGATGGCCATGCTGCGGATGCTTGGGCGTGATTTGCACAGCAATTACGGGCCCACGGCCGACACCGGAGGCCTGATGCAAAATCATGCGCCGACGATCTACGGCTATCCCAGCCTGAATGCTTTAATCGATGGAGAGTCGGCCGGGGGCGCGAAGACAGCGCTGCCGGGCGCCGCCAGCAAAGCGGTGACCGAGCGTCCCGACAAAAAATAGCACGCGCCGGATTTATTCCGGTTTGGTGATGACGCCGCAGGCGATCCGTGGCGGAGCGCCCGTGCCGGTGCCTCCGGCGACGGCGTGAATGACAATAGAGGTCCCGCCATTGCTGAAGACGGAGTTTTCGTCCGTGCCTAGGGTCACGTTCGGCGCGATGGTGCTGGCGTGAGCTGTGCCGTCGGCGGACACAATCAGCGCGAAGTCCGGGATATCGCCGGCGGGCGTACCCATACTCATGCCTTCATGCGTGTGGCCCCCACCGCCAAAATGAGGACCGGCGGATTTGAAGTCGGGAGGCTCGCACTTGGCGACCTGATGGATGTGAATGGAATGTTCGCCCGGCGGAAGATTCTTGATATCAATGTTGATTTTGACTCCCTTGGGCGCGGGCGTCAGTGTCGCGGTGCCGATACTCTGGCCTTGCGCATTCTTGATGTCCACGGTGACGGGCTTTGCGGCGGCACGAGCATGGGTGTTCTGCACACAGACCAGACCTGCTGCCGACAGAAACAGCGCGGCACAAGCGAGAGGTTTCATCATCGTTCTCCTTACGGTGAATTGTAGCCTAGAATTTCGGACACTCTCAGAAAGACGCCCCGTATCAATCTAACGCAAGCCCGATGGGGATGTAACTACTTGTCCTCAAATAGATAGCCATGATGCGAGCGATGTTCCAGCTGAAATCCGTTCCAGACGAGAATTAGGAATAGTTTCCCGAACATTGGATCGCGGCGGAAGAAAGTTTCCTGGAGCTTACGGACGATAGAGGTTTGGGAAATCTTTTTTCAAGTTTTCCAGCTTGGGCAGGTCGTTGTACACAACGTAAGGATTATCGGGATTGTTCTTGAGGTAGTCCTGGTGGTAGTTCTCTGCGGGATAGAATCCCCGGAAAGGCTCGACCTTCGTAACGATGGGGCGTGAGTACACCTTCGCGGCATCGAGCTGCGCGATGTAGGCTTGCGCGATGCGCTTCTGCTCGGCACTGGCGTAAAAAATCGCGGAGCGATACTGGGAGCCGGTGTCCGGGCCCTGGCGGTTCCATTGCGTCGGATCGTGCGCGACGGAGAAAAACACCATCAAGAGCTGGCCGTAGGTAATTTGAGCCGGGTCGAAGGCAACGCTGACGGTTTCGGCGTGGCCGGTGACGCCCATGCTCACGGTTTCGTAGGAAGGCGACTTGACGTAACCGCCGGCGTAGCCGGAAGTCGCCGAAGAAACTCCCTTGAGGTGTTCGAAGACCGCCTGGACGCCCCAGAAGCAGCCTCCCGCAAAAACCGCGGTTTGTTGACTCCTGGCGGCGGCCAACGGCGCATCAATGGCCGGGGCGGGGAAGGGTAGCTTGGGAGTTTCGGGAGGCCTTGAGCCGAGGGCACGAATTGCCGTCCAGGCGACGAGGCCAACAATCACGACAAAGGCGATGCCGCGGCCAATATAGGGGCTCTGCATGGCTGATCTCCGAATCGAACAGTTTAAAGTTACTCTTTCTCTCCTCATTGGATGCGGATCGACGCGGATCGGATGGGTAACAGTAGCCGTGGTCAGGCATCTCCCTACGCATTGATCTGCGCCGCTTCGGCGAACCGGCGGCATTTGGAACGGGGCGTTCGCCTCGGGCATCATAGAAAAGGGAATAGTGAACGTATTTCGTGAGAGGGTCCTTTCATGCACGCACGAAACAGTCTTGTTTTAGCTTTGACATTATCTCTGCCCTACCTGGCGGCAGCGCAACTCACGCACGGGCAGAAGCCAAAGCTACCGGCGCCGTTCGCGACCAATTCCGCAGGCAATGGACCGCGGAATGCGAAGCCTCCGGCGGGATTCCTGCCCACGGTGCCGCCGGGATTTCGCGTGAATGTCTTTGCGGCAGATTTCAAGTATCCGCGGTGGTTAACAGTGGCTCCGAACGGGGATATTTTTCTAGCGGATACCGGAGCGGGCGAGATCATCATTTTGCGCGACCTGCAACATACCGGCGCGGCGCAGGAACGGAAAGTGTTTGCGAGCGGCATGCGGCGGCCGTTTGGGATCGCTTTCCGAGAAGACTACGTCTACGTCGGGAACATGAACGAAGTGGCGCGTTTTCGCTACGACCCGAAGACGTCGAACCGGCTCGGCGAGAAAGAGCACCTGCTGGATTTGCCATCGGGCGGACATGACACGCGATCGCTGGCATTTTCCACCGATGGGAAGCACCTCTTCGTCGGCGTGGGCTCCGCGTCGAATATTGATACCGGCGAGAATCCGCGCCGCGCGGCGGTGACCATCTGCGATCCTGACGGCAAGAACGCGCGGCTGTACGCCACGGGATTGCGGAATCCGGTTGGGCTGGCACTCGAACCGCTCACGGGAGAAGTATGGACGGCCGTCAACGAGCGCGACGAACTGGGAGACGACTTGCCTCCCGATTATTTCACGTCGCTGAAGGACGGCGGATTCTACGGCTGGCCGTACAGCTACATCGGGGACAACGTGGATCCGCGGGTGAAGCCGCAGAAGCCGGAGCTGGTGGCGCGCGCGATCATTCCGGACGTATTGCTTGGCGCGCACGTGGCGCCCTTACAGTTTGCGTTCTATACCGGGAAACAATTTCCGCGGAGTTATTGGGGGGGCGCGTTCGTGGCCGAACATGGTTCGTGGAACCGGGCGACGCGCTCGGGATACCAGATTGCGTTTGTGGCGTTTAAGGGTGGCAAACCGTCGGCGGATCCTGTTCCGTTCCTGACGGGACTGGTGCCGGATGCGAGCAAGCCTGACGTTTTGGGACGGCCCGTCGGCGTGACGGTTGCGCCGGATGGATCACTACTGGTTTCGGACGACGGGGCCGGGGTGATCTATCGTATCTCCGCGGTGAAATAGCGTGACGACGCTGGCTGTGATCATGTGCTCGCCAGGGAAACGGGATCGCGGGGTGTGAGGGCTAGCTGGGAGTCCAATGGGGATGGCTGGTGAAGAGGCCGGCAGCGAAACCGATTCGGTAACAGACAAACAGCCCGAAGCCCAGGCTGAGGAGACCCGATCCAACCACGAAGCCGCGATGGAGCCAGGCAAACCGTGAACTAGCAAAAGAAAATGGCAGGGCCAGCGCGACCGTGATGAGCATCATTCCGGCGACGGTGCCGGCGCCGAAAATCAGCAGGTATAGAAGCGCCCATCTGGGATCGTGGATGGTGCTCAAAACCAGCAGAGCGACCGCGGCGGAACCCGCCAGGCCGTGAACGATGCCAACGAATAAAGGGCGCAAGGCGTGAAAAAGTCCCAAACGCGCAAATGGCCGGCGCAGCCAACCCGGCGGCGCGAGGCTGGCGCGGTGATGTTCCGCGGCCGGGGCATGAGAATGCCAGTGAAAATGGACGCGAGAGCCGTGCTCGTGGAGGTGGGCGTGTTCCGCGATCACGGGCGGGTGGGCCGGGGAAAATTTTTCGGTGAGCCATTGCATGGCGCCGGTGAGGTTGAGCAGGCCGAGCAGAATCAGCATCAGGCCGACGGAAAATTCCATGGTCAGGCCGGCGCGCGCCGGAATGGCCAGACCGAATAAGATGATGGCCGCGCCGACGATGACGATGGTTAAGGTGTGACCGCAGCCCCAGAGGACGCCGATGAGGCCGGCTTTGGCAATAGAGCGCTCGCGGCTGACGATGGTAGACACGGCGATCACGTGGTCCGGGTCGGTGGCATGGCGCGTGCCGAGGAAAAATCCGATGGTCAGGATGGCGAGTCCGCTGGTCAAGCAAGCACTCCTATTTTTGAAAATTCAGCCTGCAGATCAAAGCATATCTGACATGGAAGAAACTTTCCCGAAAAAAACAAGCGCGGCGAGATTTCACTCTTCGCGAAGGATGCGCATGAGCTCATTGGCGGCGTGGGGGAGTCGCGCGCCGCGCCGCGAAACAAGATAGACGTGGCGAGGCATATTCAATTGCCGCACTTTCACTTCCTTCATCCAACCGTGCTCGATTTCCCAATGAACGCACATGCGCGGGACGATGGCCACGCCCATGCCCATTTGCACGAAGCGCTTGATGCTTTCAATGGTGGGCATTTCGATGGGCATGTTGAGGGCGGTGCGATGTCTGGCAAACAGCTCGATGACTCGGCGGCGAAAGGGGGATTCGACGCTGTGAGCGATGAAGTTTTCATCGCCGAGCTCGGCGACATCGACTTCTCGCTTTTTCGCGAGGACATGCTTGGGGGGCACGACGAGGGTCAGCTCATCTTTGCGGATTTCCGTGGCCAGGAGCTGGGCATCGCGAGGCACGTAGGAGATGGCGCCGAGATCGAGGCGGTAGTTCAGGACTTCATGGGGGATGTCTCGCGAGAGCATCCGGTGGACGCGCACCAGGACGCCCGGATGCTTTTCGCGGAATTGGGCGAGGGCAGGAAGGAGCGCGTGGATGGAGCTCTCGTTTACGCCGAGGGAGAGTTCGCCGCGCTTCAAGCCCTCCAATTCGGAGAGCCCTTTTTTTGCTTCATCGCGGAGGTTGATTAAGCGCTCGGCGTAGTCCTTCAGAAGCGTGCCTGCATCGGTGAGGCGGACCGGACGGGCGCCGCGGACGAAAAGGGGCTGACCGAGGGAGTCCTCCAGCTTGCGGATGCCCAGGCTGATGGCGGGCTGTGTGCGGTACAGGCGTTCGGCGGCGCGGGAAAAGCTGCCCTCTTTCGCGACCATCAGAAAAACCTGCAATTCGCCGAGATCCAAGGAGTCCTCCTTCGGCAGGCAGTATAAGGCATTATTATCAAAAGCAGAATAAAGATAAATTGGACCGCGGGGTGCCTCCCGTGCGTTACTAGAGTATGGGGGACCCTATGGACCTCGTACGGATTTTCGACACTACGCTCCGTGACGGCGAACAGTCGCCGGGCTTCTCGATGAACACCGGGGAGAAGATCCGCATGGCGCGCCAGCTTGCGGCGCTGAATGTGGATGTGATTGAAGCGGGATTCCCGATTGCGTCGAAAGGCGACCTGGAAGCGGTCAGGAAAGTCGCGCAGGAAGTTCGCGGCGTGCCGATTGCGGCGTTGGCGCGCGCGAGAAAAGAAGATGTGAGCGCGGCCATTGAGGCGCTGAAGCCGGCCGCCGCTCCAAGACTCCACGTTTTTCTTGCCACCTCCGACCTGCACCTGCGCGTGAAGCTGAAGATGAGCCGCGAGCAGGCGCTCGAAGCCATTGGCTCGATGATTCGTTACGGACGGCAGCATGTAGGCGAAGTCGAGTTCTCCGCTGAAGATGCCGGGCGGACGGACATTGATTTTCTTTGCCAAGTCTGCCGCGTGGCGGTGGATGCGGGCGCGACGGTGTTGAACCTGCCAGACACGGTGGGTTACGCGGTGCCGGAAGAGTACGGAGCAATGTTCACTAAAGTTCGCGAATACCTGGGGGATGCGCAGGGGATTACGCTCAGCGCGCATTGCCACGACGATCTGGGAATGGCGGTGGCGAACTCGCTAGCCGCTATTCGTGCGGGGGTGCGGCAAATCGAGTGCACCATCAACGGCATCGGCGAACGCGCGGGAAATGCTTCGCTGGAAGAAGTCGTAGTGGCGCTAGCGGTACGCAAGGACAGCTTCGGTGTTGCGACGAATATTCGGATGGCGGAGTTGTTTCCCACGAGCCGGATGCTTACTGAAATTACGGGAGCGCAGGTGGCGCCGAACAAGGCGGTTGTGGGAGCGAACGCCTTCGCGCACGAAGCGGGAATTCACCAGGATGGCATCATCAAGAACCCGCTGACGTACGAGATCATGACGCCTCAGTCCGTCGGGGTGCCGGCGCGGTCGCTGGTGCTCGGAAAGCACTCCGGGCGCAACGCACTGCGCTTGACGCTGCATGATTTAGGTTACGAGGCGAGCGACACTGAGCTTGCGGAAGTTTACAGTCGGGTGACGGCGCTGGCGGATCAGTCCAAGCAGGTCCGCTCGCGGGACATTGTCGCCATCGCGCACGAGGTGATCCGGCGGCGGTCCGCGGCGATGGCCGCCGAATCGACACCGGCCGCCTGAACTTTTCGGCTGCTAAAGAAGAGATTGCCACGCCAGAAAAGCGCTATTTTGTACCTTGCCGCGCTGCGCGGCTTGCCAGAATTCTGTTTCGGTACGGGGACCACCATGAAGAAGACCATTGTGCTGCTGCCGGGAGACGGCATCGGCCCGGAAGTGACGCGGGCGGCCGCTGCCATCCTGCGTGAATCGGCGCAGGAGTTTAGTCACCAGTTTGAGTTCGAGGAATTTCCGATTGGCGGCGCGGCCATCGATGCCGCTGGGACGCCGCTTCCTAACGACACGCTGGAGGCCTGCCGCAAGGCGGATGCCGTATTTTTAGGGGCGGTTGGCGGGCCGAAATGGGATGCGCTGCCCGTCGGGAAGCGCCCGGAGAGTGGACTACTCGATTTGCGCAAAGGGCTGGGGCTGTACGTCAACGTTCGTCCGGTGAAACTCCTCGAGCCGCTGAGAGGAATTTCGCCTTTGAAGGCGGACCGGCTGGGGGACCTGGATCTTGAAATTGTGCGCGAGCTAGCCGGCGGAATGTATTTTGGCGAGCGCGGGCACAGCACCGAAAAGGGCGTGGAGCGCGCTTGGGATACGGAGTCGTATGCGACGCCGGAGATCGAGCGCATCGCCACGTTTGCCTATGCGCGCGCGGAGAACCGCTCGCGGCGGCTGTGCTCGGTGGACAAAGCCAACGTGCTGAACAGCTCGCAGCTCTGGCGCCGCACCGTTACAGCCATGAGCGGGGTCTATCCTGCGGTGAAACTCGAGCACATGTATGTAGACAATGCCGCGATGCAATTGACGCTGCGCCCGGCGCAATTCGATGTGCTGCTGAGCAGCAACATGTTTGGCGATATTTTGAGCGATGCCGCGGCGGCGCTGGTTGGCTCGATTGGACTGATTCCTTCGGCCAGCTTCGGCTCCTCCGCGCCGCTTTTTGAGCCCATTCACGGTTCGGCGCCTTCGCTGGCCGGGACAGACTCTGCCAATCCGATTGGCTCGATTCTGAGCGCCACGATGATGTTGCGAGACGCTTTCGGGCTTTCGTTGGAAGCCGATTGGGTCGAGCAGTCGCTGCAACGCGTCCTCGCTGGCGGCTATCGCACGCCCGACATCACGGAGCCAGGCGCGCGCGCCGTGGGCGGCTCGGTCTTCACCGAAATCCTGCGCGAAGAGATGCAGCGAACTTTCGAGCATGCCGAGCGCTACGGCTGGGGCGTGTAGAGGCACATTATGCTGCCCACTCTACCTTTTATTCATCAGCGGGTTTCCGCTTAGGGCAGCGATGCCGCCGCGAGCTTGGACGCTTGTCAGTTTCCGGTAATGCGACTAACCGGGCACACCTCTGCAGCATTTATACTGCCAGCCTAGACAACAATCGAAAAGAACCGCTTTATTTTTCAGGATTTATGCTTCATTCAACTTCTGGGCTCAACTTCTAGACTCAACCTGTAGACTCGAAGCAGACGTCTCGTTTAAGAAAAGAGGCAGGCGAGACTCACCAAATGGCAAACCGATATAGCTTTCTACTGCCCTCGTGCTATGACAAGGTCGATGCGGCGCATCAGGCGTTTCGCTTTTCCCTTCAAGCCAAGCCGCTGTAATGCAGCGCCTCCGACCTTAGATATAAGGCTGCATGTACGATACGCGTTGCTCGCCAGTGCAGCGTAGGGCCGACGGCGGAACAGCCAAACACTGGCTTCAAGATAGCTGTGGGTCGCCAAGTGCTCTTTGTCCTTCGCGCAGGCTCCAAGATCATAGAATTCCGGCGGATTCTCTTTAAAGAGATCTTCCAGAACGAACAGGAGAAGAACTGTGCCGGCGCTGTAGTCCCTCCAAGCGGGATCCACTCCAGCAGCGACCGGGTGAAATCTGGAGCCACTCTGCTCACCCAGGATAAAAGAGCAAGGCACGTTGCCGCATGTAAGCAGGTAAGAGCGCAACCATCCTTGCTGCGCCAGACGCAACATTTCGTTTTTCAGCAAACACGGATCGCGGGCAGCGATACTCCAGCCGAAGCGCTTAAATTGCAGGGTCTTCTGAGAAATGTTGTACGCTACGCTCAAGAAGTCGTCTATTGCGGGGGCGTCGGTCACGCGAATCAGTTTCACGTCTCCGAGCTTTCGCAGTATTTTGATTTCCCGAAACCGGTTCTTTCGCGTCTTTGGAGAAAATCGGTTCATGTAGTCGGTGAACGAGCCGTCGAGGCGGATCAACCAGTGTGGCAGAGGCCCCTGTTGGCTGTAGAAGTGGAAAGACTCTTGAATCAGCGGGCTGCTTTGCAGGTAATTCCACAACAGAGTGTGGGGGTTCACGGAGTCCAGATGAACGGCGTCGAACTTACCTTTTAACAAGTGTTCAAACATCTGATTATAGACAGATTCGTCGTCGGGAAGCTGGGGAATATTACCCAAGAGACGGGCTACGCGCAGGGGAAACTTCGCCAGGACACAATCTCCTAGTTGACAGAATAGCAGGCGTCTTTCTATCTGAAACCGTTCGACATTGGTCTTCCCACTGTCTGTTTCCGGAAGATCCGGGGTGACTTTCCCACATTTGTGTTCGAAGCATTGATTGAACCAACCGGGGCGGCTATCAATCGAGGTTCCTACGTTGCTGCCAACGGAACGAGATGCGCCTGATCGAGCCCAACCAGAAAGATCGGAGGGGTTGAATGATGGGTGGTTAAATTCTCGCGGGGCGGGTTCCGCTCTCAAGTAGCTACCCTCAAGCAAGAATAATTTGCCGGGCGCCGACATCCAAGGAAATAAGGTGAATACCGGATTTGCAAGTCAGGGAGAAACCCAGGATGGGAGGAGAACATGACGCAAGCCACGCTTGAGCCCCCCGTAGACGCAGCGGGAGAACACTCTCTTGGACAGGGCTCACCTTTGCCGTCTGCCCCGGCTTAAGGTGCAATCTCGATTCGCTTCTCGCACAATATACAGCACTCCCTGAAACTGCGATGACGTCGCAGTAGTTCTCCTTCTCCCGACCGCCGCCGCTCGAAGCGGGTGGTCGCGAAGAGGCGTGCCAGCCTGGTCATCAACCTGGACCGCAAGCCGAAGAGACACCCCTGCCTAGTCCTCGATGCCTCGAAAAGAAGGCTTCCGGTTGTGTGGAAGTTTCAACCTTAGGCGCGGCCAAGTGGTCGAACTTATCCTTGATGAAGACATATCCCCAACCCCGAGCAGTGCAGCGTGATCTGGGTCGGCGAAGCCGGCACCAAGCATGAAGGAGAGGTCGGCCTGGAAACCGTCTTGGCGATCAGCAGATTGTCCATCCGCAGCCATTCTTCCCAAGTGGTGTCCTGTTACCGACCAGAGCCTGAGCCGGCAGCGGTAATCGGAAACTGAGCCTTTGCCAGCCGCGTTGCCTTGCGGTAAGCCGCTAAGAATGCTACTTTTACACTTTCCGAAGCAGCCTGCGTCCGGCTAAAGCCAGGGTCCACAAGGTGGTTTGGACGAGGACGCGGGCAGCGATTCCGTTACAGAGCGGCTTGACCAAAAGGTGAGAAAGATCATTACTCATCATCGTTTTCTGGAGCTATCCTCGCGGCGGATGGGCCGTCGCTCGTCGTAAGCCCGCTATGGCGCAACCCGGATCCAATTCGCATCGTTCCTTGCCTCCCGCCAACAACGGCAACGTTACCTATTGGCGGGTGGAAGGCTCCCTGCTGGAGCTTGGCGCCATGCGCCCGGTCGGTTTTTTCACCTGGAACGCGCAGAGCTTTGCCGAGCGATGGGCGCGGCGCGCGGGCATGGCCGGCATGGTGCTGGCGCGGCCCTTCGCTTATTTTGCTAGCCGCACCTTTGCCACGCGCTTCCTGCACATTCTGCTGCGCGGGGTCAGCCGCGATCGCCTGGATCTTCTCGGCGAAGAGTACTTTCACTACGTCTTGAAGCCGCAATTGCGCCGCGAGGCTGCGGAAAACTTGCTCGAAGCCGTCCGCAACGGCGAGCGCGTCGTGCTGGTCGGGCAGCTCTTGGAAAACGTGCTGCGGCCGCTGGCGCATCACTTCGGAGTCGAATCGTTTATCGCCAACCGTCTCGAATTTCGCGACGGCAAGGCGACGGGCCGGCTGCTAGACCCCATCGTGCGTCCGCGCGGTCCGCTGGCGTGGATTGCCAGCGGCGGCGCCAACGGCCGAATCTCCCGCGAGAAGCTTGTGCGACAACTGGGATGGTCGAGAAAGCCCGAACAGTTGGAGAGCGCCAGGCAACCGACGCATCGTTCCGCCATTCCGTTGGGCAAGTCCGTTGCGCTCTTCGGGGAAACTCCGCGGGTCGCGCGTCTCTCGGTGCTGGGGAACCTGACGAACCGGCACCTGCTGCTCATCGGCGTAACGGGATTTATCGGCAAGGTGTGGCTGGTCGACCTGCTCGAAAATATTCCCGGCATCGGCAAAATTACCTTGCTGATCCGCCGCAATCGCACGACTTCCGCGCAGCGGCGCTTCGAGAAAATCGTCGAAGAATCGCCCGCCTTCGACACGCTTCACGACAGCCATGGCGGCAAGTTCGGCGCATTTCTGGCGCAAAAAGTGGAAGTGGTCGAAGGCGATGTGAGCCTGCCGGGCCTGGGGCTGGACGAACCCACGCAAGCGCGGCTGGCCAAATCGCTCGACCTCATCGTCAACAGCGCGGGCCTGACCGATTTCAATCCCGACTTGCGCGAGGCCCTCTCCTCCAACGTCGATTCGGCGGTCCACCTTCTCGGCTTCCTCCGTAAGTGCGCGCACGCCGGGCTGATGCATCTTTCCACCTGCTACGTCGTGGGCATGCGCGATGGCCGCGTCACCGAGCAATTGCAGGAGAATTACAATCCCGCGGGCGATGCGCAGTTCGACGCCGAACGCGAAGTCGAATCGCTCCGCGAGACGATTCGCCATGTCGAAGAACGCTCGGAAAGTCCGGAGTTGGACAAAGCGCTTCGCCGCCAGGCGCTCGGGCGCAGCGGCAATGAAGCTGCCGCGCCTGCCGCAGAACTAGACGGCGTGCTAAAACGCAACCGCGCGCGCTGGGCGCGCAACCGGCTCGTGCGCGTTGGCCTGCGCCGCGCGCAGCACCTCGGCTGGCCGAATACTTACACTTTCACGAAGAGTTTGGGCGAGTCCATCCTCACGCGACACGGCCGCGATCTTCCCATCGCCATCGTGCGCCCCTCGATCGTGGAAAGCTCGGAACGCTCTCCGTTCACCGGCTGGAACGAAGGCATCAATACTTCCGGCCCGCTTTCCTACCTTCTCGGGACAAATTTCCGCCAGCTCCCTTCGAACGAGCGGAAATGCCTCGACGTCATTCCCGTGGACATGGTCTGCCGCGGAATGACCCTGATTGCGTCAGCAGTTGTCTCGCGCCGCCACGCCCGCCTGTACCAACTGGCGACTTCGGCCATCAACCCGGTCAATATGGGGCGCAGCATCGAACTCACAGGGCTGGCCCACCGCAAGCATTACCGGACCACGCAAAGCATCGATAGTTGGCTGAAGGTCAAGTTCGAAACCATTCCGGTTTCGAAACAGCGCTACGAACGCCTGTCGATTCCGATGCAGAAAGCGGTGATCTCCCGCATCAATCGCGTAGCCGTTTCCCTGCACATGAAGAAGCCCCCGCTCGCCCGGGCCGAGCGCGAACTCATCCGCGCCGAAAAGCTCATCGAGCTTTACGAGCCTTTCATTCTTCACAATGAGCACGTCTTCGAATGCGAAAACGCGCGCCTGCTTTCCGCCGTGCTGCCGCCCGAGGAGCGTGCGCTCTTCGACTTCGCGCCGGAATCGATCGACTGGTGGGATTACTGGATCAACGTGCACATCCCGGCGCTGCGCCGCTGGTGCTATCCGCTGATGGAAGGCCGCCCGCTCGAGTCGCGCGAGCCGCGCGCGCTAGATTGGTCCGGCGAACCCGCGCGCGAGGCCGCGCTCTCCCAGGCCGCCACGCCCTCCGATCCTCTATGGCGATCTTCGTAACCGGCTCGACCGGCTACCTGGGCAGTTATCTTGCCGCGGGGCTCCTCGCCGAATACCGCGACACGCTGAACCTCTTGGTTCGCGCGAAATCCGAACAGGAAGCCCGCGAACGGCTTTGGACTTCGCTGCAGCTGCATTTCGAATTTCCCGCCTTCCTCGAATACTTGAACACGCGCGTGCGCATTTTTCGCGGCGACCTGACCGCCGAGCGGTTTGGCCTTTCCGACGACGAATACCGCGCGCTGGTGGACACCACGGATTCCCTGATTCACTGCGCCGCTTCGCTGAACCGCAAATCGGAGAAGCAGTGCCTCAACGTCAACCTGCGAGGCACGCTCGAAGTCATCCAACTCGCCCGTCGCGCGCAGAATCGCAACGGCCTGCGCCGCTATTCCCACGTTTCCACCGTGGCCGTCGCGGGAAAAAGAAAAAACGAAGTGGTCACCGAAGACGCCGCCATCGACTGGTCGCGCTCCGACTACGATCCCTACGCTCGCACCAAGAAATTCTGCGAGCACATGGCCAATCAGCTTCTGCCCGACGTGCCCAAGACCATTTTCCGCCCCGCCATCGTCCTCGGTGACAGCCGCCGCCCCGAGACTTCGCAATTCGACATGGTTCACGCCTTTCACGTTTTGGCGCAGATGCCTGTTCTTCCGCTGCGTCCTCAAGATAAAATTGATATCGTACCGGCGAACTATGTCGCCAAAGCTATCGTGACCATTCATCAAAAAGAAGCGCCCGCGCATGGCATCTATCATTTGTCGTCCGGCGCCGGCTCGCAGACGTACCACGAACTGACGGATGCCATTTCGCAAGCCGGCGGGATGCTGAAGCCCATGTTTATGCCCTCGCTGGGCGGGCCTTTTTCCAGCACTGTCAATTGGGTCGCGAATCGCAAGGGCGCGGCGGGCTACGGCGCTTCGCTGCTCAAAGTTTTCTGGCCGTATCTCGATTGGAATACGGTATTCGACAATGCGCGCGTGGTCGCCGAACTTGACGAAGCGCCGGCGAAATTCTCCATCTATGCGGTCCCGCTTCTGAAATACAGCCGCGAAAATAAATTCCACTTTCCCGCCAGGCCGTGGCCTTTCGCTCCGAACGCGGAAAAAAATGCCGCCGCAGGGAGGGCCCGCGGATGACGGACTTTCTCCTCGTCGCCTGGGTCAGCGCGTTGATTGAAATCACTCGCTTCGGCTGGATGCTCGGCCTCGGCAAGCGCTGGACGCCCGGCGAAAAATTGAAGCTGCTCTTTGCCGGCTACAACGGCAACCGCAATACCGGCTCCGACCTGCGCGTCCAGGAAACGCTCCGCCAGATTCGCCACGTTCTTGGCGCGGAAAACGTCGATTTCAGCGTCATGACCCAGAATTTCGATCTCACCCGCGGTTATTTCGAGGGCACGCGCCAGGTTCATCTCCCCGATGTGTTTCCGCCTTTTCTCTTCCGCGAAGTCCGCGCCAATCACGGTGTGATCGCCTGCGAAGGCTCGATGTTCAAAAGCAAGTTCGCCAACGCGCTCACCACCATGATGATTGGTTCGCTCGGAATCGCCTCGGCGGAAAACAAGCTCTCCGTTGGATACGGCGGCGAAGCCGGGCACATGGACCCGCTCATCGAAAGCATGTGCGCGCGCTACGTGAACGATTCCCTGATTATTCCCCGCAGCACGGAGTCGCAGTCCTTGCTGAACCGGCTGGGCATTCCCACGGAACTCGGCACCGATACCGCCTGGACCTTTGAGCCGCATCCGCCCGAATATGGCCGTAAAGTGCTCCGCGAAGCCGGCTGGGACGAGAAGACACCCATTCTCGCGCTGTGTCCGATTCTTCCTTTCGTGTGGCCGGTCAAGGCTTCTCTCGCGAAGTATTTGGCACTGGCGACCACCGGCGCCTACAAAGACAGCCAATATCGGACCGTTTATTTTCACAAATCCGGCCCGTCTGTCGACGCGGAAAACTCGCGCTACCTTTCCGCGTTTGCCAAGGCCACGGCGGCGTTCCTCCAGCGCCACAAAGTTTTCCCGATTCTGGTGGCCATGGAAAGGCTGGACGCACGGGCATGCACGGAATTTGCGGCGCACCTTGGCGGCGCCTCCGTGCCCGTCTTCACTTCAGAGGAATACGACATATTCCAGCTCGTCAGCATCCTCCGTCAGAGTTCCTTGATGGTTTCTTCCCGTTACCACGCCATTGTGACCACCATGCCCGCGATGGTTGCCTCCGCGGGCGTGACCATGGACGAGCGCATCCGCAACCTCATGAACGAGCGCGGCCACCAGCATCTCTTTCTGACCGTTGATGATCCCGCCCTCGAACCCAAGCTCCTGGACATGATGGAGAGACTTGTCGCTGAAGCGGATTCCGTCCGCGACGGCGTCGCCAGGACCGCCGTTCGCAATCTCAAAGTGATGGCGCGCATGGGCAAGTTCCTCGAAGAGGCGGTGCAGCGCGCCTATCCGGAATTTCCGATGCGCTCCGGCGTCTTCTCTTGGGAAGAGTATTTGCCGCCGTTGAGCAAGAATTTGCTTCAGCTCGCCGAGCGTTACGACACTTCTCCGGCCGCGCTCGCGGCAGTTCGCTGATTCTTCATGCCTAATTTTCTTGAAACCATTCTTGCCCAACTGAAGCGCGCCGATGGCCGCGTCGTTCTTCGCGAAGTTCACGGGGATCGTTTTGCGAGCGTGACGGGCAGGGAATTGCTCGACCAAGCTCAGCTGGTTCGTGCGTTCCTGCGAAGCTCCGGCGTCCAACCTGGAGACCGTTGCGCGCTGCTGGCCCCCAATTCCATTCGTTGGGCGGCATTCCACTTGGCGCTCATGGCGGAGGGCGTGATCGTCGTGCCGCTCTATTCGCGGCAGGCGCCCTCCGAACTCGCTGCCATGATGAAGGACTGTCGGCCGCGCCTGATTTTTGTGAGCGACGCGGCGCTTGGCGAAAGCGTCGCCCAGGCTTGGACGGAAGCTCCGCGCCGCGCGCTCTTCGATGAAGTCCTGCGCCAACCGGCGCCGCAACCTCCGATTGCCGATGCGCCCAATCCTCGCCAGGACAGCGATATCGTCACCATCATCTATACTTCCGGAACGTCGGGAGAACCGAAAGGTGTTTGCCTCAATGTTGGCAACCTCACGCACATGCTTTCCTGCACGACCGAGCGCCTCGATCAGCTGATGGGTGCGACCCACGAGCCGGATCGCGTCTTCCATTACCTGCCGTTCAATTTTGCGGCCTCCACGATCTTGATGCTCTCTTGCCTCACACGCGAAAGCGTTCTCACACTTTCAACGGATTTGAATAAGCTCGCCGACGAAATCCGCTTGTCATCGCCGAACTATTTCCTGAATGTCCCCACTTTGCTGGAGCGCGTCCGCCGCGGCGTCGAAGACGCCATTGCCAAGCGCCCGGCGGTGATCCGTTCCTTGTTTGCAAGAGCGCGCACCGCCTGGGAACGGCAGCACGTGGGGCGTGGCCGCGCGCTCGATGCGCTGTGGCTGGCGCTTGGCCGCGCGCTCATCTTTCGAAAAATTCGCGAGCGCTTCGGTTTACACCTTCGCGCGCTGATCTGCGGCTCCGCGCCGCTCGCTCCGGAAACGCAGCAATTTTTCTTGATGCTGGGCATTCCCGTGCTGCAAGCGTACGGGCTCACCGAAACCTCCGGCATTTGCACGCTGGACGACCCGCGCGTGCCCGTCGAGCCGGGTTACGTCGGCTCAGTGATTACCGGAATCGAGATGAAGCTCGCTGAAAATGAGGAGATCGTCGTGCGCGGGCCGCACATTTTCCCCGGCTATTGGAACCGCCCCGAAGAAACTGTCCGCGTCCTGCAAGACGGATGGTTCCACACCGGCGATCAGGGCGAAGTCAACGTGCGCGGAAATTGGCGCATCAGCGGCCGCATCAAGAACCTGATCATCCTCAATTCCGGGCACAACATCGCCCCCGAGCCGATCGAGGAAAAAATCGCGCGGCTTCTTCCTGCGGCGCAGCAAGTCGTGGCGGTCGGCAATGGGCGCGGCTATCTCTGCGCGCTCGTGACCGGCGCGGTCGAATCCGCAGCTGTTCAGGCGGCGCTCGATGCCGTGAATCCGGAACTTCCGCATTACCGGCAAATCAGGAATTTCACCATCCTTCCCGATGTTTTTTCACCAGAGAACGGATTACTCACCGTCAACGGAAAACTTCGTCGCGACGCCATCAACGCGCGATTCTCCGCCGACATTGAGGCCATGTACCACGGAGGCAGCAAATGGATCGCCGCATCAAGAGGAAAATAAGAATCGTATATCCTGGATTCACTGCGCTTCTCATGATTCTGTGTGCCGCCATAATGTCTGCTCTTCCCGCCGATATTCAAACCGAGGTTTCCGCCGAGGAATATCAGGTGTACAACGCCGTACTGGGCCTCGTCCAACTTTCCAAGGACGACGCCCATGTGGTCATCAACGACAAGACGCTAAACCTCCAGTGCGGGGAAAAATCTGAGAATCCTGTACTCCTGAATGGTTGCAGTCCAATGCGCGTTTCCAACGAAAGCCTTGAGGAAATAACGAATTTCCTTGGTGAGAATTGGCCGGACCTGAACAAATCGACGGCTCAAGATTTCGGCAAGAAGAATCAGGCGAGTACCAGAATTCGAGAGCACATTTCCACGCCCTGGAAGCACCTGCTCGTGGGAGACGACATCAAAGATTCGGATTCCAAGGAGTGGGCTTCCCCGGACATGGCGATTTTTGCCTCGAGAGTGGGATTCAACCCGCAAAATACCGAGGCGATCGTCTACCTCCTCGATTTTTCGTATCTCGAGAATGTCCCAACAGAAGGAGATTATTTTCTATTTCGCCGGGTCGGAAAAGGGTGGCAGCCAAAAGGCCGCATAACTTACTTTCAGAAAGATCAGTCTAAATCGGAATGATCCCTAGAGCTGGATCCAAGGAAAGTGCATGAAGGTTTTTGTTGGTAAAACGCTGCGTTGGGAATGGCGCGAAAGCGTGATTGAGTTGACCATCGATCATGAACCAGCCAATGAGATTGGCACGGCCATGCTCGCGGATCTGGAAAAGTTTGTTGCTGCATTCCCTGCGCTCGCGCCGGACACTTCCGTCTGCATTATCGCCAGCGCGCGCGAGTCCGTCTTTTCCGCTGGCGGTGATTTGCGCGAGTTGTATGCAACCGCAGCGGCCGTTCCTGCGAAAGAACGCTCCGCGGGCGTGCGCGCTTTTCTGGAACGCATCCATGCCGTTCTGAACGCGATAGATGCTGCGCCGTTTGTCACGATTGCTGCTGTTCATGGCGCTTGTCTTGGCGGAGGACTTGAGCTGGCCCTGGCCTGCGACATGATCATCGCCGACAAGATGGCGCGCTTTGCATTCCCCGAGTTGCGCCTGGGATTCATCCCTGGTTTCGGTGGTATCCCGCGGCTGAAACGCGATCTTGGCAATGCCTTCGTGCGCGATTTGCTTTTCACGGGGCGAACGGTGAACGCGACCCGCGCACAAGCTGTGGGTTTGGTTGCGCAACTCGCCGGTGAAGGTGAAGCCCTTCGCATCGCCCGCTCGACCGCCGCGCAAATCACCAAGTACGACGCTGTCACCCGCGCGGCCGCCAAGAAGTTCATCAAGCCCATCCCGCACGATGAACTTCGCCGCGAGATCGACCTCTTTTGCGAACTCTTCACTCGCCCCGCCGTAATGGCCGCCCTCAAGAAATTCGTCGAAGACTCCGGCCCCATGCCATATCTGCCCTAGATGTAAACTGAAACACTCCTCCCCTAGCCGAAATACCAGGCACCAACCTAGCCATCTGGCGGATGCATACGCCATCGCTCCTGTTGCATCTTGTTCATGGAGGTAGGGAAATGTCAGCAGAACTCATTGAACTTTCGAATGCGTTGGCCCAAGCCACCGATCGCGCCGCGGCGTCCGTGGTCGCCATTCACACCGAGGCGCGCGGTTCGTCCAGCGGCGTCGTTTGGCGCGAAGGAGTCATCGTCACGGCCGAACACGCGCTTCGCCGCGATGAAGAAATTCACGCTACGCTGCCCGATGGCCGCGTCGTGGCAGCCACTCTCGCCGGACGCGATCCTTCCACCGATCTTGCCGTCCTGAAATGCGCTGAGGCCGGCAATCGTTTGATCGAGAGCGGTGATGCCTCAGCCATCAAGCCGGGCAGCCTAACGTTGGTGGTAGGGCGCACGCGCGCCAGTGGTCCCGTAGCAGCGCTGGGAGTTGTAAGCCTGGTTGTTGCCGAACGACGCATTTGGACGGGCTCCTCGCTTGCTCCATATATTCGCCTTGATGTCGGCCTGCAGCCCACCGCCGTTGGCGGCGCGGTAGTTGACGTGTACGGGAAAGTCGTGGGAATCGCATCGCCCCGCTTTGCACGATTCGGCGCCATTGCCATTCCAGCCGCCAATGTCGATCGCGTTGCCGATACGTTGCTGAAAAAAGGCCGCATCCCGCGCGGGTATCTCGGCGTTGCTTTGCAGCCGGTGCGTCTCCCGGATCAATTGCGGCAATCCTTGCAACACAACGAGAAGACTGCCGTCATCATTCTCGAAGTCGAAGCCAATGGTCCGGCCCACAAAGCGGGAATCGTCATCGGCGACATCCTGGTGTCTTTGGCGGGGCAGCCCATTTCCCGCCCTGAAAATGTCCAGCCCCATCTCCAGGCGGAAAACATCGGCAAGTCTCTGAGCGCTAGGATTGTTCGCGGAGGCGCGGTCCGGGACGTGTCTATTTCTGTCGGCGACCGCGCAAACGGAGGAGAGTGACATGGCTATTGCCGGATTTGGTGAGATCGCCGAGCAACTTCGGCGCTCGACGGTCCTCATTCATGCCGGAGGCCGCGGGAGTGGCTCCGGCGTGATTTGGTCCAGCGAGGGCACCATCGTGACGAACGCCCACGTCGTGCATGGTTCGAGCGTGCGCGTGCAGCTTTGGGATGGACGCGAGTTCGACGCATCAGTCACCGCGCGCGATCCGCGGCGCGACTTGGCGGCTCTGCGAATCAGTGCGAACTCATTGCCGGCGGCCTATCCGGCGGATTCCTCGCAACTGCGTCCGGGTGAGCTCGCTATTGCCATTGGTAATCCGCTCGGATTTGTCGGTGCGCTCACAACCGGAGTGATCCACGCCGTCGGCCCATTGCGCCCGCTCGGCTCCCAAACCTGGGTGCAGGCCAGTGTGCGGCTCGCTCCTGGCAATTCCGGCGGACCGCTGGCGGATGCCCGTGGCCATGTGATCGGCGTCAATACCATGGTTGCCGGACGCCTCGCGCTTGCCATTCCGAGCAACGCAGTTCGCGATTTTCTTGCGGCGGGACCACGCAGCGCGTGGCTTGGTGTTGCCGTCCATCCCGTGCGCTTGCCTCGTGCCAATGGCGGTGCTTTCGGACTGGTCTTGCTCGAAGTCGAGCCAGGTGGTCCAGCCGCCCAGGCGTCGCTCATGGCCGGAGACATTTTGCTGGGCACGGAAGAAAAGCCTTTTCAATCCCTCGACGATCTTGCGAGGGCGATGGATGGACAAGGCCTCCGCCTGTTGCGCCTCGAATTCCTTCGCGGTGACTACTCGCGCGTCCGGCGGGTAACCGTGCAGTTGGGAGTTTCGACCTATCGAAAGGACAGTATCGCCGCGTGATTCGCGTTTTTATCGTCGCAGCTTCGCCGCTGATTCGCGGGGGCT
>Ga0210405_10001825_pt1 | contig 23189 bp, 18 predicted proteins | sample IncBWH11MmetaG_FD_155492 | JGI IMG/M metagenome (GOLD analysis project Ga0210405, IMG submission 155492) | Forest soil microbial communities from Barre Woods Harvard Forest LTER site, Petersham, Massachusetts, United States - Inc-BW-H-11-M | ecosystem: Environmental > Terrestrial > Soil >... | reverse complement strand
CGGTGACGCGCGGCTTGAAGCCGAGCGGCGCGGTCTGGATCGACGGCGCGATGTCATCCGGCGCGACATCGGCGAGCACGTCGGCGACGTTGATCGTGTAGCGGGTGCGTTCTTCCGAGCGCCAATCCGGCTCGTACACCTGCTCCTTCACCACCGTGCCCTTGAAGGCGCCGTAGGGGAAGGCGTTGACGGTGTAGAGATACATGTTGTTGTCGCCGAGGAATTTTTTCAGCTTGTCGCGCTCGGCGGCGCTGCCAGCGAGGGTCTGCGCCGAGCTTGCCGACAGGCGCAGCGACACGCCGAAACGCTGGTTGCCCGCGATCCGCTCCTTCACCTTCGGCATATAGGTGTTGAGGCTCGTCCACATCTGCTCCCAGTCGTCGCCGGGATGGACGAGCGTCGAATAGGTCAAATGGCCGAGGCCGTTGCCGAGATCCATTTTGCTTTCCTGCTTTCCTGTTTGCATTCGGTCATTCCGGGGCCGCGCGAGCGGTGAGCCCCGGAATCCATATTCACGGATGGTAGTTATGCCTTCCGGACCCGGCGCTACGCGCCGTGCCGGAATGACGAAGCCCGCATCACTTCACCTTTTCGACCCGACCCGAGGCGGCCGAGCGCACGATGGTCTCGGTCGCCGCCACGCCCTGGATCACCTGGTCGAAGGAGATCGGATAGGCCGGTCCGCCCGCGGCCGCCTTGGCGAAGCCTTCCAGCGCGACCCGGGAGATATCGAGCGTCGCCGCCTGCCAGACCTTGGCCTCGCCCTTCACCGGCTGGAACTTGCAGGTGCCGAACAGCCGCATGCGCCGCTCCTCCGAGGAGGCGCCGACCACGTGCGTCACGCCTTCGAGCCGCAGCCAGCCTTTCGAGCCGAAGACCTGGAAGCTGAAACCGGGCCCCGTCGTGGTCATGGTGCCGAGGTAACCGGACATGCCCTCCTTCATGCGCAGCAGGATCGAGGTGGTGTCGTCGGCGTCGATCGGCGCGGCGCGGCGGAAGCTCTGGGCGAAGACGTGGTCGATCGGTCCGCACAGTTCGATCATGGCGTCGATCGCATGCACGCCCATGGGCATGAGGCCGCCGAGCGGCGTCTCCGCCCGGTCTGCGCGCCAATGTTTCGGATTGATTGACAGCACATTGGCGAACGTCATCGTCGCCTCGACGTGCAGGATGGTACCGAGTTCGCCCGAGCGGATCATCTCGCGCAGCTTGCCCATCTCCGGATGGAAGCGGCGGTTGTAGCCCACGGCGAGGGTAACGCCAGCCTTGCGTACAGCGGCAGTCGCGTCTTCCGCCTCGCGCTTGGTCAGCGTGAACGGCTTCTCGCAATAGACGTGCTTGCCGGCAGCGGCCGCGGCGATCACCTGCGTCGCGTGCATGGAATGCGGCGTCGCCAGCACCACCGCATCGACGCCACCGTGATGCAGCATGCCGTCATATTCCGTCGTCAGGTGCAGGCCCTTCTGGTTGGCGAAGGCCTCGACCTCCGGCGTCACAGCCCGCGTGGTGCCGGAGACGAAGCGGATCACGTCGCTGTTCTCGGCCGCCTCGACCAGCGTCTTGCCCCACCAGCCCAGTCCGACGATGCCGGCCTTGATCATCACTACAAACTCCTCGAACCAGCAGGTGGTTCAGCCGAAACAACGATCCACCAAAGTCGCGCTCGCCGCGGACTACGCTCCGCCGACCCGTCCTATCACGACCTGGGGCCAGGTCAGCATGGCGAGGACGATGCAGCACAACATCCAGAACACGCAATACTCGATGCCGCCGATCACCCAGATCCACTTTTTGGTCACCTTGTAGGTCGCGGCCCCGGCGACGAACAGATGGAAGGCGGCGATGATGGCGACAAAGGGCGTGTAGATCGCAAACACCAGGCAAATGGTCAGCACCGTCTCGATCGCGCCGGCTATGTACATCCAGGTGGCCGGCGGATTGAACTTGGCGGCCTTGAAGAAGTTCAGCGTCGCCGGTTCGGTGAACTTGCCGACAATGTGCGGGATGAAGAACAGCCCGCAAATCAGGCGCAGGACGTTGACGCCGTCGGTGAGATCGAAGTTTTGCGCCCAGCCGGACATGATGCCCCCTCCCCTTCGTCGATGCTATTGTCTACTTCGATCGTTCCCGCGAGTCAGCAGACCCGCTTTCACCGCCCGGCTGCAGGGGGAGAAGAGGCGCAAGCCGCGTTCCGTCGGCGCAGCGATACCTCGCAGCCCGGATGAGCAAAGCGAAATCCGGGACCAGCGTCCAGGCCTTCCGATCATTCCCGCATTTCGCTGTGCGCCTGCGGGCTCTCGCCCACAGCTAGAGCACCTCGAACATCTGATAGATCGGCCCCTCGGGCAACCGGTGGCCGACGCCGATGCTGACGATGTTGTTGAGCCAGCCGTACTTCTCCGACGAGGTCTCGAACGAGGCGACGATGCGGAAATAGTAGTCCGTGGCCTTGACCACCTCGCCCCGGGCGATGCGGTCGAGCACTTCCTTTGGCCCGTGGCGGATGCCGGTATAGGGCATGCCGATGATCGCATCGTCGTCGGTCTTGAGCACGATGCGCACGTTGATCAGCCAGGCGCCGTCGCCGCCGCGCACGGTCTGCCAGTCGCTGCCGCCGGGAAGTAGCGTCCCGCGCAAGCGTTCGCCCTCGAAACGGCCGCCGCTGATGATGCCGATGCGCCGGTCGAGGGCAGGCGTCTTGCCGACGACAATCGGCGGCTGCACCTCGAGCAGCAGAGAAAACAACGGCTGCGCGCGCAGCTCCGTCATTTCCTTGGGCAGAAGTTCGGACAACGGACGTGTCGTCGCCATGGGTCGACCTCTCCTAGAGAATGCGCCGGATCGCGCCGGTGCCACGGCAAGATACCACGCAGGTCCGATATTTCGCGCAATAGCGAGCGCGCGTCTCGCTCAGCCCGCTCATCCAGGTTGACAGCACGCCGGCGTGCTGTCGGTCACGCGAGAAAATTCTGGACGGCGTCGCTCGCCTCGCGCTTCTCGTCGAGCACGAGGTGGCCGGCGCCCTTGAAGATCTTGATATCGGCCTTGGGAATGAAGCGCCGCCAGGTCTCCGCCTGCTGCGACGGGATGAGCTGGTCCTCCTCGCCCCAGACCAGCAGCGTCGGCATGGTGAGGCGGTGGAGATAGCGCGGCAGCTTCGAGTCGTAGGGGTGCTCCCACATGAGCCGCGCCGTGGTGGTCATTTCGCGGTAGCGGTCGCCGATGAAGTCGAGGTCCGGCTTGGTCGGCAAATACGGCTTGATCACCTCGAAATTCGACACCAGCATCGCCGGCAATTGCTCACCCGGCAGCCCCAGCACGTCGGCGGTCGGATGCTTGTCGTCGCGCAGTCCCGCCGGCCCGACCAGGACCAGCTTGCGCACGCGGTGGCCGTGCTCCATGGCGAACTTGGCGGCGATGTAGCCGCCGAGCGAGAACCCGACCAGGTTGACCTTGTCGAGCCCGAGGAGGTCGAGCAGCTCGACATAGTGCATGACGTAGTCGTGGATGTCGTTCATCGCCGGATCGTCGGCGGATTCGCCGAAGCCCGGATGAAACGGAAGAAGGACCCGGAACTTGTCGGCCCAGGGCTTGGCGAACTCGAAGCCATGGAACGTGCCGGCCCCATGCAGAAACAGCAGCGGCTCCCCGCTCCCGGCGGTCAACAGGATGATCTTCACCCCGTTGACGGTGTGCGTCTCGCGTTTGAATTCGGTCATGGTTGATCCCGCTTCTATTCGGCCGCGGCGCGGCGCGCGACCGGCGCCGTAGCGCGCATGCGCGGGATCACCTCCTCGGCGATCAGGCTGAGGTTCTTGACCACCTTCCAGTTCGGCATGTTGCCCACAGCCGCCATCAGGTTGAAATGGTTGGTGCCCATGGTCTCGCCCCACTGGCTGAGCTGATCGACGACCTGGTCAGGCGTTCCCACCGCACAGAAGAAGGCTTCGTTGACGGCGTCGAAGTCGAACTTGCCGTGCAGCTTGTCGGCCAGCGCCGCGCGCATCTTCAGCTGCTCGATGGACAGATAGCCGGGCGGCGCGAGGAATTCCGGCGTGGTGCGTAGCGCATCCTCGAAGAAATAGCGGATGTGCTCGATCCCCTCGTCCTCGGCCTTTTGCTTGGTCTCGGCCACGTAGGTAATCACGCCGAGCGGCAGCTGGTCGGGGCGGATGGTGCGCCCGTAGCTCGACGCGCGTTCACGCAGCTTGCGATTGAGCTCGAGCGCGCGCTGCTTGGTCACGAACACCGCCGAGTAGCCGAAGCCGAGTTCGGCGGCGAGCTCGACCGTTTCCGGGCTGCCGGTGCCGACGATGTAGCAGGGCGGATGCGGCTTCTGGTACGGCCGCGGCCACGGATTGAGGAACCGGTAGGTGTAGAACTCACCGAAGAATTTGGTCGGCCCGTCCTGCGTCCACGCCTGCAGGATGATGGCGATCGATTCCTTGTGCCGCTCGCGCGCCGTCGTTGGGTTGATGGGATTGGCCCAGTACTCCATGCCGGTGCCGAGCGGGAACGCTACCTCGAGGCGCCCCTCCGACATCACATCGAGCATGGCGTATTCTTCGGCCAGGCGGTTCGGGTATTCCAGGTTCGGCGGCGTCCCCCACACGCAGATCTTGGCATTGCGGGTCTGCGGAATGATCGCGGAGGCGATGAGGTTCGGCGCCGCCATCATGCTGTAGGCGGTGTTGTGATGCTCGTTGACGACGATTGCGTCGAAGCCGAGCCTGTCGGCGAGCACGAGCTCGGACAGATAGCGCTGGTAGAGCGCATGGCCGCGCTTGGGATCATAATATTTGTTCGAGAAATCCACCCACAGCGACTTGAACTCCTTGTGGTTCTCAGGGAGATGCACGTAGGGAAGAAAATGCATGAAATTGAAGCGAACATTGCCGCTCATCGCTACCTCCCGTTTCGATTCACGCATGAGGCCGGTCCGGGCGGGCCGGCGGCATCACCAGCTTTGGGGAATGTCACGCTGCACGCTTCGCGTCCCCGAGCAAGCAGCCGTGTCCTCCGCAAGCTGTTTTGTTTCTTCAGTTTTTCGCTGTCGAGTTTATGAGGCCGCAACTTGCTGTCAAGTCGGATTCGGCGTTTTGCTGACGCACCGTGCGCGGTACGCGGCGGAGTGCTCGCGAACTTTGCACATGCTGGTATATTATCGGGCACCTGCCCAATCGCGCTGGGTTCGAATAGCGAACCGCCCTTCCGTTTCGCAGGGTTCGGATAGCGAACGGCCGATGGATTGGGGTACATTGTCAAACGGTCTGCGCCATTCGCGGTCGAGGCGTTCGATCGGAGCCGCAGGGGAAGCTGAGCAAGGATGAGCGGCACGGCTTCGTTGCGGATCGGCATCGATACCGGCGGCACCTTTACCGACATCGTCTGCGTCGACGACAAATCCGGCGCCATGCGCGTGACCAAGGTCGCGAGCACGCCGTCGAACCCGGCGGTGGCGCTGGTGCGCGGCGTCCAGGCCATTCTCGGCCAATGCGGCGCCGGCGTCGACGATCTCGCCGTGCTCGCGCACGGCACGACGGTCGCGACCAATGCGCTGCTGCAGGACGACATCGCCGGTCTCGGCCTGATCGTCACCGAAGGCTTCCGCCACATTCTCGAGATCGCCCGCCAATCCGTGCCCGAGGGCTACGGCAATTCGTATTTCTGGGTGAAGCCCGAGCGCCTGGTGCCGCTGCGCTATGTGCGCGAGGTCGGCGGCCGCCTCGACTTTCTCGGCGCCGAGCTGCGGCAGCTCGACGAGGCGAGCGTGCGCGCCGCCGCCCGCTTCTTTCGCGCCCAGAGCATTGCCACGATCGGCATATGCCTCATGCACTCCTACGCCAACGCCGCGCATGAGCGCCGCACGGCTGAGATCGTGGCGCAGGAATATGCGGGCTGCACGCTGTCGCTCTCGTCGGACGTGCTTCCCGAATACCGCGAATACGAGCGGGCGGTGACGACGCTGGTCGATGCGTTCATCAAGCCGCATATGAGCCGCTACCTCGACCGCATCCGCGACGAGCTGGGGCAAGAGCTCAACGAGAAGCCGTTTCTGGTCATGCAGTCGAGCGGCGGCGTCGCGAGCCCCGACCAGGTCATGCGCAAGCCGATCACGACGGCGCTTTCCGGGCCGGCCGCCGGCGCGCTCGGCAGCGCCGTCATCGCCGAGATCGCCGGATTTCCCGACCTGGTGACGCTCGACGCCGGCGGCACCTCGACCGACCTCTGCCTGATCGAAGGCGCCAAGCCGAAGATCAGCAACGGCGGGCGCGTCGGCCGCTTCCCGGTGCGCATCCCGATGCTCGACGTCAAGACGATCGGCACCGGCGGCGGCTCGATCGCGTGGATTTCGCGCGAAGGGAAGCTGAAAGTCGGGCCGCGCAGCGCCGGGGCCGTGCCCGGCCCGATGTGCTATCCGAACGGCGGCGAGGAGCCCACCATCACCGACGCCAATCTCGTCCTCGGCCGTATTCCGCCGGCGCTGATCGGCGGCGGCATCCGCCTCGACGTTTTGCGCGCACGGCAAGGTCTCGAAAGACTGGCGGCGCGGCTTCCCGGCAAGCTGAGCGCCGAGCAGCTCGCCGAAGGCATCATCGAGATCGCCAACTGGGATCAGGCCAATGCCATCCGGCAGATGACTATCCAGCGCGGCATCGACCCCGGCGCGTTCGCGCTCCTTTCCTTTGGCGGCTCCGGCCCGGCGCAGTCTCCGGCGGTGATGGAGCTCATGGGTATGCGGACCTGCATCGTGCCGCCGAACCCCGGCAACCTTTCCGCCTTCGGCCTCCTGGCGGTCGACTGGCGCACCGACCACATCGTCACCAAGGTCATGCCCGAGGATGCGATCGACCTTTCGGTCATCGCCGCCCATTACGCGACACTGGAAGAGGACGCCGCGGCCACGCTTGCGAAGGACGGCATCGCGCCCGAGCGGATCGCGCTCGTGCGCGAGGCTGATGTCCGCTACGCGGGACAGTCCATGGAAGTTCGCGTGCCGGCGCCTTCCGGCGGGGTCGACGCGCGATTCCTCGCCGCGCTGATCGAGGCCTTCCATGCCGCGCATCTAAAAACCTTCGGCTACAACTATGCTGGCCAGCAGAAGGTGGAGCTGGTCAATTTCTGTGTGTCCGGTTTCGGCATGATCGACCGGCCGAGCATCCCGGTGTTGAAAGAAACCGGCGCGCCGCCGAAGCCAAGCAGCCGGCCGGTCTACTTCGACGGCAAGTTCTGCGACACGCCGGTGTTCGAGCGCGCTTCGCTCGGTGCCGGCTTCAAGCTCGACGGGCCGGCCGTGGTCGAAGAGTTCGGGTCGACCACGGTCGTCTTTCCGGGCCAGCATCTGCGCGTCGATCCGCACGGCATTCTGATCATCCGCACCGCCGCCAACATTGCCGAAACGAAGAAATGAGCGCGGCGCGCTGGGTGCAGGCCGCTTAGTCCGGCAGACCCACTTGGCGCAGGGCGTCGCCGACTGGATTCCAGATTTCCGGCCGCCCGGTGTGAGATTTGACGAATTGCGCAATGCTGAAGCGCGGTTCCAGCTCCAGCACCCTGCGCGCCACTGCCTTGGCCTCATGCGCGCGGCCGAGGCGGCACAAGGCGGCGGCCTGCAAAACAACGGGAAAGCTGAAGCGCGGGTTCGACTGCGATGCCTTGTTGCATGCCGCGGCGGACTGCTCGAAGCGGCCGGCCGCAAGGTGGGCGATGCCGAGCGCCGTGAATTGCAGATAAGCCGTCGGATCGTGAGGGCTCATCCGGAGAGCGCGTTCGCCGTACTCTATGGCCTGGTCGATACGACCATCGTGGGCAAGGATCGTGGCGCCGAGGCCGAGCGCCAGCGCCGAGGAGCCGTTCAAGGCCAGCGCGTGGTCAATGGCGTTCATCGCGGCTTCATAATCGTGCTCGACGAGACCGATCACGAAGCCCGCGGTGGCGAGCGTCGTCGCGTCGTCCGCGCCGGCCGCCAGCGCCGCGCGCGCGTGCTCGAGCGCGGCGACCTTGTCGACCTCGTGCATGCCGCCGCGCACGTAGCGCTGCTCGTAGCACCAGGCCGCCAGGGCGTGGGCGGCGGCATAGTCCGGTTCAAGGGCGAGCGACTTGTTAAGCCATGAGAGCGCCTTCTCGCCATCGCCGGGCATCGCCACCTGGGCATGGGGCAGAGCCCGCAGATGAAGATCGTAGGCGTCCAGGCTGTCCGGTCGCTTGCGCTTCGCAAGCTCGATCTCCGCCTGCCGCAGGCTTGGCTCGATGGCGCCGACGACGCTCAGCGTGATCTCGTCCTGGATTTCGAAAATGTTGCCGAGCGGCCGGTCATAGCGCTCGGCCCAAACGTGGGTGCCGTTCGCGGTCTCAATGAGCTGGCAGGTGATGCGAATGCGGTCCCCCGCCTTGCGCAGGCTGCCTTCGAGCACGTAGCGCACGCCGAGCTCCCGGCCGACCTGCTTCACATCGACGGCGCGTCCCTTGTAGGCAAAGCTGGAATTGCGGGCGATCACGAACAGCCATTTCATCCGCGACAAGCCGGTGATGATGTCCTCGACAATGCCATCGACGAAATATTCCTGCTCCGGGTCGCCGCTCATGTTTTGAAACGGCAGCACTGCGATGGAAGGGCCTTCGGCAGGTGCCGAAATTTTCGGCGCCTTGGGCGCGGGCCGGTCGAGTTGAATGCGATAGACCCGCACCGGCTGCTCGATGTTCTTGAGGCGCTGGTCGCCGGCATCCGCAAAGGCGGCGTCGATCTTGCCGCGCACCTGCCTGAATGCGTCATCGGAGATGCAGATGCCGCCAGCTTCGGCAATGCCTTCCAGCCGCGCGGCAATATTGACGCCGTCGCCGAAGATGTCGCCCTCGTCGACGATGATGTCGCCGACGTGAATGCCGATGCGCAGTTCGATGCGCCGGTCGGCGGGTTCGTGCGCATTGCGCTGCGCCATTCCGCGCTGCTGCTCGATGGCGCATCGGGTGGCGTCGACGGCGCTGCCGAATTCGACCAGGATGCCGTCGCCGGTGCGTTTGACGATTCGGCCGCGATGCTCGGCGATCGTCGGCTCCAGCAGTTCGCGGCGATGGGCGTTGAGCCGGGCGAGCGTGCCTTCCTCGTCCGCTCCCATCAGCCGGCTGTAGCCGGCAACATCCCCGGCGAGAATGGCCGCAAGCCGCCGCTCCACACGATGTTCGGCCATGCCCGTCGCTTCGCCCTTCACGCAGGTAGCAGCCGAAGTCTATGGGTGGCCTGCAGGGGTGTCCATTGGGCGCCAATCATTCGGTGCAATCGCGCAGCTTCCTGTTTCCTCTGATCCGCGAGGAACGACGGGCTCCGTGGACTACCGTCCCCAGCGCAACGCCAACGGATTGAGCTCGCGCGCAAGTTCGAGGAGTCCCGCCTGCTGTGCCTCGGGCAATGGCGCCAAGGGATGCCGCACCATGTCGCTGGCGATGACGCCGCCTTCGCGCATGACGGTTTTGGTTGCCCGCAGCCCGCACTGCCGGTTCTCGTAGTTGATGAGCGGCAGGATGCGCGCATAGCTCGCGGCCGCCTCGGCGCGCCGTCCGGCGAGGTGATGTTCGACCACGGGCTTGATCAGGTCCGGCAGCAGCGCGCTCGGCATGGTCCCGGTGGCGCCGGCGTCGAGGTCGGCCATGAGCGTGATCGATTCCTCGCCGTCGAACGGCCCGGCGATCGCGTCGCCGCCGGCGGCGATGAGGGCGCGCAGTTTCGCCGCGGCCGCCGGCACCTCGATCTTGAAATAGGAGACCTGAGGCACCTCGCGCGCAAGCCGCACCAGGAACGGGACCGTCAGGGTGACGCCGCTGAGCGGGGCATCCTGCAGCATGATCGGAATCGCAGCGGCCTCGGCGATGCGGGCAAAATGCTCGACCATCGCGTTCTCCTCGGCCCGCAGCAGCGCGCCGTGATACGGCGGCATCACCATGAGCATGCGGGCGCCGGCGGCATGCGCCTTGCGCGCACGATCGGCCGCGATGCTGGTGCTGAAATGGCTGCAGGTGACGATCCCCGGCACGCGGCCGGCGACGTGCGACAGGCAGAGATCAAGCAGCAGGTCGCGCTCCGCGTCGGAGAGCACAAACTGCTCCGAATAGTTGGCGAGAATGCAGATGCCGTCGACTCCCTGGTCGATCATGCAGTCGAGCACGCGCCGCTGACCCTCAAGATCGAGGTCGCCGGAAGGGCTGAAGGGGGTCGGCGCGATCGGAAACACTCCGGTCCACCGCGGGGATACTGGGGCGGGCACTTCAACCTCCCGAGTCGGTTCGGCTGATTTTGTGAGGACGCCGAGCGATGATGCCGCGCGGTCGCCGGAGCTGCCGGCAGCGCAAGCAGGTTTATCATCGTCCTACTGCCCGCCCAAGGTGCTCGCCGGCAATGGCGGCGGTGACGTGGTGCAGCGGCCTTAGTAAAGTGCAGCCCGACTGACGGAGAGCGTCCGATGATGTCGCGTCCTGCCGATGGGGCGACAGCAAAAGCGAGCCACCGGTGGTGAGTGCGCTCGATGAAAGCGACTTGCCGGAAGCCGCGCGCATCGTCCGTCTCGCTTTTGGTACCTTCATCGGCGTTCCCGATCCGGAGAATTTCTGGAACGATCGTGACTACGTCTATGGCCGGCACCACGCCGCCCACGTCGCCGCCTTCGGCGCAAAGCTCGATGGGCAACTGGTCGGCTCCAACTTCGCGACCCGATGGGGAAGCGTCGGGTTCTTCGGCCCCCTCACCGTGCGTCCCGAGCCCAGGAGCGCGGTGTCGCCCGCGCTTTGCTCGCCAGGACGATGGAGCAGTTCGATTCCTGGGGAACCCGGCACGTCGGCCTGTTCACCTTCGCGCAGAGCGCGAAACACATCGCCCTCTATCAGAAGCACGGCTTTTCCGCGCGCTTCCTCACCGCGATCATGTCGGCGCCAGTCTCGGCGCGACACGGAACGGCGGGTTGGTCGCGTTTCAGCCAATTGAGCGAAGCGCGGCAGCACGAGACGCTGCGTTCGTGCCGCGACGCGGCCGAGACGCTCTACCCAGGCCTCGACCTCACCGAGGAGATCGGCGCAACGCACGCGCAGGGCCTCGGTGACACGGTCTTGGTGGAAGGCGCCGGCGGCATTGCCGCGTTCGCGGTGTGCCACTACGGGGCGCGCAGTGAGGCCGGTGCGGACAATTGCTTCGTCAAGTTCGGCGCGGTGCGCGGCGGAGCGTCGGCCGAAGAAGATTATTCCCGGCTGCTCGATGCGTGCGAAGCTTTGGCGGCCGCAGTCGGCATGCCGAAAGTGCTGGCAGGCGCGAACATGGCGCGCCACGAGGCCTATCGGCACCTTGTCGCGCGCGGATACCGCACGGAGATCCAGGGCGTGACGATGCACAAGGACAACGACCCCGGCTATTGCCGCCCCGGCGTCTACGTTTTGGACGATTGGCGGTAACGTTCGATCAGCGCGCGCCGGAGACGACGATGACATTCGCATACGCGAGCGTGGAAGAAGCAATCGTGCGCCGCGGCGTGCGCATGGTGGTTGTCGGCAATGTGCCAAGCCCCTGGGGCGAAGCGGCCAAAGGCATCCTCCACATCAAGGGCATCGAGTGGGCCGCCGTGCGGCTCGCCTATGACAGCGAAGCCCTGCAGCAGTGGGTCGGCCAGCGCAACGGGCCAGTGCTGATCTACAATGACGAACGGCCGCGCTCCGGCTGGGCCGAAATTCTGCTCCTCGCCGAGCGCCTGGCGCCGGCGCCGCCCCTCATCCCCGCCAAGGCGGACGAGCGGGCGCTGGCTTTCGGCTTGGCCCACGAAATCTGCGGTGAAGGGGGACTGGGCTGGTCGCGCCGCCTGCAACTTGTACACGCCGGCCTCAGCAATGCCGGCGGCTTTCCTGAACGCGTGTCAAAATATTCTGGCCAAGAAGTACGGCTATAGCCCGGCGGCGGGAGCCGCCGCCGCCGCACGGGTCGCGGAGCTCCTGGCCATGCTGGCCGCGCGCCTCAAGGCGCAGCAGCAGACGGGTAGCCGCTATTACATCGGCGATTCATTGACAGCGGTCGACGTCTACAGCGCGACCTTCGCCGCCATGTTCGACCCGCTGCCGCCCGAGGTCTGCACGATGGAGGCGAGCACCAGGGCAGCGTTCAGTGCGCGGGACGCCGATATCGACGCGGCGCTGGATCCGATTTTGTTTGCGCACCGGGACATGATGTACGCCCAGCACCTGGAGCTGCCGCTCTCGCTTTGATCGGCAACGCTGCTCGCGACAGGCGCGGGCATCACGATTCTAAGCGCGCGGCGGCCGGCGGCGCTCGTGGAACCAGGCGCGGTACTCGGACATCTTCGAGCGTTGCGCCCCCGAGGCGTGGCGCTTGCAGGTCGACGCCTCCTCGCTCCTTTCCGCCGCGCCCCAGCGCAGCTCGACGCAGTCGTTGAGATTGTACGCCATCTCGAGAGATGGAGCGCGCTCGGCCACATCCTTTAGCGCCAGCGTCCAGGTGGAGCCGTCGGTGCGCATGTACGAAAACTTGCGCGTCGCCAGCTCGGACGCGAGCACGTTCTGCAATTCGGCCTTCACGTCGGCGACGCTCTTGCCCGCCGGCATGGCGTAGCGCTCGGGCCGCCGCGCCACCCGCTCCGGGAACCCGAGCACGACATCGATCGCGATCAACAGGCGCAGGTCCCGCGCCGGCGTCGCGAAATCCTCCCAGGCGCCGGTCGTCTCGAAGATCGATGGGCCGTTCGGCATCTCGACGTCGGCGCGTCCGCTGGCCTGGTACTTGCGCCCGTTTTCGACCGAGGTCACGCGCGCCTTCACCTGCTCCTCGAGCGAGGTGATCGCCTCGCCCATCGCCCGCATCGGATCGAGCGGCGCCGGCGACATCACGTCGTCCATCCGGTCGTAGAAGGCGTCGGGCGTGAGCCGCGCCTGATCAAGCGAATAATCCGCGTATTGCGGGTTCTTGGCGATTTCCTCATTGGTCAGCCGCCGCTCGGCGCCGCTCTTGTCGGTGACGATCGGCCGGAAGCGCTTGAAGCCGGGGCCGCCGAGCGCGGGGTCCTGCGCGAACAGGAAGTTGCCGCGCCAGAAGCGCTTGCGCGCGACCGTGCCGTCGGGCTGTCCGTCGACGGCGAGAAAGACGCCCGCGGCGCCGCTCGTCTGCGGGACGCGCCGCACCAGCATCAGCACGTGCCCGTACGGATCGGCGTACACGGTCCCCGGCCGCAGCGTCTCCTGCTTCAGCGGGACCGGATAGTTGTCGGTGCTCTCGTCGCTCAGCGGCGTGCGCGCGGACCCAGAATGGACGCCGTCGCCGAGCACGCGCAAATAGCTGCCGAACGACGCCGCAAGCCCGAGCCGCTTCTCCGCCGGCGGCGCGGCCGGTTGGGGGATGGCCTGGGTAACCATCTCCAGCGGAGCGCCGGACGCGATTTTCGGTTCGGCCGGGGCGGAGCGGGCCTGCTCGGAATTCTGGATGCTGAACCACTCGTGGCACCGCGGCGGCTTGCCGCCGCCGCCGCGCGAGCACTTCGAGTACCCGAACGGCAGCCCCATCTTGAATGCAAAGTACGCGCGTAAGAAGTACGGAAGGTCGGCGCAGTCGGGGCGGACGACGGTCCCCATCTGGTCCTCGCCGAGACCGAGATAGTTGAACAGAATATTGCGCGAGCGATCGCGCAGCACCTCGTGCAGAGCGGGCCAGGACGGCGCGGCGTCGAGCGGCGCGTCGAACAGCTTCTCGATCCACGCGGAAAAGAGGTTCTCCGTCGCGCGATTCCAGGTATTGCGAACGGGCCACACGCTCCCCGCCGCCCCGTGCGGCCGCGGCGGCTCATGGTCGAGGACGGCGATGTCGTAGGTGAGCGTGCTGCACTCGGCCGGCGCGCGCTCGCGCGCGAGCCTCGCGTGCCACGTCCCTGCCGCTGGCGTCCCGACCTCGGCGTACCAGAAGTATGGCGGCCCGCCGCGCCGCTCGCGCGACTTCGCCGCGACACTGCCGTCGGGCGCAATCAGCGAAAGCTCGCCCTCGAGCGGCTTCTCCGCAGCAAAGACGACGCGCAAAGGGGCGCCCTTCCAAGGCGCAATCGGCGAGGGCAGGACCGCGAGCTCGGCCGCGTCTTCGCAGCTGCCCGGAGCGGCGGCCCGCGAGTCCCCTGCTGAGGGAGCGAGAACGAACAATGCGCCTGCGGTCAGCAACAATGCCTTCGCAGCGGCAAGCCGATATGCAAGAGACAATTGAGCCCCCTTCCCCTGTCCGCAGCCGAGAATACCGCAAAAGCTTGGGCTGAATCATGGCAAAAGCGGCCGCTGGACGAGCCGCTTGCCGGCCTTGAAGGGTCACTCAATCGACGTCCGTTCCTTGCCTATGAGCGGAATTTCGGTCGCGATAGCCCGTTCTTTTCCGCTCGGGCCAGGTCGGCTGCCCTTCCGGCAAGTGGTTAGCCACGGGCCTCTTCCAAGCGCGTTTTGCCGACAGTTTTGCCGGGCAATCGCCGACATTCGATGCGTGTTTTCTGCTAACCGTATGGCATCCACCGCTGACTTATCAGCCTTGTTGGCATTCACTGCATTCGCATCGCGGCTTTGTGATCGCGGCGTCACATTTCCTCACCGTCGCTCTGATCTACTAAAGCTGCCGAGAGTCCCACACTCACGGCAAAGGGCGACGTTTCGCGTAAGCGAAAGCAACTCCGTGTTTTTCCCTTGTTCGGTGAGTGGCGGCGTCCGTCCGCGTTGAACTGTGGCCGCCGCCGGTCGTTTGCCGCGCGCAAGCAGCGGATCCGTCGCCAAGCCAAATCGATTGCGAACGAGTGATTGGAACGGGAGCGACAAATGTCCAGCAGCGATGGCGAAAACAAACCCGGCAAGAAAGATGCGGCGGTCAATAGGCGCAACATCCTGCTCGGCGGTACAACGCTGGCCGCGGTTTCGGCGATCGCGGCCGGCAAGACGATTGAAGTTGCTCAAGCGCAGCAATCATCAACTGGGTCGGGCCGCCAGCCGAACATCCTGGTGATCATGGGCGACGATGTCGGCTGGTTCAATATCGGCGCCTATCACCAAGGCATCATGTCCGGCAAAACGCCGAACCTCGACAAGCTCGCAGCCGAGGGCATGCGCTTTACTGATTACTACGCGGAGGCGAGCTGCACGGCCGGCCGCGCCAACTTCATCACCGGGCAAATACCGCTGCGCACCGGGCTCACCACGGTTGGCCAAGCCGGCGCCGACGTCGGTATGCCGGAGCAGTCGGTGACCACCGCGCTTGTCCTCAAGTCGATGGGGTACGCGACCGGTCAGTTCGGTAAGAACCATCTCGGCGACCTGAACAAATACCTGCCGACGCTGCACGGCTTCGATGAGTTCTTCGGCTATCTATACCACCTCGACGCCATGTCCGATCCGTACTGGTTCGACTATCCGCAGGACTGGATCGATAAATTCGGCCCGCGCAACCTGGTGCATTCCTACGCCACCGACACCGACGATCCGACCGTGATGCCGCGCTGGGGCGAGGTCGGCAAGCAGCGCATCGTCGACGAAGGACCGCTCAAGCCGTTCAAGGACATGAGCGCGGATCACCAGATGTGGCAGAAGGGCCGCGACGCCAAATACGACATGGAGACCTTTGACGAAGTGCTGGTCGAGCACAGCAAGGGTTTCATGGATCAGGCGAAAGCGGCCGGCAAGCCGTTCTTCATCTGGCACAACACAACGCGCATGCACGTCTTCACCTACCTTCAGCAGAAGTATCAGGCGAAGATGAACTACCAGAGCAATTACGGCCTGGAAGAAGCCGGCATGGCGCAGATGGATGATGACATCGGTGACCTGCTCAAGCACCTCGACGACATCGGCGTTGCCGACAACACCATCGTCATCTTCACCACCGACAACGGCGCCGAAGTCTTTACCTGGCCCGACGGCGGCATGACGCCGTTCCGCGCCACCAAGGGCACTGTGTTCGAGGGTGGCTTCCGCGTCCCGTGCATCGCCCGCTGGCCCGGCAAGATCAAGCCGGGCACGGTGGAGAACGGCATCTTCTCGGGACTCGATTGGCTGCCGACGCTGGTCGCTGCGGCAGGCAATCCGAGCATCGTCCAGCAGTTGCTGCCGGGCGTGCAGATCGGCGGGCAGACCTACAAGAACCATTTGGACGGCTACAACCAGATGGACCTGCTGACCGGCAAAGGACCGTCGGCGCGGCACGAAATCTTCTACTTCGGCGAGTCGCAGCTCGGCGCCATCCGCATCGATGATTTCAAGTTCCAGTTCTACCAGCAGCCGTTCGGCTGGCCCGGCGAGAAGGTGACGACCGACATGCCGACGATCGTCAATCTGCGTCAGGACCCGTTTGAGCGGACGCCGTCGACTCGCGGCCAGACTATGAACGATATGGGCGGCGGCTACATGAATGACTTCTACGCCCGCGAGTTCTGGCGCTTCGTCCAGGTGCAGCAGACAGTGGCCGTGGCGGCGCAGTCGTTCGTCGAGTACCCACCGATGCAGCAGGCCGCCTCCTTCAACCTCGAAGAAGTGAAAAAGAAAGTCGAGCAAATGATGAAGAGTCACGAAGGGCAATAGCCACCGATGCACTTGCGAAAGCGGCAGCGTGACCACTGCCGCTCACACGTCGTCGACAAGGCGAATGCACATTCTGAGGGAGGACCGCGGTGCGCCGAACATTGATGAAATGCACTTCGCCAGTCCTGCTGTTAGCCTCTGTTCTGCTGGCTCATGCGCAAGATGTGCCCGTTCTCGATATCGAGCCGGTCTGCCGCGGCATCGCCCAACAGGCTGCGACCGCGGGGGAGAGGGGTGGGCCGGACCTCGGCTTGGCTCAGTGCATCAAGAGTGAGCAGGCCACGCGCGAACAGCTGGCCCGCGAATGGTCGACCTTCGCGGCGGCGGACAAGGCCAGTTGTATCGGGGAAGAAAAGCTGGGTCCGCTGCCAAGCTACACCGACCTGGTCACGTGCCTGGAAATGGCGCGAGACGCCAGGAAAATGAATACGAACTGATAAGCCGCCACGGCCGCGGAAGGCATTAGCGAGAGCGAATGCTGAATGCCTCACCCTGGCATCGTGCCGCGCTTTGCCGGCAAGCGATGTTGCAGCCGGCGGCCAACGCTGAGTGCGTCAGCTCTTCTTCTCGGCCGCGACTTCGCTGATGATCTTGTCGGCGCGCCTAAAACCGTCGGCCGCGACCGGGATCCCGGCATAAACCGCCGTGTGCAGGAGAATCTCGGCGATCTCGTCGGGAGTGACGCCGTTGTTGAGGGCGCCGCGGATGTGCACTTCGAACTCCGGCCACCGCCCCAGTCCGGCGAGCAGGCAGACGTTGAGCATGCTGCGGGTCTTGTGCGACAGGCCGTCACGCAGCCACGCATAGCCCCAGCACTGGGACTGCGTGAAGTCGATGAAATGCTGGGTGAACGGGTTCACCTCCTTCTTGCTGGCGTCGACGAACGCCGCCCCGAGCACCTTGCGGCGAACCTCGGCTCCCTGCCGCGCCCGTTCCGTCACTCCATCCGGCAACGCCATGGTAACCTCTCCTTTTCGATCGATGAGCCCAACGCTGCTGGAAATTATGCAGGATTGACGCCATAAAGCGAAGGCCCCCGGAGACGCCGCGATGATGAACGTGCATGCCAAGGAATGGCCGTGGCCGACCGCGCCGGATCTGCCGCGGCGCGAGGTCGATCCGATCGTCCTGCAGATCGTCGAGGGCACGCTCAATTCCATCGAGGCGGAGATCGAATACGCGATCGAGCGCACCGCGCGCTCGCCGATGATCCGCGAGGCGCACGACTACCGCGTCGGCCTGTTCGACCGTTACTGCCGCAAGCTCACCGGCCGCTCCTATTCGGCGATGCCGAACGCCGTAGTGCGCGATTTCCCGCCGCACACCATGCGCCCCGGCGACGTGTTCCTGATGAACGACACCTACCTGACCGAGGGCTCGATCGGACACCTTCCCGACCTGTGCAGCACCGTGCCGGTCTTTCACCAGGGCGAGGTTGTCGCCTACATCCAGGCGTTCGGCCATCACGACGACATCGGCGGGCGCGTGCCCGGCTCGATGCCCGGCACCGCGACGACAGTATTCGAAGAAGGGCTCGCCGTGCCGCCGATCAAATTCTACGACGCCGGCGCGCGCAACGAAGCTGTGTTCACCATCATCCGGCGCAACACCCGCGTTCCCGACATGCTCGCCGCCGATCTCGACAGCGAGGTGCAGGCCTGCCTGATGGGCGCGCGCCGCATGGCCGAGCTGTTCGAGCGCTTCGGCCGCGAGACGGTCGAAGCCTGCTTCCAGGCGATCCTCGACACCTGCCGCGACATCTTCCGCCACGAATTGCTGCCGAAGATCGTCGACGGCGAATATCGCTGGGAAGATTACGTCGAGCACGACGGGGTCACCGATCCGAAGCTGCATAAGCTCGTGCTGACGCTGCGCAAGAAGGGCGACCGCATCACGCTCGATTTCAACGGCACCGATCCGCAATCGACCGGCCCGATCAACTGGCCGGCCGACTATGCCGGCGGCGCCTTCCTGATCAAATGGATCGCGCCGATCCTGCGCAATCTCGCCGATACGCCGGAGCGCGCCGCGGAGATTCATGTCAACGAAGGCGTCTGCGAAGTCTTCGATGTCGTCTTCCCGCCCAAGGGCACGTTGATCACGCCGCAATGGCCGGCGGCGACCAACGCGCGCTCGTTCGTGCTGCTGCGCTGTCTCGGCCTCCTCGCCGGCGTGGTCGCGCAAGCCGCAGCGGGGCGGATGCCCGCCGACCAGGAAACGATCCGCTACACCGGGTTCTACGGCACCGACCGCAACGGCAAGCCGTTCCTCTCCCGCGAGGTTTTGGGCGGCGGCTCCGGCGGCCGCTACTACGCCGACGGCAACGACGCCATCCATATCGTACCCGACTCGCGCAATCAGCCGGCCGAATTCACCGAGACGCGCTTCCCGGTGCTGGTGGAGAAACTGGCGCTGCGCGCCGATTCAGGCGGCGCCGGCAAGCGCCGCGGCGGGCTCGGCTACGAGAAGCATTACCGCGCGCTCGTCGACTGCCGCACCATCGTCACCGCCGACCGCGTCCGGCTCGGCTGCTACGGCGTCAACGGCGGCAAAGCGGGTCGGCCGTTCTGCGTCACTGTCGACGCCGAAGGCACAGCGCACGACCTCGGCGGGCTGGTCGACGGCGAGCCGGTGCTGGCCGGCCAGATCGTGCGTGTCGTGACCACCGGCGGCGGCGGCTGGGGCGATCCGCTCGAGCGCGAGGCCGAGCTCGTGCAGCGGGACGTGGTCGAAGGCAAGGTTTCGCTCCGTGCGGCGCGCGAGGAGTATGGCGTGGTGCTCGACGGCGACGTGGAAACCTGCACCGTGAACGCCGAGGCGACAGCCGCGTTGCGCGAGAAGCTCAAGGCCGGCCGCCGCGGCGAGCCGCCGATGATCGACCGCGGCTTCGGCTTCGAAAAGATGCTGCGCGGCGAAGTCAAGCCGTGGACGCGCTCCGCATGACTGCTCCCTCTGGACGCGCTCCGCGTGGCTACTCCCTCTCCCCGCACGCGGGGAGAGGGAGTAGCCAAACCGTACCGCAGAATCAAACCGGACTGAGATTCAAGCGGGACCGCAGAATGACTCCAGACCCGCGGAATGAGGATCAGAGCTGATGGCCATTGAAGTCGCCAAGGTCGAATTGAAGAGCGTGCAGGATGCTTCCGGCATGGAGGCCCTGATCAAGAAGGGTCAATTCCGCGCCGACGAGGTCATTGCGGTCATCGGCAAGACCGAGGGCAATGGCGGCGTCAACGACTTCACCCGCATCCTCGCCGATCAGGCGTTTCGCACGGTGCTGCGCAAGCACGGCAGCTCGGAGCAGGCGGTGGAGCAGATTCCGATGGTCTGGTCCGGCGGCTGCGACGGCGTGATCACGCCGCATGCGACGATCTTTGCCCGCAACGCCAAGACCGGGCCGGCCAACAAATCCCGCCTGGCCATCGGCACGGCGCTGAGCGCCGAGCTTCTGCCCGAAGACATCGGCCGGCCGGCCATGATCGAGAAGGTCGCCGATAGCGTGCGCGCCGCCATGCGCAACGCCGGCATCGACGACCCGGCCGACGTGCACTACGTGCAGACCAAGACGCCGCTCCTCACCATCGACATGGTGCGGGACGCGCACGCGCGCGGCCGCGAGGTCTCCTGCGAGGTGCACGAGTCGATGGGCGTGTCCAATGGCACGACCGGCCTCGGCATCGCCGTCGCGCTCGGCGAAATCGAGATGCCGAAGGCGGAGGAAATCTGCCGCAACCTCGACCTCTATTCCTCGGTCGCGTCGTGTTCCTCGGGCGTGGAATTGACCCAGGCGCAGATCGTGCTCCTCGGCAACAAGGACGGCGCCGGCGGCCGCTATCGCATCGGCCATGCGGTGATGAAGGACGCGATCGACATCGACGGCATCTACGACGCCATCCGCAGCGCCGGCCTTGAACTGCCGCAACGGCCGCGTGCCGAAGATCTCAAGGGCCGGCTGGTCAACTGCTTCATCAAATGCGAGGCCGACCGCCGCGGCACGCTGCGCGGCCGCCGCCAGATCATGCTCGACGATTCCGATGTGCCCTGGCATCGCCATTCCAAGGGCGCGGTCGGCGGCGTTGCCGCCGCGGCGATCGGCGATCCCGCCGTATTCGTCTCCGTCGATGCCATGCATCAGGGCCCGCAGGGCGGCGGACCGTGCATCGCCATCGTCGATGCCGGCGAGTAGCGTGCCACCGGCATCGCCGCTGCAGTCCGCGGCGGACCTTCCGCTCGCGCGCCAAACGGCGCGCGAGCTGGCGCGGCTCATTCGCACCCGCGCCGTCAGCCCGGTCGAGGTGCTTGATGCGCACCTCAAGGTGATCGAGCAGATCAATCCCAAGCTCAACGCGATCGTGACCCTCGCCACAGACCAGGCGCTCGACGCGGCGCGGCGCGCTGAAAGCGCCGTCATGAAGGGCGAGCCGCTCGGTCCGCTGCACGGCCTGCCGGTCGCGATCAAGGACGTGACGCCGACGGCCGGCATCCGCACCACATTCGCCTCGCCGCTCTACCAGGATCACGTGCCGGTGGAGGATGCGGAAGTGGTACGCCGGCTCAAGGCCGCCGGCGCCATCGTGCTTGCCAAGACCAACACGCCCGAATTCGCCTGCGGGGCGCATACCGACAGCGCGCTGTTCGGGCCGGCGCGCAATCCGTGGAATCCGGACTTGAGTCCGGCGGGATCGTCCGGCGGCTCGGCCGTCGCGGTTGCGACCGGCATGGTGCCGATCGCGCAAGGCACCGATTTCGGCGGCTCGGTCCGCGTCCCCGCGGCGTTTTGCGGCATCGTCGGGCTGCGGCCGACGCCAGGCCTGACGCCGAGCTATCCGATGCCGCTTGCCTGGAACCAGGGCCAGCTTCACGGTCCCTTGGCGCGCGACGCCGAAGACGCCGCACTCATGCTCGACGCGATCGCCGGCGCGAGCCCGCTGTCGCCGATCTCGGTCGCGGCGCCGTGGGCAAGCGCGCTCGCCGAGCTTGAACGGCGCGGCGACGCCAAAGCCCTGCGCGTCGCCTACGTTGCCGACATTGCCGGGATCGGCGTCGAGCCGGAGATCGCCTCGATCTGCCGCGACGCGGCGCTGGCGCTGCGCGCTGCCGGCGCGCGGGTGGAGGAAATCGAATTCGACGCCAGCGACGGCCGCGGTCCTTATCAGACCTGGCGCGGTCTCTGGATGGTCGGGCAGCAATACGAGCGGCTTGCCCGCATCGGCGAGTTCGGCAGCAATCTCAAAAGCAGTGTCGAAGCCGGGCTGAAATTGACGGCCCTCGATCTTGCCGCGGCCGAGCAGAAACGGCAGGAAATTTTCCATCGCTTTCGCGAACTGTTCGAACGTTTCGACGTGCTGCTTACGCCTGCGGCGCCGGTAAAGCCCTTCCCGGTGGCAATGAACTTCCCGGACCGCATCAACGGCCGCGCCCTTGAGAACTACATCGACTGGATCGCGCCCGCCTACCTGATCACGCTCGTCAGCCTGCCGGCCGCGACCGCGCCCGCCGGCTTGACCCGGGACCAGTTGCCGGTCGGCATGCAGGTCGTAGCGCCGCGTTTCGAGGAGCCGCTGATTCTGAACGTCGCGCGGCTCATTCATCGCGCGAGCGGCGTCGGCTGGCCACCGGCGGCGCGGACGGCGGCAGTTCCGCGCTGAAGCCGAAAACCTCCCCGGCGCCGCCCGGCGCCGCTCGTTGGCCCGCTCGCGTGGCACGCGCCCGCCAGGCCCGATATGGCGACGAGCTTGCCCGCCTACTATCTAGGGGACTGCGCCGAAATGTCGTCAATTCCGGCCTCCGGATCACAATCCGGCCAAAAGGCGAGCGCCGTTATGTCAGCCGATCAAATCGACCTCCGGCATTGCCTCCGCGTAGATTTTACCGCTGACAAGGGCATCGACCCGAGACCCATTCGAAGCGGGCCATGAGCCAGACGGAAACGACGAGCGTAGAACGCCGGCTGGCCGCCATCCTCGCGGCGGATGTCGTCGGCTACAGCCGGCTCATGGAAGTCGATGAAGCGGGGACTCTCGCACGACTGAAGACGATACGCCTGGAGCTGATCGACCCGGCGATCGCCAAATGCAAGGGCCGCATCATCAAGACCACCGGTGACGGCATGCTGGTGGAATTCCAAAGCGTCACCGAAGCGCTGCGCTGTGCGGTGGACTTTCAGGAGCGCATGGCGCGGCGCAACCGTGACATGCCGGCGTCGCGGATCCTGGTCTACCGCATCGGCCTCAATCTCGGTGACGTGATTGCGGAGGGAGACGATATCTTTGGCGACGGCGTCAACATTGCCGCGCGGCTCGAATCGATAGCGGAACCGGGCGGCATCTGCATTTCCGCGGCGGTGCGCGATCAGGTCGGCGATCGGCTCGAGGTCGCCTACCAGGATCTCGGCGAGCAGCAGGTCAAGAACATCAGCCGTCCAATCCGTATCTTCAAGGTCGTGCTCAACGGCGACACCGCGGCGGCGAGCGATCCCGCCTCCGCTCGAGCGGCGGCGGCAGCGCCCGCGGCGAGCCCGCGCAAGCCGTCGATCGCGGTGCTGCCCTTCGCCAACATGAGCGGCGATTCGGAGCAGGAGTTCTTTGCCGACGGGCTGACCGAGGACATTATCACCG
>Ga0210405_10001824_pt1 | contig 23195 bp, 22 predicted proteins | sample IncBWH11MmetaG_FD_155492 | JGI IMG/M metagenome (GOLD analysis project Ga0210405, IMG submission 155492) | Forest soil microbial communities from Barre Woods Harvard Forest LTER site, Petersham, Massachusetts, United States - Inc-BW-H-11-M | ecosystem: Environmental > Terrestrial > Soil >... | reverse complement strand
CGCGCCTCGACGTCGGCGTGAAATCGATCGAGACCTACAAGGCGCGCGGCCTGGAAAAGCTCGGGCTGAAGACACGCGCCGAATTGGTGCGCTACGCATCCGGCCAGGGCTGGCTGGATTTCTGATCCCCCGGGCGACGGTACGGTAACGGCTTCGTTAAGACGTCAGGCAATCTCTGACAGGCGGCAGCCGTGTTCTTAAGCCTGCCGCGGTGCCAATTGCGCTATTGCTTCATTGCGGGAGGCGGCGGCTGGCAAAGACCGGCGGCCGCCCGTCAGTGACAGGGGACAGTGCATGGCGCGAACGGCGAAAAAAAGCGAGCTTGGCCGCGAGCCGTTCCGCAGACTTTCCGACAGCGAGATTCTGCTGTTCGTGACCCGCACGTTGCAGCCGCAACTGGATGACTCCGATGCGCCGAACGTCTTTGCCAAATTACAGAGCCTGAAGGACGTTCTGCGGCAACAGGAAATGACGCTGCCGGACTGGCCGGATTGCGCCGGCAAAGACCGCATGCGCGACGCTCTTGCCGCGGCCACGGATCTGATCGCGCAAATCATCGACGATTTGGCCGGCGCTGCCAGGCGGGACGCCGCCGTCCGCGAGGCCAAATCCGCATGAGCCCGCGGCGCTGACATGGCCGCGCAAAGCACGCGTGCCTCCGCCGGCGGGCATTCGTTCCCGCTGGATTTCGCGTCGATCAGCTTCCTGATCGTCGACGATCAGCCGTTCACGCGCCGCCTGGTGCGAACGATGCTGCACGGCTTCGGCAGCCGCGAGGTCTACGAATCCGCAACCGGCGCCGAGGCGCTGGAGCTGGCTCGCGGCTCGATGCCGAACATCATCATCACCGATCTGATCATGCCCGATCTAAACGGGCTTAAATTCATCAAGATGCTGAAAGCACCCAGCGCGCCCACCAGCGGGATTCCGATCATCGTGCTGTCGGGCTATCTGACCAAGACCGCGACGCTGGCGATCAACGAATCCGGCGCGGACGAGCTGTTGGTCAAGCCGGTTTCGCCGAAAGCGCTTTATGAGCACGTCTCGCGCATCGTGCTGCGCAAGAACCAGGCGAACCCGCCGGTGGCGTTCGTGCAGAATCAACGGCGGCGCGACGAGCTTCATAAGAAGAAGACCGGCGACCTGGCGCTGCTGTAACGCTTCGCGAGAAACCCCTATCGCGCCATTGCCGTTGCAATCTCTTTTGGCGGTGCGGTCTCGTCCTGCGCACGCTGTTGCACCGGCTTGCGCTCGCGCGTCAGATTGTAAGCGCTGTTGATCAGCGCCAGATGCGAGAAGGCTTGCGGGAAATTGCCGACCAGGCGCCTGCCGCGCGGATCGTATTCTTCGCTCAACAGGCCGACGTCGTTGCACAGGCCGACGAGGCGGCGAAACAGCCGCTCGGCGTCGTCGTAGCGGTCCTGCAGCATATAGACGTCGACCAGCCAGAAGCTGCAGGCGAGGAACGCGCCTTCGCCGGGTGGCAACGCATCCTCGACCTCAGCGGTGCTGTAGCGCATGACAAAACCGTCGCGCACGAGGTGCCGTTCGATCGCCGCAATGGTGTCGGCGATGCGCCGGTCGGTGACCGGCAAAAATCCGACGCAGGGCAACAGCAACAAATTGGCGTCGAGCTGATCCGAGCCATAGGCCTGCACGAACGTTCCCAGTCTCTTGTTGAAGCCGTGCTCGCAGACATCCGCGCAAATCTCGTCGCGCAGCTTGCGCCAGTCGTCGAGCGGCCCTTCGAGCCCGAACGTCTCGATGCTCTTGATGGCGCGATCGAACGCCACCCAGGCCATCGCCTTCGAATAAGTGAAATGCTGCGGCGGTCCGCGCATTTCCCAAATGCCCTGGTCGGGCTCGCGCCAGATCTCGGTGAGATGTTCGAGAAATTTCAGCTGGATGTCCCAGCCCGATTCCTGGGTCGAAAGCCCGTTGCGCCGCGCTTGGTAAGCCACGTCCATGGTCTCGCCGAACACGTCGAGCTGGCGCTGCGTGTACGCGGCATTGCCGATGCGCACCGGCGCCGATTGCTCATAGCCGGGCAGCCAATCCGCGACCCATTCGATCAGCCGCCGTTCGCCGCCGATGCCGTACATGATCTGGAGCTGCTCGGGGCTGCCGGCGACGGCGCGCAGCAGCCATTCGCGCCAGGACTGCGCCTCTTCGTAGTAGCCGGCATGCATGACGGTGAGCAGCGTCAGCGTGGCGTCGCGCAGCCAGCAGTAGCGGTAATCCCAATTGCGCTCGCCGCCAATCCGTTCCGGCAGCGCGGTGGTGGGAGCGGCAACGATGCCGCCGGTCGGCCCATAGGTCAGCGCTTTCAGCGTGATCACCGAGCGGCGCACCGCGTCCGACCATTCGCCGGCCGGCCGGCATATTGCCGCCCATTCGGTCCAGAACTTTTCCGTGTCGCGCAGCGCCGTGGTCGAGTCGTGCGTATCGGGCAAAGTCTTGTGCGAGCGCGAATAGGTCAGGACAAACGGAATGGTCTCGCCCGCCGCGATGACGAACTCGCCGACCGTGGTCATGTCCTTGCCCATGACGCGCACCGGCGTGCGCAGCACCGCCATGTCGGGTCCGGCGATGGCGCGCAGCGCGCCGTTTTCCATCCGGGTCACCCACGGCACCACGGCGCCGTAGCCGAAACGCAGGATGAGCTCGGTGTGCATTTTCAGCTTGCCGCGCGTGCCGACGACGAGGCGTACGATCTCGGAATGGTCGCCGCGGAACGGCATGAAATCGACCACGGTGGCGGCGCCGTCCGCAGTCTCGAAATGGGTTTCGAGAATAAGCGTATTCGGCCGGTAGCGCCGCGTGACGCTGGCCTGCTCTTGCGGGGCGATGAGCCAGCGGCCGTGATCGCGGGTGCCGAGCAGCGCCGCAAAGCACGCTTCCGAATCGAAGCGTGGCCAGCACAGCCAGTCGATCGATCCGTTGCGCGCGACCAGCGCCGCGCTCTTGCAATCGCCGATCAGGGCATAGTCTTCGATCCGGGTCGACATGGCGCAGGAAGTCACCTTGGTCAGGAAAAATCCACGACGACTTTGATGTCGTCCGGTTGGGGTTCAAGCGATTGCGTCCACTGCCCGACTGGCACGCGCCGCGTGATCAGGCGAACCAACCACGACTGGTCGGCACGCTCGAGCGCCTCGACCGCGCCTTCGTAATGCCTGCGGTTGGCATTGACGCTGCCGAACACCGTGTCGTTGTCGAGCACCATGGTGCGATTGAGGCTGCCGACATCGATATCGAAATCGCGGCCGGGCGAAGACACCCCGACCAGGCAGACGATGCCGCCCGGCGCGGTGCGGCCGAGCGCATCGCGCACCACGCTCGGCGCGCCGGTGCATTCCATCAAGACGTCGGGCTTGAGCATGTCGAGGTCGGTGAGTTTTTCCAAATGAAACGTGCCGCCGAGCCCGTGCACGATCACGCGCTTCGCCTCGCTGTCATGATGATCGAGCACATGGACGTCGAGGCCGCGCTGCGCGCCCATCAAGGCGGCGAGCAGGCCGATCGGCCCGGCGCCGGTGACCAGAAGCGTCTGCGGTTGCCATGCCCGCGAGCGCCGGCCGATGCGCTCGGTGTGATCCCAAGCCTTGGCGACGACGCTGGCCGGCTCGACCAGCACGCCGGCATCGCCGAGCGCCTGGTCGATCTTGACCAGGAAGTCGGGCTCGATGCGGAAATAATCCGCGCCAAAACCGTTGCGCTCCTTGATGCCGCGCTCGGTATAGCGGCCGTTGCGGCACATATCCCATTCGCCAACCGCGCAGGCCGGGCACGGCACCGGATCGGGCCGCCGCACGATGCCGACGACGCGGTCGCCGGCACGAAATCCGCTGCCGGCGGGCGCCTCGCACACTTCGCCCAGCGACTCGTGGCCGATCACCAGCCGCTTCTCGCCCGGCGGCGCCCAGCCGTAAGACCCCGACACGATTTCACGGTCGGTGCCGCAGACGCCCAGCGCCAAGCTGCGCACCAACACGGCGCCGTCGGCGCGCGGCGGTTCGGGGACGTCTTCAACGCGTGCTGAATTGGCGATACCGGGCGCGACAGTCAGGGCGCGCATCATTTTGTTCCGTGATTGCAATGTTCAAGGCTGGCGCCCCGCGCAGCCGTGGAAGCAATGTCAGACCGGTAAAGCGTGCGGGCGAGAAAGGTTCCTGCGATGGAACCGAGCCCCGATTCGGGTTGCACCGCCGCGCCTACCGCACTGCAACATAACGACCCATGGCTCTGCGCCACCGATAGCCAGATGTTCCACAGAACCGGGATAAAGGATTTCGTTTTGATATCACAGGCTTTTTCGCTGCACCGCACCGTTAATGGAACGAATCGCGCTCAAACCGGTTGTCGAGACAGCCGAAACAGGTGGTATCATCGTGAAAGTCGTCGTCGTTTCCAACCGCGTCGCGCGGGCGCAACCGGATGAGCCGATTGCCGGGGGACTGGCGGCAGCCCTGATCCCGATGGTCAAGGAATCGGGCGCCATTTGGGTCGGCTCCAGCGGCCATGTCGGCGACGCGACGCAAAGCCAGGATTCATTCGCCAGGATCGAGTCGCTTGGCGCCGGCGCGCTGGCGACCGTCAACATGCCGTCAAAACATTATCTCGGGTACTACGAGGGCTTTGCCAATTCGGGCCTGTGGCCGGCGCTGCATTCGCGCCCCGACCTGATCCAGGTTTCACACGAGAACTACGCGTCCTATCGCGAGATCAACGCGTTCATGGCGCGCGCACTGCTGCGCTTTAATTCGTCGGAAGCAATGTTCTGGGTGCAGGACTATCACTTCCTCACCCTAGGCGTCGAACTGCGGCGGCTCGACGTCGATCGCCCGATCGGCTTCTTCCTGCATACGCCATGGTCCGAGCGGCGCACGATGATGGCGGTGCCGCATCTCAACGACATCGTTCGCGACATGCTCGCCTACGATCTGATCGGATTCCAGACCGTCGAGGACCGGCAGAATTTCGAGGACTACCTGCACCACGAGCTCGGCATCACCCCGGTCGACGGCACGATCGTTTCGCAATGGGGCTGGACCCAGCTCGCCACCTTCCCAATCGGCATCGACGTCGACGAATTCGCCAAGCGCGCCAACAAAGCCGTGGCGCGACCTGAAATTTCACGCCTGCGCGCCAGCCTGCAGGGCACCAAGCTCGTGCTCGGCGTCGATAGGCTGGATTATTCGAAGGGCCTCGCCAACCGCGTGCGCGCCTTCGACCGCATGCTGGAGATCGAGCCGTCGTTCAAGCGCGAGGTGGCGCTGCTGCAGGTCGCGGTGCCCTCGCGCGGCAATATCCGCGCCTATCGCGAGCTCAAGGCCGAGCTCGCCGCCCTGGTCAGCGAGGTCAACGGCCGCCACGGCGAGGTGGATTGGACGCCGATCCGCTATCTCAACAAGGGCTTTTCGCAGCTCACGCTGGCCGGCTTCTATCGCACCGCCCATGTCGGGCTGGTCACGCCGCTGCACGACGGCATGAACCTTGTCGCCAAGGAATATGTCGCCGCGCAGAACCCGTTCGATCCCGGCGTGCTGGTACTCTCCTCGTTCGCCGGCGCCGCCAAGGAGCTCGACGCGGCGCTCCTGGTCAATCCGCACGACATCGACGGCATGGCGCGCGCGATCGCGGCCGGCCTTACCATGAGCATCGAGGAGCGCCGCGAGCGCTGGCAGAGCATGGTGACGAAGCTCAGGCGCGCATCGGTGCAGAACTGGTTCAGCGATTTCCTGCACACGCTCGCCGAGGTGCGCCGGGCGCCGGCGATCCCGGCCAATCTGCCGCAGGTGCTCGATCTCGCGCAGCGGCGCGCGGCGCAGCGCTAACGAGCGAAATCGATTCGGGTTGAATCGATTTGCGCTCTACCATTTTAGTGGAGCATGATCTTTTCGGAAAACCGGTTTCCACTTTTCCGGATCATGCTCAGGCCAATCACCGCCGCAACGTCTTGCGTGTCTTGGCGCGCACCGAGCGAATCGTACCGCGGCCGGCGTTCTTGGCCGCCTCTTGCAAGGCATGGCGGATTTCGTCGCGCTTCTCGTGGATCGAGGCGATCACCGGACCGGCGGCGACGCCCAATCCCACCAAGGCGGCTTCCGAAAGCTGCAAGCTCGCTTCAATGGTCTCAGGCACGGCGTCGGTGGCGCCAAGCGCATAAAGATGGCGGGCATGATCGGCGTCGCGGGCGCGCGAGACGATGAGGATATCCGGCCGCAGCGCCCGCACATGCTCGACCACGACGTCGATCAGGTCGTGGGTATGGATGGTGATGATGACGCCGGCCGCCGTCGCCAGGCCGCAAGCCTCGAGGAATTTCGTATCCGCCGCATCGCCATAAAAGACGTCATGGCCGTCGCGGCGGTCGCGCGTCACGGTGGGCGCGTCGAGGTCGGCGGCGATATAGCGGATGCCGTGTTCCTTGAGCAGCGCGCACACGACTTTGCCGACCCGGCCGTAGCCGACCACGATGGCATGGCTCTGCTCGCTGCTCGGGCGCGCATTAAGCTCGGTGTCCACCGGCCGGCCCGCCCGCAACCACGATGCGAAGCGGCGGCCGGCGAAGGATAGCAGCGGGGTGAGCGCCATTGTCGCCGAGGTGACGGCGAGCGTGAAGCTGGCAAGCCGCGGCTCGATCAGGGCCGCGCCCGACGCCATGCCGATGCCGACAAAGGCGAACTCGCCGCCCGGACCGAGCAACAAACCAGCCTCGACGGCGACCGGCCACGACAAGTGGAAAATCCTGGCGAGACAGATCAGCAGCACGGCCTTGACAACGATCAGGCTGACGACGCCGCCGGCGAGCAACAGCGGATCGCGCAAAAGCTCGCGCACGTCGATTTCCATGCCGACGGTGAAGAAGAAGATGCCGAGCAAAAGTCCCTTGAACGGCTCGACGGTCGCCTCGACCGCCTTGCGGAATTCGGTCTCGGCGAGCAGCAGCCCGGCGACGAAAGCGCCGAGCGCCATCGACAAGCCGGCCTCATAGGCAATCACGCCGGCGGCAATGATGACGAACAGAATGACGGCGATGAACAGCTCGGTGGAGCGCGCGTTCGCTACCAACCGGAACAGCGGCCGCAGCAGCACACGGCCGAAGACGACGATGACGGCAACCGCAATCACGGCCTGAAGCAGCGCGGTGCCGAGACTCTTGAGAACCGAACCGCCGGAACCCGCGGCCAGGATCGAGATGAACATCAGGATCGGAATGACCGCAAGATCCTGGGCCAGCAGCACGGAAAAGCTGGCGCGGCCGACGGTGGTGGTCAGGCGTTCCTGGTTCGACAGCAATTCGAGCACGATCGCCGTTGAGGACAATGACAGGCTGGCGCCGAGGATCACCGCCTCCGAGGCCGATTGGCCGAGCAGCAACGCCACACCGGCGAGCAACGCCGTGGTCAGCAGCACCTGCGATCCGCCAAGGCCGAACACCAGCCGCCGCATCGCCAACAGCCGCTGAAACGACAGTTCCAAACCGATCAGGAACAACAGGAAGACGATGCCGAGCTCGGCGATGCCTTCGACGTTCTTGGCGTCGCTGATGGTGAACCAGAACAGCGCCGGATATTTCTGATTGAAAGTGCCGAGCCCGAGCGGACCGAGCAGCGCGCCGGCGCCGAGATAGCCGAGCACGGGACTGAGGCCAAAGCGGCGCACCATCGGCACCACGACGCCCGCCGTGCCGAGCACGATCAGCGCGTCGCTGTAATTAGAGATGTTGATGGTCCCCGAAGCCAAAAGACGCTCCCGCTTGTTTCGACCGCAACTTTCCGCTCGACCTTAACGAGCGTGACAAGACAGTGTAATCGCGCCGACGGCCCTCGCCTATTCGCCGATCACGGCTATCGCATTTATTTCGATCAAATAGTCCGGCGACGTCATCTTGGTGACCTCAACCATGGTCGAAGCGGGCGCCGGCGCCTTGAAATATTCGCGCCGGACTTTGTGAATGAGATCGAAGTGTTCCATGTTGCGCACATAGACGTCGACCCGGCAGATGTCGTCCATGGTGCCGCCGGCCTGTTCGACCGCGGCCTTGACGTTGTCGCAGACCTGCCGCGTCTGCGCCTCGATATCGCCGACGCCGGCGATGCTGCCGTCGGCGCGGCGCGCGGTCATGCCGGAGATGAAGACGAGGCGGCCGCGCGCGGCGACCATGGTGGCGTGGGAAAAGTGCCCGCTCGGCTGACGGAGTTTTGGCGAAATGATTTGGGTCTTCGGCATGGGCACCCCCGGTTCCTTGCAATTCTGCCTGCGCAGTAGAACCGCTGCGTGCGGGCCGCACAAGATGACCCGCATTCGGTGCGGTTGACGCCGCGCGGCGATTTCCGCAGCATCCGCCGCAACAGGGAGGGAAATGCGCCCATGAGCGACATGACCATCACCGCCGTCCGCACCACCATCCTGCGCGTGCCGTGGCCGCAGACCCCGTGGCTCAAGGGCCATGCCTTCGGCGACGCCCGCAACTTTCTGGTGGTCGATGTCGAGACCAAGGGCGGCATCACCGGAATGGGCTATCTGTTCCTGTTCCGGCCGGGTATCCGGTCCATCATCGCCTGCCTCGACGAAGTGATCATCCCGCGCGTCATCGGCAAGGATGCCAGTGCGGTCGAGGCGATCTGGCAGGATTTGTGGAAGACCACCATCACGTTCGGCCGCGGCGGCATCGCCACCATGGCGATGTCGGCGCTCGACATCGCGCTGTGGGATGCGCTCGGCAAAGCGGCCAAGCTGCCGCTGCACCGGCTGTGGGGCCATTTTCGCGCGCAGTTGCCGGCCTATGGCAGCGGTTGCTTCCGCGGCTCGGGCGGCGACGGCATGATCGCGAAAGCGTTGCACTACAAGGAGCGCGGCTACAAGGCGATCAAGATGCAGGTCGCCCACACCGCCGATCTGCGCACCGATCTCGACAACGTCAAACGCATGCGCGAAGCGGTCGGGCCCGACATCGACATCATGATCGACGTCAATATGGGCTGGACCGCGGACGTCGCCATCCAGATGGGCCGCAAATTCCAGGACTATGACGTGTACTGGCTGGAGGAGCCGGTGGTGCCGGACGACTTCGCCGGCTATCTGCGCATCGCGCAGGCACTCGACCTGCGCATCGTCGGCGGCGAGACCCATTTCACCCGCTTCGATCTCAAGCCGTTCTTCGAAAATCCGCGGCTGCCGATTTTGCAACCAGACCCGATGCGCGGCGGCATGACCGAATTGCGCAAGATCGCGACCGTCGCCGACACCTGGGGCATGACCATGGCGCCGCATCTGTTTCCCGAACTGAACGTGCAGCTCCTGGCCTCGATCCCGAACGGGATTTGGATCGAGGACATGGGGCTCGCCGAGGATTTGTTCGTCGATCCCGTGCCGGTGGTAAAGGGCATGATCACTGCGCCGGAGCGGCCGGGCCACGGACTGGCGTTCAAGCCGGAAATTTTACGCGATTGCGTCGTCAAGTAGGATGGGTTGAACGAAGTGAAACCCATCGTTCGACCAATTGCCTTGTAAGGAGCCGCCGTGAAAGTCTGCATGTTCCATCTGATGCCGTATCGCGATCTGCCGGCGGATTTCGACAAGCATTACAAGTCCGCCTACATCGATCCGGTCTGGTTCGACGTCGCCGATCCGAAGAAGGTGGGCCAGTACTACAACTGGACGCTGGACGAATTCATCCACGCGGCGCGCTCCGGCATGAACGGGGTGTGCACCAACCAGCACCACCAGAACGTCTACGGTTTCATGGCCAATCCGAGCCTGATGGGCTCGGTGCTGGCGCGCGCCACCGACGGCATGAACGTGGCGGTCGTGCAGCTCGGCTCGACCTTGCCCTCGACCAGCCCGCCGACGCGCATCGCCGAGGAATACGCCATGATCGATTGCATCAGCGGCGGCCGCCTGGTCGCGGGCTTTCCGGCCGGATTGCCGACCGACGCGACGATCTCGAACGGCGTCGTGCCGGTCGAACAGCGTGAGCGTTACCGCGAGGCGCTGGCGCTGGTGCAGAAAGCCTGGAGCGCCAAAGAAGTCTTTGCCTGGAACGGCAAGCACTATCAGCTGCCGATGGTGAACCTTTGGCCGCGGCCGCTGCAGCAGCCGCATCCGCCGATCTGGATTCCCGGCTCCGGCAGCGCCACCACGGTCGATTTCGTCGTCGACCGCGACGACAGCTTTTGTCATCTGAGCTATTACGGCGCGCAAAATGCCCACAGTCTCGGCGATTTTTACTGGGACCGGGTGACCAAGCGCGGCCGCGATGCGAATCCCCATCGGCTCGGCTTTTTGCAGCTGATCGGCGTGTCGGAGAGCGACGAAGCGGCGGAAGAATACGCGCCCCACGCGGAATATTTCTTCCATAAACTCCTGCGCACCGCGCCGCAGTACCGCGACATTCCCGGCTACATGGATCACGCCAGCCTGGTGCACGCCATGAAGTCGCCGCTGCGCGAACGCTTCGACGTGCGCGACCTCAAATACAAGGATTTTGTCGACCGCGGTTTTGTCATCACCGGCAGCGCGGCGACGGTGCGCGACCGTTTGATCGAAGGGGTCAAGCGGCTGCGCATCGGCCACTTGCTGACGCTGTTGCATTTCGGCTCGATGCCGCACGAATTATGCATGAAGAACATCACGCTCTTCACCCGCGACGTGCTGCCGCACTTGCAGGATCTGTGGGACGACGAATGGGAAGACCGCTGGTGGCCGGAAAGTTTAAGGCAAAAGCGTCCCGTCGCCGCGACCGCGGCAGCGGCCGCCGCCGCATCCTGAAAAGCCAAAACAAGGAAAGCTCACCATGGCGGCGATGCCGATGCGTAGCTTGCGACTCTGGCAGGACAAGATCGAGACCGAGGTCGCGATCCTCGGCGAAGGCCCGCCGCTCGTCTTCCTGCACGGCTCATGGGGCCTGCGCAACGACCAGGACTTTCTCGAACTGTTAGCCCGCACCCACACGGTCTATGCGCCAAAACATCCCGGCACCAGCGAAGGCGATTCGGAATCCGTGCACCAGATCGACGATTGGTGGGACCTGATCGTCTATCACGGCGAATTGTTGGACCGGCTCGAGCTCAAAAGCCCCGTGCTGGTCGGCCATTCATTCGGCGGCCTGGTCGCCTGCGAAATCGCCGCCGCCATGCCCGAACGCGTGAGCAAGCTCGTTCTGATCGACCCGGTCGGCCTGTGGCGCGAAGACATGCCGGTCAAGAACTGGATGCTATTGTCGCCAGCCGACCTGCGCGCCGCTTTGTTCGCCGATCCCAAAGGCGAGCACGCGGAAAAATTCTTCCAAATGCCGGGCGAGACCGCGGAACGCATCGACGCCCAGGTCGGCTTCATTTGGTCGCAAGCCTGCACCGGCAAATTCGTCTGGCCGCTGCCCGACAAAGGCTTGAAAAAACACATCCACCGCATCGCCGCGCCGACCTTGATCGTCTGGGGCAAGGCCGACGGCATTATTGCGCCGGCCTATGCGGAGGAGTTCGCGAAGCGCATCGCGCATGCGCGCGTTTCGATGTTGGACGGCGCCGGGCATATGCCGCATTTCGAGCAGGCGCGGGGCGTGGCGAAGCTGATCGAAGACTTTCTTGGCGCTTGAGCGATTGCGACGCGCACTGTCTTAAGCGCGGAGCGTTGTCGACCTAATCAGCTCGATTGTTCCTCACTCAGAAATACCGCTCGACGGCATTCGCTGGCATTCCGCCGATCGTGGCATTGGCCGCGCTCACCGCGAACGGAGCCGATTTATTCCAATAGGACCGGATATGTCGCTTCGATTTGGACGCCCAGTCTCAGGGTGGGGCTAAATTGCAAATCGACAGAGTGTTGCAACTTTGCAACCAACTAGAAAAAGTTTGATTGTTCAACCAGGAGCCCACGACTAACACTTGTATTATGAAGAAACCGTGACAATGATGCGACGACGATAGTACTGGGGGAGAGTGCCATGTTGTTAGAAGTGCTGTTGCTTGGCGGACTGATGGGGATTCTAGGACAGGGAGCCCGCGCAGTTGTTGGTCTTAAGGGGATGGCAGATAATGCCAAAGCCCTTGATCTAAGTCCGAACGATCTCTTCGAGGCCGCTAGGCTCATCGTCAGTATTCTGATCGGCTTTCTGGTGGGGCTGGCCGCGGCGCTCATTTACATCAAGACTACTACCCCCCTCGTGGAGCCTAATTTTCAGGCGCTGATAGGGTTTGCCGCGTCAGGATATGTCGGAGTCGATTTCCTGGAAGGCTTCATTTCGCAATATTTGCCGCAAGGCACGGCTGGTTCGACAGTTCAAAAGCTCGCGGCTGCTCAGATTTTCAACGCCGCCGCCGTTCAACAGCTGCAGAAACCTGAAGTTCAAGGGCCGCCGACCTTCTCGCAAGACGACGCACAAAAGTACGTCTTCGGCGGGTTTGCTGGCTTAGCGATTACAGGTGTCAAACTAACCGACCCATTGGCAAAATACAAGCTTGACAACAAGATTGCCCTCCAAGGACTCGCTCTCCAAATCAACAAACTGTTGCCCGAAAAATATGGCATTCCTAACGGAATCGCATGGAGCTGGAACGGCAAGAAAGTGAGCGATGTTGTGACGTCGGTAGAATACTGTCCACTAGTACCGGTCGCGTAAGCAGGAGAGTGTTATGTTGAGACCTGTTCGATTCTGGATTGCAGCGGCATTTGTAATTGTTAACGGCTCAAACGGGCCCGCCTGGTCACAGCAGCAGCCGTCACTCAGTGCTGCGCAAATAAAAAAGATCAAAGCTAGCGGCATCGACGAGCAGTCGCTTGCGAGATTGCAGAAAGTTTTTCCTGAACTTGCCAACGCTGGCCAAGCGCAGGGCGTTCCTAGTCCAGCCAAACAACAAGTACTGACAAAAGCGCCCAATCACGCATCGCTGGTGGCCCAACCCAGTCCGCCCGCCCCGAGTTCGGCATTTCAGATCCTGATTCGCAACGATTGGTCTGATCTTGGCATCCTTGGAGCATGTGGGGCGACTAGTCCGAGTCCTGATAACGGCGGTTCAGACTCTTCGCCCGAAAAAACACCGGGCGTGAGCACAGACTCAGCTAAAGGAGCCACTTTGTCATTCACGCAGGACTACGCCGCCAAGAATAGAATCTGGGCAGCTCAGGGAATGGCAGCCGCGGTTTTTTCGGACTGCAATCCGAATTTGGTCGAGGGAAAGACCGCCGGGCTCCTAGAGAAAAGTATTGCCGTCTATGCGCAGGTGAATTCTGACTATAATTCTAACGCAACCCTTGCATCGAAAAACAACGTTGACACAAGAACGGCCGGCGTCTCGGGGGAAATAGTCTACCAAACTCTGAGCGGCGATCTGCAGGTATTTCGATTGACTCCAAACGTCGTCAGAGACGATATTAAGAACACGACGGCCGTTGCGGTCATGGGCCAATATGTCCCTGCGCTTATAAGCCTTCCCGGCGTTTGGGTCCCCCACGGCCTTTTGAATACGAGTATCTTGTACCAGTTTAATCCTACTTTAGATGTCCAATACGCAAGCACCACCGATCGTAAAAAGCCGCTTCAGTTTTCCGGAATGTCCCAGTCGCTCCGGATTGGTCCTGAGCTGGCATTGATAGTTACGCCCTTTGCCGGAGGAGGAAATGACTTTCTCAGTCGTATTTCAATAAATGAGCTATTTCATCCGTGGTATGAGACGTACTCGGAACGCGGATCGTATTGGTGGACAAATACGATAAAGTACAACCTTGATCAAAGTGGTAATTTTGCCTTGGCGCTCAGTTACAATCGCGGGAAGGATGAGAATAGCGGTGTAATGACCAATCAATATGTCTTAAGCCTGAACGGAAAGATCTAGACCAAAACTTCGATTGGGTTGGTAGCGGAGGACGGATTTCAACCGCCGACACGCGGATTATGATTCTTATGCGCCCTTTTGTTTACGCTACGAAATCTCCGATCATGTCGCGTGTGTGTCGCGTTCAGCCGGACAGCGGCAGCGCGCAAGGCTGAAAACAGTCTCCGCGACGGCCCTTACCGCCGCCGGTACCCCAAGCAGATTTCATCTTGCGTGCCGAATGGCCGGCTTATTGAGCAGGTCGGACGCGATTCTAGTCATGTACACGACCTGCTTGCCGCCATATCCGAGGTCTTCATAGAAGGCATGCCGGCGGATGCGCCGATCGTATTCCGCTTTCAGATAGTTTGCCACGCGTTCGGTCATCTGCTGCTTAACCCGGTAGCCTGGTTCCCGCTGATTGCCCCAGACGCGTGCTGCCTCTTGGGCTATCTCGTAGCTCGAATAGTTCATATCCGCCGAAACCGCGATAACGTATTCAGGTTTCTTCAGGAACCATCGCATGTGGACAAACGCGGAGGCGTGAGCCTGGACCGGATCATCTAATGAGATTTGCTCCGTGAGTAAGCTTTCCGGCTGCGCCAACTGCCATTGGACGAGCTGAGACAGCGCGGCGAACGCATCCTGCTCGTCATACCCGATTTGCCCCATCCGGTTTATGACTGTGCGGACTGAGGCGTAGCCCTCAACAGAGAAGTCGATTTTCTCCTTCCGATTACGGATCAGGTATTCGAGGATATCCGCGTAGAGAAAATTGCTCGGCCTTACCGCCTTCGGAACGGAAGATAGGATGTCATGTACGTACTGCGACTTGTTGTTGAAAAGCCGGAATCGGCCGCGCATGAGCGCCCGGATGACGCGGTCCTCATCTATCATCGACGTAGCGCCGCCTGCCGCAAGAGAGCCGATCTGGCTGGTTGGGATGTGCGGGGAGGCGATGATGTCGGCGAACATCGCCAACGCGCCGCGGGCGTCTCTTGCAACAAGGGATTCAATTACGCCGCCGACATGGGCCACGCGTCGATCGAACAATGACGCATAGATGCTCAAGAGGAATTCGCTTAGCCGCTTGGACTCATAAGTGACCTGAGCACCGGAATCTAACGTAAAGCTTCGATGGGTACCAAGCTGCTCGTCGGCTTGTATCTTCTCAAGGGCAAGTTCAAGCCGCTTCTTAATCATCAATGAGAAGCGCGGGGGTCGGATATAGAAATTGACCGCGTTCTTGAACGCATCGAGCGGCTTCTCGTCGCGGTGCGCCAAGTATGTGGTGTCGCGCAAATTTACGATCACAAGTGCACGTGTGAGATCCTTGAACCACTGTGCGGCCTCGAAAATCGCGAGCTGCACATCCCGCGATCGCTTATCAACGTTGTCGAAAACGACAACCAGCCCTACCTGCTTTTCGCTAATGTAATTGCGGCTAATCGCGCTTACGACCTTTTCCCTATCATTTGCAAGCCCGGTAATGAAGAGATATCGCTCGTGATTTAATCGGTCCTTGTTTGTCTCAAGACGGATGGGACCGCGCTCCCATTGCAGAATCTCGTGATGAAATAGGTCTTCGAGTTCTTCGAGCGTCCTAAAGCTTACATTGTTGTTCTCACACAGGCTGTCGATGAAGCCGGTGAGAACGGCCTCCCTGATCTCCTCTGGGCTACGGAATTCCACATTGAAGTTGATGAATGCCCACATCGTCTTGTTGGCGACGTCAGGTAAATTGGGCAGATTGCGACGATAGAACCGTTTTATGAAAAGGCTCTTGCCGGACCCGACGCCTCCCACAATGAGCTGCACCCTGCCAGTGGTTCGCTTGTCCTGCCGGTAGGTGCGAACCTGGCTCGTGAGTTCAGCGGGTCCCGCCCGGTTTCCGGTCGAAAGCGGTTGGAACGTCCCCTCCGCCATGACCCGGGCACGGTCCTTGAGGTACCCTTCAAGGACAGAACCATATTCGGTGCGTTCGTCGCTCGTGACGTAGCCACGATCCATCACCTCATCAGGTTCTTCACCTACCTCCTGCCCGAAATACTCGGTGATGATCGGTGCCAGGTCCTGCGCAAACGAGTTGACGCCTATGCTCTCGTTGATCTGGTTACTCGCCAAGATGTTTGCAGCGCGATGGAAGCGGCGGGTCTGGAAAGCGACGTTCAAGGCCGCTGCTCGCTTCTCGAATTCCCCCTTGTCAAGAATGTTCTTGTAGGCAGCCAGGATATCGGTCCCCGGCCGCATATCTTCGAGCTTGGCGTACAAGACTTCGGTTTCGCTATCCCAGGCGGCAAGGGCGAACCGGGCGCCATTGCACGCCAAGACGTAGGCAATCGGGTTAACGTTGGGCGGATAGCGGTTGTTTATCCGGCTTGCATAGAGCTGCGCCTCGCGGAGCGCCTTCTCGATTGGATCATCCGGGGGTTTGGCCTCCCCGATCAACAGGGGGAAGCCATTCAGCCAGACGGAATAATCAGGAATGTAGCCGTAACGCTTGCCCGCGCCCTTATCGATATCGGTCGGCTCCATGTATTCCTTGGTCCGAACCCACTCATGGGGAATGCCCATGAAGCTGGGATGGACCAGGAACGGATATAAGACCTTCTGTTCCACGTCGCTTTCGGTCCGGACTTCCGAAAGGTCAGCGGCAGGAGGGCCGGCCCGTTCAAATGGCTTCAGTCTCGCGATCACGCGGCAAATCCCGATTCTGTCGCCAGTTTAGCGGGCCGCCTCGATGCGGACGAGTCGGAATTCGATGGCCGTCTTCAGGCCCGTGGCCCGACTTGGGTCACGAGCGACAGATTCACGATGACCTCGCAATGTCCGCTTGTTCTCCGAGCGCTACCGAACTGCTGTGCTAAATCGAAAATCGCCCGTAAGGGAGACATACGGGAGGAAGCGGTCAGCCCAGAAGCTTCCGCTCGGCCTCTGCCAACTCTGAACCGTCGTCACCGCGTGGGAACAGGTGCCCGTATACGTCCGACGTCATCATGATTGAGGAGTGCCCGAGCCGCTCCTGTACGACCTTTAAGGGCAGGCCGAGCCCACCATCCACCGTTCGGTTGATACACCAGCTTGCGTAGAAGTGCCGGAGCGCGTGCAGTCCAGTGTACTTCGCGATTCTGACCGGCTCGCCATCCTTGTCGCAAACGACCTTCCTGTCCTTGTCCCTCACGACCGAGCAGACCCCGGCGGCCATCTGCACCGGGATTAGCGCCCGGTTGATGATGTTAGCGTGGCTCTCGATGTTGCCGGCGCCGTTAGGAAACACGAGGTCCGCCCTGCCCTTCGGACAGGCGATTTTCCATTCTCGAAGCGCGTTCACCACGACGGGTGGCAACGGGACTGTCCGCTCGCCGGATTCCGACTTGGGTTTGCCGATCACGTTGTAACGGTCCGCACGCTGCCGGACGTGCAATTCGGCCTTGGACAAATCAACGTCGTGCCAGCGAAGGCCGCGAATTTCGGATGCCCTCAAGCCGCTGAATATGGCCGTCAGCAACAACGGCCGCCAGCGGTCCGGCAAATGCGCCACCATGGCCTTGATCTCGCCGGTGGTTGGGATGTCGAGTCCAACTTGGAGCTTGCCCTTTTGCCGGCGTTCCGCCCGCCGAGCCTTACCCCGATGCCGACGCGAGCGCAGGTCTCGCACCACGTTTCGCGCGACTTTGTCGTCCTCCCCCGCGTCAGCCAAGATCGACCCCAGACTGCTCAAAATTTTCTTTGTCAGAGCCGGCGTGCGCGGCTCGGCTTTCGACTGTCCCGGTGCCGGTGTCCCGTCGCGAAGCTTGTTCTCGAACTCGCGCACCATCGACTTGGTAAGTCGCGATAACTTCACCCCTCCTAGGTAGGGCGCGATATGGATGTCCAAGTGCTGCCGATACTGGTCGACCGTGGTGCGCTCTAGACCGTTCTTCACCGCCGTCTTGATCCACTGCCGTCCAGCCTCAACGACGGTCACGCTCTCATTGTCGGAAACGTGAGTTCCTTCGCGGACCTCCACAGATGCAGTCGGGGCAAAGGCATCGGCCTGCTTCTTTTTGTTGAAGGTTCTGAGGTGCCGCTTGCGGTTCTGGTCAACGTAATCGACGACCCACGCCGACTTGGCTTCGCCCGTTGCAGTTTTCCAGGTCCTTTTGCGGATGGACATGTTCGCCCTCATGGACGGAATAACTTTCCGTATGTCGTGAATAAATACCAGCAAATGCAATTAATTGCAACTCCGTGTTGCGTCCATGTCGCGTGCGCGCCGGTTCCACAATTCCTCGAAACGGCTGTAGGATTTAGCCCTCATGCGAAAAACGCAGCAGCGGGCCGCGGCTGGCCCGACGCGGGCCGCGGCTGGCCCGACGCGGGCCGCGTGCGCGGAGAGCGGGGGACGAGGATGACGAGCAGAACGACGGCGCTGATCATCGCGTTGACTGTGTTCGCAGGTCCAGTGTTCGCCGACCCGAGCATCGGCCTGATCGAGATTTGCCGCCTTCCCTACGAGCACCACAAAGAATTCGCGAACATCCCAAAGGGCTCGACCTTCATTCAGCACTATCCGAGGAAGGCTTTTCGTCCGGGCGATTCGACCCATCCAAGCACTTTCGTGTCAGACGTAGGTCCAGGGCGGATAGTAAAAACGCTCGAAGACGCTAAGATTGCTCCCGCCCCCGCCTGCGTGACCGTGCGTGCTGCTGTTGTTCCCCAACAGCACGGTGCGCCGCTGGCGTCTGAGGTTCCACCATTGACCAAGGGAACGAGCCTAGGGCAGCAATTCGAAGACCCCGCGACCATCGCGCAATTCAAAACGCAGGTGATCGACGGTTTCAAATAGGCCACGGACTCCGTCCGGTTCGCGCAACTCCATTTTGTGCACAGTTCAAGATTGGACGCGCCATCGCCCAGCAAAATGCCGTTGAACCGACTCGCGCTGACCGCGCCGCGCAATTGCAAAAGTTCAAGATGGGGCGCGCCTTGAGGCCCAATTCGCCGACTGTCCGCCGACTGGCGCTAACACGAATCAACGGCGATTCGACACAGGCCGCCTTCCGCGGCGTCGGTCATCGGTCGAAATTAAATTGGCGGCGACCTTCCTGGGGCTCGACCAAGAGAAGCCGCCGCCGTCCGGCTCGGCGCCTGGCCGAGCGCAGAATATCTCAGGCGGTTTTTGGGCCGCCGAACGGGGCCATTGCATCCGCGAATCGCGATGCGCTGCGGGTCTGGCGTTCGTCACCAGGCAACAGAGTGCTGGGCGCGCTGGCCACGCCGCCTTCGCCTGGCACGACCATTGATGCGGGCGGGCCGCTTTTGTCGAGTTACGACCGGCGGGGGATCAGTACGGCCAGGTGCGCGCTGCTTGCGCAGCGACGCAGCGATATTTCGCGATGGTCTTTTCACCGTTGCTCCTTTCAGGGCCGCTGACGCAAAAGCCGAATCACCAATTGTCGGCGGGCCCGATATTCGCGGGCGGACAGGCCGCAAACATCAACGCCGGAACTGGCGAGCTCCTGCAATTGCTCCAGCGCGCTGGTATCAACGCGGTGCCGTTCCTGTTCGATGAGCCCGCCGCGCGTGATCGCGCCGGCCTCGATGACGCCGCGGCGCACCACCCGCGTGCTGGCGAACGGATCGGCCCCTGCTGGTTTCCCGCGCATCAAAATTCCTCGCTGTCGCCCAGTACGGCGACGATTTCGGGTTTGTGGTTGCGCAGCTGCGAACGGTCGGTCTCGTTCAACGCGCTTGCCGGCGCAACCACAATTCGACCGTCGGCGCCGACCGCCATGGTGACGCCGCGGCCGCGAAGCGACCGGATGAAGGCGCTCGGATTGAACGTCAGGCCCATCGCCGCCAGTTGCGCGCCGGCCGCCGCCGCCGCCGCGGTATCGTGCATTTGTTGCTCGGCCGTGCGGGTCAGGGGGAACGAATTTGGGTCGTCGACCATGCCGCGGAAATATTGTTCGGCCTCGGTCAGGATTTTCAGTTGCTCAGTCGCCACCTGGCCGTAGCACCGGCGCAGAAACTCGTCCCGCTTAAAATCGAACGTTCGATACGGGGACGCCGGGTGCGCGCGGGCGCGGCTATACGCGCTTTCGAATTTCGCCTTTGCGCCGGCGAGCAGGCCGCCGGCTTCGATGTCCGTTAATTCCATGGTCGTACGAGCCTTGCCATGCGAATCGCCCCGTCTTTGATTTCGCCGCCGCCGCGCTGTCCGTCAAGATCGCGCGTTGGAGTGGCCGTGTTGAATGCCGTTGCTTGTCGTCAACATTTATTTTCGGCGGCAACTGACACAGCGGTCGAATCAGCGACATAAGTCGGCGCGCGCCCCCGAAGGGGGGGTAAGCGCGCGTCCGCGTTGTCGCTGGCTGCTCGGACTCCGCTGAGCAACAAGCCGCACTTTACATCGCTACGCTATGAGCTTGCTCTGAGTCGGCGTATGTATGTTGTCGCCTGAGCAGAAACCCGCATGGAATATGGACTTGATCGAAGCGTATGCATTACTGCCGCAGTGCCGCAGTGCCGTAGTCATCAAATGCACCAGAAAAACCGTTCCCAGCTGCCACGCGGACCCGTCTGGTGAAGCCGTCCGTCGATGCGGTGCGCCTTTACCAATTCGTCGAGCCGGTAGCGCACGGTGTCGCGGTTGATCTTCTTGCCGCGCCAGGCCGAATAACGCGGCAATCTTTTCATCAACTCGGTAGTCGTCGCGCCGTCGCCGAGAGCCGCCTCGATTGCGTCCATTTGCGCTTTCGTGTTCGCCACCTGGGCGTCGCGCACGTCGAAATAGCCGTTCAAACTCGTTGTTTGCTGTTGCGGCTGCATCGTCGAATTCTCCATCTTGCGTTTGGCCTTGGCTTTCGCCGACTGGCGCTTGCTGCGCTGCGCCGCATAATGCTCCTCCATCTCCTCCGCTGTCGCGTCGCGCGGGAGAATTGTGGAGAGGTGAAAATAGTACGGCCGCTTATCAGTGTCCCAACCTTGGTTTTGCCCGTATTCGCTCGCCTTGGCTTCGACGTCCAGTCGCATTTTTTTGGTCACGCCGAGGTAGGCGCCAAGCTGATCCTTGGGAACTTCCTCAGGGTCGCACGGGTCGCGTGGGGCGAAATGCGCGCGGAGCTTGTCGATAAACCCGGACCAGGATTGGGCCGGATTTTTGAAGCTGTATCGATGCAGTGCTTTTAGGTCGCTTACGCGCTTTCTGCGGCGCGATTCTTCAAATCGGCCTGGCGGCCGACGTGTCGATTCGTTAGAATGGCGGTTTCCAGAATGTTGGCTTGGGCTCCGGCTCGCTTGATCAGAAGCGGCCGGGGCCGGTCCCTCATCCCGTGTCATGATCGGCCCCGTGGGCTTCGAGCGCCGCGTCGATGCTGTCGAGAATCGCGACCAAGCCGTTGCGCTTGGCCCACAGCACCGGCGAAGCGTGGCGGTCGAGCGCGTCGACCACGTCCTCGAGTTCGGCGACCGCGCGGTGTCGCCGTTCCCGGAGGGCTTCGACGGCGCGAGCGACGGAGGTGCCAGCGCCGGTCACCGTTCGCCTCCAGGCGGCTCAGATACCGGGTCGCGGTTTGGCGCGATCCCTGGCGCCACCGGCGTCGGAGAAAAGGGCTTCCACTTCCGGAATGCAGTTTTGCGACTTTCGTCGACCGTCAGGCTGGCCGCGACGCCGAGCCGCGCCCGCAGATCGTAATGCGGCGCGGCGGCATCACGTTTCATTTCGAACGTGCTGTTGGGATCGGCGCCGCGTTCGATCAGGATGCGCGCGCCGTCCAGGAACGGCGTGCGCGTTGATTCGCAAAGCACCTCTGCGTCGGGGAGGCGAGCCTGGTATCGGCCTGGCCGGCCCGTCACCGGTGAGATGATGATGACAAGCGGCGGTCGCTCAGCGGCCGCGGGCTCGTCGAACTTCTGGGCGGTCACGGGTCACGCTACGGCGCCGTTGCTTCCGCCGATGAGTTGGCGGAGCCGACGTCGTGTCGTGACCCACTGCCGTCCGACCTTCGTCGCCGGAATATGCCCCGCCTCAAGCAGGTGGAACGCTTGGGATTTCGTTTTCTTAATTTCCTTGGCGATATTTTCCGCGCCCCAGATCGGGCAATCGAGATCATCGCCGGCTTGCTCATTGTTGGTAGTCATGTGTTGCTCCGATGTAATTCGAAGCATTCACATCAAGCATCACGCAGCAGTAGTCTATGCAGATAAAATGCCGGGCCGCGTGGACGGGGTATTAAATTTGAGAGTCCTGGTGTCGGGATCGTTGACCCAGGCATCGTAGAAGTCGGCAAGCTCTTTGCCTTCCAGCCTCGCCAACAGACGCTTTTCGACGGCGTTCACGCTGTTGCCTTTGACGCCGTCCTGGCCCCAGCAGAACGTTACAAGCTGCGTGATGGCCTTGAATCGCGAGAATTGCTTGTTGTTCAGTTGCACGAGGGCCGCGATCAAGAGCAACCCGAAGTCGTCGAGATATTTCGGCCCCACGGGGCGACCACGCCGCCGTTTCGGCTTGTCCGCAATTTCATCGGCAGCAGGCTCGTGGCCGGGGCTTTCCATGTCGCGTCCATGTCGCGTCCACTTGCCGATAGTATCGGAAAATCATTTAAAATCAAAGGCAATCGATGCGACACGATGCGACATGAAAATGCCGCCCTGCGGAGGCGGCGCGGTCTTCCAAAATGTTGAAATGATTGCTCTTTTAGTTGGTAGCGGAGGACGGATTTGAACCGCCGACACACGGATTATGATTCCGCTGCTCTAACCAACTGAGCTACTCCGCCATCACCAAAACGTTCGGCCTATGAACCCACGCAAGGAACCGGCCGGACATCGCGCCGGCGAGGGGCAAAGCCCCCGCCGGCCGGGCGAGATTTAGGGTAGTTCAGCGCCCTTTCCAAGGGGCTAAATTCCGCCCGCACGCTCGCCGTGCCCGCATCATTATATATGTTCACTCCGCCGCGCCGGCCGCGGCGAAATCGCCGCCGAGCCGGCCGAAGCGGATCAGCGAGAAATGCCCGAGCGGCGGCATCGGCCGGCGCTCGATGACCTGGACACCGCCGTGGCGCGCGGCCCATTGCGCCAGGCGCTCCCAGCGGAATTCCGGCCGCCAGCCGAGCCGGCGCGCCAGCGGCGCGAACCATCGCTCGAACACCGCGCGCAGGCCGGTCTCGGCGCCGAGATGGTTGACCAGAATGATCTCGCCGCCGGGCCTGAGCACGCGCGCGAACTCGTCGAGCGTCGCCTCCGGGTCCGGCACTACGGTGATGACGTATTGCGCCACGACCACGTCGAAGGCGCCGTCCTGAAAACCGAGATGCTGCGCGTCCATGACGGCGAGCCCGTCGACATTGGTGAGCCGGTGCTCGGCGACGCGTTCTAAAGCCTTGCGCAGCATCG
>Ga0210405_10001823_pt1 | contig 23214 bp, 23 predicted proteins | sample IncBWH11MmetaG_FD_155492 | JGI IMG/M metagenome (GOLD analysis project Ga0210405, IMG submission 155492) | Forest soil microbial communities from Barre Woods Harvard Forest LTER site, Petersham, Massachusetts, United States - Inc-BW-H-11-M | ecosystem: Environmental > Terrestrial > Soil >... | reverse complement strand
CGGCGTGCCGGCCGTTAGCCACGGAGTCGAGACGATGGGTCCGAAGTACGGACTCACGCACCGCCAGGTGCTGGCGGCCGCCGGCGTGCCGGTCGATCTGACCGGCGAGGAGGGTGCCCGGCGGCTTGCCGATCCGGGCATCGGCTGGGCCTACGTCGATCAGAAGACGTTCTGTCCAAAGCTCTATGAGCTGGCCGCGCTGCGCACGCTGATCGTCAAGCGGCCGGCCGTCACCACGGCCGAGGTGCTGCTCGGTCCGATCCGCGGCCGGGCCCGCACGCACGTGGTGACCGGCTACGTGCACAAGGCCTATCCGCGCGTGTACGCGCTGCTGGCACGGCGGGCGGGTTTTGATTCCGCGCTGATCGTGCGCGGCGTCGAAGGCGGGGTGATCCCATCGCTGCGGCAGGCCAGCAAGGCGTTTTATTACCGCGACCAGGGACCGGAGCAGACGGCAGATTTCAGCCCGGCCGAGTTCGGGATCGATCAGCCCGTGCTGGCGCCGCCGATTCCCGGGCGCGGCGAGGGCGATCCGGCCGGCCCAGCGGCCGCGCATCAAGCCACGCCCAAGTCGGACAACGCGGCGCTGGCGCAGGCGGCGGCCCAGGCGGGGTTGGCCGCGCTGGGCGGCCAACCGGGCGCCACGCGCGACGCGCTGGTGTGCGGCGCGGCGCTCGCCCTGTTTCATTTGAAACGGAACGATTCCCTGCAAGGCGCCGCCGACGCGGTGCGCAGCGTGCTGGATTCGGGTCTCGCGCTGCAGCGCGTCACCCGCGGGTAACACGGCAGTTGCGCTTTTCAGTGACCTGCGATTGGATGTCGTCCATTCGTTCGATGGTCACAGTTGAGACCTGCAATTTCGGATATATATCGTGCGTCTTCACTGAGTCTTCACCGGCAGGGCCTCATCATGTCCGACCCGTTCAATGAAGCGCGCGATCAGCCAGCCGCGGCAGTGCAGCCGATTCCCGAGCTCGTCTCGCGCGTCTATCACGAAGCACCCGTACGCCTGCGGGCCAAGCTGCTCGAGCTGCTGCTGCGTCCGGTCGGGCCGCTCGCACTCGTGGTAATCGCGGCCGGCGCTTTCGGCCGCTTCCTGTATCGGCTTCAGGGCAACGCGCTGCCGATCTCGCTGGAGGAGGCCGCACGCATCACGTCCGATCACGTGCTCGAGCTGGCCCGCTACGTCGAGCAGAGCAGTCCCAGTGTGCTGCTGCAGATCGGCTCGATGATCTCCCATCGCCCGATCAGCGTGGCCACGCTCAGCGGCTCGGCGCTCATCATGGCGCTCAGCGTCCTGAAGCGCCCCGAGGCGGCCGCGCGCCGATAGCCGCCCGCGCCTGACTCTGGCGCCGGCTTGCCCTCCGGCTTGCCCTCCGTAGCCTTGGCGAAGAAGGGAGCCTTGGCGAAGGAGGGTGTGACAATGTATGTCCTTGATGAACCAATCGTTCGGCGGGAAGGACTAAGTGTCAGGATGCACCAGGCGGCATCGAAGAAATACTAGAAACCAGAACATGGGCTCAAATCTCCTAGCTCCCGGGCGAACCTCGATCAGCCGGCGGATGTCCACCTGGCGGCAGGTCCTGTCGCGCGCCATGCTGCTCGCCGCCAGCGCCGCACTGGTGCTGCCGGCCGGAGCGCAGACCGCACCCGGTGCTCCGGCCCCCGTCGCCCCGATCTACTCGGCGCCGCAACTCGATCAGATGCTGGCGCCGATTGCGCTGTATCCGGACGATCTGCTGGGCCAGATCCTGATGGCAGCAACCTACCCGCTGGAGATCGTCCAGGCCGACCGCTGGCTGCAGAACCCGTCCAATGCCGGGTTGCGCGACAATGACCTGGCGCAGGCGCTGCAAGCGATGCCGTGGGATGCCAGCGTCAAATCGCTGGTCGCCTATCCGCAGATCCTGAACTGGATGGACAATGGGCTTGACTGGACCGAGGCGGTCGGGGATGCGTTCCTGGCCCAGCAATCCGACGTGATGGACAGCGTGCAGCGGTTGCGCGCCCGTGCGCAGTCTGCCGGATCGCTTTCCAGCACGCCGCAGGAGACGATCAACGCCGGCGACCAGGGCATCCAGATCGCCTCCAGCGACCCGAACATTGAATATGTGCCCGTCTACAACCCACAGGCCGCGTACGGCGACTGGCCCTATCCGGACTATCCGCCCGACGAGTTTTACGCGCCGGGTTACGCGATGGGCACGTTCATCGCCTTTCCGATCCTGGTCGGTTTCTGGGGCTGGGATCACTGGGACTGGCGCCATCATCGGATCGATATCGACCGCGGCGTGGGCCCCGGCTTCCGGGGTGGGCACGATCACGATGGTCACGATGGTCACGATGGGCGCGATGGGCGCGATGGGCGCGGGCCCGTGGCGTGGCGGCACGATCCGACGCACCGGGGTGGTGTGCCGTACCGCGACCCGGCGACGCGCTCCCGCTTCGAGGGCGTGGCTCAAACGCACACGGCCCAGAGCAACTACCGCGGCTACAACACGTCGCGCCAGCCCGCGCAGCCGGCCGCAGCGCCGCCGCGGCAGCCGTCCGCGTTCGTGGGCGAGGCGGCGCGGCCGGCTGCGCCGCCGCCCATGGCGCGCGCGCCGGTCGCCGAGCGTCCCGCGCCGCCGCCCGAGCCGCGGCGAGCGCCGCCGCCCGCCCCAAGGCCGCAGGCTGCGCCGCGTCCGATGCCGGTCGAGCGGCCCGTGTCCCCGGTGATGGAGTCGTTCGGCCGGGGCGAACAGGTGCAAGTGCAGGAGCAACGCGGCTTTACCAGCCGCGCCGGTCCGCCTCCCGTGCCGCCCGCTGCGGCCCCGCGGGGTCACCGGTGAGGCCGCCGCCCGTGCACGTGCGACGCCACCGCAAACCCGTACGGCTGGCCGGCCTGGTCATCGCCGCGGCATGGGTCAGCCTGGCTGCCGCCGGCTCAGCGGTTGCCGGCGAGAAGGCGCAGCGGGATTTCGCCACGGCCCAGCAGGCGGTCGACGCGCTGGTTGCCGCGGTGCGCAGCAGCGACCAGAAAGAGACCGTCCGCATTCTGGGACCCGAAGGAGAAAAGCTGGTCCACTCCGGAGACAAGATCGCCGACCGGGAGGGCCGCACGCAATTCCTGAAGGCCTACGACACGGCGCACCGGGTCGACGTCGACGGCGATTCCACCGCAACGCTGGTCGTGGGGGCCGAGCATTGGTCGCTGCCGATTCCGATCGTCCGGCAGGCCGACCGCTGGCACTTCGACACCGTGGCCAGCGCACAGAAGATCATCGACCGGCGCGTGGGGCGCAACGAGTTGAACGTGATCCAGGTGTGCCGGCAGTACGTGGCGGCGCAGCGCGAGTATGCGAGCGAGCAGCGGCCCGGCAGCGCTCCGCACGACTACGCGCGCCGATTCCACAGCAGGTCCGGCCAGCACGACGGGCTGTACTGGGAAGCGAAGGGGCCCGAGGCGCAAAGTCCGCTGGGACCGCTGATCGCCAGCGCCCAGGCCGAAGGCTACGAGAGCGAGGAGCCCACGCTGTACCACTCGCCGTATCACGGCTACCTCTACCGGATCCTGACCCGGCAGGGCGCGCACGCGTCGGGCGGCGCCAAGGACTACGTGGTCAAAGGCCACATGACGGGCGGCTTTGCCCTGGTGGCGTACCCGGCCCGATGGGGCGACTCCGGCATCATGACGTTCATCGTCAACCAGGACGGCATCGTGTTCGAGAAAAACCTCGGCCCGGACACCGAACAACTCGCGCGCCAGATCACCGAGTACGATCCGGATTCGAGCTGGAGCACGCCCTAGCCGCAGACCCGCGCGCCGGGGATCGGCGCTCCGGGAGGGGTGCCTTGCCGCGTCGACCTGCCCGAATCCGCAGCGCGCTGGCGCATGCGCTCGCCGTGCCGGCCTTTTGCGCGACCCTGACCGCCTTTGCCGAGGACTGCATGCTGCAGAAGCTGGCTTCGATTCCGATCGAACCGAGCCGCAGCGGCTCGCCCGTTCTGACCGTCAAGCTCAATGGAGCCGAGCGACGGTTTCTGGTCGATACCGGGTCTCGCAGCTCCGCCATTGCGCGACCGACCGCCGAGCTGCTGGGCTTGACGCCGTGGGCGATCCCTGGCGGTGAACGGTACGTGGGTGGACAGCTGATCGATCGGGCCGTGACCGTGGCAAAGCTTCAGCTGGGTGTCCACACCGCATCCAACGTGAACCTGATGCTGATGCCCACTGGCACGTTGCCAGACGACCAGGACGGGTTGCTCGGAGCCGGCCTGCTGATGAACTTCGACCTGGATTTCGACTTCGCCAATCACACCTTGAATCTGTTCTCGCCCAAGCACTGCAAAGGCCGGGTGGTGTACTGGACCCAGGACTACACGATCGTGCCGTTCAGGCTCTCCGACGGTTGGCACCTGTCCGTTCCGATGACGCTCGACGGCAAGCGGGTCTGGGCGATCGTTGACACCGGCGCCAGCGATACCTTTCTGAGCGAGTCGAGCGCCCGCCGACTGTTCGGGCTGGACGATCCTGGAGCCGGACCGCGCGATCCCGAGGCGGCGGCGGCGGCCGGCTACCCCGTGTTCAGCCACCCATTCCTGTCGCTTTCATTCGAGGGCGTCGAGGTGAAGCACCCGGTGATCCATGCCTACCCGGACCTGAACCAGCGTGCGTTTGACCGCAATCACCGGGACAAGACCCAGTACGATCCGATCAGCCGCATCGACCTGGAGCAGGTCGACCTGATCGTCGGAATGAACATCCTGCAGAGGCTGCACGTGTACGTTGCGTACGACGAGCACGCGATGTACGTGAGCGCCTCGGGCGCCCATTGAAGCGGCTTCTCAGCCCTCCTGGGTGTCTTCCAGCAGGGAGAAGCGCACCGGCAGGATCTCCTTGGTGGAGGTCATGCCGTTGTCGGCCTTGTCGACCAGCAGCAGCTGCTGGGCGTCGGGCAGCCCGGCCGGGATCACCATCTTGCCGCCGGCCTTGAGCTGATACAGCAGCGTGGCCGGCACCAGGTCGGGTGCGGCGGTGACGATGATCTTGTCGAACGGCGCGTGCTCGGCCCAGCCGGCGCGGCCATCGCCGATCCGCACTTCGACGTTGGCGTATCCCTGGCGGGCCAGCCGCTGGCGCGCGTCCAGTCCGAGCTCCTCGATGAGTTCGATGCTGTAGACGCTCTGGGCCAGCTCGGCCAGGATGGCGGCCTGGTAGCCCAGGCCGGTGCCGATCTCCAGCACGTTGTCGGTCGACTGCAGGTTCAGCAGATCGGTCATCAGGGCGACGATGAACGGCTGCGAAATCGTCTTGTCATACCCGCTCGGCAGCGGCATATCGGCGTACGCCAGCGGCTGCAGCTCCATGCGGACGAATTCGTGACGCGGAACCTGCCCGAGCACATCCAGCACGCGCCGGTCCAGCGACGCCTTGCCCAGGCGCGCGGTCAGGAAGATCGTCTGTGCGGCGATCTGCGCGACCATCTGTCGCCGCAGTGCAGCGAAGTCCAGTTCACTCATGTCGTCTTAAGCAACATCGACGGTTGATGCTACGCCCACACGATAACGCCCGATCGGCGAGGCCGGGTGACACGAAGACCTGCGCGGCGCGGGGTCACAGCTCGGGGCTGCTGGCGGCGACGCCGCGGTTCGCGTCGGCCCTCCGGCGTCGATTGCACGGGCTGTGCTGCTTCGTGTCTGGCGCCGGGACCGCAGCGGGAGCAAACTGCGCGCTCTTGCAACCGCGCGCCCCGGATCGGTGAAGCAATGGCAACGACGAGGTTTCGGTTCTACCAGGAGTTGAACGACTTTCTCCCACCCGAGCGCCGCGGCCGCGAGTTTGCCTGCCGACTCGTGCACGCGGCCAGCGTCAAGCAGATGATCGATGCGCTCGGCGTTCCGCACACCGAGGTCGAACTGGTGCTGGTCAACGGCGAATCGGTCGGCTTCGACCGGCTGCTGCGGGACGGTGACCGCGTCTCGGTGTATCCGGAGTTCGAGGCGTTCGACGTGACGCCGCTGGTGCGCGTGCGCGACCGCACGCTGCGCACGATCCGCTCCAGCGCCGAGGCGCAGCTGGCCCGCCTGCTGCTCAGGCTCGGGGTGCGCCGATGAACGAGGGGCCGCTGCGGCTGAATGTCCCTGAGCCGAGCGGCCGGCCCGGCCAGGCGACCGATTTCTCGTACCTGCGCGCTTCGCCCGCCGGCGCAGTGCGGCGTCCGGCGGTCGACGCCTCGCCGATCGACACCGCCGACCTGGCGTACGCGCTGGTGCGCGTGCTGGACGACGAAGGCCGTGCGGTGGGCCCGTGGACGCCGCAGGTCGACGCCGACCGCCTGCGCGAGGGCCTGCGCGCGATGCTCAGGACGAGGGCGTTCGACGCGCGCATGTTGATCGCGCAGCGGCAGAAGAAGATCTCGTTTTACATGCAGTGCCTGGGCGAGGAGGCGATCGCGGTGGCGCACTCGATGGCGCTGCGCGAGGGCGACATGTGCTTTCCGACCTATCGCCAGCAGGGACTGCTGCTGGCGCGCGATGACGTGCCGATGGTCGAGATGATCTGCCAGCTGATGTCCAACGAGCGCGATCCGCTCAAGGGGCGCCAGCTGCCGGTGATGTATTCGTACAAGCGCGCCGGTTTCTTCTCGATATCGGGCAACGTAGCCACCCAGTTCATCCAGGCCGTGGGCTGGGCCATGGCCTCGGCCATCCGCGGGGACACCCGGATCGCGTCGGGCTGGATCGGCGACGGGTCCACCGCCGAGGCCGACTTTCACAACGCGCTCACCTTCGCCCACGTGTACCGCGCGCCGGTGATCCTGAACGTGGTCAACAACCAGTGGGCCATTTCGACCTTCCAGGCGATCGCCGGCGGCGAGGCCTCCACGTTCGCGGCGCGCGGCGTGGGCTGCGGCATCGCCTCGCTGCGGGTCGACGGCAACGACTTCCTGGCCGTGTACTCGGCGTCGCGCTGGGCCGCCGAGCGGGCGCGCGCCAACCTGGGGCCGACCCTGATCGAGTGGATCACCTACCGGGCCGGCGCCCACTCGACGTCCGACGATCCGTCGCGCTACCGGCCGGCCGACGACTGGCAGCATTTTCCGCTGGGCGATCCGGTCGCGCGACTGAAGCAACACCTGATCCGGATCGGCGCCTGGTCCGAAGCCGAGCACGAGGCCGCGCGGGCGCAGTTCGAGGCGCAGGTGGCCGAGGCGCTCAAGCAGGCCGAGCGCTACGGCACGCTGCTGGACGGCCACGTTCCTCCGCTGGCGACGATGTTCGACGATGTCTACCGGGAGATGCCCCCGCATCTGCGCGATCAAATGAGGCAGGCGGGAGGGTAACGATGGCCACGATGACGATGATCCAGGCGCTGCGCTCGGCCATGGACGTGATGCTGGAGCGCGACGACAACGTCGTGATCTACGGCCAGGACGTGGGCTACTTCGGAGGCGTGTTCCGCTGCACCGAGGGCCTGCAGGCCAAGTACGGACGCACCCGCGTGTTCGATGCGCCCATTTCTGAAGGCGGCATCGTCGGATCGGCCATCGGGATGGCGGCGTACGGATTGAGACCCGTGGTCGAGGTCCAGTTCGCCGACTACTTCTATCCGGCCTACGACCAGATCGTGTCCGAAGCGGCCCGGCTGCGCTACCGCTCCGCGGGCGACTTCAGCGCGCCGCTGACGATCCGGATGCCCTGCGGCGGCGGCATCTACGGCGGCCAGACGCACAGCCAGAGCCCGGAGGTGCTGTTCACGCACGTGTGCGGGCTGGTCACCGTGATACCGAGCAACCCGTACGATGCCAAGGGCCTGCTGATCTCGTCGATCGAGAGCGACGACCCGGTGATCTTCCTGGAGCCCAAGCGGTTGTACAACGGACCGTTCGACGGCCACCACGACCGGCCCGTGGTGCCCTGGTCGCAGCGCCCTTCCAGCGAGGTGCCGCAGGGCCACTACGCGGTGCCGCTGCAGTCGGCCGCGGTGTTCCGCCCCGGCACCGAGCTCACGGTGCTGGCCTACGGCACGATGGTGTACGTGAGCGAGGCCGCTGCGCAGGAAAGCGGCATCGATGCGGAGATCATCGATCTGCGCACGCTGTGGCCGCTGGATCTGCCGACCGTGGTCGAGTCGGTGCGCAAGACCGGGCGCTGCGTGATCGTGCACGAGGCCACCCGTACCAGCGGCTACGGCGCGGAACTGGCGGCGCTGGTGCAGGAGCACTGCTTCTACCACCTGGAAGCGCCGATCGAGCGCGTCACCGGCTTCGACACGCCGTATCCGCACGGGCTGGAATGGGCGTATTTTCCGGGGCCGGTGCGCGTGGCAGCGGCGTTCCGGCGCGCGATGGAGGCGTGACGATGAGTGTGCACGTGGTCAAGGTGCCGGATATTGGCGAAGGCATCGCACAGGTCGAGCTGGTGGCCTGGCACGTGAAGCTCGGCGACACGATCGCCGAGGACCAGGCCCTGGCGGATGTGATGACCGACAAGGCCACGGTGGAGATTCCTTCGCCGGTGGCCGGACAGGTGGTGGAATTGGGCGGCGAAGTCGGTCAGGTACTGGCGGTGGGCTCCGAACTGATCCGGATCGAGCCTGCTTCGCCCGGGGCGCGGGCCGCGCGGGCTCCGGCGGCCCCACAACCGGCTGCGCGAGCGACACCGCCTGCGGCGGCCGGGCAGCCGAAGGCGCCGGCCGTTGCGCCGCGCGTGGAAGGGGCGCCAGTCTCAGCGCCGGTCGCGCCGCAGCGCACCGCGAAGGGGCCCGCTGCGCACCACCGTCCGATTGCTTCGCCCGCGGTGCGCGCGCGCGCCTGGGAGCTGGGCGTCGACCTGGCCGCGGTGCCGGCCTCGGGTCCGGCCGGGCGTGTCCTGCGCAGCGACCTGGAAGCGTATGCGGCGCGCGCGGGCGCGGGCACTGCGCCGGCGGCTGCGCGCGAAGCTGGACTTGCACACGGCACGCGCCAGATCAAGATCGTCGGGCTGCGCCGCATCATCGCGCGGCGGATGCAGGAGTCCAAGCGCCGCATTCCGCACTACACCTACGTGGAAGAGGTCGATGTCACCGAGCTCGAAGCGCTGCGCGCGCAGCTGAACCGGAAGTGGAGCGCGGTGCGCGGACACCTGACGCTGCTGCCGTTCCTGGTGCAGGCGATCGTGCATTCACTGGACGAATACCCGCAGATCAACGCGCGCTTCGACGACGAGGCGGGCGTGCTCACGCAGTTCGACGCGGTGCACGTGGGCATCGCCACGCAAACGGACGCCGGGCTGATGGTGCCGGTGCTGCGCGATGCGCAAACGCGCGATCTGTGGGGCAACGCGGCCGAAGTGGCGCGGCTGGCGCAGGCCGCGCGCAACGGCCGCGCCACGCGCGATGAGCTGTCGGGCTCGACCATCACGATCACCAGCCTGGGCCGTCTGGGCGGCATCGTCTCCACGCCCGTGATCAATCACCCGGAAGTGGCGATCGTCGGCGTCAACCGGATCGCGCTGCGTGCCGTCATCGTCGAGGGCGCGGTGGCCGCGCGAGCCATGATGAACCTGTCATCCTCGTTCGATCATCGGGTCGTCGACGGAGCGTATGCGGCCGCGTTCGTGCAGGACGTGCGGGGGCTGCTGGAACATCCGGCGACGCTGTTCATCCCGTGAGCAATCCGGGCAGCGGCGCGGCGTACCCGGTGAGCTCGAGGTAGCCGCGCCCGATCGGGCGTCCTTGTTCCAGCAGGGCGCTGGCGCCTTCCCAGTAGACGATGCCGCTCGATGCGCGCGCATCGAGCTCCTGGTCCGGCATCAACGGGCGCGTTTGCATCCGGCGCGATCCGACCCGGATCGACTGCGCCACCGGGTAGACGGCGCGGGTGCGCGGCGAGGTCCAGGTCTGCAACGGCTCCCAATGCACCTCGGACGGTGCGAAGGTCTGCACCGGTGCACCCGGCGCGCGCAGCGACGCGTAGGCGTAGAGCGGCTCGTCCGTGCCGCCCGCGCGCCGGATCCTGAACACCGTCAACGCCGAGCCGTCGTCCAGGTTGAAGCCGGCCCAGTCCCAGCCGGCCGCTTGCGGCGGCAGCAGGGTGCTGGTCCATTCATGGTCGAGCCAGCCGCGGCCGCTGCGCGCCTCCCAGGCCAGGTCGCCCACGCGCACGCGCGCCTGCAGGTCGAGCTGTGGCTGCGAGTAGTACAAGCTCGCCGGTGCCAGGCCTGAAGCCGTGGGCCCCTTGCGCGAATAGCCGTCAAGGCCCTGCAGCAGCGGCGGCTGCGTCGGCGTGGCCGTCAGCTCCAGGGCAAAGCTCGCGCCGTGCGCCCGCCCCAGATAGGCCCCGCGCGCCGCATCGCGCACGAGCTGCCAGCGGTCGACCTGGATCGCCGTGTCGGCCTCGGACGCCTCTGCCACGCCGAAGCCCAGCCGCGCGATGCGCTCCTCGTGCAGCAGCGCGCCGCGGCGCGGATCGGCCAGCGCGGCGTGCGCCAGCACCAGCTGGTGCGCGGCGAAGCGGCTCGGGTTGTCGGGGTCGATCGGTGGACGCACGCGAAAGAACGTCAACTGCAGACCCAGGGTCGGCTGGCCCGAGCCCGGCGGCGCGTCGAGCTGGCCCGTGAGGTACCACCACTCGGTGCGATACGGAAAGTGCGCGCCCAGGTCGCGCGGGAATTCGAGGCGGCGTGGGGTCACGTCGGGGTAGTTCAGGTCCGCGTCCGCGGAGGCGGCCCTCACCCCCGCCCCTCTCCCGCTGCGCGGGCGAGGGGCGATCGATGGCCGCGCGCCCGCGGTCGTTCCAAAGGCACACCGTGTCGCCCCTCGCCCGCGCAGCGGGAGAGGGGCGGGGGTGAGGGCCGCCTGCGCGAAGGCAGCAAGCACGATCCGGCGGCGCAGCTCGTTCACCAGTCGTCCTTGACCGCGCGCACGGCGTCGATCGACAGCGCACGCCGGCCCGCCAGGGTCGAGGTCAGCGCTGCCGCCAGCAGCAGCACGGCGGCCAGCGCGGCCAGCGAGCCGGCCGGCAGGCGCAGATCCATGGTCCAGTGAAACGACTGCGGGTTGACGAGGTCGACCAGGATCCACGAGATGCCGATGCCGGCCGCCAGGCCCAGGGCGGCGGCCAGCAGCGTCACCAGCGTTGCTTCCAGCGCCAGCAGCGTGAGCACCTGGCTTCGCGTCACGCCCAGGTGGCGCAGCATCCCGAACTCGCGCGTGCGTGCGATCGCCTGTGCCGAAAACGTCGCGGCCAGGCCCGCCAGGCCGATCGCGATCGCGGCCCACTCCAGCAGGTACGTGACTCGGAAGCTGCGGTCGAACACGCGCAGGCTGAGCGCGCGGATCTCACCGGGCTCGCCGAACTGCGCGGCCGGCGCATCGAGCGTGGCCAGCAGCCGCTGGGCCAGCTGCGAGGCCGACTCGCCTGGCTTGACCCACAGCGCCGCATCGGTTCGCGCCGCGTCGCCCGTGATGCGCTCGTAGTCGTCCACGTCGATCACGATGCTGCCGGCCTGGCGCGCGTAATCGCGCCAGACGCCCGCAACCGTGACGGCCACCCGGCGGCCGTCGATCGGCAATTGCAGCTGGGCTCCGGGCCGGGCCTGAAAGCGGTCGGCCACGGGCTCCGACACCCACACCGGTGTGGCCGGCGGCTCGACCGCGACGGTCGCCCCGGTGAGAGGGAGCGTGGCCTGCGGGCGCCTGCGGTCGATCGGGCGCGCCAGCAGCACCACCGGGGCGCGCACCGGGTCGAGCACGATGCGCCGCGAGCGCGAAAACTGCGCGCGCGCCACGGCCGGATCGGATTGCATGCGCTCGAGGTCGCGCGCCGAAAAGCGCGCAGTCGAGCCGGCCGGTGCGGCCCGCGCGTACAGATCGGCCGGCAGCATCTGCGCGAGCCAGGTATCGAGCGAAGTGCGAAAGCTCGCGACCATGGTGGCCATCGCCACCATCAGGGCAAAGGATGCCAGCACGCCCGCAGCGCCGACCGCGGCAAAGCGCGGCAGGCGCGCCAGGCGCGTTGCCGCCAGCCAGGCCGGCGCCGCGCGCCCCGAGCGCACCCGCACCGACACCCATCGCGCGAGCGGGGCGAACAGGTGCGGTGCGACCAGCGGTTTGAGCGCAATGGTCGCCACCAGCAGCGCGCCCACCGAACCGTAGGCGCCCAGCGGCACGTCTCGCAGCGGCGGCACCGCCGCCAGCAACGCGGCCAGCGCGAATCCGCCCGCGGCCGCCCAGATGCGCGGGCGCTGCGAGCCGGGCGCCGGCTCCACGCCCGCCTTCAGCGCGGGCGCCGGCGCCTGCCGGGCCGCTTCGCGCGCCGGCAGCCACGCGCCGCCGATCGCCGCGGCCAGCCCGCAGGCGAGCAGCAGTGCGGCGGCGGCCGGATCGATCGCGATGTGCGGCCGGATGCCGGAGAAATAGCCGCCGCCCAGATCGCCCCCGAGCGCGCGCAGCGCCACGAAGGCCAGCAGCACGCCCAGCGCCAGTCCGAGCAGCGCGCCGGCGGCGCCGAACGCGGCCGCCTCCGCGATCAGCATGCGCGTCACCTCGCCGCGCGTGGCGCCCAGCATCCGCAGCAGCGCAAGCTGCGGGCGGCGCGCAACGGCCGCTTGCGACTGCAGCGAGAACACCAGGAAAGCGCCGGTCAGCAGCGCCACCATCGACAGCACGTCCAGATTGACCCGGTACGCACGCGACAGACCCTGCTCGCGCTCGATCGCCGCCCCCGCCCGTTCGATGCGCACGCCGGGCGGAAGCTGCCAGGCGCGCTGCGCGGCCTCGATGTCGGCGCCGGGCGCGAACTTCACATCGATGCGCGACAGCCGCCCGAGCCGCTCCAGCCGCCACTGCGCAAAACCCAGATCCATGGTCGCGACCGCATCGCGCGCCGCCGGCAGCTCGCCCGCGATGCGCAGCTTCACGTGATGCTCGCCCACCACCAGCTCGACCGTATCACCGGCCGAACGGCGCAGCTGCGCCATCGCGGTGGGCGACACGAAAAGGCCTTCGCCCAGCAGATCGCCCAGGGCGGCGCTGCGTTCGATGCGGCCGGCCGCCACGCCGACCAGGTCGGGCTCGATCAGCGCGCTGCGCAGCGCATCGATGCCGATGATCCGCAGCGCCTGCGGGCGGCTGAGCTCCGTGCCGTCAGCCCGCGCGGCGGCAACGTCCACGGTCGCGTCGATTTCGAGCAGCGGGCTGGCCAGCGCGACGGCCGGGTCGGTGGCGATCCGCCGGTACAAGGATTCGTCGAAACCCTCGGGTGGACCCGCCACCGCCAGGTCGGCCGTGCCGGACAGGCTGCGCTCGGCCGCCGAGAACTCGGCCAGCGCCGAGGCGTTGATCACGTGCACTGCGGTGCCCAGCGCGACGCCGGCAGCGATCGCCGCCGCCTGGATCAGCGCTCGCGCGGGCTGGGCGCGCGCCGCGCCGCCGGCGAAACGGGCGAGCAGCCAGCCAAGGGACGAGGTGCTCACTGTCCGGCCGCGCGCCGCGTGCGTCCGAGCGCGAGCTGCCCGCGCGCCAGCCGCAGGACGCGATCGGCGGACTGCGCCGCGGCGTCCGAGTGCGTGACCAGGATGGTGGCCGCATCGCCCGCGCGCGCGCTGTGCGCCAGCAACGCCAGCACCGACTGGGCGGTGTCGGGATCCAGGTTACCGGTGGGTTCATCGGCCAGCACCAGCGCCGGCCGATGCACCAGCGCGCGGGCGATCGCCACGCGCTGCAGCTCGCCCCCGGAGAGCTCGCCCGGCATGGCGCTCGCTCGCTCGCCCAGCCCCACCGCCTGCAGCATGCGGTGAGCCCGGTCGATGCGCTCGTGCAAGCCCACGCCCTGCAGCACCAGCGGCAGCTCGACGTTTTCCAGCGCGGTCAGGTGCGGAATGATGTGAAAGGCCTGGAACACGAAGCCGATCGCCTGGCGCCGCAGGCGCGTGCGCGCGTCGTCGCTCAGTGTCGCGAGCTCCGTGCCGGCCAGCTCGATGCGGCCCGCGTCCGGCAATTCGAGCCCGGCGATCAGGTTCAGCAACGTGGACTTGCCGGTGCCGGATTCGCCGACGATCGCGACCACGGCGCCCGGTTCCACCCTCAGCGACAACCCGTCCAGGATCGTGCGCGCACCGTACCGCTTGACCAGTCCGCTGATCGACAGCATGGCGGCGATTGTAGGGTCCGACCCGTCGGCCTCAGTCCGAGACCCAGACGTGCGACCAGCGTCCCTCGTCGTAGCAGTACACGATGCGGGTCGATTCGACCGTGCCGACCGCGGCGGCCCAGTTCGGGCAGTCCATCGACCGCTTTTCGCCGGGACCGAGCGCAGCGGTCACGGCCGTGGTGCGCTCGTATCGGCCCGGCTCGACCACATCGACGTACTGCAGGTAGCGGGCGTCCTCGGTGAAGCTGGTGATCTTCCTGAAGTTCCAGCCGCCTTTCCTCGGCAGCGCGATCACGGCCAGCCCGCTGCTGCCGGTGCGGGCCGTCAATCCGATCACGTAGTCCTTCTTGCCTTCGCCGGTGAAGTCGGCCACGGCAACGCCCAGGCACCCGTTGCCGCCGCGTGACCGGTTGCGGTGAATGTCATCTGGCGCATTGTCGAATTCCAGCGGCGTCCGGTAGCCGGGGAAGGCCGCCGCCAGGGCCCGTTCGAGCGAGCGGGGGATCTGTGCCTGGCAGGCATCCCCGCGCGGTTGCCCACTGACGCAAGCCCAGGGCAGCAAAAGGACGGCGGCGGTCGCGATCCGCATCAATCCGCAGTCTGACCCCACGGCTCCAGTGCCGCGTCGTGCGCAACGTATAGCGGGTGGCGCGGCTGTCCGAGCTGCGTCAACGAGAGCACGTAGAGCGGGCCCAGAAGCTGCCGCACCTCGCCATCGCGCCCGAGCAACGCGCCCTCGTTGCCCCAGGCGGCCACCACCCGCATCGACCCGGCGGCCAGGCGCTGCAGCCAGCGGTCGTTGGCGCGGCCGACCGGGTGCGGCGCCCGCTTCAGGATCCGGGGCGAGGGCGTCCGATACGCGAACAGGTTCCCCACGGCCAGCGCGCCGAAGCCCCAGCGACGAGCAAAACCGATGCAGCGCCGGATCGTCGGATCGTCGGCCAACCGATCGGCGGTGGACGGATTGAGCATCACGAACAGAACCTGCGGGCCGGCCGCCCAGCGGCGCCACAGCGCGTAGCGATACGTTCCGCAGCGCGAGATGCGGGCATCCGACCGGGCGGATACGGTGGCTTCCATCAAGACACGAATTGCTCGATCACGGCGGCACTATTAAGGAGGTGGAAACGTCCGCCGCCGGCCCATCCTACAGCTTCGGGGACTCTCGCCCCTGTCCAGATGAACGTTGGCCGGATCCTGCTGCTGTTGGCAATTTTCCCGGGTGCGCATGCGCAGTTGCCGGAGGAGCGGCCGTCGTCGTCGGTCAATCCCGACGTGCTGCTGAACTTGCCCTACACGATGCGCCTCGAACTGGGCCTGGCGCCTCTGACGGAGTCGCCGGTGCGCGGACCGTCGCAGGTCTTCACGGCCGATTACTGGTCGCGCGCCTACGAAGAGCGGGCCCAGCTGCGCAACCGATTCGGCATACACCTGACCGAAGGCCCGTCGTTCCGCCCCTATCTGGTTCAGGAGACACCGGTTCCGGGACACCCTCACTTCGGATTCGTGCAGGAATTGCGCTGGCCGGGCGCCTCGCCGTTCACGGGACTGCAGTTCGAACGCAGAGACTTCCTGTTCCAGGGCGACCGGTTGAGCATTCGCGCCACCAGCGAGCTGTCGACGCTGATGCGCGGCACGGGTCTGTCCGGTTCCGAAACCGAAGTCGATTTCCTGTCGCTGCTCGGATATCGCTCGCACTCGCGGCTGGTGTGGCAGCTGGGGGAACCGACGCGTGAGCTGCGATGGCAGTTCAGCGCCGGCATGGACCGGCATGCTGCCGTGCAGAGCAGTACCGTCGATTTGGAAGTGTTGCGGCGTTTCTAGCCGTATGCTACGCGCTCCTTTTTTGGGACCCATGATGCCCATCCAATCACGATGCCAGTTGGCCGGATGCCTGTTCCTGATGATGCAACTGCCGGCGTGGGGACAGAACGTAGCGCTCACGGGCGTGATGGGGCAGCGTGCGCTGCTGGTGATCGACGGTGGCGCGCCGGCCGTGCTGGCGCCGGGCGAAACGCGCATGGGTGTCACGCTGATCTCGGTGACCGGCGATCTGGCCGTGATCGAAACGGACGGGCGGCTCCAGAAGATGAAGGTGGGAGATGTGCCGGTCAGCATGGCCTCAGCGGCAGGCGCCGACGGCACGCGTGTCGTGCTGCCGGCCGGACCGGGCGGACACTTCATCAGCTCCGGCCGGATCAATGGCTCCAGCGTGCGCTTTCTGGTCGACACCGGCGCCACCGTCGTTTCGATGAGCGCGCAGGAGGCCGATCGAATCGGCCTGCAGTACCGATCGGGCACGCCGCTGCAGCTGAACACTGCCAACGGAGCGGTGCAGGGATTCCAGATCCACCTGACCTCGGTCGGACTGGGCGGCGTGGAGGTCTACAACGTTCCGGCCATCGTCACGGCCAGCCCGATGCCGTTTATTCTGCTCGGCAACAGTTTTCTGACGCACTTCCAGCTTAAGCGCGAAAACGATTCGCTCACGCTGGACAAACGCTTCTGAGGCGCGTCGGCTTGGCGCCCGCCGTACCTGCTTCCCGGTAGGTGGATGCCGATCGCCCACCTGCCAATCGATCGCGTCCACTCGCCTGCCGAACCTCTATGGTGCGAGACGACAGGCGCACGCTTAAGCGCCGATTTGCTGCACGCGCAAGCCGTAAAGTTCGTCTTTACCCGACCCCGATAACGGGCAGCATGGACAATCCGGCGCATACTGCGCTGCCGTTTTGCTAGCCCATGCCGAGGTCTCGGATTATCCGCCCAGGTCTGCGCCTCGCCGCCCAGCACCTCTTTCGCGCCGGGCTGCTGAGCGCGCTCGCCGCGCTCGCCGTTGCGCCGGCTTTCGGCGCCGGCGAGATGGATGCGAAGCTGTCCCGGCTGGAAGCGCTGGCACGCCATCAGCCGGCCGAGGCCGAATCCGAGCTGCGGCAGCTGTCGTCGGATCCGGCGCCATTCGATCCGCACACGCACCTGCGGATCGAGCTGATCCGGCTGCTGATCGCCGATTCGCAGTACCGCCCGGACGACGTGCTGGCGCTGGCGGACCGGATCGAGAAAGAAGCCGCCGAAGAGGCCGATGCCAGCGCGCGCGCCTTGATCGCGCATGCGCGCGCCGGCGCCTACTACCAGCTGGGGCGCAGCGACGAAGCGTTTACGGCGGTGGACCAGGAAATTGCGCAGGCTCGCATCAGCCGCCAGGACGATCCGATGGCCCAGGCGCTGCTCGACCGGGCCCGCTTCCTGATGAAGCGCGGCGACTTCGAGCAGGCCTGCGCGTCGATTGCCGATGCCGAGCGCCATGTGCGCAGCGATCAGACGGCTGCCGAGGTGGCGTTCTCCAACGCGCTGCTGGCCGACGCGATCGGCGACGCGGAGCTGGCGCTGCGCTCGTATCGGGGCGCGTACGATAAATTCCACACGGTCGACGACCGCACCGGCGAAGCCGACTCGCAGGCGGGCGCCGGCGCCGCGCTGCGCAGCCTGGGGCGCTCGGCCGAGGCGGTGGCGCCGCTGCGACAGGCGATCCTCGCCTATCGAGACGTGGGCGACCAGGAAGGCGAAGCGATCGCGCGCAACGAACTGGCCCTGGCGCAGGCGGACCTGGGCCGTCCGGACTCGGCCCTGGCCGCCAATGCCGAGGCCATCCGCGGGTTTGCGCAGGTGCACTCGCCGCGCAAGTACGCACAGGCGCAGGTCGACCGCGCGCAATTGCTGCTGCAGCTCAAGCGCGCCGGTGAGGCCTGGCCGCTGATCGAGCACACGCGGGCCGTTGCGCTGCAGTCGGAGGATCTGCAGCTGCAGGTGCGCTTCCATTCGGTTGGCGCGCAGGTGCTGGCCGCGCTGGACCGCTACCACGAGGCGTTCGACGAAGACGTCCTCGCACGGCGCGCGCAGCAGAAGCGCACTGATCAGCTGGTGGCGCGGCAGCTGGCGGCGCAACGCGGGCGCCTGGAAAGCGAGGTGCTGACGCGCGAGAACTCGCTGCTGCGCAGCGAGGCCGAGGCGAGCCAGCGCGCGCTGGAACAGGCGCGCCGCGCCACCCGTCTGGAAGGAATCGTGAGCGTGCTGGCGGCCTCGCTGCTGCTGGTGGGACTTTTCGCGCTGTGGCGCCAGCGCGTGCTGCTCAAGCGCATCGAGCGCATGGCCGAAACCGATCCGCTCACCGGGGTGTCCAACCGCCGCCAGGTGTTCGAGCTGGGGCAGCGGCTGATGTTGCGCTGCCGCCAGGATGGTCGGCCCTATTCGATGCTGCTGCTGGATCTGGACGGATTCAAGCAGGTCAACGACCAGTTCGGCCACGCCGCCGGGGATGCCGCGCTGCGCACCGTGACCGACGCGCTGCGGCGCCACCTGCGGCCGGGCGACCACCTGGGCCGCTACGGCGGCGAGGAGTTCGCGGTGATCCTGCCCGGAGCCGATGCGGTGGAGGCCAAGACCGTGGCCGAGCGGCTGCGCGCCGCGGTGGCGGCGGCCCACCCGGATTGGGCGCCCAACGCGGCGCCGCTGACCTTGAGCGGCGGGATCGCGTTCGCGACCCCGGAGCGCTCGGACTTTTCCCAGTTGCTGGTGCGAGCCGACCAGGCCCTTTACCGGGCCAAGCACGCCGGCCGCAACCGGATCGAGGTCGCTCCGGCCTGAGCCGGCCCTCCTTGACGCGCCCGGGCCCGCCGCGGGTCCGAACGCCGGCGGCGCTATTTCTGGTGGGTGCCGAACACCTTCTCGTAGATGAACTCGTTTTCCTCGAGCATGCCGTTGTGGTCCTTGTCGAGCATGTCGAAGATCTTGTCCATGTGGGCCATGAAATCGGCCTTGCTGACCGTTCCTTTGCCGCTCTTGTCCATCATGTGCATCATGGCTTCGGTGCGGAAGGTCTTCTGGAAGTTGGTGGTCCAGATGTTGGTCGACGAGGTATCCATCGTCATGAACGTTTCCTTGTCGATCGCGCCCGTGTGCTTCTTGTCCATCGTGTCGTACAGCTTGCCCATGTACTTGTCGTAGTCCTCCCGCGTGACCATCCCCTTCTTGCTCATGTCCATCATGTGCATCATCTTCTCGGTCATGAACGCCTTCTGGAAGTTGGTGGTCCAGAGGTCGGTGCTTTGGGCGTAGGCACCGGTGGCCGTCAGCAGCGCGAATCCCAACGTCAGCGCGGCCTTGGAAAGGCTCTTGATGGTCTTCATCGATCGCTCCCTAATGGTGTTGAACGTCCGAAACGGCGGAACTGAACGGCGATCCTCCGAGGTCTTCGTGCCAGCCCCGGCGCGATGTTATCACTCACGAACTTGACGGGCCCGCGGGGGCCCGCTGAGCTCAATCGCCCGCGCGGTTTAGTCGCAGCGCGGGCGCGACTCTTACGTTTTCTGGCGCGAACGCGGATAGCTGGGCAGGCCGTCGACCGGCCGGTCCCAGGCCGCCGCGTCCTGCATCCAGATGTGGTCGGCCGGCGCGACGCGGTCGGGTTCGTCCAGGCTGCCGACCGTGACGTCGACTTCGCCGGGCGAGTCTTGATGCCGGTACGTGAGCTGGGTGCCGCAGCGCGCGCAGAACGCGCGCGCCACCGGCGGCGAGGAGCGGAAGATCGCGGCCTGACCCTCGACCCACGCGAAGGACGCGCCCGGCACGGTGAACCAGGCCACCGCGTGCGCACCGGCGGCGCGGCGGCACGACGTGCAGTGGCACCAGGTCGCCGGCCGGGCCGGGGCCGCGCAGCGGTAGCGCACCGCGCCGCACAAGCAGCCGCCGGTCAGCTCAAGTGCCATCGTCTGCCCCGAAAGTGCCACACCGCATGTTAGACCGGCTGCGCCTCAGGGCAGCGGCCCGAACACGGCCACCGAGTTGGTGGTCCCGACGTACACCTGCCCGCCGCTGATCGTGGGCGTGATGAACTTGTTGCCTGGCCCCAGGCTGTCGCGGGCGGCGTTCTGGCTGCTGTTGTACAGCTCGCGCGTCAGGTCGCCGGCATCGTAGGCGTGCAGCACCGCCGGCGTTGCGTTCTGCACTGCCCACACGATGCCGCCGCTTGCGCCGTTGGCCGATACGCTGGGGGTGGTGCCGGGATAGCCGAACGAGGTGCTGCTCTGGCTGGAGGCGGTCGCCGGCAGTTTTGCCGAGCTCAGCGCGAAGCGCTGCAGCGGCGCGCCGACGGCCCCGTAATAGACGGCTCCGTTGTAATAGGCCGGCGACGAAAACACGCTGCCGCCGAGCGCGCTGCCGATCGTCTGGTAGGCATGGTTGGCGGCGGCGTCGAACTTGCCCATCGAGTCGCGATCGACCACATAGATGTTCGCGTCCTTGCCGGCGCCGACCGCCAGGTGGTGCACCATGCCGCTCGCGTCGGTCTGATCGGGCAGCACCATGGCTCCGCCGGAGCCCAGGTCGGAATCGCCGTTCGACTGGGCAACCGTATCGGACATGGCGAAATAGTCGGCCACCGAGAGCGAGCCGGCTGTGGCGATCTTGAGGAACCCGTTGCCGAAATCGCCGCTGGCGGGAAAGCCCGAGGCGGTCAGCGTCGTATCGAACGTGCCGTTGGCCGACAGCAGGTACAGCGACCCGCCGGCATCGGCGGCGGGGCCCGAGCCGGCGTTCCAGAAGGCGCCGCCCTCGCCGTTGGGTGTCACGTTCAGCACCGAGCGCCTCGCGAGCGTTGCCTCGTCGTACGACAGGATCCATCCGGTGTAGGGACGGGCGTCGCAGTGCGAGCCCCACGTGGTGACCAGCACGCCGCCCAGCACCAGCAGCGCGGAGCGCTCGTTGTAGTAAGCCGGATCGAACGTCACCACGCCCCCGGAGCTCCCGTCGCCGCTGCCGGGATAGGTCGCCTGCACCACGACGGGGGAGCCGGTCCGCTCGGCGCCGCTGGCCAGATCGAGCGCGTGCAGGCGCTGAACGTACTGACCCGATCCGTTCTTCGACGACGCTGTCACGAACACGGTGCCGCTCGGGCCGAGCGTTCGATCGATCGTCGGCGTGGCCGTGATGCCGATCTCCGGCGTCACCTGGCCGCAACCGCGGTCATCGCTGCTCGTTTCTCCGGCGCCCAGCATCGACTTCTGCCACAGAACGCCTCCGGTGTGCGCGTCGAACGCGTACACCGTGTCGTGCTCGGTCGCGGCCAGTACGAGGTCGTGCACGCTGCCGCCCGCCAGCGTCACCGAGCCCGCAACCAGCGGCTGCGCGTCGACCCGGCCGTCCACCGCCCACATCGCTTTGAGTCCGAAATGGGCCGTGTTGACGGTGGTGGGCGTCAGCGTCGTTTCGGCCAGCATCTGTCCGGTGCGGGCCGCATCGTTGTGCCAGGTCAGCACGTCGATGGCGGTGGCGGTGACGGGGGTGCCGCCCGAGCCCTGGCCCGGGCCGGTCGGGCCGCTTCCCGCAGCCCCGCTGGCAGGTCCCGATGAGCCGGCGCCGTTGCAGGCGCACAGGATGCAGCCGACCACCGCGTACAGCGCTCGCCGCAATGCCGTTCGCCTGCTGATGGGCCTGGTGCGCACGTTGCTGTCCGTTGTGTGCGCGCGCAGCATCGCACACGGCCTGGGCCGGCGTCATACTTCGAATTGGCTCGACCAATCGGGGGAGGTCAGATGGCCGTTTTGATCGTCGGTTTGATCCTGTTCCTGGGGCTGCATTCCGTGCGCGTGGTGGCCGAGCCGTGGCGCGCGCGCCAGCAGGCCGCGCTGGGCGAGGCGCGCTGGAAGATGTTGTACTCGGTTGTCTCGATCGGCTCGCTCGCGCTGGTGATCTGGGGTTTCTCGCTGGCGCGCGTGGCCACGCCGGTGCTGTGGGTGCCGCCCCGGGCGCTGCACTGGGTGACCGCGCTGCTGGTGCTGGTTGCGTTCGTGCTGCTGGTGGCCGGCTACGTTCCGGGAACGCGGATCCAGGCGGCCGTTGGCCACCCGGTGACGCTGAGCGCGAAGACCTGGTCCTTCGGGCACTTGCTGTCGGCCGGCACGCTGGCCGACGTGGTGCTGTTCGGATCGTTCCTGGTCTGGTCGGTGGTGGTGTTCGTGTCAGCGCGCCGCCGCGATCGGGCCTCCTTCGCCGCGGCTTCCGCCGCGGCTACGGAGGCCAAGCCGCGGCCGCAGGGCAGCCTGGCGCGCGATGCGGTGGCGGTCGTGATCGGCGCGGCCGCCTGGTTCGTGTTCCGGGCCCGTTTGCACGAATGGCTGATCGGCGTGCGGCCGTTCGATTGATGGTTGGCCTCGGCTGCCGCGTGCGGGGCGCCGAAGGGTGCCCTTGCCTTTCTGCAGGCTACGCGATCGTCCGGACGACTCCGCCTTCCACCCGCAGCGCGGCGCCGTTGGTCGCGGAAGCTTGCGGCGAGCAGGTGTACACGACCATGTTGGCCACCTCTTCGACGCTCGCGAGGCGCTGCAGCAGCGAGGTGGGCCGCTGCTCCTTGATGAACTGGGAGGCGAGCGCCTCGGGCGAGGTTCCGCTCTGCTTGGCCATCGCCTGCAGGAAGTCCTCCACGCCATCGGAGCGGGTCGGCCCCGGCAGCACGCTGTTGACGGTGACCGCGGTGCCGGCGGTCAGCTCGGCCAGCCCGCGCGACACGGCGAGCTGCGCGGTCTTGGTGAACCCGTAATGGATCATCTCCTTGGGGATGTTCAAGCCCGATTCGGAGGAGATGAAAACGATCCGACCCCAGTTGCGCTTCAGCATGCCCGGCATGTAGGCGCGCGACAGCCTGACCCCTGACATCACGTTGGTTTCGAAAAAGCGCGTCCAGTCCTGGTCGGGAATCTCGAAGAAGTTCTTCGGCTCGAAAATGCCGGCGTTGTTTACCAGGATGTCGACATCGGGCACTGCCCGCACCAGCGTCGAGCAGCCTTGCGCGGTGGCCACGTCCGCCGCCACGGCCTGGAAAGTCGCCGCCGGCAGCTGCGCGCGCAGCGCCTGCAGCGTGGCCTGGACCGTTGCCTCGCGCCGTCCGTTGATGACCACGCGGGCGCCGGCCGCCGCCAGCCCGTGCGCGATGGCGCGTCCGATGCCGGCGCTGGAGCCGGTGACGAGCGCGGTTTTTCCCGTCAGTTCGATTTTCACGGTAGTTCTCCCGGTAGTTCTCCGAGTAGCGCTGAATTTTCGCGGGCGC
>Ga0210405_10001822_pt1 | contig 23218 bp, 22 predicted proteins | sample IncBWH11MmetaG_FD_155492 | JGI IMG/M metagenome (GOLD analysis project Ga0210405, IMG submission 155492) | Forest soil microbial communities from Barre Woods Harvard Forest LTER site, Petersham, Massachusetts, United States - Inc-BW-H-11-M | ecosystem: Environmental > Terrestrial > Soil >... | reverse complement strand
GCTTTCGCGATAATCCGCTAGTTGTGGCAGACCCGCATGTCCGCTTTTACGCGGGAGCGCCTCTCATCAATGAGGACGGCTATGCGCTCGGAACGCTTTGCGTGGTTGACCAAACGCCTCGCGAATTAACGCCCGAGCAAAAGGACGCCCTCAGGGCCCTGAGCCGCCTCGTGCTAGCCCAGATGGAATTCCGGCGCAACTTAATACTCTTGAAGGAAGCCCTAAGCGACCGCACAAAGGAAGAGCACGAACGCGAACAAGAACTCCTCAAGGTGCAAGCTACCTTGATGCGCGTACTCGGCCTGCGACATTCCGTCTCTGCCGCCAAGCCTTAACGAGTGGCTCAAGGGGCCGGGCAGGCGCCATACCGGCATTATGCTCTCCGTGAACTCTGTGTCCTCCGCGGCCTCTGTGTAAAAATTCTTTCTTTTCCGATGATCTTGTGTGACCGCTAGCCAGCCCCAACAGCACGGCGCAATACTTCGCGCGAAATATTCGCCCCGCTTACAACCAACACGACTTTGTCTCCAAAATCCGAGCTCGCGTTCAGCAGCGCCGCCGTACTCGCGGCCCCCGCCGGCTCCGCCAAAACATGTTCTTCGACAAGCAGAATCTCGATCGCGCGCAACATTTGCTCTTCGCTCACAAGCAGCACGTCATCCACGAGGTTCCTAATGTCGCGCACATTCGCTTCATCCGGCGTGCGCGTCGCCAAACCGTCCGCAATCGTGTCGCAAGTCGCGGTTCCCACAACGCGGTCTTCCTGCCACGACCGAAAATACGCCGGCGCCTGTTCCGCTTGCACGCCAATGATCCTAACGCGCGGCGCAATCTGTTTCACTGCCGCCGCAATCCCACGAATCAATGCCGTATCGCCCATCGGCACCACAATCGTGCCAGCGTCGGGAAGCTGTTCCAGAATTTCGCAACCAATGGTCCCCGGCCCGGCCGGCAAATCCAAATCCGTCGCATCATTCAAAAAATAAACACCCGGCCGCTTCGCATACTCCGCTGCCAATGCAAACGCCGCCGCCAAATCCGCCCCGCCGCTCTCGACAATCTCCGCGCCCAGGGAAGCAATTCGCCCGCGCTTCACCGGATTGCATCCCACCGGCAAGAATATCCTCGCCCTCACTCCCAGCAGTTTTCCTGCAAAAGCCACCGCCGCCCCATGATTCCCCGTGCTCGACGCGATCACTTCCTCAACGCGGCCCCTCTTCAAGCGCGTTGCCAGCGCCCATAAAGCTCCTCGTACCTTGAACGACCCCGTGGGCAATTCCGCCTCCAACTTTAAGTAAACGCGCTTCCCCACCCGCTCGCTCACAGACGGCGCCTCGATCAACCGCGTCGCCGAAAAATATTCCGCCAGGAAACTCTGCGCTTCTCGAATCGTCAAAATGTCCGGCCGAATCTTCTCCGCGCCCTGACCAGCCCCGGCGCTCATCTCTCTGTCCCTGCTGCGCTCTTGTGTTTTTTCATCATTCGCCTTTTCACCGCTTGCGGCCTTTGCGCCAACGATATCTGAATCTAGCGTAGCTCGGTATTCTCCCACTTTTAGAGATCCTCTTGGCTCACTTCCACCTCTGGCTTGCTCTGCGGTCCATTGTGATGACTTCGCTCCGGCAAGGGACGTCTTTGTACTACAACCTCCATTTTGTAGTACAATGAATCGTGCGCACTGCAATCCAAGCAAGACTCGATGATAGCTCTCGTAAGAGACTTACTTTGCTGGTCCGCGAATTGGGCTGGAGCCCCTCGCGAGTCGTCCGAGAGGGCTTGCGCATTCTGGAAGCAAGTTACCTGCGCAAGAAAAAACGCGGCGTTATCGGTCTCGGAAAATTTTCCTCTGGCAAGCCCGACCTGGGATCGGAGAAGAAACACTTGCACGGCTTCGGGAAGTGAAACCTGTTCTCCTCGATACCGGGGTCATTGTCGCGCTTCTAGACCGGAGCGAGAGTGCTCATCATGCGTGCGCTGAGGCGGTGAATGAACTGCAAGCGCCGCTCATCACCTGCGAAGCGGTCATCGCCGAAAGCTGTAACCTGCTGCGCAATCTCCGTGGCGCACCCGAAGTTGTAATCGAGAATGTGGCCAGCGGAATTTTTCAAATCCCATTCCAACTCTCACGCGAGGTGGCCGGCGTAAGACAGATTCTACGAAAATACAAGGACCGAAAGATTGATCTTGCAGACGCCTGCCTGATTCGTTTAGCAGATGAATTCGAGAGTGCCGAAATTTTGACGCTGGACAAAGACTTCTCAATTTATCGCTGGGGCAAGAACAAGCCTTTTCACATCTTGTTAGACCTTAACTAGCACGGCCTGCCGTCCACACCGTCATTCCATTTTGTCGCATTATACTTCTCTGTTTCCTTTGGGCTCCTTGCGCCACATTCTCCCATAGGCTGCCGTGGCTGCAGCACTTATCGCTCAGCGCCGCTAGCGATCCAGCTTGCTCTCCAGCAAGGCGCTCAGAAGGCCGGCGAGTTGCGATTCCTGACGCAAGACACCTTGCTGATGTTCGGCCGCGCCATCGCTGCTGGCAAGTCGCGCCAGGTTGGCCGCAAGATTCTTCACCGCAACATCGTGCGGAACGTACGTTCGATCCATTGGCGTCAAGGCTTCCCAGCCCGATTCCGTTCGCCGCAGTTCCCAGCGGACTTTTTCATGCCGGCGCCGTACTTGTGTAGTTCCGCCGCCAATCAACACTTTCGAATCCACCTCCAGGCGTGCCCAACCATGGTCGCGCTTTACGTCCACCCGCTCCACGCTGAATTGCTCGACGATCACCATGGGCAGCTGGGCTTTCAGGGGGTCGTCCGTCCGCAACACACTGCCAGCGGCGTCGCTCAATTCTGAAATACCCTCCGCCACTTCCTCGCGCGTCGGAGGCTTATTTCCCGCGGCAATGATCACGCTCAGCGGAATCTCGAACGCCGTCTCTACCTCCTTCGATACGGGCGACACAGGCGGAGCTGGCGGTCCATAAATCGCCCAGCTCTTCTCGGCGACAGCCGTAGGTGGACGGTTCGGATTGGCATTCTCAGTCGTGGCGTGTGATTCGACCGCCGTCCCCACAACCCCTCGACCATGACCATTCGAATCTCTGGACGCGCCCGCTGTATTCCCCGCCGTCACAACTCCACCACTTTCCACTTTGTAGCGATAGAATCGCGGCCTCCCCCTCGACCTCCAGTACGCCGAATCGTAATCCTGCGACTCCAAGCCCGTCCTCACGAGACTGTAGAAACTGTGCTGTAGTGGATCGACCACGATTCCAACATGCCCGGGCCAGGCGATCAAATCGCCCGCGCGCGGATTTTTCACGCGCTCGAAATTCTCGTTGCCCGCATAAATCTCGAAGGAACTCGCATACGGGTACTCGTATCCCGCGCTCGCGTAAATCTGATGAACCGTGTGCGAGCAGTCCCGCATGCCTGCATCTGGCGGATCCTGTTGCCACGCCACCTCGACGATCGAGCGCCCTTCCTCAACGCTCAATAATCGCGCGTTCGAATCGGCCTCGTGTTCTGGTCTCGCGACCTGCGCTCCTGCGGACGCAACCGCAATCAGACATGCCCACGCCGTTCCCATGCACGCCAGCTTCAAAGCGGCAACAAAGTCGAACCCCGCGTCCCATTTAGATCTCGTCCACATCTCGCCTCACACGTGAGCTCTAGTACGCTCAGGGAGAAAGCATCCCCTCTCTCTAGAAAACATTCAGGACTGGGCCTAGCAATAGGACTTGCCCTGGAGCGTACTTGCCCGGTTGGCCAGTAGCCGGCCTGGTTTCAAATCCTCTAGGTTTTGGGCTGGAATGGGAGATGGAATCGAGGGGCTGGGTCCCGGAGTTTCCTTAGTTCACTACTACTGTGACTGTCGTTGAGTGGCTGGTGGTGCCTGACGTTCCCGTTACTGTGAGCGTATAAGTTCCCGCAGGCGTACCTCCAGTTGTAACGGGATTTACCGTCAGCAAAGTGGTTTTGGTCGTTCCTCCGTAGGAGGCCGAGATGGTGACCGGCGTGGCGACAGTCACGGCGCTTGTGGTCACCGTAAACGTCGCGCTGGTGGCTCCGGCAGTGACTGTCACATTGGCCGGAACCGTCGCCGCAGACGCGCTGCTCGAGAGCGTAACGACCGCCCCTCCACTAGGAGCAGCCCCACTCAGCGTCACGGTCCCCGTTGACGGCGACCCGCCATTGACGGTTGCGGGGCTGACCGCCACCGAGGACAGCGCAACGGCCGTAGCAGGATTTACTGTAAGCAAAGTGGTTTTGGTCGTTCCCCCGTAGGTGGCCGCGATAGTGACCGGCGTCGCTGCGGTCACCGCGCTGGTGGTTACCGTAAACGTCGCGCTGGTGGCCCCGGCAGCGACCGTTACATTAGCCGGAACCGTCGCCGCAGACGCGCTGCTCGAGAGCGTAACGACCGCCCCTCCACTAGGAGCAGCCCCACTCAGCGTCACGGTCCCCGTTGATGACGTCCCGCCGTTGACGCTGGTGGGGGCAAGCTCTATCGAATACAGCGTCGTCGACCCCGACCCTGGCGGACCACCGTAGCCCCCACCACATGAATAGGCGAAAAGCGCTACAGCAAACAGCGCAGCTGCCGCAGCGAGACCCTGCCGCCAACGTCGCGACCTGCTCAGGTGATACAGAACCAGCAAAACCACCGTCCAGATGAAGCATGCCGCCAACATCAACCATCTATACGACGAAGGCGGCGCGGCTCGCGGCCAGAGTAGCGGCGGCGATATTGCCCGTGCCGTCGTGGTCAAAGTGACGGTCGCAGTCGCTGCGTGCGTTCCGTCAAGCGTCACCGACGAAGGCGAAACGCTACACACTGCCGCTGCCGGCGCGCCTGTGCAACTCCAAATCACCGTCTGCGTGGATCCGTTCACCGGTGCGGCGGAGACGGTATAACTCGCCGTTTGCCCCGCGGTGATTGTCGTGCTTGCGGGCGTGGCGGAAACGCCGAAGTCGGGTCCCGACGTCAAGGATTGGAGGGCAGGCACAAGGTCCAATCGCCCGTTGCCCAAGGTGGCGTCGGAAAGTGGCGCTGCGTGGGCTACCGCGGCAGCAGCTTGTGCTTCATTGAGGGTCGCCTGTAGGTTCCGCAGCAGCGCCGCCCCTCCCGAAACAAAGGGTGCGCTGAAGGAAGTTCCCCATCCCGCCGCGTAGCTGCTGAAGGGATACGTGGTAATAATTTCTTCGCCCGGAGCCGCCACCCACACAATTCCGGTTCCGAAGTTCGAAAAACTCGAGCGCGTATCTTCCGTCGCGGGAGTGCTGCCTACGGACGCCACTCCCATCACATCGGTTTGCAGGGCTGCGGGATAAACGGTCTCTTGCGTCCCGTCATTTCCCGCCGAAGCCGCGCTAATAACGCCAAGCTGGTTCACATAGTCAAGCGCCTTCTGCAGCTCCGCGGACGGCGTCGTGGTGTCAAAGCTCATGTTGATCACGTTGGCGCCGTTCTGCCCGGCGTAATAAATCGCCCGCAGGATGTCGGAGAGATTCGCCGTCCCGTCGGAATGAAATGCCTTCAGCGGCAAAAGCTGCGCTGTTGGCGCCACCAGGTGGATAATGCCCATCACCATAGTTCCGTGACCGAAAGCCGCATACGGGTTACTGGTGTTGTCCAGAACCGCCGCTGAGGATTGGTCCAACACTGCCGCGCTCGACTGATTCACTTGCACAGCCGAGGGGCAGGTAGTCGAACTGCAACTGGGCGGCGGATAAGTGGGAAAATCGGAAGGTTTCAAATCGTTCAGTTCCGAACCACCAGCCTGATTCCGCGTGAAGTCGTAACCCGGCAACAAAACACCTTGCAATGCCGGATGATTGGGATCCACTCCAGTGTCAATGTCCGCTACAACAATCCCCGTCCCTGTCACGTTAAAAGCGCTTTGCGCTTGCTGAACTTCCACTATGCTTGCTGCAGGTTGTGTAGCATAGCTGTTCCACACCATCGTCGTTGAATTGGCAGGGTAGGCTACCAGAGTTCTATCTGAAAGCAGCGTGCTGGAAAGTGACGAGGGAACTAAGTTCGCCAAACCAACCAAGTTGAGCGCTTGATCCACTTCGGCGTCGACGAATCCCGTCACGCCTTGAAGTAAAGACAGGATATTCGCCACGGGAAGCGGCGTGGTTATGAGGAAGACCTGGTTCAGCGTGCCATCCAGCGGTCCTAGCGGACTCAGAGTGCAGGTTGCCGGAAGCAGGCAAAGGGTTTGAAGCGCCTGAAGATTCGTCGTTCGGACAATGATGCCCGTGTTCGCCCTCGCGGGCGTAGCGCACATCAGGGCCATTAAAGCACCGATTAGCAGCATCCAGCGTTTCATTGCTCGGCGCTCCCTCTCCTCCGGGGATTGCTTTCCTTGTCCGTTCGCGGTCTCTTTCCCGCTTCTCCGTTCCATTTCCCCCATTTGCTTCCCAGCAAGAAATCACGACGGCTCATGGAGTCGCCCCTCTCCGACTGATTCCTGCCTATGGGCCGCCATCTCTTTCATAAAAGCAGCTTGCATGCTGTTTGTTTCCAGCGCTTGCTCTCCGGCACCCTCAGTCGAGTCCGGACTGGTCAGCGCGGGTCCCCCTCGGAGGCAAGTCGTCGGGTGAAAAGCTGCGCCAGGACCAGTCCGGTTCGTCCCCATTTATAAGGCCTTCCATGGGTAGGGAAAATAGCGGGTAAAGTCCGGATATTTATTTAGGGTGAATACCTGATTTTAAGGCTCTTGCGACAACGCTAAAAGAGCAAGTCAATGGTCACCGTAGCGGCGGCCCTTACATATACGTAGCTCACACACCGACTACGTGCCTGCGCAACCCCTGCACAAAGCCGCCGCTACCCCCTCAGCCCTGCTCATTTCAGCGACTCGCCTTCGCATCCCCATCTTTCATCGCCGCCAACCTCATCTGCGCAAGCTCGTAGGACGAATCAGGAATGAAGATCGGCTTCGGCTTTGTGACTTTCATGTAGTCGGCTCTCGCAGTCTCGAACTCCCCATACTGTTCCGCGACACGACCCAACGCGTACCAATAATTGTCATCCGGTTCATCAAGATTCAACGAGTCCATGGCCTGCACTAGCACCTCGCGGGCTTCCTTAGTCTTGCCGGCCTCCGCATAAACGCAGGCAAGTGTATGGAGAATTGCATAACTTTTTGGGCTTAGTTGTGTAGCCTTAAGCGCGTCTTCGAGATCCGACCTTTCAACTTTCCCCGCGAAAAGCGAATTCCATGCGATCAAATTCAAATCAGCGGGTTCGGCTTTTCCCGCGTCGCGTATCTTCTGGGCGAGAGCGTGGGCCTCCGGATAGTTCCCAGCACGAATCGCATCCGATACCAGTTCGCGCATTGCATCGACGTCGCCAGGGTTGCGCTGCAGTCGGTCGTCGGCAAGCCGCCTGGCTTCTTCGACTCTGCCAACAACGCGAAGTCCGAAACCTAGATACTGAAAAGCGAGCTGAGACTCCGGATACTGCTTGGCGAGGTCGGCAGCTTGGACGACAACCTTCTCGTAGTCTTCGGTCTTTAAGTAGCCCATCATGAGCGCAAGGTCTACATTTAGCTTTTCGGGTTCTCCGCTCGCCGAATCTTTCTCTGCTTCCAACACGGCTAACCCCCGAGCCGCGGTTCCCTCCGTTTCAACCAGAAGCGCTGCCGCTGCCACTTTTATTTCTGCCTCACTTGCCTCCTTCCCCTTCTTCCAAATCCTCGTAAACGGCGGGCTGGAAAGCGGATCATCGCCACCCACGAGACGCCGATCTGCCCGCAGCCAGTCGAGCAACGTGCGGGCACCAGAAATATTGCCTGCCGCGACCCGATCAAGAGCCTCCAGCCCAATTCCCCAAGGTTGTTCGCGTGTCGCGAGAACTTTGTATGCGCCGTCTTCCTTTACCAGGTAGTTGAATCCCCTGTATTCCGCCGAATTCCAGAGTGTTACTTTGTAACCGGATACGTCGTCGCCTTCGACTTTAGGCTGCGCTCTGGTCACTGATAAGTCGATCCCCACATCGGAAAACAAGCCTGCTCGCGACTTCCAACTGGTAGTAGCCTTTCTTCCTGTCTGGATTGCTGTGGCAATGTCGGCCGTACCGATTGTCTCCTTTCCGTTGCGGCTGCACAGAGAACGCAGTTGCTCCAACGTAAAATTTGGGCCCGACTGGAGGACGTAAAAGCGTATCGCCAATCCGGCTGGATCATCTGTGAACGACATTCTTTCGTGAAGTTGAGTTTTCCGAAGGAGCACAGCGTCACTGGCCGTTTCCGTCGCGTTCGTTCCTGCCGCGCCGGCTTCCAACAGATCCGCTGCGGGCACGTACAGTCGCAGGTTCTCCAGAAGCTGCCCAGCTGTTCTCGCCACTTCCTTAAATTGCTCTTCGCCGCTCGTGCGCTTCCTCGCTTCGGCCAGCCCCGCCTGCGGCCCATTAATTGCCGCCTCGCACGCGACGAGCAGCGCGGTTGGCCGCGGATTGAGGTCTTGGGCGATCTTCATTGCTTCCGCAAACTCACCTGCATAAAAGAGCGCAAATGCAAGATTGTTCTGTACGCCAAGTTCGGTCAGAGTCTCAGGCTTAAGTTTCCGGTACTCCGCAATCGCTTCCTTCAACTTTGCGCCAGGGCCGTACCGCAGTCCCCAAGAATTATGCTCGAGAAGAATCGCTAGATTCGCGACAGTGGCATGGTCGCTCGCATCTAGTTTCTCTGCGGCGCGAAACGCAGCCTCTGCACCCGCGTAATCGCTGCCGTGCCGGAACTGCCGCCCCACTAAATCGTATTCGAGTATCTCGGCAAGCGTTTTCTGCGCAAGGGCGGAGCCAGGCTCAAGCTTCACGGCAGTCTGGGCCTCCTCCCTCGCTGCCTGGCCCATCCCAGCCGCAAGCAGTACCTTCGCCCTCTGCAAATGGCGAACTGCCTCCTTCGGATGGCGGCCGATCAGATCCCGGCTTGCCTGAAACGCCTCCCTTATTTTCCCCTGATTCAACAGTGTCTGTGTCGTTGGTTCAAAGTAAATCAAAATCATCGGACCTTCACGCAATTGAGCCACTTTATTGCGGAGTTCGGCTGCTTCCGATACGGTCAACCTTCGCTTACCTGTGTCAAATTGTAGGTCCGCCACCACCGCGCCGTCGCCGCCGGTTGAGAATTTTTCGACCACCCTCGCAGGCCCCATGTTAATTTTGGTATCTGGCGGCACGGGCTTCGCTTGGAATCCTTCCGGAGGGTCAATTTTGTACCGCAGCTCGTATTGGAATGCCTCAGGCAATTGATAATCCGCAGTCCGCAGCTTCTTCGGTTTATCTTTTCCCTCCTCTGCCCCCCTTTCTGGTTGCTTCTCGCGCCGCGCCAGTTCGTCTGGCAGTTTATAAAACAAAGAATCCACACGAATGGCTGCGACCGCGTTGTCCAAATCCGTAAAGCCGCGCCGCGCGTCGGTCGCTTCCACGACCAGCTGAAACGGCTTGGACATATCACGCGGATCGGTCCGCTCCCACCGTGCCAGCTTTTCTGAGGCGTATTCGTTCCCGATGTACTCCTTAAGACCCTTCTCGATGTCTTTGACGTTGGTGCCCGCGTATGACGCCCGGAATTCGGACTCGAACACACCGAGTGCTTGCGTTGTCTCCACTACGCGTGTCGGGCCATTCTCCGCTAGATAAAATTCTCTCTGCTCAACGATTTTGTTCTCCTCCGAAGAAGCCTCCGGAATCGCCAGTAGCCCCGTACTTTCTTTCCGCGCTACCAGGGCAAGTCTCCCCTGATCTACCTGAGGCAACTGTCCTAACCGCGCATACTCGGCCGTTGCGTCGATCCAGAAGTCCGGGGTTCCCGGTGCATAGACAATGGCGTGGTCGAATTGTCCCATCCCCGGCAGGTCTGCTTCCACATCATGGCGCGCTCCCGCGTTCAGCAACGCCACATACGCTGGAACTCCGGCGGCACGCAACATCGCTACTGCAAGCGTTGCCTTATCTTTGCAGTCTCCATATCTTTGCCTCAGCGTCTCACCGGGAGCGCGCGGGATAATCGCGGCCTCTCCAAATTCCACGCCTGTATATCGAATCTCCCGGCTCAAATACTGCATGATCGCCGACGCTCTTTCGTCTCGCGTCGTTTTGCCGGACACTAAGCCGTTCACGAGCGTCTGAACATCTTTTGCGGCGGCTTTCTCGTCGACAATTTTTCCGTAGCCTTCGGCAATCGCTTGCCAGGAAGCGCCCGTCGAAAATCTCACCTCCGGCCGGGCAGGAACATCTGCGGGAAGATACGTCTCGATTTCATCGAGCGCATCCATCGGGCCTTGCTCAAAGACAATTTGAGTACGCCCATTGGTTTCGCTCTTCTGCGGTTTTACATCGGGAAGTAATTTCGTCGCATAGCGCAACGGGAGTGACGCAGGCGCATCGAGCGTGAGTTTCGAATGCTCCACAGGCACGTTTCGGCCAAAATAATTCATCGCGACAATCCCCGCTCCAAACATTGGCGCGCTTTCCTTCATCACTTCTTCTTCTTCTACGACAGATCCGACTGCGATTGCCGGCAGTGGTGCGCGCACGATCCGTCCATCGCCGTAGGTTTTTTCGTTTTCATCCAGCGCCGGCCCGTCCGTGATCGTCTTCGCATCAAGCGTGTGAATAGCATTGTCTGGCGTAATAACCCGGGCGCGCAGTGTAGGACGCTCGGCGTGCCACGGCTCCCAGTCGACAGAAATCGCGTCCCAACCTTCCGCTCCGTTCTGAGTCAAGACTTTGTATACGAGGTATTCCGTTCGAACGGATTTGCCATCCGCATCAAAAACGTAGCTTGATTCTTCATCCAGAACGACCACGTCCGTGCCAGGTCTCACGCTGGCTTTTGCAGCCGTCTCATTTATCTTGGCAGCTTCGGCGGCAAATCGAGGCAAATTCCAAGCCTTCGGAGTATCTTCAATGGCCGTTCTGGCCTGAAAAAGTGGCGAGCAGAGACAAAGAGCAGGAAGCAATCCAAGAAGCCATCGCAACATGGGATCAACCTCTCTGAGAGTTGACTTAAAGTATCTTGCTTTTTGCAGCTCTGCAAGCGATGGGGATACAACTAGGTACGAGGCTTCCGCCGCATGAGATGCTTTAAGCCCTAATCGTTGTCAGAAGTAGCGACAAATCTTTAGATACGCTGCCTCTGGCCTGCTGGGAATCATCGCCAGCAACGCGCCATCGACCGCGACACGATTTACGGCACGACAGCAGATGCGTTCGAACGCGGGGCCAGGAATTTCAGTTGCCGGCTGTCGCAGTGGCCGCTGGTACATCTCGTCGGCGCGAATGGTTCCAGAGTTGGATATACGGCTGAAGCTCGTTCATCATTTTTTGGAATTGCGGGATGTCCAGTGATTGCGCGCCATCGCTGATGGCCTTTTCTGGCGCAGGGTGCACTTCCACGATCAAGCCGTCTGCGCCGATCGCAACGCCCGCTCGCGAAACGGCTGGCACCAGGCTGCGCTTCCCCGTCGCGTGGCTTGGATCGAGAATTACAGGCAAGTGCGTCAATTCATTCAGCGCGGGAATCGCCGCGATGTCGCACGTATTTCGCGTTTCCGTTTCAAACGTACGGATTCCCCGTTCGCATAAAATCACGTCGGAATTTCCATGCGCCACGATATATTCCGCGGACATCAGCAATTCCTTGATCGTTCCGCTCATGCCGCGCTTCAAAAGCACCGGCCGTCCGCATTTTCCCAGCGCCTTCAGCAAAATAAAATTCTGCATGTTCCGCGCGCCCACTTGCATGATGTCCGCGTATTGGGCGATCAAATCCACGTCGCGGTCGCTCATCACTTCCGTGATAATCGCCAGGCCCGTGGCTTTTTTCGCCTTCTGCAATAATTTCAATCCTTCTTCTTCCAAGCCCTGGAAATCGTACGGCGAAGTTCGCGGCTTGAATGCGCCGCCGCGCAGGATTTTCGCGCCCGCCGCGGCCACTCCCTCTGCGGCGCGCATGATCTGCGCTTCCGATTCCACCGAGCACGGTCCGGCCATTACCACAAACTCATCGCCGCCGATTTCCGTGCCATTCACGCGCACCCGCGTCTTCCCCGAGCGAAATTCTTTGCTCACAAATTTGTACGGCGCGGAGATGCGCACCACTTTCTCCACCTGCGGCATGGACTCGACAGACTCCATGCACGCCGTAACGTCTCCCACTCCCACTACGCCGATCACGACGCGCTCCTCTCCCTCGATCGAGTGCACCTTGTAGCCGAAGTGTTCCACCTGGTTGCGCACTTCATCGATCTCCTGACGCGTGGCGTGCAGTTTCATAGAAATGATCATGTCTTATTCCTCTCAAACCCATTTTTTTACCCAATAGCCTTCCAAAAACCTCGTGCAGCAAGATTTCTTCACCCCAAAATAAAAAACCCACTCGCTGCGAGTGGGTCGAAACTTTTTGCGCCGTTTCTAATTACAGAATCGCCCCTCGCCTCTTAGATGGGTGGGTACCAAAATCGAAACCAATACGAATAGGCGCTGCGATTCATGGGCTTATTGTATTTCGTCTTTCCCGCCGAAACAACCAATATTTCACTCAGCCCTCGGTTCGCGGAACGCTGGCGGCCTTGCTCGAGTCTTATCGCGACAAATCTCAATTCAGGAGCACGGCGAGGCGGTAGCGTGTAAAGCCTGCGGTGTACCCGCTTCGGCACGCGCCGACGGCCGCCTTGCGATACCCGCGGCTCTTGACCTCTTTCAAAAGATCGCCGGGAAGCGTGTTGAGATCTGTCACTTCAAAATGCATTACGAACAGCGCGGGAGGACCATCCAGCCCAAGCTCCTTTTTGCACGTTTTTCGAGCATCCTCCGAGACACTCACGATCTGCAGACCGTTGCTTTTCAGCAGCGAAATCACTCTGTCTTCCTGCTGCTCCAAGCTCAAGGCTTCGACAGGACGAGAAAAATCCTGTACGGCGAAGAGTCCGCCGTTCCCTCTCATCGTGGCAATGCCCACTGCGGTGACCTCGGCACTGAGGATGTTTTTGCGGTGGCCAGGGGAATGCATCCACCCATTGTGAATGGCCTCGGCATTGGGGCCGACGGCGATGTTCTCCGCAATCATCGAGAATTTCGCGCCGGCCTGAGCGGCGCGCTGGTCCAACGGAAGCTCATCCAGGCACTGATGCAAGAGCAGATTCTGACTCACCATGACTTGGGCGTGCTGGCGCGCGGCTGCGGCCAAGGCGTCATTCCACTTGAGGGCTTGCAGTCCTGCCGCGGCACGTTCGCGGTTGGCGGCGTCGAGAAGGAGTTTCTCCTCAGGTGAGGGATATGACGAGAACGGCGGTGATGCAAGCGGCGGGCGATTCGGCGGGCGGTCCTGGGAATGGGCTGCGCAAACGGAAAAAAGTAAACAGAGCGCGGCGGCCGCGATCCCGGAGAACCGGCAAGTTTTCATAAGACTTTAGCCGCGAACGCGGACGGCGCTGAAGCTGAGGATGACGTGGCCACCGGAGGTCGGCCGTCCAAAGCTCAGCATCGGACGGAAGCGTGAAAAAAGAAGCATCTGGTCGAGTTGATGGCGCAAATCGGGGCTGTTGGGTCCGGAAAGAATCTGATAGTCGGCCATCTGGCCATGAGCGTCGACGGTTACATCCACGAGGAGACCGTGCGGAAGAGAAAGCTCAACCTCGTGCTGCTCGGGCGCCCACGCTTGGGGGTAATCCGACAAAGATAGAAGCTCGGCGGGACGAAGAATATTGAGCGGCACGTCGTTGGAGACGGCGCGCACGGTGATGCCTGGGACCATCAATTGCAGAACGAGCACGAAAACCACGATCGCGGAAAAGACGCCGCCGGTGGCTGGAACGGTGAGCGGGCGAAAAACGTTGTCGAGTAGAATTTCAGCGCGGTCGCGCACTTTGCGCAAACGGCTTGACCCCTCGTGGGAATGCTGCGACTGAGCCGCAGCCACTTTAATGCGTACTGCCAGATCGGCGGGCGGATCATTTTTCGGCATGCGAGAAAGCAGTACGGACAGCTTGCGAAAACTTTCCAACTCGGCGCGGCAAACGGTGCAGCGGTTCAGGTGCTCGCCAATCTGCGCACGCTCCGCCGCCGACGTGGCGCCCGTAACGGCATCGTCGAGATAGCCCGCCAGTTTTGTCCGTACCGTGGTGCACTTCATGAAAGCCCCTCCCCCGCGGCGCTTGCACGCAGGGAATTACGTTGCTCATCCGAAGAATCCACTTTGAACGAACCATTGACGCGGCGCGCCGCGGAATACGCGTCGCCAAAAGGCGACGGCTGCGGCTCGACGATCGCGTTGCCGGCACTTCTGGGCACAGCATTCTGCGAACTACCATTCGCCGCGCCTTGCGACGAAGCATGCGGCTCATGCTCGCGGAGCAGCGGCTCAAGAACTTGCCGGAGAGCGCGGCGCCCGCGGAGGATGCGTGACTTCACGGTACCAACGCTGCACTCCAATACTTCGGCGACTTCCTCGTAACTCAGTCCCTCAAGGTCGCGCAGGATGACCGAAGTGCGAAACACATCTGGAACTTCCTGCAAGGCGTGCTGCACGGCGATCTGAATCTCGCGCGCTGCCAGCTGCTCAAAGGGGGTCGCCCCGAGATCTTCAATTTCGATGGAGGCGTGGCCTTCTTCCGGCTCGGCATCGATCGAGACATTCTTTTGCAAATGGCGCTTGAACCAGCGCTTGTGATTGAGCGCTTCGCGTATGGCGATGCGGTAGAGCCAGGTTTTCAAAGAGCTGCCTTGCCGGAACTTGCGAATACCGCGAAAGGCCTTTAAGAAAACTTCCTGCGAACCGTCGGCGGCGTCCGAGGTGTCGCCGAGCATGCTCAAAATCAAGTTATAGACCGGGGCGTGGTAATGGGTGACAAGCCAGTCGAATGCCGTTTCCGAGCCGGCTTGCAGCTCGGAGACGAGTTCGGCTTCATCGCGGCCCCAAGAAAGGGCGCCTGCCCATTCGGACACTGCCGGCCTTTCCGGCCCGCTCAACTTGCTCGGGCCACCCTGCTGGTAGGTCCCACCTTATAACGCCTTAGAACGGTGGACCCAGGCCTTCTTGCTCGTGCGACCCCTGCATTACATGGCGCTGGGATCGACTTGCGACCGGGTTTGGCAGTCTGCGGATGCCGAACCCGACGTCCGCTCTTCGTTCTATTAGACACCGGGAGAGCGGATATGTTTCCCGGGGTGCTGCCAACCAGTAACAGGTGTGATTCTGGCACTTTGTGCCGTGGGGCGCAACGGTACGAGTGAACCATGGGGCGGTGACCCGTGGTCCGTGTTCCGTGACCCGTGTTCCGTGGCCGAGAGAGCCGGCCAGCAATGGCTGGCCCACCGTGGGTACCCCCGGGTGTTTTTTGCAAGAGTGGCAAACAAAGGACTTATGCTTGACGCAGTCTGTAAGAGTGGCAACTGCAGGACTTAAAGTTGTTTTGTTTTCAACGATTTGCAGACGGCTTGTAAGAGTGGCAGGGAAAGGACTTGGGGAAGAGGCGTTGAAAGTCGAGAGTTTAAAGTTGAACGGGGAGAAAGAGGGGAAGACCTGGGAGGTGCACCTTGGAGACAGGTGGGGAGTAACGAGTTGTAAAACTTTGTGGTCGTGAGGGAGGTACCCCCCTCCCGGTTTCTTGTAAGTGTTGATTCTGGCGAAGTTAAAGTGGAGTGGAATCAACAGTTGTGGAAGTGTTGATTCTGAGCGGGTTAAGAGCGGATTTCTATTATTAAGTGGTAACTTATGTAGAACTATTGACTTTGCTAGCGTTTGAAGGACGGCGCGGCGGGGGCGCATGATTTGGAGGGGCACAGATGGGGCCGGTGCCCGAATTAACTGAATAAGTATAGCACATTGTTATTATTTGTCAAGGCTAAACTATAAGTCTTTTATTTGGTTTGGGTTGTGGGCAGTGAATGGTGAACAGAGAGGTCCCCCGGCCCAAGCTGGGATTCTGGACGGGCTAGGACGATGACGGGGCGAGGGACCTCGAAGCCGCGTGGAGTTTGATCTCGTAGAGGGCGTGGTCGGCTGCGCTCAAAAGCTGTTCGATGGTTAGACCGTCGCGGGGATACTCGGCAACGCCGACGCTGACGGAAAGGCGCGGAAGCTCGGCATCTTCGGCAAGACGCTGCGAGATGCGCTGCGCAACCTTGCGGGCGTATTCGGCGGAGATCGCGGGCAAAACCAGAGCAAATTCGTCGCCCCCATAACGAGCGGGTGTATCGATGTCACGGCAACTGACGTAAAGAACCTCAGCCAGGCGGCAGAGAGCCGCGCTGCCCACGACATGGCCGTGCGTGTCGTTGATCTTCTTCAATCCGTCCAGATCCAGCAGAATGACAGAAAAGGGGCGGCCTTCGCGGCGGTAGCGCTTAATTTCCACATTGATGCGCTCAAGCAACACGCGGTAATTGGCGAGGCCGGTGAGGGGATCGCTGACGGCGAGGCGTTTTGCGCGTTCTTCCTGGCGCTGCCGCTCGCAGACCTCGGCGGCAAAAATAAGGATCATCAGAGCCTTGAGGCCAATGAAGGATTGCAAAAGAAGCAAAGAGTCGTTCGGCGATTTGCGAACAAAGGGACCGTAACCGTGTACTGTACCAACGACCTCCAGCGTGCATAGAACGCAGATGACAGCGGAGGCTTCACGCGGACCGAAACGGAAGGCCGCCCAAACCAAAAAGGGCGTACACAAAAAGGTCCAGGGGTCATTTCTAATCTGGGCGTGGAAGATTGGGCCGAAAACGATGCCCGCCGTTAAGAGCGTGGAAACCAATAAGACGGACGCTTCGAGAAGTTGTTTTTTGGACCAGTTCAGCCGGGGATTCAAAGTCCAGAGAAGCAGGAAGGGAGCGAAGATGAGAGCTCCTGCGGCATCGCCGAGCCACCAGGTGCGCAAGTTGAGGCCGTACTGATTCCAGGGAGTGAAGCCACCCAACGTGAGGCTCGTGACGCCAATTGTGGCGGCCACGGCGGTGCTAATAAGTCCGGCATAGAGAGCAAAACGCAGAACGTCCCGAGTTTTCTCGAACGCATGGCGCCCGTTGGCGAAACGCGTGACCAGAGAAGTTGCCACGACCGCTTCGACAGTGTTTCCTAAGGCGATGCCAAGCGAGGAAGCCAAAGAGCCTGCAGTAGTCAGATTGACGATAAATGCCCCAGCGAAAATCGCAGGCCAGAAGCGGCGGCCCAACACAAGAAGAGTGACGATGGCGATTCCCGTCGGTGGCCACACGGGGCTGATGCTGGGGTGCACGGAAGCAAGGTTCAGGCTGAGCTTCCCGGCAACGATGTAAGCCGCAGAGACAGCCAAGCCCGTGAGTATCTGTTTAAGGAACTGTGATTGTTTCATGCCCAAGTCATCAAGCCCAAGGGACCAGAAATGGCAACGGAGATCAAGAGTGATCCGGGTTCTCGAGCTAGCACGCGGCCAGCGGCACCGACGCCGTCTTAACTATTGCCACCGAACCGGTGGATAATCGAGGGGTTTGTAAGCTGCTTGTTTCAAATGAGTTAGTGAGGGGAATACCGGAAGCGAGTTAAAGAGAATACCTTAGACCCGATGGCCAGGGTGGGAACGAGAAGAAACTGCTCTTAAAACCTTGCTCCAGCGTCAAAGGGAATCAAACCGGAGACGCTTCTATGGAGCCGGAGCGACTTCCATTCTTAGGTCCAGCTGCAGCCTCTCCATACTCTGTTGCTCAACGCGTATGAATCCGCTCCGCGGAGAGTCGAGCTCAGAGACCAACGCCAGGACAATGGCTACCGTCAGCGGCAAAACGAACATGGCCAGCAGGTACCTGTGTCGCATGCTGTATCCGACGACTAAAGAGGTCAACACGGATATCAAAATGAGCGCCAGCCAGATCGCACTGGGTATGCGTTTTTCCCCCGCTGCCAACCGTTGCTCGATCATGTCACCCAATCCGCCGAGGGCCTGCACAAATAACGGTGTGACGACATTGGGGTTTTGTTGAACGAGCATCGCGGTTTGCTGCAGCATTTCATTCTGGAGATGTTTGGCATGATCGATGGCCGCCTGCACTCTGAGGTCATGTAAGTCGCCTTTGGCGAATTCGAGGCGCGCATCGACGTACACTCGCAGCAACTGGAGGATCTTGCCGCGAAATGGCTCGGGTAACATCTGAGCGCGCTGGTCGACCGTTGCGATTGCATTCGCTTCATCAGTCACCAGTTGTCTGCGCTGCTCATGGTGTGGCTGGGCCATCGGAAAACTGAATCCAAGCAGGAGGCTCAGCAGTACGGTGAGACCGTCACGCGCTGATTCGATGAGCGACTGGCGTTCTTCGTCCATGCCAAGCGACGCCTGCCGGAGCCGTAGGCCGACCTCCGTCACCAGCATCAAGCCAACGAGCAAGATCGGAAACAATAGCCAAGGATGTTCGAACAAGGAAAGCAAGATCGCCTCCCGAACGGCTGACGCTTCGCCGGGCACCTGTTGAGCTAGACGGGAAGATATCATGAGAAAGCGCAGTGCGTGCGGCGTTCTGGATGAAAGGAATGTTTTTGTTTGCTGGCGGGACGGGCTTGGCGTCCGGCACGGTAATCACATCCGCGGATGCGACGGGCGGCGCGGTGGCTGCCTTTGGCCACAAACGCCGCGACGAACCCTCGAAAAGCAAATCGCCCGCTGCGGATATTCACAGCGGGCGAGATGGAAGCAGAAATCAGTACGAAACTGGAGCGTATTAGCTGGCGGCGGCTGCCGGTTCTTCCTTCTTGGTTTTTTCTTTCTTTTCTTTTTTCTTCAGCTCGTAGCCGACGATTTCGAGGATGGCGACCTTAGCTCCGTCACCGACGCGGATGCCTGCGTGGATGATCCGCGTGTAGCCGCCGGCGCGGTCCGCGAATTTCGGCGCAATTTCACTGAAGAGCTTCGCCGTAACGGCGGGCGTCATGAGATACGCCGCCGCTTGCCGCCGCGATTGCAGCGTGTCGCGCTTGCCGAGCGTGATGATCTTTTCCGCAACGGGCCGCGTCGCCTTCGCGCGCGTTAGCGTGGTCGTGATCCGTCCATGCTCGAACAAGTTGGTGACGAGGTTCCGCAGTGTCGCACGGCGGTGCGACGGGTTGCGTCCGAGTTTTGATCCTGAATTGCGATGCCGCATCGTTGTTCCTTATCGCGTTCGTTAGAGCCGCCACTCCGGGGAGCAAGCGGGAAAGTTTTTCCAGTCCAGGGGCACGATGAATCGTGCCCCTACAAGGGAGGGACAAGCCCCTCGCTACAGGCCGACCGTGTCTTCGCTAGGCGGCGGTGCCGTCTGGCTAGGCAGCGGCGGCCAGATGATGCGGCCGTGCTCGTCGAACTTCATACCCAGGCTGAGGCCCATCTTGGTCAGTATATCCTTGATCTCGTTGAGCGATTTGCGGCCGAAGTTTTTCGTCTTCAACATTTCGTTTTCGCTCTTTTGCACGAGTTCGCGGATGGTCTGAATGTTGGCGTTCTTCAAGCAGTTGTAGGAGCGCACGGAAAGTTCCAGCTCTTCGACCGACCGGTCCAGATGCTCGAGGCGCGGATCGTTGGCGATTTCCTGCGGGAGCTCCGCCATTTCGGTGGGCTCTTCAAAGTTGATGAAGATGCTCATGTGGTCCTTCACCAGCTTGGCGGCCAAACCGATGGAGTCTTGCGGCGTGATCGCGCCGTTGGTCCAGACTTCGATCATCAGCTTCTCGTAGTCCGTCATCTGGCCGAGACGCGCCGCTTCGACGGCGTAGTTGACCTTGCGCACCGGCGAGTGGACAGAGTCGACCGGAATGTAGCCGATCGGCAGATCTTCGTCGTAGTTGCGGTCCGCAGCCACATAGCCGCGGCCGTTCTTGACGCGCATCTCGATTTGCAGCTTGCCGCCTTCGCTGACCGTCGCGATGTACACGCTCTTATCAAGCACCGCGAAGTCCGCGTCTTCCTCGATTTGCGCCGAAGTCACGGGACCAGGATGTTCGACGTTGAAGAAAATCGTCTTCGGCAAATCGGTGTTCAGCTTGATCGGCACCTGCTTCAAGTTTAGGATGATGTCGGTTGCATCTTCCACCACGCCGGGAATCGAGGAGAATTCGTGCAGCACTCCTTCAATTTTTACGGCGGTGATGGCGGCGCCTTCGATCGAACTAAGCAGCGCACGGCGCAGGCCGTTTCCGACGGTCGTGCCCCAGCCGCGCTCAAACGGCTGCGCGGAAAACCGCCCGTACTTTTCGGTCAGAGATTCCAGCTCGGATGCAAGTCGCTTCGGCTTTTGAAAACCCTTCCACATCGTGTTCCTTCCTTCTGGCAGCCGAACGATCGGCCGCCTAAAACCATACTGCCCGCCCGGAACCGCCGGGCGCGTGCGGCGTCATCCGCCGCTTGAAAACGCCGGATTCGCTCCGGCTTATAGAGGCCAGGCTTGCCCGGCCCGCCGCTTACTTCGAGTACAGTTCGACGATCAATTGCTCGTTGATCGGCGGCGTCTGCACGTCTTCGCGCTTCGGAAACGCCACGACCTTGGCCTTGAACTGCTCGCGGTCCTGCTCGAGCCACGGCACCGCGCTCTGGCTCTGCGCCACGTTGCGCGCTTCGAGAACCATGGCGTTCTGGTGCATCTTTTCCTTGATGGCCACTTCCTCGCCCACGGTGACGAGATACGAAGGAATGTTGACCTTCTTCCCGCTCACGCGAACGTGGCCATGCAAAACGAGCTGCCGTGCCTGCGAACGCGACGACGCCAGTCCTGCGCGCCATACCACGTTGTCCAGACGCCGCTCGAGCATGATGATCAGGTTTTCGCCCGTGGGCCCTTTGGCCCGCACGGCCTTTTCAAAATACGAGCGGAACTGCCTCTCGAGCAGCCCGTACGTGCGCTTGACCTTCTGCTTCTCGCGCAACTGCAGGCCATAACCCGCGACCTTGGGGCGCCGCGACTGGCCGTGCTGTCCCGGAACGAAGTTGCGCTTCTCAATCGCGCACTTCTCGGTGAAGCACCTCAGCCCTTTCAAAAACAGCTTCTGCCCTTCCCGGCGGCACAGGCGGCAGACTGCATCTCGGTGTCTTGCCAACTTCTATTCTCCCTTCCCAAAACTCTGGTGAGACGAAACTGCTTGCTCGTCTCGTTGAATATCTTTTTTCGTCAAACAGTCCATAAAATCGTTCATCAAACGCGGCGCCTCTTTGGAGGACGGCAGCCGTTATGCGGAATCGGCGTCACGTCGCGGATCAAAACGATGTGCAATCCAGCCGCGGCCAGCGCGCGCACGGCGGACTCGCGTCCCGAACCCGGCCCCTTCACGCGCACTTCCACGCTCTTCATGCCGTACTGGTCGCGCGCCACGCCCGCGGCAGCCAGCGAAGCCTGCTGCGCGGCGTACGGCGTACCCTTGCGCGAGCCTTTGAAGCCAATCGCTCCCGCCGAAGACCAGCACATCACGCGGCCATCCGTGTCCGAGATGGTGATCTGCGTGTTGTTGAACGTCGCCGCGACGTAAACAATGCCGTGCGGCACGACGCGCCGTTCGCGCTTCTTCTTGAATTCTTTCTTGCGCTTTGTTGCGGCTGCCGGTTTCGCCGGTGCTGCTGTTGCGTCCGGCACCGCGCCTTTTTGTTCTTTTGCCACTGTTCACTCCGTTTCGTATTTCGCCGAATCTGAAACCTTGCTCGGAAGGGCGCAATGAATTGCGCCCCTACAAGCAGAATGGTTAGCCCTTCTTGCCGACGGTCTTCTTCTTGGCCGCCACTGCGCCGCGCCGCGGACCCTTCCGTGTGCGCGCGTTGGTGTGCGTGCGTTGTCCACGCACCGGAAGATTGCGGCGGTGGCGGATTCCGCGGTACGCCTGGATTTCGATCAGCCGCCGGATGTTCATCTGGATCTCCTTGCGGAGATCGCCTTCCACGCGGCCTTCTTTTTCAATTTCCTGGCGAAGATGATTCACTTCGTCTTCCGTCAAGTCGCGGATCTTTTTCGTGTGATCGACGCCCGCCTTGGCGGCGAGCTTCTTCGCGCGCTCCTGCCCGATGCCATAGATCGAAGTCAGTCCGACCCAAAGGCGCTTCTGCGGCGGAAGGTCAACACCTGCGATGCGTGCCATTCTGTCTCCTTAACCCTGGCGCTGCTTGTGCTTCGGATTGGTGCAGATTACCCGCACCACGCCGCGCCGGTGGATCACCTTGCATTTGTCACAAATCTTTTTTACCGATGCCCGTACTTTCATTGCCTGTCCCTCATTCCGGCCGCTCTCGGCGGCCAGCGGCCCCTCCGCCTGCGGCGGCCGGGCCCTACAAACCAGGGGCATTAGATGACCTAGCCCCTTCCAAAGTCGCAGAGCTCAAAATCACGGGCTAAAGACCCGCCACTACAAAACCTGCGACCCAAAAACCGTGCTACTTGTAGCGGTACACAATCCGGCCGCGCGTCAAATCGTAAGGCGAGAGTTCCACCGCTACTTTGTCTCCCGCCAGAATCCGGATGAAATTTTTGCGCATCTTGCCGGAAACGTGCGCAAGCACCTGATGCTTGTTCTCGAGCTCCACGCGGAACATCGCATTTGGCAGCGGCTCAATCACCGTCGCCATGACTTCAATGGCGTCCTCTTTGGGATTGCCAGAGTCGCCTTTTTCCTTTTTCTCGCGAATGGGTCTCGCCATATTCTCCTGCGTTGCCAGCGCCGGGTTAAAACCCAGTCGCTGTCTTGCACCTTCTACCTAAACTCGTGCGGGGCAAGCCCCGCCCCTACAAATTTGCCGGGACGAGCCGGCCATAACCTTTACGACTACCACGACGGGCCGGTCATCTCTTTTGGCCGCGTCAAAATCCAGGGGCCGTTCGCCGTGACCGCAACGGTGTGTTCGAAATGCGCCGAGGGGCTGCCGTCCGCCGTTTCCGCCACCCACTCGTCCCGCATCCGAACTTCCGGCCGGCCCGCGTTGACCATCGGCTCGACGGCGATGACCATACCTTCCTGCAACCGCGCGCCGCGTCCTTCTTCGCCGTAGTTCGGCAGGTTTGGTTCGTCGTGCATCCTCGTGCCGATGCCATGGCCGACAAACTCTCGCACCACCGAATACCCGTGCTGCTCGACCCAGCTCTGCACCGCGTGGCCGACGTCGCCAAGCCGGTTGCCGGCGCGCATCTTGTCAATCGCGCGGTCCAGCGATTCGCGGGTCACATCCAGCAGCTTCTTCACTTCCGGCCGAATCTGCCCGACCGGAACAGTGACCGCCGAATCCGCGAAATAC
>Ga0210405_10001821_pt1 | contig 23226 bp, 23 predicted proteins | sample IncBWH11MmetaG_FD_155492 | JGI IMG/M metagenome (GOLD analysis project Ga0210405, IMG submission 155492) | Forest soil microbial communities from Barre Woods Harvard Forest LTER site, Petersham, Massachusetts, United States - Inc-BW-H-11-M | ecosystem: Environmental > Terrestrial > Soil >... | reverse complement strand
TGCGCAGCGCGTCCTCGACCACCTCCTTGCCGTACTCGCTGGCCAGGTACTTGGCCATGCCGGCTTCGAGGTCGGCCTGGCCACCGGAGTCCTTGCGGCGGGCGGCCATCACCATCATCTGGTGGGCGGCCACCACCTTGGTTCCCATCTCGGCCAGCTTGAACTCGATGGCCTGGTGCTGTGCGATGGGCTTGCCGAACGCCTGCCGCTGCTGGGCGTAGCCGATGGCCAGCTCGAAGGCGCGGTGCGCGACCCCGCAGGCCCGGGCGGCCACGTTGACCCGGCCCACCTCGATCCCGTCCATCATCTGGTAGAAGCCCTGGCCGGGGCGCTCACCCAGCACCCGGGCCGCTGGCACCCGGCAGTCGTCGAGGATGAGCTCGGTCGTGTCGACCCCCTTGTAGCCCATCTTGGCGATCTTCCCGGGGATGGTCAGACCGGGCCGGGTCGGCCCGAACCCGGGCTGCTTCTCGATCAGGAACGCGGTCAGGTCGCGGTGCGCCCGACCGGCGGCCTGTCCATTTTCGGCCGGCGTGCGGGCCAGCAGCGCCACCAGGTTGGCCGACGCGCCGTTGGTGATCCACATCTTCTGCCCGCTGATCACGTAGTCGTCCCCGTCGCGCCGGGCCGTGGTCCGGATCGCGGCCACGTCGGACCCCAGGCCGGGTTCGGACATGGAGAACGCCGCCCGGATCTCGCCGCTGGCCATCTTGGGCAAGCACGCGGCCCGCTGCTCGGCGGTGCCGTGCCGGCTGATCAGGTAGGCCACGATGAAGTGCGTGTTGATGATCCCGGAGATGCTCATCCAGCCCCGGGCGATCTCCTCCGCCACCAGCGCGTAGGTCAGCAGGGACTCGCCCAGCCCGCCGTACTCCGGGTCGATGGTCAGCCCGAACACGCCCAGTTCCCGCAGCCCGGCCACGATCTGATCCGGGTAGGTGTCGGTCCGGTCGAGTTCACCTGCCACCGGGATGATCTCTGCTTCGACGAACTCGCGGACCGCCCCCAGAATGTCGCGCTGCAGGTCGGTCAGCCCGTCGGTTTCGGTCAAGCGAGGCATCGGTTTTCCTCCTCATCAGCCGCCGGGAACACCCGGGCTGCCATCCCGCATAAAGCCGCCGTACCCGGCGCCGGGCCGCCGTCCCGCATAAGGCCACCGTCCCCAGCGCCGGGCCGCCGATGATTCCTCGTTCGGCCAGCGCCTGGACGTCCTCCGCGGACAGGCCGAGCAGCCCGGTCAGCACCGCGCCGGTGTCCGCGCCGAGCGCAGGCGCCGGGCGGGGCCCGGCGGCCCCGTCCATGGCCAGCGGCGAGCCGGGCGCCAGCAGCGGCCCGACGCCGGGCTGGTCGATCTCGGCCAGCAGCGGGTTCCCGGCCAGCGTGCCGTCCGCGGCCAGGTCGGTGAAGCGCCGGTACCGTGACCACAGCACCGACGTGCCCGCCAGGCCCCGCTCGACCTCGGCCAGCGTGCGCCCGGCGAACCACGGCTCCAGGAGCGCGGTGAGCACCTCGCGGTGCCGGTACCGGTCGCCGTCTTGCCCGAAATCCGCCCCTAGCAGCCGCTCCAGCTCGCCGAACGTCCCGGCCAGCCCCGTCGCGGCCCCGAGGTCGGCCAGGTGCCGGCGCGTCAGCACCACCACCATGACCCGCTCGCCGTCGGCGGTCCGGAAGTCCCGGCCCAGGCCCCCGTACAGGTGGTTGCCGATCCGCGGGCGCTCGGTCCCGGTGACCTGGGCCTCGGCCAGGAAGCCCAGGTGCCCGGCCACGGCTAGGGCCACGTCCGCCAGCGCCAGCGCGATCGCGCTGCCCGCCCCGGTGCGCTGCCTGCGCCGCTCCGCGGCGAGCAGCCCGACCGCGGCGTAGAGCCCGCACGCCACGTCCCAGGCGGGCAGGACGTGGTTCACTGGGCCCGCCACGTCCTCGGGACCGGTGATGAGCGGGAATCCCGTCTCGGCGTTGACCGTGTAGTCGACGGCGGTCCGGCCGTCGCGGTGGCCCTGGATCTGCAGGTGGATAAGGTCCGGGCGGACCCGGGCCAGCTCGGCGTGGCCCAGCCAGTCCTGCCCGGCGTTGGTCAGCACGATCCCGCCGCCGGAGCCTGAGGCGGCCAGCAGGTCACGGAGCAGGCTCCGGGCCTCGGCGTCGCGGAAGTTGAGCGTGACCGAGCGCTTGCCCTTGTTCAGGCCCGTCCAGTACAGGCTGGTGCCCGACGGCGCGAGCGGCCAGCGGCCCAGGTCCGGTCCGCCGCCCACCGGGTCGATCCGGATCACGTCCGCGCCGAGCTGGGCCAGGGTCAGGCCGCCCAGCGGCGCCGCGACGAAGCTGGAGACCTCCAGCACCACCAGCCCGTCCAGCGGCGCGGCAGCGTTCACTGGGCAGGAGGGCCCCGTCTACGAGTCGCCGGACTCCCCATCGGAGCCGTCGCCGCCGGGGAGCTCGGCCTGGCCTGCGGTCACCGCGACGTGCTCGTCGGCAGGCCCGTGCCCGTTGCCGTGGCCGTTTCCGTGACCGTTCGTCTCGGCCACGACCGTCTCGGCGAAGGCGCGGTTGGCGATCGCGCGGGCCCGGCCCAGGGCGCCACTGACCTGCGGCGCGGGCACGCCGTTCTTGTCCTCGGACCCGGCCGCGGGCATGAGCGCAGGCACCTTCTTGGCGTCGAGGACGGCACGTTCGTCCTCGTTCACCGGCCGGTGGATCTCGACGAACTCGCCGTTGGGCATCTGCCGGATGATGCCTGTTTCGAGCCCGTGCTCGAGCAGCTCCGTGTCCTGACGCTGCAGACCCAGGCAGATACGTCTAGTGACGTAAAACGCGACCGCAGGTCCCACGAAGACCAGTACCCGCGCGATCCAGGTCACCGTGTACAGCGGGACCGACAGGAAGTCGGAAATGACGTCGTTCGCTCCCTCGGCCCACAAGACGCCGTAGAACACGACCGCCGCGATTCCGGTAGCGGTCCGGATGGGAGCGTTCCGCGGCCGGTCGTTGATGTTGTGCCAGGACCGGTCCCCGGTCGCCCACTGCTCGAAGAACGGCCAGAGCCCCGCGCCGGTGAAGATGAGGCCGAACGGTATCGCCGCTGGGATGAGCACGCTGAAGCTGATCGTATGCCCGAGGAAGTTCCACTCCCAGGCAGGCATCACGCGCAGCGAGCCCTCCAGGATGCCCATGTAGAAGTCCGGCTGGGAAGCGGAGGAGATCTGCACCGGACTGTACGGCCCGTACAGCCAGATCGGGTTGATCTGGGCGAACGTGGCCAGCAGCGCGAGCGCCGCGAAGATGAAGAAGAACCAGGCGCCGCCCTTGGCCATGAAGTACGGGAAGAACGGCTGGCCGACCACGTTGTTCTCGGTGTTCCCCTTGGCCGGCATCTGGGTGTGCTTCTGGTGCACCATGATGAACAGGTGCGCGGCGATCAGCGCGAGGATCAGGCCCGGGATCAGAAACACGTGGAGGATGTACAGCCTGGGTATGATCGAGTCGCCCGGGAACGACCCGCCGAACAGGAAGAACGCCCCGTACGTGCCGACGATCGGGATGCCCTGCAGCACGCCCTCGAAGATCCGCAGGCCCGCGCCGGATAGCTGGTCGTCGGGCAGCGAGTAGCCGAACAGCCCCTCGAGCAGCCCCAGCGTGAACAGCCCGATCCCGATCAGCCAGTTGACCTCGCGGGGCTTGCGGTAGGCGCCGGTGAAGAACACCCGCAGCATGTGGATGGTGAGCGCGGCCATGAACAGGTCGGCCGCCCAGTGGTGGATCTGCCGCATCAGCAGGCCGGCCCTGACGTCGAAGCTGATGTTCAGCGTCGACTGATAGGCCTGGCTCATCGTGATGCCGTCCAGCTTGACGTACGAGCCGTGGTAGACGACCGGGGCCGAGGACGGGACGAAGAACAGCGCCAGGAAGGTCCCGGTCAGCAGCAGGAGGACGAACGACCACAGCGCGATCTCGCCGAGCATGAACGACCAGTGATCCGGAAAGACCTTGCGCATGAACACGCGCAGGCCGCGGGCCCCGTGGAACCTATCGTCCAGCCACGACCCGGTGCCGCTCAGCGCCTTCGGGAAGTCAGGGCTCTCGCTCATCCGCGCTCCCAGAAGCTCGGGCCGACGGGCTGGGTGAAGTCACTCTTGGACACCAGGAAGCCCTGCGCGTCGACGGTCAGCGGCAACTGCGGCAGCGGCCGCGGCGCCGGGCCGAAGATCACGGTCGCGCCGGTCGTCGCGTCGAACGTGGACTGGTGGCAGGGGCACAGGATGTGGTGCGTGGTCTGTTCGTACAGCGACACCGGGCACCCCACGTGCGTGCAGATCTTGGAGTAGGCGACGATGTTGTCGACCGTCCAGTTCATCGTGCTGATCAGCGTACCGCCGTTGGTCACGGTGGGAACGTTCAGCTCACCCGGCCGGAACTTGATCAAGATGACGGCCGCCTTGGCCAGCGCGTCCAGGTCGTCGGTGTAGCCCTCCGGCACGATCGTGATCATGCCGCCCGGCGCGCTGAACTCGGCCGGGGTGATCGGCTGGTTGGTGCCGTAGACCAGCAGCCGCCGCCCCGGACTCCACACCGTGTGCCGCAGGCTGGTCCCGGGCAGCGGGCCCAGGTCCCGCAGCACCACGATCGGAATGGCGGCCAGCGGCAGCGTGGCCAGCATCAGCGTGCGCCGCACGATGGGCCGCTTGACGAACTGGCTCGCTCCCGTCCCCTCGGCGAAGTACTCGGCGAAGGCTTCGCGGTCGGCATCGCTGGAACGCATCGGGTGCCGTTCCTCGATCACCTCCGCGTCCGGCATGATGTGCCGGACCCAGATCAGCGCGCCGAACCCCAGACCGAGCAGCGCCACCGACAGCGACAGACCCAGCGCCAGGTTGGAGCGGAAGACCGCGTCCACCGAGTGGACCTCGAGGCCGACGTAGGCCGCGATGAACCCGCAGCCCGCGATGAACGCGAGCACGAAGCAGAACGCGACGACCTTCTCGGCCTTCTCGGCGTGCGAGGGGTAGTCCGGTTCGGTCGGCAGCCGGTCCTCGGGCAGCTCCACCTCAGTGCCGTGTGCCGTGTCACCGTCCTGCGCCCCGTCTCCGGAGCCGAGCAGCCGCGGGGTCGGCGGGGGAGTCCCGATCACCCGGTGCGGGGCGGCCGGGCCTTCCGGACCCTCGACCTCTTCCATGTCGCTCATCAGTGCTCCGTCCCCGACGTCCCCGACGTCCCCGCGGTCTGTGACCTCCGCGCGTTCTCCTCCTGTGCCACATCCCAGGGCTCACGCCGCTTGGCCGTGATCCACATCGCGATCAGCACCAGGACGCCCATCCCGCCCAGGAAGATGACCAGGCCCTCAGTGACGGGCCCGATCCGGCCGAGCGAGAGCCCGCCCGGGTTGGGCTCGGTCCGCGTCTTGACCACGTAGGCGATGATGTCGCGCTTGGCCTGCGGGCTGAGCGCGCCATCGCCGAACACCGGCATCGCCTCGGGCCCGGTCAGCATCGCCGTGTAGATCTGGGTCGGGGTGGCCTGGGTCAACGACGGCGCGAACTTGCCGTAGGTGAGCGCCCCGCCGTCCCCGGCGAAGCCGTGACACTGCGCGCAGTTGGCCATGAACAGCTGGGACCCGAGCGCGGTGTCCGCGCCGACCGTGGACACCTGCGCGGGGGTCGGGATCTGGGGACCACCGCCCAGGGACTGGATGTAGTCCGCGATGTCGAGGATCTCCTGCTCGCTGAACACCACCGGGCCGCGGCCGTTCTCCGCGCCGACCTCCTTGGCCGGCATGCGGCCGGTGGACATCTGGAAGTAGACGGCGGCCGCGCCCGCACCGATCAGGCTCGGCGCCTGCGTGGTGCCCTGCGCGTCCAGGCCGTGGCAGCTCGAGCAAGTGGCCTCGAACAGGACCTGGCCGTTCGCGATGTCCTGCTGCGCCGTGGTCGGAGCCGCCTCCGCGCCGCCGCCGGCGCGGGTCAGGACTCCGTACAGCAGCCCGACCACGACGAGCCCGAGCAGCAGTGCCGCGTAGCCGGCGACCGGGCGTCTGCGCCTGGCGTTGATCCAGCCCACTCGCTGTCCCCTGACTAGTGGATGAGGTAGATGGTGGTGAACAGGCCGATCCACACGACGTCCACGAAGTGCCAGTAGTACGACACGACGATCGCGCTGACCTGCTGTTCATGAGTGAATCTCTTGGCCGCATAGGTGCGGCCGAGGAGGAAGATGAAGGCGATCAGGCCACCGGTCACGTGCAGCCCGTGGAACCCGGTGGTCAGGTAGAACACTGAGCCGTAGTTGCTGGAAGAGAGCGTGAGGCCCTGCTTGCGGATCAGGTCCAGGTACTCATAGCCCTGACCGAGGACGAAGTACGTGCCCATCAGGAGCGAGAGCACGTACCACTCGCGCAGGCCCCAGCTCATGGGGTGGAATAGACCCCTGGTCCGCTTGATCTGGCCGCGCTCGACCGCGAACACGCCCATCTGGCAGGTGACGCTGGACAGCAGCAGCACGGTGGTGTTGACCGACCCCAGCGCGATGTCCAGATGTGCGCCCGGCCACGCCAGCCCCTGGCCCTTGTCCACCGACCTGATGGTGAAGTACATCGCGAACAGGGCCGCGAAAAACATCAGCTCGGAGGAAAGCCAGATGATGGTGCCCACGCTGACCAGGTTCGGTCTACTGGCCGGCGTGCGGGGGCTCGTCTGGACGGTTGCTGTCGCCACGAGGCCATTATTACGACAACCTGTAGGCGATCGCTACGCGACCCCCCGCATCGGTTGCAGGTCTCGATACGATGCCTGTCATGAAGGTCGTTGTGTACAGCCACGACGCGGATGTCCGGGCCCAGATCAGGCTCGCCATCGGGCGTCGTCCCGCGATGGACGTGCCGGAGGCGGAGATAATCGAGGTCGCCACCCAGCCTGCCCTGTTCCGCCTGCTCGACGCGGGTGGCGCCGACGTCATGGTGCTGGACGGCGAAGCCCAGCCCATCGGCGGGATGGGCCTATGCCGCCAGGCCAAGGACGAGATCTACAACTGCCCGCCGGTACTGCTGGTCGTCGGCCGCGCCGACGACGGCTGGCTCGCCACCTGGTCCGGCGCCGACGCCGTGATCAGCCACCCGGTCGACCCGATCACGCTGGCCCACGAACTGGCCGGCCTGATGCGGGCCCGCGCCGGAGCCAGCTGACCGCGCCTTACTCTGTCCACCCTGTTCTCTCCCCCAAGCCCACTCCTTTTCTCCCAAGCCCACCCCTTTCTCCCCCAAGCCCACCCCAGGGAGCTCCCATGGATGCCCGCACGACGTGGCCCGCGCTGCTCGGCGCGCTGATCCGCGGCGACTCGCTGACCGCGGACGAGAGCGAGTGGGCCATGAACGAGATCATGGAGGGGGCGGCGACGCCCTCCCAGATCGCGGGGTTCGGGGTCGCGCTGCGGATCAAGGGCACGTCGGTGGCCGAGATGACCGGGCTGGCCCGGGCCATGCTCGCGCACGCCACGCCGATCCGCGTGGCCGGTTACCTGACCGACCTGGTGGGCACCGGCGGAGACGGGGCGCGCACGGTCAACGTGTCCACCATGGGCACGATCGTGGCCGCCGCGGCGGGTGTGCGGATGGTCAAGCACGGGAACCGGGCCGCGTCGTCCGCGTGCGGCGCCGCCGATGTGCTGGAGGCGCTCGGCGTGATCATCGACCTGCCGCCCGCCGCGACCGCCGAACTGGCCGCCGAGGTGGGCGTGGCGTTCTTGTTCGCGCCGCTGTACCACCCGGCGCTGCGCTACGCGGGCCCGACCCGCAGCGAACTCGGCGTCCCTACCGTGTTCAACTTCCTCGGCCCGGTGGCCAACCCGGCCCGGCCGGCCGCCCAGGCGGTGGGGGTGTTCGACCCGGCGATGGGCGGGGCTATCGCGGGCGTACTGGCCGGACGCGGCTGTTCGGCCTTGGTCTTCCACGGCTCCGACGGGCTCGACGAGCTGACCACCACCGGCCCGTCCTCGATGTGGGTCGTGTACGACGGCGAGGTGGCCAAGACGGAGTTCTCGCCCGCCGATCTCGGGCTGGCCCCGGCCTCGCTGGCCGACCTGCGCGGCGGTGACGCGGCGCATAACGCCGAGGTGGCCCGGGCGGTGCTGGCCGGGGAGCCCGGCCCGGTGCGGGACATCGTGCTGCTGAACGCCGCCGCCGCGCTGGCCGCGGCGGCCGGTGTACCGGGCCCGGAGGCGGTCACCCCCGCGCTGGCCGACGGCTACGCCCGCGCCGCGCAAGCCGTGGATTCCGGCGCCGCCAGCGCCCTGCTGGACCGCTGGATACAAGCCAGCCACCGGCTGGACCCCAAGGGCCGCTGCCCGGGCGCGCGCCCCTCAGGCGTCGGCGCCCAGGCCGAGGGAGAACGCGGCTTCCAGGTCGTGCCGGGAGTAGGTGCGGAACGCGATGTGCGTCTCGGTGTGCGACACGCCGGGAACCTTGTTCAGCCCGCCGGGGATGACGTCGGCGAGTTCCTCGTGGCTGCGAACCCGGACCATGGCCACCAAGTCGAACTCCCCGGTGACCGAGTACACCTCGCTGACCTCGGGGATCTGGGCGATCATCTCGGCCACCTCGGGAATGCGCTGGATCTCGGCCCGCACCAGGACGATCGCGGTGACCACTGGATGCCTCCCAGACTGTCTCGGCCAGGTTCTCCCGGCTGGCGCTTACGCTACTACGTCGGGCCACTGGGTGAGCTGATCCAGGGTCCGGATCCCGTGGTGGGTCAGCCGCCTGATCAGCCAGCCAAGCACGTCCGCGGTGGCACGCGCGTCGGCCAGCGCGCGATGCGACGGAGCCGTGCGGGCCCGGAAGAACCCGGCCAGCGTGCCCAGTTTGCAGTCCGGCACCTCGTCCGGGTCCATCAGCTGCCTGGCCAGCATGACCGTGTCCAGCACCGTGAACGGGGGCCAGGCCAGCCCGCACTCGGCGCACGCGGCACGCAGGAAGCCGACGTCGAACGGCGCGTTGTGCGCGACCAGGACGCAGCCGTCGGCAAAATCCAGCAGTCCCGGCAGGACCGCCGGGAGCCTCGGCGCCGCGGCCAGCATCCAGTCGCTGATTCCGGTCAGCTCCTCGATACCCGGCGGCACCGGGACACCCGGGTTGACCAGCGATGCGAACTCGCCCTGGCGCCGCCCGCCGCGCACCCGGACCGCCGCGATCTCCGTGATCGCCGCGGCCCCCGGCGACCAGCCCGTGGTCTCCAGGTCGATCACCGCGAACTCCAGCTCCGCGAGTTCCGGCGCGGCCGACGTCACCAGGGTCAGCTCCGGCCGGGCCAGCGGCGCTTCGCCGTACCCGTGCTCGCCCGCTGCCCGCGCGATCACGGTCGGCCTCGTCACGGACACCACGGTAGATCCGCCCACCGACATTTTCGCTACCGGCGCGCCCGGGCCCGCTACCGGCGCGCCCGGGCGTGCCCCGGCGGTGCCGCCCCGTCCGTGCCGCCCCGTCCAGCCCGTCCCCTCCCGGCCCCGGTGCCCCGGGAAATGTCAGAGGGTGCCCTTAACGTGTGAATGTCCAATTCGCCGAATGCAAAGAGAGATGACACCATGATTGATTGCGGCCGTTGTGAGATGAGCGAGACCCGCTGCCGCGATTGCGCAATTGCGGTCACCGAAACACGAAACGTGACGGCTCACCTCGGGCGGGCCGAACTGCGGGCGCTCCGCGTTCTGGCGGACGCGGGCCTGGTGCCGCCGCTGACCCGGGTGCTGGCCACCTCAGCGGCCCGGAGCTGGGTCTTTCCGGACACAAAAGTGTCGTTATGATAGCGGACCGGAACCGTTCGTGCCGCGGATTCGCGGCATTGTAATGGAGTGGTTGGAATTAGTGGAACCGGTTGTATCGCCCATTTGCCTTCACTACGCTGGCCCCAAATGTGTCCTGGTCAGTGACCGGGTCGACCTGGACAAACACGCGATAACGCGTGGCCTGACAAGGAGCGTGGTAGGCACGTGGGTACGCGGCCAGCGGGCAGCGAGTCCCTGTTCCGCCGCGGTGTCGCGATCGCCGCCGGGCTGGTGGCGATCGGCGGGCTGGCCGTCTTCGCCTCCGTGGCAGGCGCCTCTCCGCAGCCGACCGTCGCCCAGGTCCAGGCCCAGGTGAACCAGCTCACGTCGCAGTACGACAAGGTCACCGAGCAGCTCGACCAGGTCGGCGAGCAGCTTTCCGCCGCGCAGACCAGGCTGGCCCAGGTCCGCACGGCCGATAACCACGCCAACGCCGAGTTCCGCGCGGCGCAGACGACCGTGGCCCAGATCGCCGCGGCCACCTTCGAGGACACCGGCGCGACCTCGATCGCGGGCGTGCTGACCTCCGGCGACCCGTCGGTCGTCCTGCGGCAGGGCTCGCTGCTGATGGCGCTGTCCGGCAACCGCAACGCGGAGACGACGCAGCTGCTCACCGACGCCAGCCAGCTGGCCGGCGTCGAGCAGGAGCAGCAGCGCACCGAGAGCGGGATCGCGGCGCTCAAGACCCAGCTCGCCGACCACAAGAACTCCCTGGGCAAGCTCATCGCCACCGAGCAGACCACGCTGGACAGCCTGACCGTCCCGCAGCAGCAGACGGTCAAGAGCAATACGATCGGCGCGAACGGCAGCACCCAGAAGGTCACGTACACCGGGCCGACCGGGTCGCAGGCCGACCAGGCCGTCGCGTTCGCCTACGCGCAGCTCGGCTGCCCGTACGTGTACGGCGGGACCGGACCGTGCCAGATGGGGTTTGACTGTTCCGGGCTGGCCCAGGCCGCGTGGGGCGCCGCGGGCGTGTCTATCCCGCGTGACAGCTACGAGCAGTGGGCCGAGCTCCCGCACGTTTCGCTCTCCTCGATCGAGCCAGGCGACCTGCTGATCTACAACGGTGAGGGGCACGTCGCCATCTACGTGGGCAACGGCTACATCATCGACGCGCCGCAGACGGGGATGGACGTGGAAAAGATCCCCATGAGCACGCCCTGGTACGCCGATAACCTCGACGGAGTGGTACGCCCGTAATCCGCGGCCCTAGCCCCTGGGGCTGATCCCTGGTCCACCCTCCGGCCGATGCGGGACGCGCCGTCATGCGGCACTGTTGACGGTATGAGGCGGCGAGGGGACCGGGCGCGCGTGGCCGCGGTCCTGGTGGGGCTGGCCGTGCTGGCCGCCTACCTGCTGCCCGGGCTCTCCCAGCCGGGGGCCCGGTGGCCGCTGTGGGACGCCCGGGTGTACTGGTGGGCCGGGCAGCAGGCTGCCCGGGGCGCTCCGCTGTACGCCTCCGGCGGCCCCTTCAACTTCACCTATCCGCCGTTCGCAGCGTCGCTGTTCCGGCTTGGCGCGGCCGCCTCGGAGGGCTGGCTGGCCGGCGTCATCACCGCCGGGAGCATCGTCGCTCTGGTCGCGCTGTGCTGGCAGGCGCTGGGCGCGGCCGGGGTCCGGCGGCGCCCGGAAACCGTGTTCGCGGTGGCTGCGCTGGCCCTGCTGACCTGGCCGGTCGACTACACGCTGCACCTGGGCGAGACCGACCTGATCGTGGCCGCGCTGGTCGGTGCGGACCTGCTGGCCCGGCGGGACGGCAGCCGCTGGCAGGGGATCGCCACCGGGCTAGCCGCCGGAATCAAGCTCACCCCCCTGATCTTCGTGGCCTACCTGCTGCTGACCCGCCGCGTCCGGGCCGCCGTCACCGCCGGCGCGACTTTCGCGGCCACGATCGTCGTGGGCCTGGTGCTGCTGCCCGCCCCGTCCCGCGCCTTCTGGCTGGACGGAGCGTTCGGCAACCCGAGCCGGGTCGGCAACCCGGCCAACCCTTCCGACCAGTCGCTGTCCGGGGCGATCGCCCGGCTCGCCGGGAGTCTGGACGGGGTCAGGGGATGGTGGCTCGCGGCGGCACTGCTGACCGGGCTGGCCGGGCTCGCGGTCGCCGCGTGGGCCCACCGGCGCGGCCACCGGCTGGCCGGCGTGGTGTGCTGCGCCGTCACCGGCCTGCTCGTCTCGCCGTTCTCGTGGACCCACCACTGGGTCTGGGCCGTCCCGTTGCTGATCGGCCTGGTCACGACGGCGTGGCGGCGCCGCTCGCGGGCCTGGGGTCTGGTCGTGGTCGTGGTCGCGGTCGCGTTCTCCGGTTTCGTCCCCCTGCCCGGGCCCGGCCGGCCGCCCAGCCCGGTCCTGCTGCTGGCCGGCGACCTGTACGTGCTGTGCGGCCTGGCCCTGCTGGTCGGCATTGCCCTGGTCCTGGCCTGTGAGAGCCCGGTCGCCCTGCCCGGCCGCCCGGACCGGGCCGGATCAGATCACGTTGGCCTGCCGTGGCGCCGTTGGCCTAGCCTTATCGGGTGGACGATGGCCTGGAGTCCGGAAGTCCGCCTGCCGTCGCACCAGACCCGGCGCCTGCCGTCGCACCAGACCCGGCGCCAGCCGTCGCACCAGACCCGGCGCCTGCCGTGACCGCAGGCTCGCCGCCGCCGGGGCCTGCCCGTCCGCACAAGCCGCTGACCCGGGTGCGCCAGATCGCGATGATCCTCGTCTTTGACCTCGGCGGCCCGCTCCTGGCCTACGCCCTGCTGCGCTCGGCCGGGCTGAGCACCGTGGCCGCGCTCATCATCAGCGGGATATTTCCGGCCCTGGGCATCGTCATCGGCGCCGTGGTCGACCGGCGGCTTGACATCATCGGCGTCGTCGTCCTGGCCGGCCTGGTCGTCGGCACGGTGGCCGGCCTGGTCAGCAACAACGCGCGGCTCTACCTCGTCGAGGGCGCGGTGCCCTCGCTGGTATTCGCGCTGGCCTGCCTGGGTTCGCTGCGGTCATCCAAACCGCTGATCTACCGGTTCGCGGTCGAACTGCTCGGCCCGGACACCCCCAAGGGCCGCGAGGTGGTCGACGCCTGGCAGTACCCCGGGTTCCGGCGTGCGTTCAGGGTCATCACCGTGGCCTGGGGCGTCGCCTACCTGATCGAGGTCGCGGCGCGCCTGGTGGTCGTGGAGACCACCTCCACCGGGGTCGCGCTGCTGTTCTCCAAGCTGATTCCCTACGCCTTCGCGTTCGCCCTGTCCGGGTGGACGCTGAGCTACGGCGAGCACGAGAAGAAGAAGGCCGAACGGCTGGCCGCGACCGCCGAGGACCCCGGCACCCCGTCCGCGGTCGCCGCCGATGCCGAGCGCTGAGACTGGGTCTCCAGAGCGGGGCCGATACACTCGTCCGGTGCGCCGGACGCTGATCGTCACCAACGACTTCCCGCCCCGTCAGGGCGGCATCCAGTCGTTCGTGCACGGGCTGGCCACCCGGCTGCCGCCGGACACGGTGGTCGTGTACGCGCCGGCCTGGGACGGCGCGACCGAGTTCGACGCCAAGCAGCCGTTCCCGGTGATCCGCCACCCGACGTCGCTTATGTTGCCCGTGCCGTCCGTCTCCCGCCGGGCCGCGGCCATCGCTCGCGAGCACGGCTGTGACACGGTCCTGTTCGGCGCGGCCGCGCCACTCGGCCTGATCACCCCGGCGCTGCGCCAGGCCGGCGTGACCCGGGCGGTCGCGCTGACCCACGGCCATGAGGCGGGCTGGGCCGCCCTGCCGGTCGCCCGCGGCCTGCTCCGGCGCATCGGCAACGAGGTCGATGTCGTGACCTACCTGGGCGAATACTTCAGGGTCCGGCTGGCGCGCGCGCTGTCGCCCTCCGCGGCCCAGCGCATGGTACGGCTGGCGCCCGGCGTCGACGTGACGTTCTTCCACCCCGGAGCGGGTGGACCAGCCATCAGAGACCGGCTGGGCCTGGGGGAGCGGCCGGTGGTGGTCTGCGTGTCCCGGCTGGTCCGGCGCAAGGGGCAGGACACCCTGATCCGGGCCTGGCCGCAGGTGCGGGCCGAGGTGAGCGACGCGGTGCTCTTGCTCGTCGGCCACGGTCCCTACGCCCGCCGGCTGCGCCGGCTGGCCGCCCGGCTCGGCGTCAGCGACGCCGTCCGGTTCACCGGAGCGGTGCCCTGGCCCGAGCTCCCTGGCTACTACGACGCAGCCGATGTGTTCGCCATGCCGTGCCGGACCCGGCGGGCCGGGCTCGACGTCGAGGGCCTGGGCATCGTCTACCTGGAGGCGTCGGCCACCGGCTTGCCGGTTATCGGCGGCGACTCGGGCGGCGCCCCCGACGCCATCCTCGAGGGCGAATCCGGCTACATCGTCGGTGACGTAGCGGCCACTGCCGCCCGCCTGGTCGAGCTGCTCGCCGATCCGGCCAAGGCCCGGGCCATGGGGGAGAAGGGCCTGGCCTGGGTGGACAGGGAATGGCGCTGGGAGCTGGCTGCCGCCCGCCTCAGCTCGATCTTGGCCGGCTAAGCCCGCGCCCCCGCCTAAGCCCGCGCTAAGACCGCCTAAGGCCGCTCTCAGCAGGCAAAATAGGGATTTCCTCCGACGCGGGACCGGGGGTCTTACGGCGACACTCAAGGCATGGACAGATATATGCCACAGAGCCTCGTCTGGGATCACATCAGGGAATCACGGCAGCACGCCACCATGGCTCGCCAGGCCAGGGCGGCACGCGGCGTCCGGCGCCGGTCCGGGCTCCATGCTCGGCGGGTCGGCCACCGGCTGGTCCGAGGGGCCTGACCATGGCCGCGCGGACCAATGCCCTGGCCCGGTTCGGCCGGCGCGTCGCCGGCCTCCTGGCCGAGTGCAACTACGCCCAGCGCCGCGCGTCCGCGCTGCGGACCACCCCCGACGCGTTCCTGGCCGACCGGGACAAGGCGCCCGACAACTACGGCGAGTTCCTGTTCCGGACCTCCAGCCCGCTGCTGCACGAGCCGGCCGCGGTCGGCCGGGCCCACGGCCAGCCGGTCGGCTAGACCGCCCCGCTCAGCGGGCCTCAGGAGTACCCCAGCGGCCCTCAGGAGTACAGCATGTCGATGTCGGCCGCGAAGTCCTTGGCCAGCACGCTCCTGCGGATACCCAACTTGGCGCTGAGCTGGCCGCTTTCAACCGTGAAGTCGTCGTCGAGGATACGGAAACGCCTGATGGACTCGGCCCGGGACACCGCCTGGTTGGCGTCGTCCACCGCGGCCTGCACGTCCGCGATCAGGTCCGGGTCATCGCGCAGCGACGCGATCGTCGTGTCGGCCGGCTTGCCGTGCCGAGCCTTCCACGGCCCGAACGCCTCGGGGTCCAGCGTGATCAGCGCGGCGATGTACGGCCTGCCGTCGCCGACCACCATGGTCTGGCTGATCAGGGCGTGGCTGCGCAGCCGGTCCTCGAGTACCGCGGGCGCGACGTTCTTGCCGCCGGCCGTGACGATGATCTCCTTCTTGCGGCCGGTGATGGTCAGGAATCCTTCGTCGTCAAGCTCGCCCAGGTCGCCGGTACGGAACCAGCCCTCCCCGGCGAAGGTCTCCTTGGTTGCTGTCTCGTTGTGCCAGTAACCCGGGAAGACCAGGCCGCCCTGGATCAGGATCTCGCCGTCCTCCGCGATCTTAATCCCGACCCCGGGCAGCGGCTGGCCGACTGTGCCGATCTTGTTCCGGTCTGGCCGGTTGACCGTGGCGGCAGCCGTCGTCTCGGTCAGGCCGTAGCCCTGCAGCACGGTGACGCCCACGCCGCGGAAGAAATGGCACAGCCGCTCGGTGAGCGCGGCGCCGCCGGAGACGGCGTAACCGGCCCGGCCGCCCAGGGCGGCGCGTAGCTTGGCGTAGACCAGCCGGTCGAACAGCGCGTGCTGGGCCCGCAGGCCGAACCCCGGCCCGCCCGGCGCGTCGAGGCCCTGGCTGTAGGCGATCGCGGTGCGGGCGGCCCGGCCGAAGATCGCGCCCTTCTTCTCGCTGACCGCTTTCTGCTCGGCGCTGTTGTACACCTTCTCGAACACCCGGGGCACCGCGAGGATGAATGTGGGCCGGAAGGCGGCCAGGGCGGGCAGCAGCGCGTTGATGTCGCCGCAGTGCCCCAGCACGATCCCGGCCTCGATGCAGCCCACCTCGATGATCCGGGCGAAGACGTGCGCGAGCGGCAGGAACAGCAGCGTGCCGGAGTCCTCCATGCTGGTGAAATCCGTGAGCGGGCCGAGGAACGCGTTGCGCACGGCCGATAGCAGGTTCTGATGGGTGAGCTCGCAGCCCTTGGGCCTACCGGTGGTGCCCGAGGTGTAGATGACGGTGGCCAGGTCGGCCGCCTTGGCCGCCGCGGCGCGCTCGGCGATGACCTGGTCCTCGACTCCGGCGCCGGCCTGGGTCAGCGAGTTCAGCGACGCTTCGGTGCCCGCCTCGATCTGCCAGATGTGCTCCAGCGTCGGGACCCGGTCCCGGAACCCCTCGATGACCTGCTCGAAGGCGGCCGTCTCGACAAACAAGGCCCGCGCGCCCGAGTCGGACAAGATCCACTCGGCCTGCTCGGCCGAGGACGTCTCGTACACCGGCACGACGGTCGCGCCCGTGGTCCAGATCGCGTAGTCGATCAGCGTCCACTCATACCGGGTGTGCGACATCAGCGCGACCCGGTCCCCGGGCTCGATGCCGGCCGCGACCAGGCCCTTGGCCAGCGCGGTGACCTCGTCCCGGAACTGGCTGGCGGTCACGTCGGTCCACTCCCCGGCCGAGCCACTGGGTCCCGGTCGGCGCAGCATCACCGCCTGCGGCTGCTCGGCCGCCCGGCGGAAGACGACCTTGGCGAGATTCGCGGTGGCGGGGATCTCCGCCAGGGCCGGAATGCTGTACTCGCGCACGGCGCCTCCATCTACGTCGATACTCGGCAGCACAAGCTTAAGCCGCTGGCCGGCCGTTTCCGGCGGGCCAGCATGCGCTGGTCAGGGAGAATCCGGCGGGCCTTACCGTGGTGAGATGCGAGTTCACGTGGTGAGCGACGTGCACGGCCGGGCGGACGCGCTGGCCGGCGCCGGGCGCGGGGCCGACGCGCTGATCTGCCTGGGCGACCTGCTGCTGTTCCTCGACTACGCCGACTACGGGCAGGGCATCTTCGCCGACCTGTTCGGGCCCGACGCGACCCGGGTCTACGTCGAACTGCGCACCGCCGGGAGGTTCGACGAGGCCCGCGCGCTCTCGGCCCGGCTGCTCGCGGAGCGGGGGGAGAGCCCGGCTCGACTATTCGAAACGGCCATGGCCAGGCAGTACGCCGAGCTATTCGGCGCCCTCACCGAGCCCGCGTACCTGACCTACGGCAACGTGGACGTGCCCCGGATGTGGCCGACCTACGCCAAACCCGGGCACCACGTCCTGGACGGCGGCACCGTCGACCTGGACGGATGGACGTTCGGTTTCGTCGGCGGCGGGCTGAAATCGGCCTACCGGACGCCGAACGAGATGACCGAGGAGGAGTTCCGGGCCAAGCTCGTGGCGGTCGGCGAGGTCGACGTGCTGTGCACGCACATCCCGCCCGCCGTTCCCGAGCTCTTGTACGACACCGCGGCCCGGCGCCTGGAGAAGGGCAGCGTGGCCCTGCTGGAGACGATTAAGGCCACCCGGCCGAGGTACTCGGTCTTCGGGCACGTGCATCAGCCGCTGGCGCGCAGGACGAGGATCGGCATGACCGAATGCCTGAACGTAGGACACTTCCGCGCCACCGGCGTGCCCTTTGTCCTGCAGTGGTAGCGGTAGGATCGCGGGTAGGAGGCATAGGTGTCGGAATCCCGGGATGATGGCCAGCCTGGCGGCAGTAGCCAGCCCAAAAGCAGCGGCCAGCCCAGAAACAGTAATCAGCCGAGCAATGGCGGCCAATCCAGAGACAACCAGTCCAGAAACAATCAGTCCAGGGCTGGTGGCCAGTCAGGGGGCAGCCAGTCTGGCGGCGGCCAGTCACGCCGGGCCAACGACCCCCTCGCTGACGCCCAGCGCTGGCTGATGCGCGCGGGCGCGCGCAGCATGGCCAACCAGGTCGCCGACCAGGTCCGCAGGACGGTCCGCCAGGAGCGGCGCGACCGCGGTGACGTGTGGGACACGGCCACCAACGAGCCGCCGCCCGGCGAGTCGCCGGAGTGCCAGTGGTGCCCGATCTGCCAGGCGGCCCGCGTGGCCCGCATGTCCGGCTCCGGCAGCCTGATGTCCAGCCTCGCCGACGTCGGCGGAGCTCTGGCGGCCATGGCCCAGGACGCGTTTTCCGCCTTCGAGCAGAGCATGAAAGATCAAAATCGTTCTTCTGCCGAACGGCCCGTGGTGACACCTCCCGCGATCAAGCCAGATAGCGGGGATCCCGCCGAGTGAGCCTGGCCATCGGCGTCGACGTCGGTGGCACCAAGGTCGCAGCCGGGGTGGTCGATGAGCAGGGCCGGATCATCGCCAGGCTGAAGCGGTCCACGCCCGCCGCCAGCCCGCTGCTGACCGAGCAAGCGATCGCCCACGTGGTGACCGAGCTGCTGGCCGGCCACGAGGTCACCGCCATCGGACTGGGCGCGGCCGGCTTCGTTGACGGCGCGCGGGCCACCATACTGTTCGCGCCGAACCTGGCCTGGCGGGACGAGCCGCTCAAGCAGCGGGTCGAGGAGCGCCTCGGCCGCGCGGTCGTGGTGGAGAATGACGCGAACGCCTCGGCCTGGGCCGAGGCGCGGTTCGGTGCCGCCCGGGGCTACCGTGACGTGATGCTGGTGGCGGTCGGGACCGGGATCGGGGCCGCCATCATCATCGGCGGCGAGCTGTACCGCGGCCGCTGGGGCATCGCCGGCGAGCCCGGGCACGTCCGGGTGGTTCCCGACGGCCGGCTGTGCGGCTGCGGCAACCGGGGCTGCTGGGAGCAGTACGCCAGCGGGAACGCCCTGGTCGCCGAGGCGCGCGAGTTCGCCAGGCGCACCCCGAAGGGCGCCATGAGGCTGCTTCAGCTGGGCGGGGGACTGCCCGAGGGCATCTCCGGCCCGGAGATCACCCAGGCCGCGACCGAGGGCGACCCGGCCGCGCTGCGCTGCTTCCAGATCGTGGGCGGCTGGCTCGGCCAGGGGCTGGCCGACCTGGCCGCGGTCCTGGATCCGGCATGTTTCGTGATCGGCGGCGGCGTGTCGGAGGCGGGTGAGCTGCTCCTCGAGCCGGCCCGGACCGCCTTCGAGCGGGCCCTGACCGGCCGGGGTCACCGGCCGTTCGCGGAGATCAGCGTCGCACAGCTGGGCGAGAATGCGGGCATCGTCGGCGCCGCCGACCTCGCCCGCGAGGCAGTGCCTTCCCCGCTCGCCTCCGGGCGCCCCTTGAGGCGCTTCCTTCCTTCCTCGCTCCTTCGTCGCTCGTCAGTCCAGGCAGCGCCGGCGCCCTTTGGCTCGCGGGTCCCTTAAGAGCTCCTAGACCACCGCGCCGTCGTCGCCGTCGTCCGGGCCCCCCGGGCCGGGATCGTGCATGCGCAGCACCAGGATGGCGAACCCGGCCACGAACGCGGCGACCGCGCAGAACGCCGCTAGACCCGATACCGACCAGCCGGCCGCCGTGGCCACCATCAGGTAGCCCGGCCCGCCGAACAGCGCCACCCAGGCGCCCTTGGCCATCGGGTCCAGCTTGGGCAGCGGCGGCGGCGCCGGCGGGATGAAGTGCTCCTCGTCCTCGGCCGGCGTCCCGCCCGCCGGGACGCCGCGCGCCACCGGCCCCCGGATCCGCCGCGGCACCTGGATCACCTCGGGGTCGTGGGCCTCGTCGGCTCCCAGCCGCCCGTGCCGCTCGGCCGCGCCGCTGATCCCCCCCGGCCCGACGCCCTGCCCGTTGGGCCCCTGCCCGTCGGGCCCCTGCCCGTCGGGCGTGTGTTTCCCGTTCGGGTCGTGCAGCCCGCGGTCCGGCCCGGCCGCGTGGCGTCCGTGCTCCCCGTCAGCGGCATGCCGCCCGTGCTCCCCGTCGGCCGCGTGCCGCCCGGGTTCTGCGTCCAGGCCCCCGGCCTCCGGCCCGCGATGCTTCCCGTCGCTCCCGCGCGCTTCATCAGGCCCTTCGGCACCGTCGGCCTCCGGCGCCGGCTCGGCGGGCACGTCCTCGCGGGCCGGCCAGGGCACCGGCTGCTGCTCGGTCAGCGGCGCATCGAACCGGGCCACAAGGTCACGCCATGCCGCATCCTCGTCGCGCTCTCTGCTCTCGGTGTTATCCCAGTCCGGCACGTCTCCACCGCTGCGTATCGAAGCCTGCCCTCCACGATAGCCGCCCCCGGTCCGGTGCCGGGAGGATAAATCGCGGCACCGGACCACCTATCAGGACGGCTCTCCCGCGTGATCCTGCACGAACTTCACGCTGCCCTCGAAGATCGCCTCCGCGTCGTTGTCGAGGGTCGCGACGTGATAGCTGTCGGGGCACTCGCGCACCGTGACCCGGTCCTTGGGCAGCCGCGCGAGCAGTACCTGCATGCTGGCCGGCCCGACGACGTGGTCGACCGCGCTGCGGTAGACGAGGACCGGCTGCGTGACCTCACCCAGCTGGCGGGTGGTAGCTCCCCACAGCTGCGGCAGTGTGGCCGCCGCGCGGACCGGCACCCGGTCGTAGCCGATCTCATGCCCGCCCGGCTTCTTGATGTCGCTCGCGATGCCCGGCAGCGAGCGCAGGACGTACTTGAGCACCGGGGCGAGCACGAACAGCCTGGTGTCCGCGGCCAGCGACGGGTTGACCACCACCAGGCCGCGCACCGCCGGGCCGTGGACCTCGGCCAGGCGCAGCGCCAGGCAGCCGCCCATCGAGAGCCCGAAGACGAAGGTCTGCTCGCACCGGCCCGAGAGCGCGCCGAACGCCCGGTCCACCTCGCCGTACCAGTCCTGCCAGCCGGTACGGCCTAGGTCTTGCCAGGTCGTGCCGTGCCCCGGCAACCGGGGCAGGCTCACCGTGAAGCCCTGCTGGGCCAGGTAATCCGCCCACGGGCGCAGCGTCTGCGGGCTGCCCGTGAAACCGTGGCACAGCAGCACGCCCACCGGACCGCCGGTGTGCTCGAACGGCTCGGTGCCGGGAAGCGATGATGACATGCACAGATGTTAATGCCGCGGCCCCACCCCTTCCCACGTCGCTTTGGCTTGGCCTTGGGACGTGGGACGATTAGTGAGTGTTCTACTGGGTGACGAAGTACACGCTGGGGCTGACGCTGAAGATTGTCTTCCGGCCCCGGGCGTGGGGGGTCAAGAACGTGCCGCGGCGAGGCCCGGCCATCCTGGCCAGCAACCACCTGTCGTTCTCCGACCACTTCTTCGGGCCGCTGCCGGTGCCGCGGAAGGTGATCTTCCTGGCCAAATCGGAGTACTTCACCGGGCGCGGGCTGAAGGGCCTGATCAGCAAGGCGTTCTTCACCGGGGTCGGGCAGATCCCGATCGACCGGGCCGGGGGAGCGGCGGGCGAGCAGGCGCTGCGGACCGGCCTGCAGGTGCTGGCGGCCGGGCACGTGCTCGGCATCTACCCGGAAGGCACCCGCAGCCCCGACGGCCGCCTGTACCGGGGCAAGACCGGCGTGGCCCGGCTCGCCATCGAGTCCGGCGCCCCGGTCGTCCCGTGCGCCATGATCGACACGTTCGAGTTCCAGCCGCCCACCACGATCTGGCCGAACTTCCGGATCCGCCCCGGGGTCAAGTTCGGCGAGCCGCTCGACTTCTCCCGCTACCGCGGCCAGGCCGACGCCATGCTCCTGCGCACGGTGACCGACGAGATCATGCAGGGGATCGCCAAGCTCTCTGGCCAGGAATACGTCGACATCGACGCCCGCCGGGCCAAGGCCGAGATGGCCGCCGCCCGCGGCCAGCAGGCCGGCGACGCAAACCAGGGCGAGGCCGACCAGCAGGGCGATAAGGGCACCGTCTGACCAATCTCGGAGCTGAGTTTTACCTCTGCTCGCGTAGCATCCATCCGCGGGGTGCTTCTCGCCGACTAAGGTTGTGGGCATGCGAGTGGGAGTCCTTACCGGTGGCGGCGACTGCCCCGGCTTGAACGCAGTTATCCGTGCCGTGGTCCGCAAGGGTGTCCAGGAATACGGCCTTGAATTCGTCGGGTTCCGTGACGGGTGGCGCGGGCCGCTCGAGGGCGACACCATGCCGCTCGACGTTCAGGCTGTGCGGGGCATCCTGCCGCGCGGCGGCACGATCCTGGGCTCGTCCCGGACGAACCCGCTGAAGGGCACGATCAGCGGCGGCCGCAACGGCGTCGAGCGGATCAAGGACAACCTGGCCGGCCTGGGCGTCGACGCGCTGATCGTCATCGGCGGCGAGGACACCCTCGGCGTGGCGACCAAGCTCGGCGAGCAGGGCGTGCCCGTGGTCGGGGTGCCCAAGACGATCGACAACGACCTCGGCGCCACCGACTACACCTTTGGCTTCGACACGGCCGTGAACATCGCCATGGAGGCAATCGACCGGCTGCACACCACCGCGGAAAGCCACCACCGCGCGCTGATCGTGGAGGTGATGGGCCGGCACGCCGGCTGGATCGCCCTGCACGCGGGGCTCGCCGGCGGCGCGAACGTAATTCTCATCCCGGAGCGGCCGTTCGACATCGAGCGGGTCTGCGCCTACGTACAGCACCGGTTCCAGACCAGGTTCGCGCCGATCGTGGTCGTGTCCGAAGGAGCCCACCCGGTGAGCGAGGAACTCGCCACCAGCTCCGAGCAGCTCGACTCGTTCGGGCACGTGCGCCTCGGCGGAGTCGGGCAGCTGCTGGCCGACGAGATCGAGAAGCGGACCGGCAAGGAAGCCCGCTGCACGGTGCTCGGCCACATCCAGCGCGGCGGCACCCCGACCGCGTTCGACCGGGTGCTCGCCACCCGGTTCGGCGTGCACGCGGTCCAGGCCGTGCACGAGGAGGCGTTCGGCGTGATGGTGGCGCTGCGCGGCACCGACATCATCCGCGTACCCCTGGCCCAGGCCACCAGCCAGCTCAAGCTGGTTCCGCCCCAGCGCTACGCCGAGGCCGAGGTCTTCTTCGGCTGACCCGGCCGATGTGCGTCAGTCCGACGCTCCGGACGGTGTTCCAGGCAACGGGAGCGGCCGGGAGGCCTTGAATATTGCTCGCCAGAGCGTTCTCATGAAACGGTCCCGCCGCCATGGCAACCCGCCGACGCCGTCGCGTCCGCCGGGCCCCGGTCCGGCGGACGCGACAACATCAGCTAGCGATCGTTCTCGCCTGCGGTGCTGAACCTGATTCAGCGGTCGGCCCGGGACACGTCGACGGTGCTGGCCGCCCCCTGCCCGCCGATGCCGGTGATGGACGCAGCCACCCGCCCGGCCTCGGCGGACTTGATGTCAGCGACGACCACCCGCGCGCCCCGGCGGGCGAGCTCGCGGCACAGGCCCTCGCCGATGCCCGAGCCGCCGCCGGTCACGATGGCTACCTTCTCGTTCAGCGA
>Ga0210405_10001819_pt1 | contig 23235 bp, 19 predicted proteins | sample IncBWH11MmetaG_FD_155492 | JGI IMG/M metagenome (GOLD analysis project Ga0210405, IMG submission 155492) | Forest soil microbial communities from Barre Woods Harvard Forest LTER site, Petersham, Massachusetts, United States - Inc-BW-H-11-M | ecosystem: Environmental > Terrestrial > Soil >... | reverse complement strand
TGCGTTCCTCAATGGCAAGGAACGTTTTGAGTGGTTGCACCAGCGCAAGAACGGCAATGTTTTTTCGGCTGAGGTATGCCTGACTGCATTGACACTGAGCGGACTGCCGAGGCTTCTGGCAACCGTTCGCGACATCACTGAGCGCAAAGTCGCGGAACAGCGCATCCAATTCTTGGCCTACTACGACGCCCTGACCGGACTACCGAATCGGACTCTGCTTCAGGATCGCCTGGCCAAGACTCTCGCTGGTGCTCGACGGCAAAAAAGCAAAGTTGGGCTTTTGTTCCTCGACCTCGATGGGTTCAAGAACATCAACGACTCGTTGGGACACGCAGTCGGAGACCTCCTCTTGCAAGAAGTTGCGGAGCGGCTTAAGACATGGGGTCGTGAACAGGACACCGTTGCCCGGCTGGGCGGCGACGAATTCCTCATCATGCTGACTGAGGTAAAGGACGTGCCCGACGCGGCGGTTGCCGCCGAGCGGCTCATGGATGCCATGACCACTGAATTCGTCGTCCAAGGGCACTCCCTCACGGTTAGTTGCAGTATCGGTATCAGCATCTTTCCGGAACACGGTGCGGACGGCGAAACGCTGATCAGCCGAGCCGATGCCGCCATGTATAGCGCCAAAGACTATGGACGCAATAACTTCCGGTTTTTTACGGAGGACATGAATACTCAGGCCGTGGAGCGATTGACCTTACAGAACCGCTTGCGATTGGCCCTGGAGAACGATGAGCTGTTCCTGGTTTATCAGCCGCAGATGGAGATTGCCACTGGAAGGATCACTGGGTTGGAGGCGCTTCTTCGGTGGCAGCACCCGGACTTGGGTCTTGTGCCACCCGACAAATTCATACGAATTGCCGAGAACAGCGGACTGATCGTACCAATTGGCGAATGGGTGCTACAGACGGCCTGCCGTCAGGCGAGGAAATGGCAGGATGAAGGCCTCCCCGCGGTTTCAGTAGCAGTCAACGTATCAGCGGTCCAATTTCGCCAACAGGGCTTCTCCGAACTCATCAGAAGTGTGCTTCATGAGACTGGCCTGGCCGCGCAATGTCTTGAACTGGAACTGACGGAAAGCCTACTCCTAGCCAACGCAGATGTGACGCTCTCGGTCCTGCGGGAATTAAAGTCTATGGGGCTGACGCTGGCGATTGACGACTTTGGAACTGGGTACTCCAACTTCACGTCCTTGAGACAGTTTGGGGTTAGCAAGCTCAAAATCGACCGCTCTTTTATCAGCGACGTTGCCACAAATCCGGATGACTCTGCGATCACAGCCGCAATCATCAGCATGGCAAAGAGTCTGAGGCTCAAAGTGATTGCCGAAGGCGTCGAAAACGAAGCACAAATGTCATTTCTGCGGAGAAATCGGTGTGACGAGATTCAAGGCTATTATTTCAGCAAGCCATTGGCGGTTGACAAGGTTGCTGGCAAGCTGCGAAGCAACGCCGCCGAAACGCAAGTCGTACCGCAGCCCGTGGGAGACAATCATGACAACAAATCTAATGAGGTGAGTGTTTCACTTATGTCGATAGGACTTGCACTCTTGGTGTCCGCCGATCCAGGTACCATTCAGCAATTCAGCCTCGCCCTGCGAGAGTTGTCTATTTCGCCGGACGCATGTCAGGACGCTGCAAGCGCAGGCCTCCTGCTGAAGCGCCGAAAATTCGATGCCGTCATCGTTGATCTCAAACTGGGAGAGCAGTCTGGACAGATTCTGGACGAGGTGCATCTTTCCGCTTCGAACAGAACGGCGGTGAGCTTCGGCATCAGCAACAATGACGCGGAAGCTACCGCAGCTTTTCGAAAGAAGTCGCAGTTCGTCTTCGAGAGACCGATTTCTCCCCAATCAATCCACAAAACTCTCAAGCCTGCTTATGGACTCATCCTGAGAGAACGGCGGCGGTATTTTCGCTGCCCGGTCTCTATTCCAGTCATCATCCGGAGCGAAAGCATGCAGGAGGTTTGGTGCAACAGCGTAAATGTCAGCGGAGGGGGTATGGCTTTGGGCACGCAGGTTCCGTTCCTGCCCGGAGAAAACGTCCGCGTTCAGTTCACTTTGCCGGATCACGAAGTACCCCTCTCAGCAGAATCGACGATCTGCTGGTCGAAAACAGGCAATTTGGGAGTTCGCTTCGTATCCATTTCTGCCGAGCAGAAGTCGGTACTACAGGTCTGGCTGTCACAAAAGTTGGAAGAGACGCTTCCCGAAGGCGTTGCCGGACAATTCCATAAGGCAGAACTCTGCTAAATGACGACCGTGAGCGACAAGATCGAGACCATGAATCCTTCCAATCTTTCAGTGTAATAGGGCTCCGCCTGAAGTGTCCCTTCCAATCTGGTCGCGAAGCTAACGGTTGGGAAGACCCGACGCCAGGAAAGCGAAAATGCGGCCAAGACAGAAGGGGGCATTGCATTGAAGGAAATTGGACACACTCAGCGCGCTGCAATTGATGATGTTTCTTGAAACTCGATCCAGGGTTCCGCGAACTGCACTCCGAGTCCTAAAACAGTGCCCGTCGCTAGGCTGCGGCGTCAGCTGGTTTCGCTTCCATCAAGCTGCGCACGGTTTCCATGAGTTGCGCATCCACCTCGTCCGCGATGACCATTACGTCTAAGAGCACCAGCCTCTGATCGAGTTCGCTCTGATGGAGATGTAATGTGCCGAATGTGGCGACCTGGAACACCCGGGACTCCTCAATGAGCATGGAGGCAGAGTAGCCCTGCGCATGACGTACTTGTCCGTGCGCGGCAGCGGCGGTGGAGATGAGCGGTTGGGCATCCTTAGCGAGGCGCAGGCGGGAAATCAGGTCGTGGTAAAGCTTGCGCAGATGTCCCGTACGGTCCGCATCGCTTAGGGGAATGTCGGTCAGTTCTGGAACCAGATTCACCCGCCTCAGCCATTCCTTGATCGTAGGTTCGATTTCCCGCTCCAATATGTCCGCCACGCTCCTTACCGGCTTCAATTCCATTATGTGGTCCTCCTTGGTCGTGCCATGCTCTCACGACAGTGTCGCATGTGGCGATCTCAAGAAGCTGTTCAAAACAGCACAACTGCAGCAAGGATTGGGTTCGGATTGCACGAGAGGCTAGAGACTGGCGACCTTGAAGCTCTCTGAAGCCGCGCCTCGATCACGATACCGGCGTCACTGATGCGCCCCGTCACAGCTTCTCGTTCCAGATATGGTTCTGACCCTCTCTGTGTGTCGTAGGAGTTCAGGGAGGCTACTCAGGGCTTAGGACGCACCCTTGCGCCAGGTCCAGTGACCCACGCTTGATGTCCGCAATTGAACAATTGTCTCCGCTTGGAAGGAGGCGGCCTTTTCAACAGAGACTGTGAAAAAGCCTGTGGCAAGAGTCGTGAAACCCCCGGACCACTGTGCTTTTGAGCTTTTTGCACCTAAACTGATTCATGACTCCCGGAACTGTTCAAATGTGCACAGCTTGCCGCCGGATTCTTCCAGGAAAAACATTACTCGTGGAGAACGAGGTTGAGTAGCGAACTATGAACTTCCAACCCGCCGTTATAGTCAATGAAACCTAGTTGCCTAAACCGATTCATAAAAAAGTTAATTCGCGCTCGGGTCGTACCGACCATTTCTGCCAAAGTCTCTTGGCTTATCTTCGGAATCACGTTCTCCGATCTCCCTTCCTTCCCAAAGCGGGCTAACAACAAAAGGGTCCGGGCCAATCGTTTCTCGGCAGAATTGAAAAGCTGATCGACCAAGTCGGCCTGAGTCTGGTTGTAGCGACCAACGAGGTACGCGACGAACAGGTCGGAAAACTCGTGCTGCTGGTGAAGTACTTTCAGCATCGCGCCCTTTTCAATTCTTAGGGCAAAACAATCTGTGATCGCGGTGGCAGACGCGGTTCGCAGAGGCTGGTCAAAGGCAATACAACCCTCACCCATGAAGTCTCCCTCTCCCAGTAGGGCGATAGTAGCCTCTTTGCCATGCGCAGATAGGACCGTGAGTTTTGCTCGACCTCTTTGAATATAGAAAACAGCATCGCCAGGACTCCCTTGCGCGAAGATCACTTTATTCTTTGGATATTGCACGATCGTTCTTCCCAATCCGGTTTGGGCAAGGAATGTCCGCGGATCAAATGTCCGTACTTTGGCAGACGACATGCTACGCTCCGCGACGGGAAACCCCGATATGAAAATCGTGCACCCGACTGCTACGAAAGGCAATATCAAATAGTGTTTGTTACGAAATCCGAACAAGTAGCCCGGCACTGTGGCGGGAGCGGGTCCGCAACCGGAGTTTTCGCTCCCGTAGATCTACGAGTTAGAGAAACAAGTTAGAGCGGGAGGCGAGGAATCTTTGACGGGGAACTGGAGAAAGAATCTATCGGGTTAACAGCTCGTGCACCTAATTCTGTGCAGTTTTGTACAGACAGAATTGATGGACCTAGGCTATTGTGTCGGAAATCCTGGAGTGAACCATTCAAGCGCAAAGAAGAGAGAAGCACAGTGATGAGTCGAGTCTTACTGGCCGACGACGACGATGCTGTCCGCGATATGTTGAGAACAATGCTGGAACGCGACGGCTTTGAGGTCGTTGCCGTTGGGTGCGTTCGCGATGCGCTCGCTCGTATTGCAGCAGAGAACTTTGACGTACTGCTCTCCGACCTGCACATGCCGCGTGCCGGTGATGGCTTTACCATCGTCAGCGCCATGCGCCACACCCACCCACAGGCGGTAACTCTGGTGCTCAGCGGCTACCCAGCGCTGGACGAGGCCTTGGCCGCCATTCGCTTACAGGCTGACGAAATCCTTGTGAAACCAATCGAAATCGCCTCGCTCCGGGCGATTCTCCACGAAAAACTCGCGAACCCGGTAGCTCATCGGCAACTGCCGACGGAGAGCGTAGCTTCCATACTGGAGCATGACCTCGACGCTACGATTCGGGACTGGATGGCATTGGTGGAGCAGGACGAAGAACTGACCTGTATCCCGTTGAACTTTAAAGACCGCACTGGTCATCTTCCCAATCTCCTCACTGACTTGATTTGGCGCTTACGCCTCCCGCCGATTGCGAGAGCAAACATCTCCAACGCAGCACGCCAGCACGGAGAGTTACGCCGGAAACAAGGCTACACCGCCGCGATGCTCGTAGAGGAGTCACGAATCCTACAAGTCAGTATCTTTAACACCCTGCAAAACAATCTGACGAAAGTGGATTTCAGCAAGTTGCTTCTGGACGTTGTCGCCATCGCAGACGAAGTGGATTCGCAATTGAAGCAGGCCATGCTCGGCTACATCGGACCCACGCCTAGAGCTACGTGGTCTGCCGCTTAGGGCACTGAACTCAATGCGCATATCACGGGGCCCGGCGTGATGGAAATCATCAATCGCGATTGAGCGGTAGGGAGCGCCTTCGCTGATTGCTCACGCGGCGGAGGCCCGCAGCTGCGACAGCAGGCGATCCGCTGGCTGGTCGAGCCGCACTTCGCACAGTTCCCCGATCAGAGTGCTCGCCCAGCGATAGATGTTATTTTCTCTGACCACCTTGCGCATGCGCTGCATCCTCGCCCTCCGCTCCCCGGTGTTCATCTCAAGAGCGAAACGGATGGCTTCCGCCATCTGCTCGATGTCGTAGGGGTTTACCAGTAGCGCGTCTGGCAACTCTCGGGCAGCGCCAGTGAAACGGCTCAATATGAGTACTCCTTGTTCATCCTGGCGTGCGGCCACGAATTCCTTGGCCACCAGATTCATTCCATCGTGCAGCGAAGTGACCAGGCAAAGATCCGCAGTCCGGTAAAACCGCTGGATTTCATGGTGGCTGTGCTGCCGTTTCATGAAGACGATGGGTTTCCACTTGCCCGTTTGGAAGCGCCAGTTGATGCGCTCCGCTTCGGCCTCCACCTCCCCCAGAAAATCATGATAGCGCTTGATGTGAGTGCGGCTGGGCGCTCCGATCTGTAGAAACGTGAATTTTTCGCGATAAGTCGCATGTTTTTCCAGGAGCCGTTCGATGGCCAGGAATCGTTCCAGAATGCCCTTGGTATAGTCCGCCCGATCCACACCCACGCCCAGAAACGCTGCTTCGACACCCAGTTCCCGCAGCAATGCAACCCGCTCCATGTAGACGGATCCCCCGGCTTCGGCTGGAGAAGGACTCTCCGGAAACTCCACGCTGATGGGAAACGGTTTTACTGCGGTGCGATGTTCGTCGCGATTGACCGTGAAATGTTCCCAATCAATCCGTGATTCCAGCGCGCGATCCACCGTCTGGAGGAAGTGAGTGCAGTGGGATTGAATGTGGAAGCCAATCAAGTCCGCTCCCAGCAATCCGTCCACGAGTTCTCGTTGCCACGGACAAATGCCAAACGCTTCCGGATTCGGCCACGGGATATGCCAGAAAATCGCCACGCGCGCATCCGGGCGGGCTTTTTTGATCATCCGGGGTAGGAGTGCGAAATGGTAATCCTGTGCCAGGAGCACTGGACGGTCCATTCCCTCCATTTCTTTCAGTACCGCATCTGCGAACCGGCGGTTGGCCCTTTCATAATGCTCCCAGTCGGAGCCACGAAACAGAGGGCGGGTGTGAGCAATATGGCAGAGCGGCCACAGCCCTTCATTGGAAAAACCATAGTAGTATCCTTCTTCTTCTTCCTTACTCAACCAGACGCGGCGCAAGGTGTAGCGTGGATCGTCGGGCGGAACGCGCAAGCGGTCATGTTTGTCCACGGTCTCGCGGTCCGCGTCTCCACTGCCGTGCGCGACCCAGGTTCCATCACAAGCGCGCAAGACGGGCTCGAGCGCGGTCACCAATCCGCTGGCGGGAACGACTGCCTCCACACTCTTGCCCTGATGTCGATGGATGTAGGGTTCTCGATTTGCAACTACGAACAGGCGACTTTCCCCGAGCTTGCCGCGTACGTGGACCGAAAGTCGTTCCGCGGTCCAGAACGTGTCCGCGGCCTGGCGCAACTGGGCCTCCTGCTCGGCTGCGGAACGAGCTGCCGTAAGGCTTGCGGCGAAGGTTGCCATTTCGTTGGCGAGTGGGCGGAATAGGTCCAGATCTGGCGCGGCTGGCCGCGAAGAGATCTTGCCCATGCGCAGTGCCCGCATCCACTGCGCTGCCCGTGCAATGGGCCCCGCAATGCTCCAGCGCACAATCAGCAGCGTAGTAAGTGTGATCAGGAAAACCAGCGCGAGCACGCGCAGAAACGTATCGCGCCAGACCCTCCTGCTCTGGGCATTGATGTAGCTGGCGTCGTGAACGATCACCAACCTGCCCGCGACTGCTTCATCCTGATGGAGAGGAACCGCGTAAATATAGACCGAAGCCTCTCCCATCCTGATGTATTCCCCGGCGCTTTGGCCGTTCGAAGCAGCCTGCCGGACCACCGCAGGTTCGGCCGTGAGTGCCGGAGCGAGTCCGCGAGTGACGGCGATGGATTCGCCTCGCGCGTTGTAGACGATAACCCCAGTCAGGTGTTCCCGGTCGCCGAAACGTTCAACGATGACTTGAAGGTCTTTGCGCGAACCCTTCTTGAGATTGAGATAAGGTTCGACCCTGTCAGCGAGACTCTCTCCCAATACCTCCACGCGGTGCTCCAAATCCCGGCGCAGACCCCGCCTTTGAAACCGCACCTCAAAGTAAGAGGAGAGTAGCGAGATCAGGGTGATCCCAACAATCAACGAGATGGTAAGGCGAAGTGTTAGGAGGCGCACAAATGACCTTCGTGCAACGACTAACCCGAAGCGACGACTTCATCGCCCACGGTGACATCGTGGTATTGGAATAGCATTCGCGCGTTGCACCGGTCGAGCTTCTGGCCCGAGGAACCTAGAGCATCCAGAGTGGAACAAGACAAACTCTATTTGGCATGCACTGGGTTGTCTGATCAAAACCGCTCACAATCGATGCGCTGACGCTAATGTTTTCGCGGATCCTGAGGTGAGTGCCGCACGGTACCTGGTGGCTTTTCGACGAACAGCAGTGGTTGCGGGCGATACCCTAACAGGGGGGGTATGTACGACGTAACGGGAGTTAAGGCTTACCAAGTGGTTGCAGATTCCCTGTCCAAATACTCGTCAATCGTTACCCCAGAAGCCGCACTGTCCAGTTGGTGCTGCACACCAATTACCGGGGACCAGGCTGGGGTCGGAATCGTGGAGTATGAAATCTGCCCCAGGTAGGCAGTGACACCATCGATGGACAACGTCCCAAATCGTAAACTGGTGTTGGTGTCAGTCGCGGGGCCAAACCGGAGAGGGATCTCCTGATATCCGCTGCTGGTCACTCTTTGCAGAAAATAGGTGGCGTGATGCCAGGTTCCAGTGGAGAACCGACAGGGAAACAATCCTGCATTGACCCAGGTCACGGCCCCATTGTTTGGAAGCCAAAGCTGCCACTGATTCGTGGCATAGTTGCACTGCGATCCGAACATGAATTCATGCACGCCATCGCTCAAGCGTACGGCTTGAAAGAAATCGAACTCCAAAGCTTGCACGGTACGGATTTGCGTCGTGGTCGGAACATAAAACCAGAAGTCCCATAGAAAATTTGTGTGGCCGGATTGCGGATTTCGGGAATTCTTCCAGAAGAATAGACTGTCGTCGTAGGCGCACTTGCTCTTCACGATGAAGTGTTGGCCGTCCCCATCAAAGTCAGGGGAGTTCGCGGTGTTCGGGTCAGAGCCCTGGTCGAAGGTCCCCATGCTTCCGTCGTTGCATTGGCCGCCAACACCGGCGCTATTATCGACCGTCCAAGAGAACAATTCCGGCTTATCGATGTTTGACATGCGAGTCGCGATGTTTGGCGGAGTGGGGGTAGCCACTCCTGTTACATCGATCGAATAAGTAGCGGTACTCACATTACTGCCACTGGAATCCCAGGCTGTGATGAGCAGCGAGTGAGTGTCCCCCGGCGCGAGAACTACCCAAGCGTCCAAAGACGGGCTGAAATTGCGAAATACGTTGTTCCCGTCGACGTAGACTACGTAGCCCGTTATCGGCAAATTACTCTCTGCCGTAGCCACGAAATGGATCGGCGTGGTAACGCTTGTGGTCGTCCCGGAGGACAGCAGAGGTGATTGCACGGACACAGCAGTGACCGTCGCATGCGCGCTCCAACAGCCACAAATGAACAGCGCCCACGTTAGGAAAACTTTGCGGCAGGCGACGTTCGAGCGCACACGGCGCCGCTGATCTGAACTCGCATTTGATTGGCCAACCACAATCATGAGCCCGCAGATTTAGCAATACAGGAAGGTCGGTAGAAGGTCCAAGGGAATCCCGCAGAAAAAGAAGCGGAAGTAACCGAACGGTCCCAAAGCCGGAGGGTGTCCCGCTTACAGTCTTGGGGCAATCATGCAACGTCGGGAAGTGGATTCCGTATACGCGGGCAGAGGGCTTACGACGCACCGATAAAGGTGCAACGAAATGAGCTAGGGCCCGGCCATATTGCGCCTGGCCGTAGTGCCCTTCGACTCATACTTAGTTTGTTCTTGTGGGAGTCACGCAACTTGTGGTCCCAATTGGGTCATCGGCGGCATTCGCACATCTGGGCCGATTGGCAGAACCCAGTTCTCGAGTCTTGGCTCTGCGCCCTTTTGAGAGCTCGACTGCCCATTTCGAATTGCCAAGTGAGCTTCGGGCGAATGGGCCAACAACTCACGAAATCGCAATCTGGCTTTGTACAGCTGGGATTTCGAATTGCCCACGGAACAACTGAGGATCTCTGCGATTTCCTGGTGCTCATAGCCCTCGACCTCGTGCAGCAGGAACACCATCCTGTACCCCGGGGGAAGCTCTTTCATTGCGCAGGCCAGTGCGACCCGGTCGATGCAGCCGGCCAGTTCCTTATCTCTGGTTCCGTATTCGCGCCGTATCTTGGCGCCGTTCTTGTCGCTGTGCGGCTCGTCCAGCGAAACTTGGTTCAGCGAATTCTTGCGAAAATGCATCAGTACCGTGTTGACCGCAATCCGGTGCAGCCATGTCGAAAACGCTGAGTCTCCCCGAAATTTTGTGATCTTGCGGAACACTTGCAAAAATGTGTCTTGGGTGAGATCCTCCGCTTCTGCGGGATTGCTCGTCATGCGTAAACACACAGAGTAGATCCGCGACCTGTGCGCCTGAAACAGAGCGCCAAACGCGTCTGCATCCCCTTCTTGCGCACGCTTGATCAAATCAGAGCCCAGAGGAGCCGTGCCCGTAATCGCAGAATTGTTGTTCACGAGGGCCTCTCTTTGAGGCGGTCCAATGGTGGGCTGACTTGACGAAGTGAATCTTGTCTGACTCATGCTTGAGAGTAGTGGTTGAATCAAGGAATGGTCTATCCTGTGCAGTCGGTATGAGATTCCAGTTGTTGCTGTAGCAAAAGAAGGCGGGGGAAATCATTTTTAAGCTGACGGCCGTAAATACCTTAGGATTGAGAATTGCGCAGGTTGAAACGTAGTGAAGCCTTCCGGACAAATACACACTCCCCACGATAGACCCGGTGGGCACGACTCATTTATTCCTTTAAAGCGGAGCCCCCAACCTGAGGCTTAGGAGGCAGGCGCTGGGTCGAACCTCCCCGTTTGTCGCCAGCGCTTGCCTCCTTCTGCAATGTGGTGTCCGGGGCCCGCAATGTCGTTCCCTATCTCGCAAGGTCTGCACAATTGTGATTTCCACTCCACTGGCAGCGCTCTAGTCCAAGGAACGTCCAACCCCTTTTCACGACGATGCTCGCATTGCGGCGACAGACAAGGAACATGAGCTATTGTGCTCAGACGGCATGGCATGGACCTTGGTAACTTAGCCTCAGTACGGGGAGGTACTTATGGGCGCATTTCGTATTTTGGTGGCTGACGATCATCCAATATTCCGCTTCGGTTTGTCCTCGCTGCTTGGGTCTCAGGAAAGTTGGGGGGTCTGTGGAGAAGCTGCTGACGGACGGGAAGCGGTAGAAAAGTGCCGGCAATTGAAGCCGGACCTTCTTATTCTGGACATTTGCCTTCCCATACTGAATGGCGTGGACGCGGCGCGGCAGATCCTGAAACACAATCCCGCCCAGGCAATCCTTATCCTGACCGCCGTGGACTCCGAGCAAGCGATCCGAGACTGCCTGGAAGCGGGTGTTCGCGGTTGGGTTTTCAAGTCCGACGGAACTGAGGATCTGACGACCGCAGTAAAGGCCATCCAACGAAATAAGAGCATCTTCAGCTCGCGAGTGTCCGGCCTGATTATGGACGGGTACAAGCGACATCGCGTGGATCCAAATGTAGCCAAGATGCCTAAATTGTCGCCACGGGAGCGCGAGGTTGTGCAGCTCGTAAGTGAGGGCAAGGCCTCCAAAGAAGTTGCCGCGATCTTGAACGTGACGTTGGCAACGGCAGAAACGCATCGCAGCAATATCATGCGCAAGCTCGACCTTCATTCGATCGCTGAGCTGGTTCTGTATGCAGTGAGAAACGAAATTGTTCACGTGCACTCTGCAGCTGTTCTGCGCTTCCCCAACCCGGGAGAGGAGCGAAGTCGTCCACGTGCAGCTTCGGACTATTCGGCGCTCCCAGAAGCTGTGAACGCCTACGGGGACGTTGGCCGTCGCACCTTTAACTGAGGATTATCGTGTGCCTCAGTTCGGGCGCAAGGCGATAAGTGCGTGTTGCGTCGGCCGCATCGTAGTCATTGGCTGTGGAACGTCGTAACAGCAATCGGATCTCAAACGTGCATATTCAACTGGCAATGGCTGTGTCAGTCATCAGTAAAAGGGGTCAGAGTTGCGAGCACAAACGTCTTACGCGGCGGGAGAAGTCTGGGGTCAATACAACAACTACCGGACGAACGGCTTGGTGGGATCAGGGATCGTTCACGTTGTACTGTTGGGCCTCGTCCTTGCGGGCGCTGCCCTGGGGCATCAGGTCGTGCAGCAAGCCCAGCACAGAGAGACGGTAACCCTTATTGCACCTTCTCCAGACTCATACATACTTCGAGCGTCCAAGAAAGTGGTCGAAGGGGGTGGCGGTGGAGGAAATCATGATCCGCTGCCCGCACCCAAGGGAAGACTCCCGAAGTTCGCGATGGTGCAGATCACGCCGCCGCAGATTGTGCTTCGCAACATCACGCCAAAGCTGACAGCAGAGCCTACCGTCATTGTTCCGCCACAGGTCCACCTAGCAGAAAATCAAATGCCAAACCTTGGCATTCCATCCGTTGCAGCTATGCCGTCAGCTCCGCCCTCCAATGGAACCGGTTCGGGCGGCGGTATTGGCTCCGGTTCGGGCGGCGGCGTTGGGATTGGACACGGCGCAGGAGTTGGTGGCGGGAGCGGTGGTGGCATGGGTGGGGGCGTGTTCAGGGTCGGCGGCGGAATATCGGCGCCGCAGGCAGTCTTGACGCCCGATCCCGAGTACACCGAGGAGGCCCGAAGGGCGAAAACGCAGGGCACTTGCACGCTATGGTTGATTGTTGACGCCGCCGGACGTCCGCGCAACATTCGGGTCGTCCACGGACTTGGGTTCGGGCTGGATGCGAAGGCGATGGAAGCCGTGCAGCAGTGGCGCTTCGACCCCGCATTGAAAGACGGGAAACCAGTGACCGTGCAAATTAGTATTGAAGTCGAATTCAAGCTTTTCTAAGAAACCCGCGTACGTGCGCAGCACACAGCCGATCATTCGGTGTGGGAAAGAACACACGCTGATCAAGGCAACCCAAGCTCGGCTATCGCCATCGAAACCCCGCCGAGTGTACGAAAAGAGTGGCTGCTCTATGTTCAGGCTGAGAGACCGTATCGTCGTTTGCTGTTTGAGTTCGATCTCCCTTGGGCTTTGCGGTTGTGGGAGCGGGTCGAGCGGCGGTCCTCCGCCTGGTTCTTTTCAACTCAGCGTTCAAGCCGCCGGCGCTGGTGGAGGGACGATCATCAGCAATCCCGCAGGCATTAATTGCGGAACGACATGCAGCGTTGCCTTTGTGAGCGGGACGCAGGTAACTCTCACGGAGACTGCCACCGCGAAGTCAGATTTCGCCGGATGGACAGGAGGCTGCAGCGGCAACAGCCCATCCTGCACATTGACGCTCAGTGCGACCCAGCAGGTCACAGCAACATTTACCACGACTCAAAACATCGCCGCGCTCAACCACATCATTTTCCTGGCGCAGGAGAACCGCTCTTTCGATCACTACTTCGGCGCGTTACGAGAATACTGGGGCCAGAACGGCTACCCCGACCAGTCGTTCGACGGCCTACCCCAGTTCAATCCCAGTTCAGGCGCAGCGCCGCTCAAGGGGCCAGCTCCGGCCATTCCGGGGTGCGATCCCAGCGCGCCTCCGCCCAGTGATTGCGTCTTCGATGCCCACACCCTGATCACTTCGTATCACCTGATTACTCAGTGCATCGAAAACCCGAGCCCTTCCTGGAATGAGAGTCATGTGGATTGGGATTACAACGACGCGGTTGGTCAACTGCCTGCCGCATTGAATGGATTCGTCTGGACTGCCGGGCATGACGCCAGAGCCCTGGTGCCGACGTTCAACGATACCGCCGGTATCCGCGCGATGGGATACTACGATGGCGGCGACCTTAATTACTACTATTTTATGGCTTCGAACTTCGCTACGTCGGACCGATGGTTTCACCCGGCTATGACGCGCACTCAACCGAACCGCTCGTACCTTATTGCGGGTACAAGTCAGGGATATGCATATCCGGAAGCCACGGACATGGGAGACACAGCGCTGATGACGGCACCCACCATCTTTCAGAAACTCCAAACCGCCGGGGTCAGCTGGAAAATCTATGTGGACCCTCAGGGAAGTCCCTGTTCCGGCCCTCCTTACGATCCTGCCTGCCTGCTCACCATGAGTTCCTTACAATATTTTCAGTGGGGCCAGACTGTCCCGTCTCAGTATCCTCAAAACATCGCGCCAATCTCTCAGTACTTCACCGACTTGCAGAACGGGACCTTGCCACAAGTCGCTCTGATTGAGCCGGCCTCAGACGCCGGTTTCGATGAGCACCCATCAAACTCTGATTTGGTGCCGAATGATATCCAGTTGGGTGCTAATTACGTCTCCTCGCTTATCAATGGCCTGATGTCGAGCACTTCGTGGAAAGACTCGGCTTTCATTCTCACCTTCGATGAATTCGGAGGCTTATACGACCACGTTGCGCCGCAGCCGGCCGTCAGTCCAGATGGCATTCAGCCAGTGGATTTGGTTCCAGGGGATGTTTGTACGCAAACCACTGGGCCGACCTGCGACTTCGTCTACACCGGTTACCGCGTGCCCCTGATCGTTGTCTCGCCGTATGCCAAGAAGAACTACGTCTCGCACTCGGTGGCCGATTTGACCGCGATTCTGAAGCTCATTGAAACCCGTTTCAACGTGCCGGCTCTAACCAAGCGGGACGCCGCCCAAATCGATATGACTGAGTTCTTTGATTTCAGTAAGTCGGCTTGGATGACTCCTCCGAACCCGCCGGCGCAAGTGTTGAGCGGCGCCTGTTATTTGAATCAATTGCCTTGACCCGGGCGTGGGGCTGGCACGCGATAGATCCCCACAATGACGCTCGATCAAAGCGTGTTTCGACATAGATTCGGCAACCTTAATTCTTGTGTTTGGATTATGACCGTGGAACCTCTGAACCTTAAGGCGAACGATAATAACGAAGAACGGGTCCCGGCGTCTTCAACTGCGTTTCGGCTGAGGCGCTTGATGCTCGTCGGCATGTGCTGCTTTCTCACTCTGGTAAGCGCCGAAGTCAAGGGTCAAACCGCCTCGTCGATCCCGGCTCTTCCCAGCGCCGCGGACGTCGCGCAGGCGGTCCCAGCACGCGATGCTGCGCCTGCGGCGCCGTCGACTACTGGCGCGACAACCCCGGAAGAAACGGACAACCCGCAGCCTGCTGATGATCAAAGCGCCGTGTTCGTATTCAAGACGCAAGTGCGGGAAGTGATCTTGCACGCTACCGTCGTAGACGATCAGCGGCGTCTGGTTACCAATCTCGACCGACCGGCATTCACAGCCTTCGAAAACGGAGTGCCCCAGGCGACGACCTCCTTTCACAGGGAAGACGTTCCGGTGGCGATGGGTATCGTAATCGACAACTCCGGCTCCATGCGCGAGAAGCGAGACAAGGTAAATCAGGCGGTGTTGAATCTGATTCGAGCCCGCAATCCCAACGATGAAACCTTTGTAGTCAATTTCAGTCAGAATTCTTATCTTGATCAGGACTTCACCGGTGATGTGAACCTGCTGCAAGAAGCTCTGCAGAAAGTCTCGGCCCAAGGCAGCACGGCGCTCTATGACGCCATCGTTGCCTCCGCAGTCCATTTGAAGAACAACACGCGGGTGGAGCGAAAGGTTCTTCTGGTGATCACCGATGGCCGGGACAATGCCAGTCAGGAAACATTACGAGCAGCTCTACGCCGCTTGCAACAGGAGAATGGGCCGACGCTCTATGCCATTGGGCTCCTCGGAGACGAACTGCAGCAGTCGGACACCGGAGCCCTCCAGCGTCTGGCTGAGGTCACTGGCGGAGTTGCCTTCTTCCCCAAGCGCTTGGACGAGGTTGACGACATCACGCGGGTCGTGGCGCGCGACATTCACAGCCAATACACAATCGGTTACAAGCCAACCGACCACAGCAAGAATGGCGGATACCGCGCCATCGAGGTGAGAGTACAGACGCCGGGCCATCGCAAATTAACGGTTCGCACTCGGAGTGGGTACTTTGCCGGTGAGGCTGTCCACTGAGTGTCGGCCCCAACTGGCGCTTGATCGACTCTAGTCGCAGTTCAGGAAGCCTTACGCACACCGTTGAACCCCAACTGCATTCATTTCCCGCAGGCTCTCGATTTCCCGAATTTTCCTGGGCGAGTTGAGCGGTATTGAACAGACTTTAGCGCGCCCGGAGTAGACAGTGACATTAGCGGGATTAAGCGGATTTGATCTCGCGCTCAAGGGAGAGCGACATGCACCGTGGGTTGCCGATATCCCAGTGAGCCGAGGAGTCAGACTTATGATTTACACGATGACGAAACCCTGCCCGATCTGCAAACAGCAATTGACTAAGCAAAAACCAACCGAAAGCGTGCCGTGCCTCTGCGGTCACCATATTTGGCAGGGATAGAACCGAGAGCGAGCTCGAAACAGTACCCACTGTCGGCATTGGTTCAGATGTTTAGATTGCAGACCGTGGGCTACCAGATTCCCTTATCGCTTCCCGTGATCTTCTGCCCCACAACGGCTGCAGTGGCAAGGCAGGGCAACAAGCTAAGCCGGACGCTGCTCTGCAACTCCCGATTGAGCAGTAGAGTTGTCAGTTGTGAGCCGTACAGTTTGGCGGATTGCGGCATAATCGGAATTCGCAAGAACCCCCGGTTGAAGTGAAGTTCATCGCCACCGAATCGCGCTGCGACCCTCACGAAGTCCGGGAGATCAAGACCTTTACCACGGTAGTGGTTCAGGTAGTCCGATACAATCACAAGATAACTTGCCACGCCCTTCCAGATGCCAGCAACCTTGGACGAGAAGCGCAGATCCTCGTAGTCGATGGTGCCCGTCTCCGACAGCGCGCCAGTGTCGACAATATCGCACAACCGGAAATAGAAATGGCGGTACATCCGTTGCAGGGTAGAGATCATTAGACGGTCCGCGGGCGCGGGCACTCGAAACATGTGGTTTCCAAAAGGAGCGAACCCGGCACGTCTGGCCAGGGACGCGGCGATTCCAACCTGTTCTCCGGTCTGACCCAAGCGACCCATGTGGATCTCAACCGCCTCGGGTAGTCCGGGTATAACGAAGTTCCATTTGCGCGCCAGACGATCACCCCAACTGCGGGGCGCAACTTGTGCCTGGAAAACCCGCATCATCAGTTGGAGTACTTCCGTCGAGCCCGCACTGGTATACAGATCCAAGTCGCTGCCCAGATCGGGCCAGTGATCGAGCGATTTGATTACCGTAATGTCGTATCCTTCCGCTTGGAACGCGGCGCAAATTCTCTGCAAGAACGACATCGCGTTCTCGATTCGCGCAGTTTCAGCCGCGAGCGCGGTCGCCGCCCATTCTGCACGGCGGTCGTCACCTGCGTGACGCGTGATCTGGAAAAAGGTCTCTAACCCGCGCATCACCACGTGATGGGAATTAGCCAACGCCAGCATATCTTCAAATTCTTCCCGGCTGATTCCTGAAACGTTTAAATCCGGCTCTGCAGCTTTGGGGGGAAGTGGCGCGTTGCCTCGGGCGGACGGCAGCAGTAGGCGCGAAAGGACGGTGAGAGATTTGCTTGAACCGAAGGGAGAAAGTGTCTTAGTCATATGGGCGTAAATATATCGGTGCTATTGGGATTCCTGCGACTCTGCTGGTTTGGAGACGAGTGATGGAGTAACTGAGGATTGCGGCTCCTTTGGCGACACCGTCGATTCCACCACAGGAGTGTTGTCGCGGTGCTTCAATTCGATCGGACCCGTTTGCCGGCGGTTAACCTGGTTGTCCAAGACGATCTTGTCACCAACTTTCTGGTCGCTATCGGTGACGACTGCAAGAAGATGCTTCCCTTCAGCGGAACGCCGGGTCGCAAGTCCAACCCGATCGTCGGCGTGTTCAGACTTTCGGGCTTTCGTGTAGAAGAACTCCGCGGTCTCGAGGTCGCCATCCTTTTCGGCCAGATAACCGACGTTGTTGAGTGAAAATGCGCTGTTGGGATCAAGGGAGTAAGACTGGAGGAAGTCTTGCCTGGCGGCAGGCCAATCATTTCGATTCGTCGCTGAAACCCCGCGCACGGCGAGCAAAGCAGCCCGTGCCTGGTCGGTGGCTGCATTTTGCATGCGCTCTCTGAGTTTTCTTGCGCTATCTGCAGCCATCTCGCAGACCGGTTTTCCTCTCCACGCGCGGTTCAGTGTGACGATGACTGGTTCCGTGGAATGCGAATCGGCAGCCGCCTTGTAGTAGGTCAGCGCCAGTTCGTAATCTCCTCGCGACTCCTTGACTACGCCCATATTGTTCAAGCTGAATGTATTCCGCGGATCCATAACCAGCGCTTGCTGGAGCAGGAGATCTGCCTCCGGTGCCCGGTTCTCTGACAAGAGCCGAATCGCCTCGACATTCAAGCGATTGACCTGCATGGGGACGTCTTTCAGGCCGCCAAAAGCTTCCCGCATAGGCCTGCCTTCCAAGGGCTTCGCATTGCTGCGGTCGATTACCGCATCACTTGCCTGTTCCGACGCCAGGCTATAGAACTTTTGCGCGCGCTCCAGTTGGCCCTGCAGTTCAGAAATGTAGCCCAGGTTGTTCAACGTAAAAGGGTCGCCGGGATCGAACAGATACGCCTTGAAAAAGATCCCTTCGGCTTTTTCATACTGGTGCTTCCGGAGGGCTTCAACCCCATCCCGATTGAGACGCTGCACCAGCGTAAGTTCGCTGCGCTTGGGAAGAGTGAGTTTGAGGTCGCCCGCCCAGGCGTTCCGGGGCGCCCAGCCCACCGCGACGGCAACGATTGCTAGTAAGCCTAGTCTTCTGCCAAACATGTTTGGTCCCTTTGAGCGTGAGTTGGATGCACCCGGTGGGAATGCGTTGCCTAGTCGCCCAAACGCAACATTAGTTTGCTGCGGAAGGAACTTTGAGACCACTACTTTTCACTTTCCATCATCAAAGAGACGGTGAAAATCCAGGCCAGCAGGTAAGGTGTCCAACAATGGGTCGTTTTCTAGCCGTAGCCATTCTTAGCAGCGTGGCCTTTGCCCAATCATCATCGTCCGCCGGATCGAAGTCGGCCCACGATCAGGTTCGTCCGCCAGCATTCGGTTTGGAAAGCCGGTTAGGCAGTCCGCCGGGCCTGCCCTCTCTGCCCCAGGGCAAGAGCACCGTCATCGGAGGCGCAATTCGAGAGGTTGACACCGTTCGCGACCAGTTCACCCTGAATGTGTTCGGTGGACGGAAGGTGAAGATTCTCTTTGACCAACGTACCCAGGTCTATCGTGACGGACAAAGAGGCACCTTGCGCGATCTGCGCCCCGGCGACCATGTCTCGGTCGAGACTGTGCTGGATGGAACAACAGTGTTTGCGCGCAGCGTCCACCGGTTGTCGGCCTTGCCGGAAGGCGAGTGCCAAGGCCAGGTGCTCAATTACGATCCCGTCGACCGTGAATTGACGGTGCGTGACGTGCTGTCTCGTGAGCCGCTGGAACTGCGCGTGCCTGCCGGCACCCCCATTGTTCGCCAGGGTCAGGCTGCGTCGGCCTCTAGGGATATTCGCTCCTCGGATCTGGTCTCGGGAACCCTAATCTCAGCCAAATTCCAATCCGACAATAAGGGTCACGGCGTGGCCAGCCAGATCGCTATCCTGGCGGTTCCAGGGTCCGCATTTGTGTTTGCTGGAAATGTCGTCTTCCTTGACTTGCACTCCGGGCTGTTGGCACTGGTCGATCCTCGTGACGATAAACGCTACGAAGTATTCTTCGACTCTGCGCGCTTCCCGATGAGCCGTGAACTTCACGAGGGGACTGAGGTGACTGTGACCGCGGTCTTCGATGGCGCCCGCTACGCCGCCAGCTCGATCACGATCAACTCAGCTTCTGACAAGTAGATCAAGAGTGCCGTCCACGCGGGGCGTAGTAGGGTCGTGGAAATCGCCCGCCGTGTCCCAGACCAAATCCGCAAAAAGGCGCGCAAACGTCCATTCTTCCCGGCGCAGCAGTACAAAAACCCGGCATCTCTTCCACCCCATCGGTCGCCAGAAACTCACGAATCGAAAGGTCCACGAATCACTGCGCTCAGTCGGCGTAAAGGCATGTACTTTCGGTTAGGCTAGAGGCATTTCCTCGTTGACCTACACAGAACCCTGTATTACTGTTTGGGCAACATCGCGGAACCTTCGGATCTATTCGACTCGATCAGCGCGTCAACAGGAGCAATGTACCGTTTGGGTCTGGCCGGTCCTTTCATAAGCGGCTCAGACCTTGCGACTCTGCAAAGAACGCGTTCCACACAAAGTGCCGGCGTCATAAATGAAGACTTCCTACTTCGCGATCTGCGCGCTTCTGACGTTGGCGACATCCGCACTCGCGAATGTCACGGTTAAAAGTCCAGGTAATGGCGCGGCAGTTGGCTCACCGGTGCCCTACGTGGCGACAGCGACCACGACCACTTGTTCGAAGGGCGTAGCGTCGATGGGCATTTATGTGAACAACGTGCTCGTCTACGTCGTGAATGGAGCGACGCTGAACACGAATTGGCCCCTCGCTCCTGGCACGTACAACACCGTGGTGGAAGAGTGGGACTACTGTGGCGGCGCAACCTTCACGCCTTTGGCGATTACGGTCAACGGTCAAACTGGAGTGTGGGTGACATCGCCCACCAACAACAGCAAGGTGAGTTCGCCCGCGAATTACGTGGCGACAGCGAGCACGACTGCCTGTTCCAAGGGCGTGGCCTCCATGGGAATTTACGTGAACAACGTACTCAAGTACGTCGTGAATGGAGCGAGCCTGAACACCCAATTGACCCTGAGCGCAGGAACCTACAACACCGTGGTGGAAGAGTGGGATTATTGTGGCGGAGCCGCTTACACTCCGGTTGCGATCACGGTGCAGAGTGGAAATGTTCTCTCCAACCTGCAGGGTAGCAGCGGATGGAAGGGTTGGGGTGAATTGCCTCCAAAATATGACATTTGTTCCGCGCCGTGTCCCGGGGTGACCTGGGCAATGACGCAAGGGATCAAATCACCCTCCATGAGCGGCGACTCGACGCAGTTCAATATCGGCGGCACCACGCCTTATTCCGACGTTCTGTGGAGCAATCCTCTGATCGGTCAGGGTTCTACTCAGGGCCTACCCGACTCCAGTCACACACTGCTTCCGACGCTGCACAACTTCACCTATGACGCCTACTTTTACCCGACGAATCTCGCAGTGACACAGGTCCTGGAGTTTGACATCAACATGTACTTCAACGGGCTCTCATTAATTTGGGGCAACCAGTGCCGCGTCGCGGGTGGAAACAAATGGGATATATGGGACAACGTAAACGCGCGCTGGGTTTCGACCGGCGTTGCCTGTTATCCCGTAAACAACTCCTGGAACCATGTGACGATTCAAGCGCAGCGACAATCCGACAATTCTCTGCTGTTCCAGTCGATAACGCTGAATGGAGTGACCAGCAACATTAACCAGACCTACGCGCCCGGCTCCGCTCCGGCTGGCTGGTGGGGCATCACCGTCAATTACCAGATGGACGGAAACTACCAGCAATCGGCGAACACTACGTTTTTGGACAACTTCAACTTCACCTACCAGTGAGCCACGCTCACGGGCGTGATTCCGAAGTCACTCTGAGGCGCTCGGTGCTGTATGAGCGAGAGTTGGGAACCGCTGCAGACCTTCAGGAAGTAGTTCCTCCAGCACTTGTTGCTGTACACGCTGCGCGACGTCCTGCACTGGCAGCGGAGCCATGATCGTCATCCCGCCTGCGAGTTCGCTCAGAGCCAGATAGGACGCTCGGCTGCGGTGGAGAAAATCGAGCGGGTACTCAGGTTTTCGCGCGCAAGCTTGAATCGGATCCGCATCCAGTAAGTAGCAGATATCCGGTTGCGGAACGAACCTTAGAAGCAGTCGAACATAGGCTCGCGCGATAGGGTTTTGCAACGACAAGTTCGCGAGCTCGTCGTAGAGATAACGGTCAAAGATGACGACGTCCACATCCGCTCTTCTTATTTTCGCCACCACGATGCAGAGCGAGATAGCGTCCACGACGTAAAGAGCGAATCGCACCGCTGTCATATACCAGGACTGCACGTTCTTGTCTCGCCGGTTTACCGGCCTTTCCGGCGTTCCAACCCCTCTGTCTCCCTTGAACAAGGTATGGCCGGTCACCTCACGGATCCGCGTAAGCGTCGCAACCTCGTCCCAGAAGGTAACCAACAATACACGCGCAGCGACCTGGTTCAGTCGGGCACGAAGAGTTTCGATTTGAGTGCTTTTGCCGGCTCCGTCAATTCCAGAGAAACTTACAAGTTTGGGGCGCCGGTCTTCAGAGGTTTTCCGAATGATGCCCACGCAGCTTTCTTTGAGTGCTTGCTGGCCTCGCGCTAGTGTGGCCGACTGGGACTAGCACTGGATAGTGCCACAACGGCTCCCACGGCAACGCCAGCGCCTGCGATGACGCCAACTTTGATTAGAATGGAGCGCGCTCGCCTTTGTTTTGCCGGCGCAATAGCGGCTCCGGCTGGTCTGGAAGCCGCGACACCTGTTGTCTTCACATATTCTGCCGCAGCTGTGCCCAGAGGTTCCTGCGTTCCATTTTCTTGTTTCAGGGAGGGCTGTTGCCCGCTAGGCAGTCGGTTGTCATCGACGGTTTGCGAGCGCACTGTGCCTGGACTGTTGGGAAGCGTTTCAGGCTGCGACGGTTCGGCTTGCACATCAACGGCGCCACTACCGGAAGTTGTGGGCCGAGCCTTTGTGGAGGATGCGCCTTCCACCTGTTGACTGGGGACCGTCTCCTGCTGCGGTGATGGGACCGCAGCCGCAAGTGGAGCAACTAACAACAACAAAAGGCAGCCAGCGATTTGTCGCCTCAGCCAACGCCCCGAGATTCTCGTCGTCTCCTCCGAACCCAGAGGCCCTTGGCGCGAGTCCGACTGATGATCCTCAAAGCCGTTGCGCCGCACTCTAGACGAAAGAGTTGAATGCTCATACCCGGGACCCTGCTGAAACGGCTCTGTCGGAAACTGACGGAAGCTGTTCACCGCCTCAGCGGTGTTCTCAAAAGTCTCAAAGAGGCGGTCCACCCTCGTGAGCTCCAGAATTGCCGCCGCTCCGGGAGGGATGGCCGCAAGTTTGACGTCGCCATTCCGCTTCATGGCCTCCTCCAGGCAACGGAGCAACACCTGGATTCCAGCGCTGTCGAGTTGCCGTACTTTCGAACAGTCGAGCACTACTCGAGGCCGGTCTGCCTTCAAACACGACTCTACTTCGCGAACGAACAAGCGCCCTTGTTTAGCGCTGAACTTTTCCGGTAATTGTTTGACCGACACGAGTCTTCCACTTGTCATATCATGAGCCCCGGTTCCAACCATGCTCTTCGTTCCGTGCCTGCGACGAAAGATGGCTTGCCCCAAGAGCCAATGTAGAGTGGCGACAGCGCGGGGTCTATCCTGTCTTGTCAGTAGTTGGCAGACTGGTTTGCGCTAGCGGTTGAAGCGCGTTTCAGTCATCGGGAGGTTTCCAGAAGGCGCGCGAGTTCGGCCTCGGGATCGTGCACAACCTGGGCTAACAGGTTTGTTCCATAGCGGGAGAGTG
>Ga0210405_10001818_pt1 | contig 23238 bp, 21 predicted proteins | sample IncBWH11MmetaG_FD_155492 | JGI IMG/M metagenome (GOLD analysis project Ga0210405, IMG submission 155492) | Forest soil microbial communities from Barre Woods Harvard Forest LTER site, Petersham, Massachusetts, United States - Inc-BW-H-11-M | ecosystem: Environmental > Terrestrial > Soil >... | reverse complement strand
AGTCTCCTCTGAGACAGCCGGTGCGGGCGAGGTTGCTAGAGATCGCGAGCGTCGCCGGAACCATTCTTTCGCAGGGTCGAAGCGGGTAAAGAAGACTGAGGCGAGAAGAGCTAGCCCGGCCGCCGCGGCTACCCAGAACAAACGGTTCAGCAGGAGTTGAGCAGTCCAGTCGATGCCGTTCCAAAGAAAAGTACGAGCGGCGTGTGTGCCGCCGATGGCCAGGCTGAATTGAAAGTCGGAGGGGTTGGTCGAATCAGCTACATGTAAAGCCGCGCGTGTGCTGCGATAGAGCAGTCGGAGTCCGGAGGGATCGTCCCGGGTGCCGGTACCGCCCATGGCCAGCAATGCAATCCAGAGAAAGAAATAAAGAACGTTTCCGACGCCGCTGCGCAGGACAGGCAAGGTTTCGAACAGAAGGGCGAGGCTGGCGGTGAGGAGCATTGCCGGCAGCGCAACCAAGACAAAGGGCGACCAAAGCTGCCAAAGAGAAATAGGCCGAGCCTCAAGGCGCAAGAATTGCATGACCAACGCAGCCAGCATGAGCACGAGAACCATACATGCCAGCACCGCAAAATTGCTGAGCGTTTTCGCGAGCGTATAGATCGCCTTGGGCATGGGGGTCGCCGCGAGAATTTGGCCCACCCGAGTGTCGGAGTCGCGCCGAATCGAATTCTTGACGATGTAAAAGCCAACCAGAGAGAGCCACGTTGAACAACAAATCGTCATCAGCATGCCGATCCACGCCGAGTTGTAAACTCCGCGGTATTCGTTGCCGACGAGGATCCACATCTTTTCCGTGGCAACGGCATACGCCAGATACAGCGCGCCGGCGAGGGTCAACAGGAAGCTATAGCGGCGGACGCGCTCGAGAAAGTCGGCGCGAGCCATGTGATAAAGCACGCGAGCTCGGTTCACGCCGCGGCTCCAGCGCGGTGCCGGGACAGGCAGAAGATGTAGGCATCTTCGAGCATAGGCGGGACGGGCTGAGCTCCCGGCGGTGGAGTGTCCGCGAGAACCCGGGCATGAGCGCCATCGCTGCGCCGGGTCGTATCGCTGATCAGATACCGTTGGCGGGCGGCGTTCAGATCGGTGCTGGGCAAAACCCACTCCCACACCTTGCCCTCCACTTCGCGCAGAAGGTCTTCAGGCGAAGCATGCATGACGAGTGCGCCCTGAGAAATCAGGGCGATGTCGGTAGCGGTCGCTTCGATGTCTGAAACAATGTGGGTCGAAAGAATAACGATGCGTTCTCCCGAAAGTTCCGATAGCAAGTTGCGGAAGCGCACGCGCTCTTCGGGATCGAGGCCGGCGGTGGGTTCATCCACGATGAGCAATTGAGGATCGTTCAGAAGAGCCTGCGCAATTCCGACGCGTTGTTTCATGCCTCCGGAGTAGCCGCCCAGCGGCCGCTTGCGCACATCGGTAAGATTCACCAGATTCAAAAGCTCATCGATGCGGCGGTGGGATGCTGCGGCATCCAAGCCTTTAACCGCGGCCAGATATTCGAGAAACTCAACCGCATTGAGATTGGGATAAACGCCGAAATCCTGAGGAAGGTATCCGAGAACCGCGCGCAGGGCGTCAGGATTCGCGGCAACATCCACTCCGTTCCAAGTAATGCGACCCCGGGTAGCGCTTGTGATCGTGGCGAGGATGCTCATCAGAGTGGTCTTGCCGGCGCCGTTTGGTCCAAGCAGGCCCAGCACACCGGTACTGATCTCGAAAGTAAAGTCACGCAGCGCCAAAGGGCCGCGGCCATACTGCTTGCTAACGCGATCGATCACCAGTTTCAAAAAACCCTCCTCGAACTCTGAGCCGCGATTGTAAGCCCAGTGGAGGAACGAATCCCGACGCGCAAAAGTTCCACTTGCTTATGGCGAGAACCGCCGCGGTGAGAATGGTGTGAGGTCATAGTCGCATTGGATTCCCGTAATTACGTTGGCCATGACTTGGGCAGTGATGGGTGCGAGGAGAATGCCGTCGCGAAAATGGCCGGTGGCAACGTAATAGCCTGGAGTGTCGGTTGCGCCGAGAATGGGCAAGGCGTCGGGTGTCCCGGGGCGCAAGCCAGCCCATGCTTCGAGAATCTTTGCATCGAGGAGTTTCGGGACCAGGGCGATGGCGGCTTGATGCAGACGCTGAATTGTGGAGGCATCGGTGCGCTTGTCGAACTCGGCCTCTTCGATGGTCGCACCCACGAGCAGACGGCCATCGCTGCGCGGGATGAGATAGACCTCCGGCGAGCGGACGACATGTTTCAGCAGCATACGCGACGGCATAACAAGGCAAAGAATCTGGCCCTTGACTGGGCGAGTGGGGAAGGCGTGAGGACCGATCTGGCCGGACCATGCCCCGGCGCAATTTACGACTTTGGATGCGAGAAAGGATGTCTTGCTTGTGGTCACTCCTATGACATGCCCGTCTGACAAGTTAACTGCAGTCACGGAATCGCCGGAAGAAAAATCCACGCCACGATTCTTTGCGGTCTTGAGGGCCGCTGCCGTGAGTGCCCTCGGGTCGACGCTGCGTTCCTTGAGGAAGAAGGCTGGATCATTTAACTCGGAGAGTGCGGGTTCGAGTTCGGTTAATTGTGTGGGAGTCAGGACTGAGAACGTTGAAGGGATCGCGTGTTCAGCGGGAGGAAACAGAATCGTGCCCTGATCGCGCAGATCGACCTTTGTGCCTGATTCAACCTCCAACTCGTGGGCAAACTCGGGATACATGCGCGCGCTGGCGGTCGCGACTGGCTGCAAGGCTGGGGGAGTCTCCAAAGCGCAATCGACGAGCATCCCACCTGCAGCGTGGGAGGCTTCGCGGCCCGGCTCGCCGCGTTCGATGACCAGAACCCTCGCACCTTTCTTGCGCAGCTCAATCGAGAGCGAAAGGCCGATAATGCCGCCACCGATTACGATCACGTCCCAATTCTTCATTTTCGCATTGTAAAAGAGCGATTCCTTTTTGACCTCGCTGGGCGAGGATTTCGAGAGCGATGCGCGGCGACCAGAGCGCTTCCCTTGTTACTTTCGTGACCGCGGACGCATACCTCTTGTTATACGATCTGCGCCTTCAGCCGCCTATAATTCGGGCAGTTTGCAGGGTTTTGGCCAGAGCTATGACAAGGTTGAGCCAAGAAAAAGCGGGGGTTGCGGCGCCATCGGTCTGGATCTATGGTCCCGCTCTCGATCTCGTGGTGGGCTGCGGTGCGTGGTCGGCGCCGCTCTTGCTGATTTCGTATTTCGCAATTGCATCGAGCACTCGCACCTGGTCTGTCGTGTTTTACGCGCTGGCGCTTCTCTTCAACTATCCGCACTACATGGCTACGATTTACCGGGCCTACCATCGCGTTGAAGACTTCCAGAAGTATCGAGTTTTCACCGTTTATACGACTGGCCTGCTTCTGCTGACCGGATTGCTTTCACATTTCTGGCTGGGTATTCTTCCGTTTATCTTCACGCTTTATCTCACTTGGAGTCCGTGGCATTACAGCGGTCAGAACTACGGCCTATTCATGATGTTCGCGCGGCGCGCCGGCGCAAGTCTGGCCCAGGCTGAACGGCGCGCGCTCTATGGCGCGTTCATCGTTTCCTATCTCATTCTCTTTCTCGGGTTCCACACCGGGCCTTCGTCCGATGCGCTGTTTGTTTCGTTGGGAATTCCCGTGACTGTAGACCGTTGGGGACAGATCGCCCTGGGAGTTCTTTTCTTTGCGCTCTCCGGCTTCGGCCTGAGAGGGCTTCTGCGAGCCGCTGAATGGCGAAAGTTGATTCCGTGTCTCACGCTATTCTCGTCGCAGTTTTTATGGTTCCTGCTGCCCACGGCGATGGCGGTCATCAAAGGGTGGGAAATTCCTCAAAGCCGCTACAGTTCCGGCGTGTTGGCCGTGATGCACTCGGCGCAATATCTCTGGATCACGAGTTATTATGCGCGACGTGAAGCCGGCGAAGACCGCAGTCGAAGCTGGCGTCCGTGGGCTTATTTTGCAGTGCTGATTGCGGGCGGAATTGCTTTATTTGTTCCCGGACCGTGGCTGGCGAGCCGCGTCTTCCATCACGATTTCACCGCGAGCTTTCTAATCTTCACTGCGCTGGTGAACCTGCATCACTTCATTCTCGACGGTGCAATCTGGAAGCTGCGCGATGGCCGGATCGCGGCGCTGTTGCTGAATTCGAAAGTGCGACTGGCGAATGCCGCGTCTGGCGCAGGAGTACGCCTGGCCGAGACATGGGGATGGTTCTCCGGAAACGCGCCTGCCGCGCGCCTGGTGCGAGTGAGTGCGGCGCTAGTCCTTTTGGCTTGGGGGACGATCGATCAGGCACGCTACTACCTTGCGTTGCGATCCGAGAATGCGCACGATCTACAGCGGGCGGCGGTACTCAATTCGTTTGATAGTTCATTGCAGACGCGACTGGGCCATCGCGAGATGGAGGATGGCCATCCCGGGGAAGCGGAGGCGGCGTGGAGAAAGGCGATGCAATCGAACCCGGCCGATCCCGCGCCGCGGCAGGAGTTGTTGCGTTTTCTGGTTCAACAGAACCGATTTAATGAGGCTTACGACCTGACGGAATCGTCTTTGCACTATTCGCCTCGGGACGCAAATCTTCTCGTGGACCGCGGGCTCTTGGCGCTACGCGAAGGTCACGCCGATCAAGCTGTCGAGAGCTGGAAGCGCTCCATTGCGATCGATCCCACGCAACTGCTCGCGCATCTTTATCTGGCAAACGAACTCGACCATGAAGGCAACGTGCAAACGGCGGCTACGCAATACAAAATGGTTTTGAACATCATCGCGCAGCAACCGTTGGCGAGGCGTCCCGAAGCGGAGAAGACGATCGCGATTGTGCTGCGCATGGCGGACTGCCAGGAGCGCGCGTCCCAATCTGAGGAGGCGGTGCAGTCCTATCAGTTGGCAGCGAAGATTGCCGCCGAGACGAAGCAGAGCAAATTGGAGAGCATCGCCGAGGTGAATGAAGCGGCGCTGAAGGCCGATGCGGGTCGAGTCGGCGACGCTCTGAGACTGTATCAGCATGCCCTGCAGTTGGATGACGCGATCGGCGACCGCACCTCGAGCGCCGAAGACTGGTTTGCCTATGGGCGTTTCCTCGATCGCGCGCAGTTTCCGGCCAGGCTGGTTTATGCGTGCCTGGTGAAGGCCGAAAGCTTTCAGGATTCTATTGCGGATGAGTCACAGCGAAAGTTGCTGGCCGACGCCACCGGGCAAGCCGAAAAACGCGTCGGAACTGAGGCGGGCACGATCCGTCGCAATCTCGATCCAGGCTTGCAGGAAGCGCTGGCGCTGCGCCGATAAATCTGCATGAGTAGCTTTTAACCTCGCCCGCATCCCGCGAGCTAATTGACACTTCGTGCCCTGTGCTACAACAATTGTAAGGAACCCAACAATCAATCGTGGTCAAACTCTGGGGAGGATCTATGCCGGATGAAGGCGAACACGTACAAGTCGAACAAGAGTCGAACACAGGCAAGTGGATTCTGGTTTTCGTGGCGATTGCCTTTGTCGCGGCGGCCGTTTATGGCTATGTGAACACGCAGCAGAAGGTTGAGAAGCTGTCGGCCGATTTGGGCACCAGTCAGACCCAGGTTGCGGAGTTGCAGAAGCGTATGCAGTCCGCAGAAGCGCAGGCGGAGACTCTCGGTCAGAAACTCGGCATGACCAAGAAGGAACTGTCACAGCGCGCCGCTGAACTTCAAGCGCAACAGAGGGCCGCCGAATCGCGCTTGGAGAGTGAACAGAAGGCGTCGAAAGAACAAATCGGCCAGGTAAGTGGGGAAGTGGCTGGGGTGAAGACTGACGTCGGCGGAGTGAAGACTGATGTGGCATCAACCAAGGCCGATCTGGAAGCGACGAAGGCGAAGCTGCAGAGTGCCGTGGGCGACCTCGGGGTGCAGAGCGGATTAATTGCTAACACGCGCGGCGACCTGGAAGTTCTTAAACACAAGGGCGATCGAAACTATTACGAATTCACGTTGTTGCGTGGAGCAAAGCCGCAACCGGTCGCGACTGTGAGCCTGCAGCTTAAGAAAGCCGATAGCAAACACGGGAAATTTACGGTGAATGTGACCGCCGACGATAAGACGATCGAGAAGAGAGACCGAACCGTCGCGGAACCCATCCAGTTCTATGCGGGGCGCGATCACTTGCTGTTTGAGTTGGTGGTTTGGACGGTGGACAAGAACAAAGCCACAGGATATCTGAGCACGCCGAAGAGCGCGCCCACTCCGGTGACGGCCAATTGAACGGAGTGCTTTTCCCAGCGGGCGCGCACGTTGCATTGCAGATCGCGCTGCGCACGGGCGTGATCTACCTGGTGGTGCTGGTCGGCGTGCGCCTCAGCGGTAAGCGCGAGGTTGGGCAGATGACTCCGTTTGATCTCACGCTGCTGCTTCTGCTTTCGAATTCCGTGCAGAACGCGATGACCGGGCCGGATACGTCGCTGATTGGTGGAGTGATTGCCGCTACGACGTTGTTGGTGCTGAACTACCTGATAGGAACTCTATCGGGTGTGAATCGCAAGTTCCGGCGTTTGGTTGAAGGGGAGCCGAGCCTGCTCATTCACGACGGAAAGCCGATCGAGACTCACATGGCGAGAGAGCGCGTCAGCATGGACGAACTCGAACGCGCAGTGCGCGAACACGGCATCGCCAAGTGCAGCGATGTAGCTCTGGCCGTGCTCGAGGTCGACGGCTCGATCAGTTGCCTGAAATACGATGAGATCAAGCCGGACGCGAACACTCACTTGGTGAGGCGTAGGTTCATTCAGAAAAAGTAGTACCCGCGGCAGTATTCGTCCCCACGTTCTTGCTCAGCCTTCAGCGCATTCAATCTATCGGCACAAACTTCACACAGACCGGTTGAGAGATATCCAATACCTTGCCGGTTGGCGTCAGACGGCCAGTCTGCGGGTCGATGCGGAAGACGACAACGTTGTCGGACTTTTCATTTTCCGCAAGGATCAATTCGCCGGTTGGGTCGATCGCGAAATTTCTCGGACTTGCCCCCTTTGTCGGAACGTACTCGATCGGTGCCAGGGTTCCTTGTTTTTGATCGATGGCAAAGACGGCGATGCTATCGTGGCCACGGTTCGAGGCATAGAGAAACTTGCCGGACGGATGGACTTCAATTTCCGCCGCATCATTCTTGCTGGCGAATCCTTTGGGCAAGGAGGAGATTGTCTGGAGGGGACGCAAAACGCCTCCTGCGCCGTCGTAGCTGAACGCCGTAACTGTCGATCCCATTTCGTCGAGAACATAGCCAAATTTTCCATTGGAATGAAAGGCGAAATGGCGCGGACCGGCTCCCGGCGCGGCTTTGGCAAATGGAGGGTCGTTGAGAGTGAGCGAGCCCATCACGCTATCAAATTTGTAGACAAGAGTTTCGTCGAGGCCGAGATCGTCGACGATGGCGAAGCGGTTGTCGGCCGGTAAGTCGATGGAGTGCGCGTGGGGGCCTTCCTGGCGCTTCGGATTGGCGCCATGGCCGCTGTGCTGGATGAAAGCTGAGGCCTCGCCAAGGCGGCCATCCGCAAGCACAGGAAATACGGCGATGCTTCCTCCTGTATAGTTTGCCACCAACACATACTTGCCGCTCTTATCGACCGTGATGTAGCAGGGATCGGCGCCGCCTGAAGCGACTTGATTCAGTTGCGTCAATTTGCCGGTCCCGTGATCGATGGAGAAGGCGGTGACGGCTCCGCTCTTCTGGCCTTTGTAGTCGCCGGTCTCGTTGACCGCATAAAGAAAGCGATGGTTGGGATGAATGGCAAGGAATGACGGATTTGTGGTTTCCGCGACCAGTCCGATGGGCGACAGCGTCGAGCCGTTGGGGTCGTAACGATAGGCGTAGATGCCTTTACTGGTGCTGCCTTCGGCGGTGTAAGTGCCGACGTAAACGAAATACTTTTCTTTGGATGCAGGTGAAGATGCTGCCGCCGAGCAGATGAGGACGAGAAAAACTGAGAGAAGCAGCGTCTTTGCCACGAGCGCACGCTGGGTTGAGGCGGTGATTCCGAGAGATCTCATGCGATAGCTTTAACACACTTCAGGACCGTTCAGCGAATTGACAGTTATGGGGGGACTGATGATTTGCGTCAGCGAGTTAACGTCACGGGCAACGGCTGATCATAAGGCTGAACGACGACACTCACAGACTTGCGCTGGTTGAATGATTCGAGGCTTACCGGAAAGCTAATGATCACGGTGCGTTTGATCTCCTCGCCGGGTGGCAGCTTGTCCTCGGGAGAGAGCGCCGGCTGAGCGTTTGCCGCCAGCGAGGGGAAAGCCTGATAGTAGCGCCCGAAATCGACGGCTGAGACGGCGTCGGCGGTTAGTTCTCCGCTGGGAGTTACGAGCTGTCCCGCAATGTTGTGCACCCACAGCGATTTTTGGCCGGGATTGTGCAGGGAGAACGTAAGGGCGGTCAGGACGGAAGTTTGGCCGGGGATCTCCACTGCAGTTACGTAGTCAAGCGATCCGGCGGCTTGCGGCTTGGCGCGCTGAAGAAACGATGCGATGCCGGCGATAACAAGCACTCCACCCATCGCCGCCAGAAGAATCTTTGCCGGGGGTAGCTTGCGCTGGGCCGTGCCGAATTCGCGACCAATGTTTATGGTTGGTCCGCGTTGTGCTGCGGGCGGCGTGGAAGCGGCAGGAGCAGGTGAAACTGATTGAGGAGCGGGATCAGGGTTGGGGATGGGGTCAGGCATGTAAGTTTTTGCGCTCTCCGATTCTACTCTCCAATTCAGCAGGACCCGCGCCCTTCAAAGCAAATTGCGCGGGGTTTTTATGCATTCCACTCATGCTTCATCGCCTTGGCAAATCTTTGCTCGGTCAGAGTATTCAGGACGTCATCTTTCGTCAGCCACGCGCGGCGGGCTTGAAGAATGCCATAGCGGATTTTATCGAGATGCGAAGTGTGGTGGGAGTCAGTGTTGATGACGATCTTCACGCCGCGTTGTTTGGCCTGGCGCAGATGCACGTCGTTGAGATCAAGGCGGTCGGGATAGGAGTTCAGCTCCATCGCGACTTTGTGTTTTACCGCCGCGGCGAGGACTGCGTCCATGTCGAACAGATAAGCGTCGCGGCGAAGTTGGAGACGGCCTGTGGGATGGCCAATGATTGAAGTGTTGGGATTGGCGACGGCTTTGAGCAGGCGCTCTGTCATCTTCGCCGGTTCCTGATTGAAAACGGAGTGGACGCTGGCGATTACGACATCCATCTGAGCGAGCACGTCATCGGAAAGATCGAGGTCGCCATCGGCGAGGATATCGACTTCGATTCCCGCAAAAACCGTGATGCCTTCGATGTTCTTATTTGCCTGGCGGATCTTCTGAATGTGAGCGAGCGCGCGCGTGTCGTCAAGCCCATTGGCGAAGGCTAGATTTTTCGAGTGGTCGGTGATCGCTATGTATTTATAGCCGCGGGCCTTGGCAGCTTCGGCCATTTCCTCGATGGTGTTGCGGCCGTCGGTTTCTACGGTGTGCATGTGTACGTCGCCTTGCAGGTCTTCGAGCGTGATTAGAATGGGCAGGGTATGTTTTTCGGCAGCGTCGATCTCACCTAGGTTTTCGCGCAGCTCGGGAGGAACATAGTCGAGGTTCAGCTTTGCATAAATTTCTTCTTCAGTCCTGCCGGCGACCGGCTTTTCGGTTTTGAGATCGGCGAGGCTGTATTCGTTGAGGGTGTAACCAAGTTTGAGAGCGCGCTGGCGCAGTGCGACGTTGTGGGCTTTCGATCCGGTGAAATACTGCATGGCGGCACCGAACGACTCGGGAGGGAGCAGGCGAACATCTACTTGCAAGTCACTGCGAAGGCGAAAGCTGATCTTATTGTCGCCTTGCGCGATGATGCTCATCAGCGGGGGGTATTGCGCGATGTAGTGGACGGCCTTTTCCCGCTCGGCTTCACTGCAGCATGACGCTCCAGTCACTAGAATGTCGAGATCGCCGACGGTTTCGCGGCCGCGGCGCAGGGAGCCGGCGGGGGTGATGCGGTCGATGCCGGGAAATTTTGCGAGATAGTCGGTAAGTTTTTGGGCTTCGGTCTCGGCGGCATCGATGAGGAATCGACCTGAGATACGGCGGTAGTCTTCAATCGCCTTCAGCAATTTTTGTTCGTGCTTCTCGCCCATGCGCGGTAGTTCGCGAATTTTCCCTTCGCGGGCGAGCTTTTCCACGCCATCGACATCGCAGACTTTGTGAGCGCTCCAGATCAGGGCGATCGTCTTCGGTCCCAGGCCCTGGATCTTTAATAACTGAAGCATCGACGGGTGATATTTCTCGAGCAAATCGGCTTGAACCTTGAGGCGGCCTTCGTTAAAAAGCTCCTGCAGGTTCACGAGCATGCCTTTGCCGATGCCGGGAATGGCGAGCACTTTCTTGGGTTCAGCGATGAGGTCTCTGATTTGGTCGGTGAGATTCTCGATGGCCTGGGCAGCATTGCGGTAGGAGCGGATGCGGAAGGAGTCCTGACCGTCAATTTCGAGCAGGTCGGCAGTTTCGTACAGAACCGTGGCGATGGATTTGTTGTCCATGGGTCAGCGTAAGGTTAAACCACTTGGGAGAAGAGAGCTAGCGTCAGCGGCTTAAGCGATGGCTATATCGCGCCGGCTCATGGGAAATAGAACTCCTGCCTGCGGCTGGGTATATTCGTGCCTGCCAAGTTGGACGATGACTTATCGATCACGCGCTCTTGCTAACGTTGGCGGCCTGCGGTCCCTTGGTGCCTTCGGTGATTTCGAACTCGACCGCGTCGCCTTCCTGTAGGCTCTTGTAGCCTTCGGAACTGATCGCGCTGTAGTGTACGAAAACATCGGGGCCGTCGGCGCGACCAATGAACCCGTAGCCCTTTGCGTTGTTAAACCACTTCACCGTGCCTTTCAGTCTTTCCACGTACCCCCTCTTTCCGCACGCCCTTCGTGTGGGGGTGGGCCCAGGGACGTGCCCGCATAGGATGCATTTTGGAGCGATTAGGATGAGGTGTCAAGGCGAAACAGGGGCAGAAAAGCGTCTTAATTTTCTTCGGCGGAGGATGTTTTTGAGCAATGCTCGACTGGACAGGCGATTGGACTCCCTCAAGGCAAGGCGAGGGGCTGTCTCCGTTTGGGTTACCTTAAATTTTACTTAAGTTCTCCTCGTGATCGAGCCACAAAACTGACGAGATGGTTTTTGCATCGCGAATCCTGCCGGTCATCACCATGCGAATTGCGGTCGGCAGGGGCACCATGCGTTTGTGGATGATTTCGTCAGGCTCAGGCTGTGCTTGGCCGGCACATAATCCCGTGGCCAGGAACACCGACATCGTTTCGGCAACGAACCCGGGGCTAGCGTAGAAGTGCAGAATGCGGCGCCAGTGTGCGGCGGTGTATCCAGTTTCTTCGAGGAGTTCGCGGCGGGCTGCGGGGAGCGGCTTCTCGCCGGGATCGATGCGGCCGGCGGGCAGTTCCCACAAATAATCCTGAGCAGCGTGACGATATTGGCGCTCAAGCAATACTTGAGGGGTAGGGCCGGAATCCTCGACAGCCAAAATAACTACCGAGCCGGAGTGATGGATGATATCGCGACGGACGCTGACGCCTCCGGGCTCCTGAACTTGGTCCGTGGTGACCCAGAAAGCCGGGCCTTCGTACACGGTGCGGGAAGAAATCAATCGAGCTTTGGGATGGGAACGCTTCGGGGATTTTAGAGTTTGAGATTTTGTTTTCGACTTCGCTCGCGAAGATTTCGGCATAGGAACAATATAGAACACGCCCCTTGGCTTTCGGCAGCCGAGGCGGAAGTGCGTAATGCAGCCGACGTGATGAGGGCAACGGCTCTGGGTTCTGCTATTCTGCCGGGCATGCCTCGAGAGAAGTCAGCCAAGCCGCGGATTACATTGATCGGTGCCGGGAATGTAGCGGTTGCATTGGCGAGGTCTTTGCATAAGGCGGGATTCGTAATCGAGCAAATCGTCTCCCGCGCGGCCGGAGCGTCTTTGCAACGCGCGAAGCGGCTGGCGGTTGAGGTCAATGCGTCTGCGACATTTTTGGGGCGCGACCGGAGCAAGATCAACATCCATGCTGATGTTGTTTGGTTCTGCGTGCCCGATGGCGCGATCGCCGACGCGACGCAATCTCTCGCGACCGCAATCGATTGGACGGGCAAGGTGGCGCTGCATTCGAGCGGCGCTCTCACGAGCGACGAACTGGACGCGTTTCGGCGACGAGGGGCGGCGGTGGGATCGGCGCATCCGCTGATGACGTTTGTGCGCGGCTCGAGACCCACGCTCGCGGGAGTTCCATTTGCCATCGAAGGTGATCGCAAAGCTGTGCAAGCTGCGCGGGCCATCGTGAAAAATCTTAGAGGTGAATCGTACTCCATTCGCGCCGAAGATAAGGCGGCGTACCACGCGTGGGGTACTTTCGCATCTCCTCTATTCACGGCGCTGCTGGCGACCAGCGAGCAGGTGGCACTCTGCGCTGGATTGAAGCAGAGTGCAGCGAGGCGGAGAATGTTGCCGATATTGAAGCAGACTCTCGCCAACTATGAAGCGCTCGGTGCAGCAGGGGCATTCAGCGGCCCGATTGTCCGGGGAGATGTCAATACAGTAGAGAAGCATCTTACCGTCTTGCGTGACGTGCCCGTGGCTCAGCAGGTCTACGTTGCGCTGGCACGAGCGGCGCTCGCCTATTTGCCGACGAAAAACCGGAAGATGGTTGAAAAAGTCTTGAAGTCAGCGCATCGGGGCAGCGGCAGAGAGTAGCGCTTTACGCGCTCGCGAAGCGAGCACGAGCAAACCCAGCACAACAAACGGAAACGCCGCCGCGGTGCGCAAGGGCAAGAAGAAAACGGCTTTCGAGAAAAATACTTCTGGCCTCAGCAAAGGGCGCAACACGATCAAGGCCAGCGATGACAGCCACGGCCACAGCAACACTCCTGCTCCAATCGCCAATAGCGTGCGGAACGTTGAACTGGAATACTGCGATTGCCAACGTGAGGCGAGCATGAAAATTCCTGGCAAAAGAATCACGTGATCAAAAACGGACTGTCCAGGCAGCAAGGCTATTGTCGTGACTGCGAGCAAGAGGCTCAGCGCCATCCGGAATTGATACGAACCGGTAGCGGCGCCTCGCCAACGCCATCCCAAGACGACGGCCGGGATTAACGCGCTCAAAGTCAGCGCAATGCCGCCATGTGGTCCTAGCGTCGGCCCCAACAATTCGCTGATCAATGGAGGTGTGGAATAGCGGTGGTAGCCTCGCACTACTCCTAGCCAAGAAGGAATCCAGTGCGGCCAGACGGCGAGGGAGGCGGCGATGAGCAAGAACATCATCGCGAAGAACGACATCGAAAAACGACCCCGCTGGCGCCAGTCTGACATGCTCCAGAAGAGCAGATACATAAGCGCGAGCAGCGTCATCTGCGGCTTGATCGTGGTTATCGCCATCAAAAACCCCGCTAGTACTAGATGATTGCGCACGATTGCAAGCAGGGACGCGGAGAGAAGAAATCCCACGAGCAGACCCAATTGACCCGCATAAAGGCCTTCGAGTTCGGGATAGCTGCAAATCGTGAGGAGAACAATAATGGCAAGCCATATCCAACTTACTCGACAGGATAAGGTTTGCACCCAACAAAGGACGGCCGCAGCAATTAAGGTCGCGAGCAGCGCCGTCCATACGATTCGAAATGTCGCGAATGGCAATTCGCTCGCCGGCCAAAACAGAAGGGCGCAGTAGGCGGGATAAGCGAAGGTTCGGTAGTCGGTGGGAGGATCGGTTGGAATGTGCGCATCGAGCGGGCGTCCAAACAGGCCGATTTGGATTTCACGAGTTATGGCCGGGCTGTAAGGATCGCGGCGCTCTTGCCTCCACTCGCGCGAGGTTAGCCAGATCGGGTAGATGTCAGCTCCAAAAGCATATGGGCCGGCTAAACGCTTGGCGGCAAGTACTGCCTTCACCCGCGGCATGAACAAGCCGAACTGATAGTAAACCATGGATGCTGCGCCCACGAGCCCGACGCACAGGGCAAGAGCGGCCGTTCGAGATTGGCGATTTCGAAAGATGCGTGGGAGCATTCGCCACAGAGAGAGTCAGCGAATTAAAGCATGGCTTCTGAATTCGCGCAACGCCGCGGTAGACGATGCACGCCGGAGTTCGATTGCCTTGCCCGACGATCTAGCGTGATGTGAAGAGGTGCCCGAGTTTTTCTTTCTTGGTTTTCAGATACTCTTCTGCGTGTGGGCTCAGCGGGACCTCACACGGCACGCGTTCAACCACTTCGACACCGGCACGCTCCAATGCCTCGACCTTTTCAGGATTATTCGAAAGCAGGCGCACCTTGCTTACGCCGAGAGCTTTCAGAATTTCCGCGGGAAGAGCGAACTCTCGGTAATCGGCCTTAAAGCCGAGGCGTTCGTTGGCCTCAACCGTGTCCAAGCCGGCATCCTGTAGTTCGTAGGCTTGCAATTTTGCCATCAGGCCTATGCCGCGGCCTTCCTGCTGTTCGTAGATCAGAATTCCCATGCCTGCCTCGCGAATCATAGATAGAGCCATTTCAAGCTGCTGGCCGCAATCGCATCGCAAGGAATGGAAAACGTCTCCGGTCAGGCATTGGGAGTGGATCCGCACCAGCGGGGGATTGGACTCAACATCGCCCATCACCAGGGCGACTGCTTCTTCGACCCGCGGACCACGGTCATCGCCGTTGTGATTGGCTCCCGATTCACTGCGAAACCCGTAGATGCGGAAATTTCCCCAACGGGTCGGAAAGTCCGCCGACGCCAACTGCTGAACTTTTTTTTCGCTCACAACTCAATTATATCGGGCCAGACCGGCGAGAGCGTGCGCAGACTCGTGGGAAAGGCTGGTGGTCCTCGGCGCTAGCCTCTTGCCTTGAAGTGAAAGATGGCATCCTGCTTGGAGGGAATTGCGTTACCGTTGTGGGTCGCGGGATGGAAGTGCCAACTGTCGAGCGCAGCGAGAAATTTTTCATCGAGCTTCGGGCCCATGCTGTGTATCACCGTTTTGCGGACAATTTCTCCACGCTCGTCAATCGTAATCTCGACCACTACGTTGCCTTCGGAGTCCGGCAGTTCCCACGGGTAAACCACGGGGTCGGAAGTGGTGATGGGAAGCGCCGGACGAATCTCATCGCCATAAACCGGGCCGCCGGGCAGCGTACCATAGGATAATCCAGCCAGCGCGCCGTGGCCTTGTTTAGAGAGCATGGCCGTTTTTGAATCATCCGCAGCCGAATTTTGAGAAAGCGCAGCGCTCGGTAATGCCAGCTTAGCCAGCGCGGAATCTTTTTTCCACGTCAGCTTTTCATGACCAAGATGCTGATGACGATATCTCTGGGTGGCGCGGTCGGGCGAACTCGTCTCGCTGTCATCCGGTGATTGCGTGGGAAAATACAGCCGCGCAAGAACTCTGCCGTTGTGTCCGAGTGCGATGGAGGTGGGCGTCAACAACTGGGGTTCGGGCGAGTGCAGCAGCCAACCGAATAGCAAGGCGTGCAGCGCCAGCGAGCCGGTTACAACCCAGTTCTGTCGCGGTGTCGCCGGATGTAGTTGCGCAAACATCGAGAGAAACTCCTACAGCCCAAAATCTTAGGTTAGACGGGCAATGGGGGGATTCGTCAAGATTTTTCCGCCAGTTGCATAGTGTCTAGCGAGCGGCAATTTCGCTTCCGAACACAATACTGCGATGAGCGAGATCTCTCGCGCGGATCCGGGTTCTCGTTGGAAAATGTACGTACGGCCCCGATCGAAATGTGTAGACCGGTACCGCGAAAGCGTGGTGTGGAGGAAAGAACGCTGGTAAAATGAATTGGCAAACCAGCAAACCATTCGGTCCGTGGGGCTATAGCTCAGCTGGGAGAGCGCGTCGTTCGCAACGACGAGGCCGTCGGTTCGAGCCCGACTAGCTCCACCAAATAAATCCGCGCGACCGATTTCAAGTACCCAGATTGACGTGTGAGCATCCCCACTCAAGCCAAAACCGGGCTTGAGTGGGCCCGCCGTCCGATCCTGAAAGATTCCGAGTCTAACTACGTATCAACTGCTCCGTTTCGCGCTGCTGGCGCGCCTCAATGACGGCGAAGAAACGCACGTTCACTTGGGCGCGATCCGATTCCAGACGCGCCACCGTCTCGGCAAAGGGTTCCTGCAGCAGCTCCGATTTTTTCTTGAGACGTTGTAGTCCCTGGACGGCATTGTCTATTCCTTGATTCACCATCAATAACGCTTCAAATAAATGTGCTTTTTGCATTTTTTGTCTCCATTCTGAGTGATGGCCATCAGAGGAGGCGGAAGTTCCAGAAATGGAACTCGCATGGATAAAACTGGGGTGCGCGGATTGAAGAAGGAAAGCGAAACCGCTACCTTTTGTAGGAGCCATGTTGCCTCTCACTTAGGCGACTTTGGTTAGGGGCGCATCGGTGCTTCTAACACTGGTGCGTCCCGCTTGCGGTTGACTCCTGCACGATTGTTTCCTGATGAGCCGGTTGTTGGATTAGATAAGGCAGAGAAAAATCACGAAGGGTCGTGCGCGGATTGAAGCAGATATCCTCTTTAGTTACTTACGCAACATATATTGTGCAAAGCAATTCACTCTCTGCTAACATGAGTCGGAAAAATGGGCGGATGTTCCACCGATTGTGTGGTTTGCCCGCTGCGGCAATGGCACTCCAACTGCATCGATTTTTCGGGTCGGAGTGTCTTCCAACAACCCAGTAATACCGCAGGTAGGAGTAGTGCGTGATCGATCCCGGTAGGGGAAGTATCCGGCCGGTGGTACGGCGCCGGAGAACCCGCCGCCACCGCCGCAATCGAATAATTCGCCGCTCTCTTGTGATTGCGGCAGTGCTGCTTACGGTCAGCGTCTCCACGCTGGCGCTCCGGTATTTGAGTCCTTCGTTATTTTTTGCCAGGCACGCCGCGCCGCCCTCGTTCGAGCAAGTTGAATTTAGCCGCGACCGAGTGGTGAAGTTGAATGAAATCCTTTCGCAATCGGAGCCTTCGCGCCCGGTGTATCCCTATTCGGTTGTGCCGGGCGGAGTTGAAGATGCCAGGGAACTGAAGTGGGTGGCGGAGCACGATCCAGTTGTGGCCGCGCATTATGCGGGGTTTGATTATGATCATGCGCGCGTGGTGCGCCTCACGCTTGCGAGAACCGTGTACGTCTCCTACCGCATCGGCAACCACATTTATTGGACTCGTCGACGGGTAAAGCTGCACAAGGGCGAAAAGTTGATCACCGACGGCCGCATGACCGCACGCGGCCGTTGCGCCAACCGCGTCGAGGAAGCTCCGCAAGTGGCGTCTTTGCCTTCGGAACCTCCATTGATGAGCTTTGACGAACCGATGCCGGTGTTTCAGGGCACGGCGTCGCAAGGTCCTCCGGTCACGTTTCAGTCGGCGCTGCTGAACCGGCCCGGAACTCCCGGCCTTGGGCCCGCTCCGTTGAGCTTGTACAGTCCGTTTAGTGGCGGAAGCTGGGTGCCCATCGCGCCTCCGCCTTTGCCGACCAACGTTTGCGCCCCGGAGAAGAAAAAAGGCACCGTGACGAGTGGCGGGGGAACTGGCAAGAAGAAAGTAAGCCCTTGCGAAACTGGCGGTGGAGCTTTGCCCGAACCTGGAACTTGGATGATGGTCGCTTCCGGCCTCATCGGCATCTACGGATTAGCCCGCCGCAGATTAGCCGTGGTTTAGTTCGCGGCGGTTTAGTTCGCGGTTCCGTTCTGAGTCAAGACCAAAAGTCGTAATACTTCTGCGTAGTTCTTCCGCGGCTATCGCTGCTAGAATCTCCGTAGTTCCACGCCAATTCCTGCAAAGGCATTTATGCAGATCTCCCCTAGAACCGTTGCTGGCTACCTGCTATGGACGACAGTGTGCTTCTCTTTCCCGGTCGCGGGCCACGCGCAAACCGCATCGTCCGTGCGGCGCGTGCAGGTGCTGCACAATAAGGGGCAGGTAGAAATTGAGATTGAAGCCAGCGACCGGATGGTTCCGCAAACGCAGGTGTTAGCCAATCCCGATCGTCTTGTGGTCGACTTCCCGAACGCGGTTCCCGGCGCGCAACTGCGCAATCAGGCGGTCAATCGCGCACAGGTGAAGAGCCTGCGGGTGGGCCTGCTTTCGGCGAAGCCTCCGGTAACGCGCATTGTGCTCGATTTGAACGGTCCGCAGCGTTACCAGGTTTTTCCTGACGGACGAACTGTAATTGTGAAGATAGGAGCTCCGGGGTCGGAAGCTGCGGAATTGAATCCAGCTTCAGTTGGGCCGAAAAATCCTGCTGGACATTCTCCTCGACTTGGTTTGCTCAACGCGACCTATCCGGCGCAGCAAGTACGCATTCCCGCGCCCGAGCCGCCTCCCGCGAAGCCGCCGCTCGAAGTTTCGTTTCACGATGGGCTGTTGTGGATCAGCTCGAACAAAGCAAACCTTTCCGAAATTCTTGCGGCCGTGCACCAGCAAACCGGCGCTGACATCGCCATTCCCGCGGGAGCGGAGCAGGAGCAGGTGATGGGCGATATGGGTCCGGCCCCGGCTCCGGAAGTATTGGCTCACTTGCTCAACGGATCGGAATTCAATTTTCTGATCATCAGTTCGACCACCAATCCCGGCGCGCTCGATCGCGTAATTCTCAGCCCGCGCTCCGAAGCGCTCGCTCCGCTGCCGTTGCCTCCGTCTCTTGCACCGCAGCCGACACAAGCGCGCGTTGAGCCCGAGCAAGAACAGGACGCTGACATTCCTCCCGCCTCCTCGGCACCCGTGCCGCCAGCCCCGACCCAACCTCCTCCAATGCCTCCCGACGCGAAAGCCGCGCCGGACGCACCAGAATAGCGCACGGTTCTTGACTCAATTCAGTGTGATTTTAGATTACGGCGGCGTGATTAGGCGGACTGGTACGGGAGAGGTTCCGTTGACAGGCGTACTCGTGGCACTGTTGCTGCATCCGGAGACGTTCAACACAGTCACGTTGACGTTGCCTGAGATGTCGACCCTGTTGATGAACACCTGCAGGAACCCGACGATCGTTACCGTGGGCTGAGATCCGACTAGCGGTCCGACCGTGCTGTCGTAGATGGGAACTGTAACGATTGAATTGCTGGTGGTAATGATGTCGTTGTTATTCACCACACCCTGTGCCACAAGTGGATTTCCCAAGCCCGCCTGTATTTGGAATGGATAGGTCGAGGATACCAGCGTATCCGCTCCGCCGTACGTGGGAGATGATTGCGTCAAGCAAGCCACTGCGGTCGCCGTGTCGCCTGTAAGTACGCCCGGGTTCACAGGATTCTCATTGAGGTTGACCTGCCCGCCATTCAAAGTTCCGCACGCGTAGACCGTGGTTTGATCGCATCCACCAATCGCCTGCTGGTAGGAGTTGGCCGTTGCGCATGACAGTGCTGCGCCGGCGCTCCCTGAAACTAATGCCGGCACATACTGTACGTTGTTGCCGACCCTGATCGGCGGGTTGGAAATCATACCGGTACCCACACCGATGCAGTTGGCCTGTCCGGGGATACAATCGGAAGTTAGACCGAAAGTCTCGCCGATAACGCCGCTCCCAAGCACCAAAACCCCCTTGTTCGTGATAGAGCCGTCCACGGTTGATACGAAGGTTGCGCCTCCGTTATCCGGGTCAAGGTTCGGGATAATCCACGGTTTTACGCAGCGCGGCTGAACGGGAATGTTCCCCCCTCCGCTGCCTGAAGCGGAAGGGTTGTATGCCTCGGCGGTTGCGGTCGCGCTCACGCTGATTCCAGAGTAGGTGCCACCGAAAAGTGAAAAAATGTGAGCGAAGAAGATTGGCAGGTTCGTCCGCTTCACCGTAACTGTCACGGTGGGGTTAATACCGAAGGCTGCCCCCAGAGTCGAGCAATCCGCTTTCGCGCCTCCTGCCGCTCCTGCGCCGTAAGTAACGGTTACGGTGCTGGCGGGTGCGGCATCGACAAAGTTCTGTGTAGCCTGGGCTAACTTGATCGCGGCCTGAGAGGCATAAGGAGTCGCTCCGCCGCAGATGGCAGCCCAGGTTCCGTCGGCGTTCCCATTCGTGGGATCTCCCGTAAGGCCCGAGATAGAAATTAGCCTTGCCGCGGTTAATGCGGCTGCGTCGGCAGCACGCTGAGCCTCGGCCTTCGCCTGGTAAAGCGTGCCGATGTCGATCGAGAGCGCGGCCATGGCGATAATCGTGGCCAGCGCGAGGGCCACCAGCGCCATGGTAACCCCGCGCTCCTTCGAGCGTGGGGTCGTTCCGTTTTGTCGGCGGCGGATTAGCGGCGACAGCATGGCAGGTTTCTCACTTCCGGTTTCTCAATTCTCGTTGAACGCTCCCGCTGCGGTGTTGATCGTGCTGGGGCCAGCAAACGACCCGCCAAACAATCCAGCCACACCCCCGTATTGCCAACTGTACGGGTAAGAGATCAGGACGCAAGTACCAATTAAATGGACCGTGGTGGAGTTCGCGGTGATCGTGCTTGTGCAGCCCCGATTCACGGAGACCGTGATTCCGCTTCCCGGGCACGTCCCGGTAGTCGTGGAGTTCCACATAAGCCCGGTCTGCGTGGGGGCCGGAGTCGACAAACCGCAGTCGTTGACCTTCGCAGAGAGCAGGTAGTTATCCACCACCTGAAAGGCGTCGCTTACCGAAACCGGCAGGCTGGCGTTAAGATCGGTCGCTGGGTCCGAGGCCGCCACACGAGCGCCTTCGCGAGCCGCATTCGTGAGCTTTTGCTTCAGGGAGAGCGCGCTGCTGAAGTCAAAAATCCCAATGGCGAACATCACGAGCAAGGGTAACGAGAGCGCAGCTTCCACGATTTGCGAGGCGCGGTCGCTTCCGCAGGCTCGCTTGATCGACGCGAGCAATCCGCTCGGCTTGGTCGGGACCCGCATCATTGCGTCTCCGCCCGCATTGCCGACTCGCCCGCAATACGCATGTTTGCCAGATCGAGCGAACTGCACGGCTGCGGATAACAGGGTATGGTGAGATCGAATGGAAGTTGATAACGCGCGCTTACAGATGTGCCACAGGTACCCATGCCACCTTGTCCCGTGTAAGACAGCTGAACATTTTCCTGAACGCAGACATCGGCAACGGTGCCGTCGCAGGCCTTCGATGTTCCCGCACAGGAAGAAGTTGCACTGCCGCACGCGCACAGCGCGGGCCGGGTCCACTTGGAATAGGGGACGAGCGCACTCTTGTTCAGATGCGCGGACGCCAGCGCGTTGTAGACAGCAGTCTGGGCATTCTGAGCGGGAGTCGCAGTAGCGGTACAAGTCGTGCAAGCCGGGGCAACCGCCGCTTCTGCGGCTGCCCGAGTGCCGCTGGTAAGCGTACCGAAAATAAGGAAGCCATACCCGAAAAAGAAGACGGCGAGAAAAGCCATGAAGAATATGGGAAACACCATCGCAGCTTCTGCGATTTCCGAGGCGCGCGTATCTCGCACCACTTCAAGCCATTTTCTCCATTGCGCTTTGGGCATATTAATGCGCTCCCAATAATTTCCAGTTGACGATCCCGTAGAGCACCGTGGTCAAGGCCAATGCTACACCGTACGGGACTTTCAACGACTGCGGATTATCGAGCGAGACCTCCGCGTCGGGCATGCGAAACGTCGCCATTGACGCCAACAGCCGGCCGATGTTGCGAAACGTTTGCCCAAGTCTTCGCTTATAAATCACCAATACAAGCGCCATAACTCCGGCGATGAAGACCGAGACCATCAGCAGATTTAACAGCGCCCCCGGCCCCACAAACGCGCCCAATGCTCCAGCCAGTTTCCAATCGCCCGCGCCCAGGCTGCGCACCAGTACAAAGGGTAGCAGCACAAGCAACCCCAAGCCAGCGCCCTGGAGGGCCATCTTAAGGCCGAGCCAGCCGCCCGCCACGGTATTGACCGTCAGGCCGATAAAGAATCCCGGCACGGTCAGCCAATTTGGGATGCGACGGCTACGCCAATCGGTCCACCCGGCAAGCAGCGCTAAAAGAACCGCCAGCCCCAGAGCGACCGCCTTCAAGCGGACCCCTGGCTATACATTCTACCTTTGCATCGCATTTTACTCCGAAATTGTTGCAAAGGCTCCATTCAGTCGGGTCTCGTTAAGCCTTATGGTGGCGCGCCCCAAGTGCCTGAACGACTGCAGCCGCGCCACTGCGGCGGATTTTCCCACAGGTGGGTAGCGAAGTCAATGAAGTCTAGGGGGAAAACGAACCGGACGTACTGCCTAGTCCCGCTCTGGCTGGTGCAGCGACGGACCCAGGGAGTCACCAAACGCTAAAAGCCCCGCCCAAGCTGAGCTTGGACGGGGCCATTTCAGTATCTCCTCAAACTTACCGGTTGAATGCTCCCGAGCCGTTGTGCTCGGCCACGGTGCGCTTGGCGGTATCGGCTAAGGCTTTCGCTTGCGGAAGAAGATCCAATCCCTTCAGAACTTCAGGATCCGATTCAGCGCGCACCTTCATGCCCTCATCCTGACCGAAAGCGTCAACGAAGATTTCCGCCTTGATGTTCGACCGGAGCCAATCGTTGTTATCGAGCAGGTCGGCCTGGGTGTAGGGAACAGATGCTTCGTCGAGAGATTTGCGAAACTCCAGCAGGGTAGCATCGTCCACTTCGAAGCTCTTCGTGGGATGGTGAGTGACCACATATCGTTTGGCAAAGTTGAAAAATGCGTAGTGCTGCAGCAGCGTGTCCTGGAAATGATTGCCCTTCAGCGGAGGGATCACCACGTCGGGAGAGATGCCGCCGCCGCCGTAGACGGTTCGTCCGCTATCGGTTAGCTTCACCTCGCGGTTGGCGTTGCTGCCGGATTCGGCGTCGCGATTGTAGTAATAATCGTAGAGCGAAATGTTGCTATAGTCGCGCTGGATCAGCCGGCCACTGGGCGTGTAGTAGTGAGCCGTAGTGAGGGCGAGGCCGGTATTCTCCGACAGCGGATAAACGGTTTGAACCAGGCCTTTGCCGAACGTAACTTCGCCGACGATCAAGCCGCGATCATGATCCTGAATCGCTCCGGAAACGATTTCCGCCGCCGAAGCCGTCAAACGATTTACCAAAACGACGAGAGGATAGTCCTTGCCGCCGTTGCCGTGCTGGGCGACGTAACGCTTTTCTGCCGACGCGCGGCCGTGGTGCGAAACGATGACTTGACCTTTCTTCAAGAACTTGTCAGCCACACCCACGCCTTCGCTCAGCAGGCCGCCGGGATTCCCTCGCAGATCGAGGATCAAGCCCTTAAGATCGC